>Ga0082335_1007547_pt1 | contig 13052 bp, 9 predicted proteins | sample Subgrocontami58m_FD_72375 | JGI IMG/M metagenome (GOLD analysis project Ga0082335, IMG submission 72375) | Subsurface groundwater microbial communities from S. Glens Falls, New York, USA - GMW37 contaminated, 5.8 m (SPADES assembly) (version 2) ...
GGCTGCGGAGGCCGCTCACGGTGACCACCAGGGTGGCCGGCCGCCCGTTCAACGTCAGGCTGACCTGCTCGTCCGTGGTCTCCTGGCCGTCCTCCACCAGGCGGGCCACCAGTTCGCGCAGTGGCGCCAGCGCCTCACCGGAGAAGACCTCGGAGTAGGGGCGATGGAGCAGCTCGTCGGCCCGCCGGCCCAGCATGCGGGCGGCCGCCCGGTTCACGGTGTTCAGCCGGCCCTCGGCATCCTGGGACAAGACGCCCGCGGCGATCGTCTCCAGCACCGTCTCCATGTAGCCTCGACGACGATCCAGCTCCACGTTCGAGGCCTGCAGCTCCTGATACGCCTGGGTCAGCGCCACCTTGCTCCGGCGCAGGTCGGCGGTCATCTGGTTGAAGGACTCCACCAGCATCCCGATCTCGTCGTCCGCCTTGACCTGCAGCGTGAAGTTCAGGTCGCCCGCCGCCACCTTGCGCGTGCCCTCGGCGAGCTCCTGGATCGGCCCCGTGATGCCCCGGGCCAGGTACACGCCGACCCAGATGGCCCCAAAGATGATCACCAGGGTGACCATGAGGAAGAGCATCAGATAGATGCCCTTGATGGGATTCTTCAGCATGCGGAGCTGCTGGTACTCCTTGACCCCGGTGCCGATCTCCGTCTCCTTGGTCAGCAGGGCCTCCGGCACGTAGGCAGTGACGGCCACCACGCCCAGCACTTCCTGCGGAGACCCCGGCCGCACGACCGGCGCCAGTGCCCGGATCAGGTCCCCCTGGGGGATGTGCTGGACCGTGACGAAGGCCTCGCCGTCCAGCCCCTGCCGGACCAGCCGCGAGGCGGGGGACAGCATGGCTTCCTCCGGCACCTTCGGCCCGCGCCACTGGGCCAGCTCCACCCGCTGCCGGCTGAAGAGCTGCGCCCCATCCAGCCCGTACTCCCGGAACTTCTCGCTGCCCACCCGGCGCGCCGCCTCCAGGCCACCCCCGGACGTGAGCGCCTCGCCCAGCCGCGCCGCGACCTGGCGCGCCAAGTTCAGGGTGCGCTCCTGGCTGCCGCGCGAGTAGGTCTGGGCGACCTCCAGCGACTTGTTCAGGGTCTCCTCCACCTGGATGTTGAACCAACTGTCCACGCTGGTGGTGATCAGGTTGCTGGCCACCAGGAACAGGAGGGCCGCCGGGAGGAGCGCCAGGCTCACGAAGGCGACCGCCAGCTTCACCCGGAACTTGGAGCCCAGGACGTTCTCCCGCCGCTCCAGGTAGACCTTGAACAGGCTGCGGAAGACCAGGAGCACCAGCAGGAGCAAGAGGACGATGTTGATGTTGACCAGGGCGAAGATGAGGATGTTGGAGGCGATGGGACTGGGAACGCGGAGTTGCTGGATGAGAACCTGCACCGCGGTCAGGGCCACCACCAGGGCCAGGACCGAGACCAGGATGATGCGGTTCCGGCGGGTGCGCGCTGCCGCGTCGCTTTGTGGGAACTCCGTCATTGGCTCGGGTGACACTGCGGGTGTCCGCCAGGACTCTGGCCCGGCGGGGAGCGCACGGGGCGACCGGGACCGCCCCGCCTGTCCCCGTACGGCGAGCAGGAGCTGCGACGGAGAGGCGCTGCGCCGCCCGGGGCACAACCCGCGGAGAGTATAGGGGATGGGTGAAGGAGAAGGCAAGGCAAAACCCCGCCCGGGCCGGGGGCGGGGATCAGACGGCGGCGGCCTTCAGCGGGCGGGAAGGTGGGAGGAGTGGGGAGACCCACTGCTCCACGGCGGCGGCCGAGAGGCTGAATGGCTCGGGCTCTGCTTCCAGGTGCTCTTGGATGCGATGCACGAGCTGCAGGTGAAGCTGGTGGCCGGCGCCGTGGGCGATGATGGTGCCCACCAATGGCTTGCCCAGGAGGTACAGATCCCCCAGGAGGTCCAGGATCTTGTGCCGGACCAGTTCGTCCGGGAAGCGGAGGGGTCCGTTTAGGACGCCATCCTCGCCAATGACCACCGCGTTCTCCAGCGAACCCCCCTTGGCCAGGCCCAGGCGAGAGAGCATGTCCAGGTCGCTCACGAAGCCGTACGTGCGGCTGGGCGCCACCTCGCGCGCGTAGCGGTCGCGTCCCACCTCCATGGCCACCGTCTGCTCGCCCAGCACGGGGTGATCGAAGCACATCGTGTAGATCACCTTGAGCCGCTGCGAGGGGACGATCCGAAGGCTCCGGGTCCCCACCTCCACCATGATGGGTTGCCGGACCTTCAGGAACGTCTTGGGGGCAAACTGCCGGCGCAATCCCGCCTGCCGGAGCAGCTCCACGAAGGGGGCCGCACTCCCATCCATGATCGGCACCTCGGGGCCGGTGAGGTCCACCTGGACATTGTCCACCCCCATGCCGGCCAGGGCGGACATCAGGTGCTCGATCGTCTTCACCGAGGCGCCGTTTTTGGCGATGGTGGTGGCATACTGGGTATCCACCACGTGTTCCGGCCGGGCCTCGATCGTGGGGGCGGAGGGGAGATCCGTCCTGCGGAAGATCACGCCGCGGTTGGCCGGAGCCGGGTAGAGAGTCATGGCGACCTTCTCTCCCGTATGCAGCCCGATCCCTTCGCACCGGACCGGCCGTTCCAGGGTTCGCTGGTGGCTCAAGACGTTCTCCCTTCGTGCTTGCAGGGGACGAAGTGCCTGGGGTGGACACAAACCGAATCGAGGTTTGGAGTTGCAAGGCAGATACCATTTTCCGACACGCTGCTGCCATCCTAACCCATTGAAAACACGAGCGAAGATTTGTCTTCTGACCATGACAAATCTGCACGCATCCCTGGAACGGCGTTTTCTGTGGTTGAACTGCAACGGAGTGTGGTGGTTTTACCGGGATGGATCAGGGCCGGTGGGCCGAGTGGCACGCAGGAGGAGGCGGTACAGGGCATCCCGGAAGGGAGCATCGCGGAGCGGCTCCAGCAGGGCTTCGACCCGGGCAACCTGGTCCGGGTCCGGCGGGGGCTCCTCGGTCTGGCGGTGCGGACCCGAGGGATTCGCGGGAAGCTCCGGCAGCTCACCGACCCGGAGGATCAACTCCCTCACGACCGTGGTGTGGAGTTTCTCGTTGAGGGCGGTGATCACCCGGTGGCGCATCATGCTCAGGTGGTGCAACCACACGGGATCGGTCACGTGAACGATCAGGCGGCCGTGCCAGACGGCGTGCGGCTGGGCATGGCGCGAGATCTGGGGGCCCACCACCGTGGCCCAGACCCTCCAGACCTCGCTCTGGCGAAACCGGGTTTCGAGTCCCAGGCGCTGAAACGCGCCGGGAACCGCCTCCGCGATCCGGACCGGCCGGCGCCAGGCGGGCCGGCTCATCCGGCTCCCCCGATCCCGTCAGGCTCCCGACCGCGGCGGCCCGGGCGGTAGCCCTCCTCGATGCCCAGGTTCGCCAGCGCGTCCGCGTCGGCATTCTGTTCGCGGGGGACGTGCTGGATGTCGAAGCGGCTGAAGGCTCCGACGCGATCCCTGACCATCGTATGCAGCTTTCGGAGCGCGGGATGCTTGACCTGGTAGCGTCCCTGAAGCTGGCGCACCAGGAGTTCCGAGTCCGAGAAGACCTCGAGGTCGGTGTACCCCAGGGCCTGGGCCCGTTCCAGCGCCAGGAGCAGGGCGCGGTATTCCGCCACGTTGTTGGTCGCCTCGCCGATGGAGCGGTGGATCCGCTCCGCCACCTGGCCGTCCGGGCCGATGATCAACACGCCCACCCCGGCGGGGCCCGGGTTGCCGCGGGCGGCGCCGTCAACATGGATCCGCGCGGTGCCGCTCGCCTGGGCCCGTTTCGCCCGGACGGCAGGTCGCGGCTCCAGGGCCTTCAGCGCGGCCCGGATGGTTTGGATAGCTTCTGCTGCGGAGAGGCCAGGAGGCAACTGCAATACGCCGGCACCCGGAAGAGCGTGGCTCAGGCGGCGGAGTCGGGAGAGGAGGTCTGCGCCGTCCACGCCGCTACCCGGCGAAATAGAGGATGCGGTTGCAGGAGCTGCAGGTGAACATGGTGTCGTTGCGGCGGACCTCGGTGTAGGTCTGCGGGGTCAGGGCGATGCCGCAGCCGCTGCAGGAGCCGTCCTTCACCACGACCACGGCCACGCCGCGGGATTTCCTTAGGCGGGTGTATTGTCGCAGGAGGTCAGTATCCAGCCGGCTGGCCTGGCCCTTGCGAGCCTCCTGAAGGTTGGCCATTTCCTGCCGCAGCCTGGCGAGCTGCGCCTCCTTCTCTGCCCGCTCTTTCTGGCAAAGCGCCTCCGCCGCCTTGAACCCCTTTTCCGCGTCGGCCACCGTCTTGGCCGCCACGTCGCCGCGTTCCAGAAGTTCCAGGATCTCCTCCTCGAGCTTGGAGTATTTCTCCTTCAGCATCTCGATCTCCCGCAGGACGGCGGAGTATTCTTCGTTCGTCTTGATCTCGAAAAGGCGGGCCTGTTTCTTCTTGATATTGGTGGTGGCTTCATCCAGCTCGCGCTCCTTGGCCCGCCGTTCTTTCTGGATCTGGTCCGCTTTTGCTTTGGCCTCATTCAGCCCGGCCCGCGCCTCCGAGAGCCGGCTCTCCAGGGTCTGGATCTCCTGTGGGATCGCCCGGCCCTCGGCCTCCAGCCGGGCGATGGCCTGATCCAGCTTCTGCAGCTCCAGGAGCTTATCCAGTCCGTTCCACATTCCTGGCAACCTGGTTGGTGATTTGGAGATTTGGGCAGGGAAGTATCGCACAGATATCCGGCACGGTCAACTCGGCCCCCCTGTAGAGGTGGCGGTCCCGAAATTCAAGACTTCCATTCGGCAGATTGTACACAAACCTGCTCTTTAGATCGGCTTGGCTTTTCGACCAAACGAAAAGCCCGCGTGACCGTGCGTCACGCGGGCTCAGCGTTCGATCTTTCTGTGGTGGGCCCAGGAGGACTCGAACCTCCGACCATCCGGTTATGAGCCGGCGGCTCTGACCAACTGAGCTATGGGCCCAAGGATGAGAGGTTGCAGTGATGCGCTGGATCCGCCGGGACTCGAACCTCCGACCGTTCCCGCCTATGGCGGGACGGCTCTGACCAACTGAGCTATGGGCCCAGACAGGAATCGCCGCCCAAAGGCGACGATCCTCAGTATAGTCCAGCCGTGTCTCTCAAGTCCAGCACTGCCGCGGGGCTCACCCTGCTGCCGTCCTCTTAGGCCTCCACGAAGCTCTTCAGCTTCTTGCTCCGGGTCGGGTGGCGCAGCTTGCGCAGGGCCTTGGCCTCGATCTGGCGGATCCGCTCGCGGGTGACGTCGAACTGCTGGCCGACCTCCTCCAGGGTGTGATCGCAGCCATCCCCGATCCCGAAGCGCAACCGCAGGACCCGCTCCTCGCGGGGCGTCAGCGTCTTCAGCACCTCCTCGGTCTGGCCCTCGAGGTTCATCCCGATCACCGCCTCCAGCGGAGAGACCGCGGCCTTGTCCTCGATGAAGTCGCCCAGGTGGGAATCCTCTTCCTCCCCGATGGGGGTCTCCAGGGAGATGGGCTCCTGGGCGATCTTGAGGACCTTGCGCACCTTGTCCACGGGCAGGTCGATCTTCTGGGCGATCTCTTCCGGGCTGGGCTCGCGGCCGTACTCCTGCACCAGGTGCCGCGAGGCCCGGATGAGCTTGTTGATCGTCTCGATCATGTGCACGGGGATCCGGATGGTGCGCGCCTGGTCGGCGATGGCCCGCGTGATGGCCTGCCGGATCCACCAGGTGGCGTAGGTGCTGAACTTGTACCCGCGCTGGTACTCGAACTTGTCCACCGCCCGCATGAGCCCGATGTTCCCCTCCTGGATCAGGTCCAGGAACTGGAGGCCGCGGTTGGTGTACTTCTTGGCGATGCTGATGACCAGGCGCAGGTTCGCCTCCACCATCTCCTTCTTGGCCTGGAGGGCCTTCCGCTCCCCTTCGGTGATGGCGGTGAGCAGGATGCGCAGCTCCTTGGCGGGGGCATCCGCCTCCTGCTCCACCTTCCGGATCTTTTCCAGGACCGCGGCGAACTGCTGCCGGAGGATGTCCGCGTCCCGCTTCGCCAGCCGTGCCCGGCGCAGCATGCCCCGCAGGACGTTCGGGCCCAGGCCGTCCGCGCTCGCCAGGCGCTTCAGGTCCGCCTGGTGCAGGCGCGCGGTCTTGCCCAGTTCCTGCAGCTCCCGCTCGCCCGCCTGGATCCGCTCCAGGAAACTGCGCATGCGGGCCACGACCCGGTCCACCACCCGCGGGTTCAGGTTGAGGCTCCGCAGGAACTCCGCCTGCTTGGCCTTCCGCTGGGCGATCTCCGCCTCGAAGCGGGCCAGGCCCCGGGCGCTCAGGCGCGGCCGGGCCTTGGTCAGGCGGCGCCGCAGGTCGTCCAGCTTGGCCTGCTCGTTCCGCAGTCCGCGGATCACGGGACGCACGTCGGCGAACAGCTCGCGTTCCTTCTGCTCCGACAGCTCCTCGAACTCGCTCAAAGCCAGGAGGTCTCCGATCCGGAGCCGGTCCTGCTCCAACCGCTCGCCGAGGTAGAGGGCCTCGCGCACGGCCACGCCCGCCCGGCAGACCGCCTCCGCCACCTCCTTCCGGCCCTCCTCGATTCGCTTGGCGATCCGGATCTCGCCCTCGCGCGTGAGCAGCGGCGTTCGGCCCATCTCCCGCAGATACATGCGCACGGGGTCATCCGTGCGGCCCACGGGCGACGGGGTGAGGTCGAGTTCCGTTTCCGGCGAGGCTTCCTCGCCCTGGGCTTCGCCCCCGTCGCTCCCCTTGGCGCGCTCGGGAGCGTCCACCACCTCGATGTCCATCTCCCCCAGGGTCCGAAAGATCTCGTCGAACCGCTCCGCCGAGGTTTCATCGTCCGGCAGGTGGCTCATGATCTCGTCGTAGGTGAGGTAGCCCTTCTTCTTGCCCAGGGCGATGAGGGCCTTGATCTCTTCGACGCGCGCCAGACCGGCCGTGTCCGGCTTTGCCCCGGCGACCGCGCCTTTCGCGACGTCCGTCTTCATGGTCTTCAATGTCTTCGTCTTCAATGCGGCGGGGGCGGCGATCGGTGCCGTCTTGACGGCCCCGCTTACGCGGGGCCGCCGCGCGGCTGTCGTCTTCTGCCCCTCGGTGAGGAGAACCTTCCCTGCCGATGTCTGGCCTTTCGATGGCTGACGGGCTTCCCGCGCGCCGCCCGCGCGCTTCGCAGTTGACCGGCGCCCGTGGTGCGCGCCCTTCCCGGGCGATGACGTCGTTCTTCGAGCGGAACGGGCGGCGGCCGATTCGCGCCGTGCGGCGCCCTTACCTAGAGGCTTTGGTTTGGCCATGCGGTGCTCTCCTATGGGGTCCTTCGGTCCCGTTTGACCGAGGGATGTTCGGCCAGCAGGCGCAGGACCTGGTCCGAATCGCCGCGGCGATCCGCCGCCTCCAGGGCCTGGCGCAGGGCTTGGCGCTCTACCGCCCCACGCTCCTGGTTGATCCGGGCCAGGCAATCCTCCACCGTGCGGCGGAGTTCCTCGTGTCCCGGTGCGCCTGCCGGGTATTCACCGAACTCGCTGGAGCCGACGGACCAGGGGTCCCGGGCCCAGAGTGAGGACAGGCGCCGCTGCACCTCGGGCGGAAGCAGGCTCATCGGTCGCGGAGCCTCCTGGGATCCGGCGGGGGCCCCTGCGTGACCCGCCTGGATGAACTCGCTGAAGATCCGCCGCAGGATCGGGTCCCGGACATCCTCCGGGGTCAGGGCCGCGGAGATCTGCTCGCGCCACGCCGGGTAGTTGAGGCCGATGTAGACCAGTTGTTCCTCGGCCGTGGGCAGGGTGGCGAGCGGTATCGGGGGGGCCTGGGCGGCGTCTCGCCGACCCGCGCGCCCCCGCTGTCGCGCCACCGCTTCCAGCAGGGAGCGGTCCGTGATGCCGGTCCGCTGGGCCACGCGCTGGATGTAGCCCTCGCGGCGGATCGGGTTGTCGATCGTGCCCAGGATCTCGATCAAGCCGTCTGCCCTCCTGGCCCGCTGAACGGGATCTGCCATGTCCATGCCCGAGACCCTGCCATCCAGGAAGAAATCCACCAGGTCTTGCCCCGCCTCCAGGGCCGCGGCGAAGGCCTCGGCTCCGTGGGTCCGGAGGTAGGCGTCCGGGTCGAGCCCCCCTGACAGCAACACGATCCGCCAGTCCAGGTCCACGTTGATCAGGTGCTCCAGGTTCCGCCGGGCGGCGTCGATGCCCGGCACATCCGGGTCGAAGAGCAACACGACGGTCGTGGCGTAGCGACCCAGGAGTCGGGCCTGCTCCGTCGTCAGGGCTGTCCCCAGGGTTGCCACGGCATGGTCGAACCCGTGGGCGTGCAGCCTGATGGCGTCGAAGTATCCCTCCACCACCAGGGCCCGGTTCCGCTCGCGGATGGCGCGTGCCGCCAGATTCAGCCCGTACAGGTGCGTCCCTTTCCGGTAGATGGCGGTCTCGGGTGAGTTGAGGTACTTCACCTCCGTGTCGTCCAGCGCCCGCCCGCCGAAGCCGACCACCTTCCCTCCCACGTCCCAGATCGGGATCATGAGGCGGTGGCGGAAGCGGTCGTAGTGCCCGGACCCGGTCTGTCGCGCCACGGTCAGGCCCGCGGCCTCGAGCAGCCGGTCCGGGTGCCCCCGTGTCTTCAGGACCCGCAGCAACCCGTCCCAGCGGGGCAGCGCATATCCCAGTTGGAACCGCTCGGTGAGCTCCGGCGTGAGGCCGCGGCCGCGGAGGTACTCCCGTGCCACCGACCCTTCCGGCCCCCGCAGGTTCTCGCGGAAATGCTCCAGCGCCTGGCGCTGCACGTCCAGCAGGCTCAGGCGGCCTTCGCCCTCGGCCGGCCCGCCGCCGCCCCGGGCCGCGGGCAGCGACACGCCCGCGCGCTCCGCCAGGTACCGGACCGCCTCGGGGAACGTCAGGCGCTCGTGCTTCACCAGGAAGGTGATGGCGTCCCCCCCTTCCCCGCAGCCGAAGCAGTGGAAGATCTGCCGCTCCGGATTCACGATGAAGGAGGGGGTCTTCTCCGTGTGGAAGGGGCAGAGGGCCTTGTGGGCGCGCCCCGCCGCCTTGAGCGGCAGCACCCCGCCGATCAGCTCGACGATGTCCGTCCGCCGGAGGATCTCGGCGACGATCGGCTCGGGGATCACGCTGTCCTCACCCGCGGCGACGCCTGCCGCTCGGGGGCGGATTCCCCGGCTTCGCGCGTTCCCAGGTCCACGATGGTGGCCCCCGATCCGCCTTCCTCGAAGGAGGCGAGGTGGAAGCCGACTACCAGGGGATGCGATTTCAAGAGCTCCGCGATGCCCCGGCGCAGGCGTCCCGTTCCCTTGCCGTGAATGATGCGGACCCGCGACAGCCCACCCAGCGCCGCGTCCTCCAGGTACCGCTGCACGCGGCCCGTTGCCTCCTCCACGGTGCACCCGATGACGTTGATCTCGGCCGCCAACGAATCCCCGGCCCCGGCCGTCCAGGTGATGCCACCATCGGACTGGGGGGCGGCGGGGGCGGCGGGCGCCAGCGCCTCCAGGGGGACACGCGTCTTCCCCACGGGAAGCTGGACCTCGACCAGGCCCTGGGCTTCCAGGGTCGAGAGCACGGTGCCCGCCTGGCCGAGGTGCCGCACCCAGACGCGCTGTCCGGGTTCCACTTGCGCGGGCGCGGCCTCGCTCGCCGGGACGGCTTGCGCCGCCGGCAGCTCTGCCAGCCGCGCTTCCGCCGCCTGCGAGACCCCGCGGATCGCCTCCCGTGCCTCCCGGATGGAGCCGCCGCGGGCAAGGTCGGCCACCACGGCCTCGGCCCTCCGCCGGGCCTCGGCCGCGATGCCGGCCACGAGTTGGCGCGCCTGGGCCCGCACCGTCGCGACCTGGTCCCGGAGGTCCGCCGCGAGCTTCTCGGCCGCCTGACGCGCCGCCGATGCCGCGGCCCGTTCCCGTGCCGCCTCGACGGCGTCTGCGTCTCGTCGCTGTTCCTGGGCGTGCAACCGACCCAGCAGGGCAGTGACCTCGGCGCCAGAGTCGCCAAGAAGTTCCCGGGATCGCTGGATAATCGTCGGCGGGATGCCCAAGCGGCAGGCCATGTCAATGGCGAAGCTTCGACCAGGAAGCCCGATATGTAATGTATACAGGGGCCGGAGGCTGTCAAGGTCGAACTCCACCGCGGCATTGACCATGCGCGGGTCCTGGGCCACAAACGCCTTGACGGCGTCGAGATGCGTGGTGGCCAGGACGTGGCAGCCGCGCCCTGCCAGGGCCTCCAGCACCGCGTTCCCCAGGGCCGATCCCTCACCCGGATCGGTGCCGGCGCCGATCTCGTCCAACAAAACCAGGCTCTTCGGGCCCGCCTCCAGCAGGATCGTCCGGAGGCGCGCCACGTGGGCGGAGAAGGTGCTGAGATCCTGCGCGATGCTTTGCTCGTCCCCGATGTCGGCGTACACCGAGTCATAGACCGGCACTTCGCTGTCCGGCGACGCGGGGATGAAGAGGCCGGATTGGGCCATGAGGGCGGCCAGCCCGACCGTCTTCAGGGCCACCGTCTTGCCGCCCGTGTTCGGGCCCGTGATGACCAGGACCCGGGCGTCCGGCCCCACCGTCACGTCAATGGGGACGACCTCCCCCTCACCTCCCGCCTGGCCCCGGTCCCGGCGTCTCTCCACGAGGAGCGGATGGCGGGCGTCAAGGAGCCGCAGGGCACCCTCGCGCAGGATCCGCGGCTCGGCCGCGTGCCACCGCTCGGCCAGCCGGGCCTTGGCCAGGATCACGTCCAAATCGGCCAGCGCCTCCACCGTGGAGGCGCTGGCGGGGCCGGAAGCTCGTACCGCGGACGTCAGTTCACCCAGGACGCGATCCACCTCGGCCTCCGCCTCGCGCTCCAGGCGGCGGATCGCGTTGTTGAGTTCCACCACGGACAGGGGTTCCAGGAAGAGGGTCTGCCCGCTGGCCGATTGATCCTGGACGATCCCCTCCAGGTGCGTCCGGTAGCCCGGCGTGACCGGGATCACATAGCGATCGTTCCGCAGGGTGATGACCGGCTCCGCCAGAACGGCCTGCAGCCGCGGGGCCTGGAGCAGCTCCTGCAATGCCTCGCGGACCGCCTCGCGGGAGCGGCGCGCCTCCTGCCGCAGCCGGAAGAGGGCGGGGCTCGCGGTATCCGTGACGGCCCCATCCGGCGTGATGCAGCGGCGGATCTCCCCGCTGAGCTCCGCGGGGGGCGTGAGGCCGGCGGCGATGCGGCGGAGTGCCGGGAGCGGGACGGAGACCTCCCGCAGGTGCCGGCGGAGGTGCGAGGCCGCGTCCAGCGTGTCCGCGATGGCGAGGAGTTCCTGCGGGCTCAGCCGAACACCCGGGACGGCCGCGCGCGCCAGGAGTCCCCGGATGTCCTGGACCCGCCCCAGGCCGGGAAGCGGCCCCTGCCGCAAGAGTTCGCAGCACTCCCGCGTCTCGGCCAACCGCCGGACCACCACGTCGGGATCGGGCGAGGGGTAGAGCTCGTCGGCGCGCTGCCGCCCCAGGACCGACGCCGCTTCGGCCGCGAGGTGGTGTAACATCCCGGAGAATTCCAGAACTCGGAGCGTGTGCGAATCCATTCCACTCATGGCCTGACGGCGGCCAGCCCCGGGACCGGGCGATGGCCCGCGCGCCAGGGGGAGGTGTGACCGCTGAAGAAAAAAGCAAGGGACTCGTTCCCGAGCCCCTTGCTCTTGCTCTCCAGTCCCCGGCCGACCACCGGGGTGGCGATACGTCCCGTCACGTCGTCAACTGATCAGCTCTTGGAGAGGGCCTCGCGCACCAGCGTGTTCACCACCTTGCCGTCCGCCCGGCCCGTGACCCTGGGCATGAGGATCCCCATGACCTTCCCCATCTCCTTGAGGGACGTCGCCTGGACCTCCCGGATGGCTTCCAGGACCATGGCCTGCAGCTCGTCGGAGGTCAGGGGTCTGGGCAGGTACGATTGCAGGATGGTCAGCTCCGTCGTCTCTTTGTCCACCAGGTCCTGCCGCCCGCCCTGGCCATACTGCTCGATCGCCTCCTGTCGCTGCTTGCACGAGGCCACGATCGCCTGGAGCACTTCCGCGTCGGACAGCGGTCCGCGTTTCTCCACCTCGCGGTTCTTGATGAGGGCGCAGAGCAGACGGAGGACCGACAGGCGGAGCTTGTCCCCAGAGCGAAGGGCTGCCTTCAGATCCTCGGCGAGGCGCGTCTTCATCTCCACGGGCTACTCCGATATCACCCGCATCCGCTTTTGTGCCTTCTTGCGCGCCGCCAGCATCTTCTTCTTCCGGCGCACGCTCGGCTTCTCGTAGTGCTCTCGCTTGCGGAGCTCAGACAGCACTCCGGCCTTCTCGCACTGCTTCTTGAAGCGGCGTAGCGCGCCCTCGAAGGATTCGTCTTCCTTCACGACCACGCTTGTCATCCACTCACACCCCCTTTGCGCCGCGGCAATCTGTGGTGCTGCACCAGGTGGAATGGGTAAAAGCCTCGGAAATGCAGAAAAAGATTATACGTGGGACGCCCGGCCCTGTCAAATCCTTTGCGACCGGCGCACGTTCTGAGGCGCGTCACTTTCCCAGCCGCACACCGCCCTGCCGCCGGCCATCAGGCGTACTCCGCCTTGCGCTTTCCGAACCGCCGGCCGAGTTCCTCCGCGATCTCTTCCGGCCGGATCTCGTGAGCGGCGAGGAGGACCAGGGTATGGAACCAGAGATCCGCCATCTCATAAATGAGCTGCCTTCGGTCCCTGTCCTTGGACGCCGTCAGGACTTCGGCCGACTCCTCCACGATCTTCTTCAGGATCTGGTCCTGCCCCTTGGCGAAGAGGGAGGCCACGTAGGACCCCTCGGAGGGGTGCGCCTTCCGGTCCAGGATCACGCCGTAGACATCCGCCAGGATTCCCAGGCCCGAGTACACCGTGGCCGGGTCATCCGCCGGGGCCATCCCCTCGGCGGGGAGTGCGCGGTAGAAGCAGGATCGGTTGCCCGTATGGCAGGCCGCGACCGCCTGGTCCACCTTCAGGAGCAGGGCGTCCTCGTCGCAGTCGTACAGGATCGCCCGCACGCGCTGTACGTGCCCCGACTCCTCCCCCTTTCGCCAGAGCCGCTGCCGTGACC
>Ga0082335_1007549_pt1 | contig 13049 bp, 12 predicted proteins | sample Subgrocontami58m_FD_72375 | JGI IMG/M metagenome (GOLD analysis project Ga0082335, IMG submission 72375) | Subsurface groundwater microbial communities from S. Glens Falls, New York, USA - GMW37 contaminated, 5.8 m (SPADES assembly) (version 2) ...
GGCGCCCCCGCCGGGTGGTCCGGACCGCCCTCCCGGAGGCCGATGCTGTCATGGGTAAAAACGAAAATAGCCGGCAGGCCCGAGAGCGCCGCCAACCGTATCGGGGGCCGCATGTAATCGGCAAAGGCCAGGAAGGTGGCGGTGTAGGGAATGATGCCGCCGTGGGCGGCCATGCCCACGGTAATAGCACCCATGGCATGCTCCCTTACCCCGAAGTGGAGGTTACGCCCGGCATAGCCCCAGATACCGCCTACTTTGCCCTGAATGGCCTCCCCGGAAAGGGCAAGAGGCTGAAAATCGCCCTCGCCTTTCAACCAGGTAAAAGTGGAGGGATTGAGATCGGCGGAACCGCCCATAAGCTCGGGCAGGGCGGCAGCCAGTATCTGCAGTACCGTTTCAGAGGTCTTACGGGTGGCAACAGCGGGCGTGTCTTCCGGAAACTGGGGCAGGTTCTTATCCCAATCTTTGGGTAGTTCGCCGGCCATGACGCGCTGGAAAGCAGCGGCCAGATCGGGAAAAGCCCTGGCGTAGCCTTGGAAAAGTTCGTTCCAGACAGCCTCGCGCGACGGACCGGATTGTTTCGCTTCCTCAAAAACTACGGCCACCTCTTCCGGGACAAAAAACGATGGTTCCAATGGCCAGGAAAAACAGGTCTTCGCCGCCGTCAGCTCCTTGGCCCCCAGTGGCGAGCCGTGCGCCTCACAGGAACCTTGCTTCTCCGGCGCTCCGTAGCCGATGATGGTTTTGACGGCAATCAACGAAGGCCGGGACGTTTCCGCCCGGGCCTGGCGGATGGCCCGGTCAATTTCCTCGCCGTCGTTGCCGTCGGCCACGGTCAGGGTCTGCCAGCCGCAGGCTGTGAAACGTTGCGCCACATCTTCGGTAAAGGAAAGAGCCGTTGCTCCGGCCAGGGAAACCCGGTTATCGTCATAAAGGACGATAAGTTTGCCAAGGCCGAGGTGTCCCGCAAGCGAACAGGATTCGTAGGAGACCCCTTCCATCAGGTCGCCGTCACTGGCCATAACGTAGGTGTAATGATCGACGACCTGGTAGCCGGGTCGGTTGTAGCGGGCGGCGAGGTGGGCTTCGGCAATGGCCATGCCCACGGCATTGCTGATCCCCTGGCCCAGAGGGCCGGTGGTGACCTCGGTGCCGGGCGGGTGATGACGTTCGGGATGGCCGGGGGTTTTACTGCCCCATTGGCGGAAGGAGCGCAGGTCATCCAGAGAGACGTCGTAACCGGTCAGGTGGAGCAGAACATAAAGGAGCATGGAAGCATGGCCGGCGGAAAGAACAAAGCGATCGCGATCCGTCCATCCGGGATTGAGGGGATTGTGCTTCAGGTGCCTCGTCCAGAGGGTATAAGCAGTGGCGGCGGCGCCCATCGGCATGCCGGGATGCCCCGATTTTGCCTTTTCAATGGCATCGATAGCCAGACAGCGGATGGCATTGATGCACCTTTCGTCCAGATTGTTCATGAGATGCTCCTAGATACAAAGATTATATGCTGATGGTCGATTTTTATAACAACTTCAATTTTATAACAAGCTTTTCTCACCACTTGACAAGTTCAATGTTGGGCAGGGCACGCCCCAGAAAGCGCTCCCCGATGGTCTGAAAGCGCAGCGGGACGTCGGTGACAAAAAAACGGTAAAGGGGGGAAAGCCGGGAAGGATTGCAAAGCCCACTTTCCTGAAGCAGTGTGGCGGTCATGTCCGCCATGGCTTCAGCGGAATCCACCAGCCGGATTTCCGGCCCCACCACTTCCCTAAGGGTGGCTTTCAGCAGCGGATAGTGAGTGCAACCCAGCACCAGCGTGTCGATATGCTGTGCCAGCACGGGGTTGAGATATTCCTGGGCCGTAAGCCGGGCCACGGGATGGTCGAGCCAACCTTCCTCCACCAGGGGTACAAAAAGGGGGCAGGCCTGGGAAAAGATTTTGATGTCCGGCGCGTAACGATGAATGGCCAGGGCGTAGGCATTGCTGTTGATGGTGGCGGGGGTGCCGATGACGCCCACCGATTTTGTACGGGGATCAGCCACGGTGCTCCGGGCGCCGGCGTCGATAACATCCAGCACCGGTACGGTAGAAAGGGAGGTAATGGCCTCCGGAGCAATGGCAGCCATGGTGTTGCAGGCCACAATCAGGAGCTTCACCTCCTGGCGCAGCAGAAATTCGGTAATCTGGGTCGCATAAAGGGTAATGGTTTCCACGGATTTTATCCCGTAAGGGACGCGGGCCGTGTCGCCGAAATAGACAATATTTTCAAAAGGCGCCCTTTCCATAAGCGCCCGCACAACTGTCAGGCCACCGATGCCGGAGTCGAATATGCCGATGGGTTGTTCTTTTATCATAGGCGCCGTGTACACTGGATGCGCCGTGCTTGTCAATAAATTTGACGGGTTGTAGTGGTATTTATGGGGATATTGTAGTAAGAGACCGGGCGGGGCAATATCAGGTTTTACCATAAGGGACTCCATCATGATCGAAGTGGAACCAACGATAGCTGTCGGCATCTGCGAGAGCCGGGAAAACTTACAGATAAAACTTAACGGCCCCTTTCTGTTGGGAGATCGGCAAATTGTCGGCCCCATCAACCTGCGGGCCAGTGGTGGTAATATCAACGGGTTTAATGAGGAAGGTCAGGGATTATCCCGTCGGGAGTTCCTTGCTACACCCGTTGCGGGTTCGACCTTCAGCATCAGCGACGTGGTCATCGGCGTCAATTTTCACTGGGAGCGCCGGCAAGAACAGACATTCCGAGGTAATTTGAGATTACAGGTTACCAGCGACGGGAAGATCACCGTGATCAACGAGCTGGGCCTGGAGGATTACCTGGAGAGCGTCATTGCCTCGGAAATGAGTCCCCAGGCGCCGCTTGAGTTCTTGAAGGCCCATGCTGTCATGTCCCGCAGTTGGCTTGCGGCCATGCTGGCGCGGCAGGAAAAACAACCAGGCCCCTTGCGGCCGGCGCATCTGCCGGGGGGCGAAATCCGTCGCTGGTATGGCAGGGAAGATCACGATAATTTTGATGTTTGTGCCGACGATCATTGCCAGCGCTATCAGGGTTTGCCTGCATTGCCGGGGGGGCAGGCGGCAGAGGCGGTAACGGCGACGCGCGGCTTGTTTCTCACCCATGCCGGTGAAATCTGTGATGCGCGCTTTCATAAGGCCTGCGGGGGGCGAACGGAAGATTTTGCCACCGCCTGGGAGGACAAGACAGTTCCCTATCTGACTTCCGTATCGGATACGGTATTGCCCCATCCCCCGTTGCAGACCGAAGCAGAAGCAGAAAAATGGCTGCTTGACGCACCCGATGCCTATTGCAATACCAACGACGTCACTATCTTACAGCAAATCCTCCCCTCCTTTGACCGGGAGACTGTTGACTTTTACCGGTGGCAGGCGACCTACACTCCGGCGGCGCTGGCAAAGATTATCGGAGAAAAAACGGGGCGGGAATTGGGGGCAATTTGCGAGCTTATGCCTCTGGACCGCGGGCCTTCCGGACGTATCCACCGGCTGCGGATCTGTGGGAGCAAGGCATCACTGGTGGTGGGCAAGGAGCTGGAGATCCGGCGGGTCCTGTCGGAGAGCCATCTGTTAAGCAGCGCCTTTTCCGTCTTTACGGAACGTGATCCGTCCGGCGTGCCGGTGCGTTTTATTCTCCGGGGCGCCGGCTGGGGACACGGGGTCGGGTTATGCCAGATCGGCGCTGCGGTAATGGCCATCCGGGGCCGCTCGGCCCCGGAAATCCTGCAGCACTATTTCCAGGGGTCAACCCTGCAAAAGTTATATTGAAAGCAAAGGGATAGGAAATTGAAGATGACAACGGAACAAATTAACGCCCGCCTGAAGGAGCTGCCCAAGATCGACGAATTAATGCTGCTTTTGGAAAAGCGGGGAATTTTTACCAAGGCGTCCCGGATGGTGGTCAAGTCCTGCTGCCGGCAGGCCGTCGCCGACCTCCGGCAACTGCTCCTGGCGGGAAAAGAGCAAGGTCTAGCTGCCAATGGGACAGCAGCGCTCGACCATGTCCTGACCAGGGTGGAAAGAAAAGTTCAGTCCCTGGGAACCTATCGACTGCGGCGGGTAATAAACGCCACGGGCGTTGTTCTCCACACCAATCTCGGTCGGGCGCCCCTCTGTCCGGCGGCGCTTGCCAGGCTTCAGGAGGTAGGGGGAAACTACACCAACCTGGAATTCGACCTGGAAAAAGGGCAAAGGGGACTGCGTTACGATCACGTGCAGGAGTTGCTCTGCGCCTTGACGGGAGCGGAAGACGCCCTGGTGGTCAATAATAATGCCGCCGCCGTCCTGCTGACGCTGAATACCCTGGCGGAGGGCAAGGAGGCCATTGTTTCGCGGGGCGAGCTGGTCGAAATCGGCGGCGAGTTTCGCATTCCCGACGTCATGGAAAAAAGCGGCGCCCGCCTGCGGGAGGTGGGGACAACCAATCGCACCCGGCTGTCTGATTATGAAAAAGCCCTGTCTGCCGCCACCGGTGTTATCCTGAAAGTCCATACCAGCAATTTCCGCATGGTGGGCTTTACGGAAGAAGCAACTCTGGAAGGGCTGGTCGTCCTGGGTAATAGACACCAGGTGCCCGTGGTGGATGATCTGGGGAGCGGGTGTTTGATCGCCCTCGATAATTATGGTTTGGAACGGGAGCCCACGGTGGCGGCGGTGCTGGCGAAGGGGGTCGATGTGGTTACTTGCAGCGGCGATAAGCTTTTGGGTGGCCCCCAGGCGGGGATCATTCTGGGAAAGGCCGTATTTTTGCAGCGAATAAAGGATAATCCGCTCAATCGGGCGCTGCGGATCGACAAGCTGACCCTGGCGGCACTGGAGGGCACCCTGCAAGAGTATCTGCGGCCGGAACAGGTCCTGCTGAACATCCCGGTGCTCAAGTCCCTGACGGAGCCGACGGCGGATGTCACGCGCCGCGCCCGCAGGCTCATGGCCATCCTCAAAAAGGTGCTGCCGGCCCGCTGGTCGCTGGTCTTAAGGAAAGGGCACTCCCTGGCAGGCGGGGGAGCACTGCCCACCCAGGAGATTTCCACGGCCCTGCTTGCCCTGCGGCCAACCCCGGAATCGGCTGCCAGGCTAGAAACCAGGCTTAGGGGTTTGGCCGTGCCCATCCTGGCAAGGATTGCAGATGAGGAGGTGCTTTTCGACTTGCGTACGCTTGCCGAAGAGGATTTCTCCCTGATCCAGGAAGGTTTGGCCAGCATTACGGCGGACGGCAAATTATGAGCAAGGTTTACGCTTTTCATGTTGAAGAAACCACCCATGGCGAACGGCTCGATGTCTTTTTATCGGCCAGCTCCGAGGTAGATTTATCCCGGGCGCAGATCCAGAGGTTAATTGCGGCGGGAAGGGTGCGCTTGAATGATCGTCCGGCCAAGGCCAGCCACCGGGTACAGGGCGGCGACGAAATTGTTTTTGAAGCGCCGCCGCCGGAGACTTCAGAAATCGGGGCCGAAGATATTCCTTTAACGGTCGTTTACGAAGATGCCTCCCTCCTGGTAATCGATAAGCCGGCCGGCCTCGTGGTTCACCCAGCGGCAGGCCACTACCGGGGCACCCTGGTTAACGCCCTCCTCTTTCACTGCCATGACCTTTCCGGTATCGGTGGCGTCATGCGGCCGGGGATCGTGCACCGTCTGGATAAAGGGACCTCCGGCCTGATGGTTGTCGCCAAGTCGGACGCGGCGCACCAGGGTTTGGCGGCTCAGTTCAGCCGTCATGAAGTGACTAAAAGCTACCTGGCGCTGGTGTATGGCAACGTCCGGGGAGAGGAAGGCTCCTGCGACGCGCCGGTGGGGCGGGATGTGGCCGACCGGAAGAAGATGTCCACCCGCAGCCGCCGTGGGAAAGAGGCCCGGACGCATTGGCGCGCCCTGGAATACTACGGCGTGGCCACCCTTTTGCAGGTGGACATTGAAACGGGGAGAACCCATCAGATCCGGGTTCATCTGCAGCACGCCGGCTACCCGATCGTGGGGGATGCCGTGTACGGTGGCAATCAGCGGGCCTCTGGCCTGTCCAACACGCTGCTGCGAGCCAGATTAAAGGCTCTGCCCAGGCCGGCTCTCCATGCCGGACGTCTCAGCTTCACCCATCCCGTCACGGGCGCGGCCTTGAGCTTCGACTCCCCCCTGCCGCCGGATCTTGCCGATCTTTGTGACTTTCTGCGCGGCCCGGCCGCGGCCCCCGCTGTGGGGCAATGAGGCAACATGCCGCCGGACTTCAGATTTTCCCGCAAGGGAACCTTAGAATATTTGGAGGCGCTGCCGCTTTCCGTCACCGATTTTTTGCTCCATGCCTTCCTCACACGTCATGGCGGGGTGAGCACCGGTTGTTTTGCCGGCCTTAATTTCAGCAGCCGGGAGGGCGACACACCGGAAAATGTGGCCCGTAACTGGCAGTTGCTGGCCACTGCCTTCCGGATTGACCAAAGTCGCTTTGTCCTGATGCGCCAGCTGCACGGCGACCGTATCGTGGTCATCGACGGGACCAGCCCGGCGCCGCTTCCCGGTGGTTCCGACTTGCCGTTGGAAGCCCACGCCTGTGACGCCCTGGTGACAAACCGGCCGGGCCTGGCGCTTGGGGTCAAGACAGCGGATTGCGTGCCCCTCCTCCTGATTGACCCGGTAAAACGGGTGGTGGGCGTCGTCCATGCCGGTTGGCGAGGAACCGCTTTGAACATTGCCGGACAGGTTGTTGACACCTTTGCCGCGCGTTTTTCCTCGCAGCCCGGCGATCTCCTGGTAGCAATCGGCCCGGCGATCGGGCCGTGCTGTTACGAGGTAGATGCCGCTGTTTACGAGGCTATGAACGTTTATGCCAAGGCAGGGGAAGGGCCATTCTTTCGTTCCGGCACAACCAAAGACAGGTGGATGCTGGATTTGACCATGGTCAACAGGTATCAGTTAGAACAAAGGGGAGTGCCGTCGGCACAGATATTTACCGGCGATCATTGCACTTCCTGCAGGAGCGATGCCTTTTATTCCCATCGCCGGGACCAAGGCCGCACGGGGCGGCATTTCAGCTTCCTGATGTTGAAGGATTAAAAAATCGCTCGACAAATAACCAGTTTTTTTATTACACTTCCACCCAGGGTGAATGCAGCCATGAAAAAAGTCTTCCTAGCATTGATAATTTCATCTCTCCTGTTTGTCCCGGCCATCGGTGAAGCCGCCTATCTCCTCCTGCTAAAAAACGGCGGCCGCTTGACGACACCCCTTTACTGGGTCGAAGGCCGGCAGCTCTATTTTTTCTATGCCGGTGGTGTTGTGGGCGTAGAAAAAGGGGAAATTGTCAGGATTGAAAAGCACGCTGCGGAACAACGCCCGGAGGTGAGTGATGCCTCGGAAAGCGTGAAACGAAAGAATATTCCTCCCCCGATTGCCGGGGAGGAAAAGTTGCCCGCAGCCCAAAAGGCCCCGGCAGAAAAATTGAATATTGCCGAACAGAAACGCCAGAAAGATCAGTTGACATCGGAACTTAACGATTTACTGGAAAAGAGGCGGCAAGCCAAAGCTAAGAAAGATATGGTTGCCAGTAAAAGAATAACTGAAGAAATACTTAATACTTCCGCCGAAGTATACAGGATAACCGATGAAGTGACGGAAAAAAATAAGGGTCAGCTTCCGGAAGACTGGTGGGATTGAGAAGTCGGTCCGGCCGCGCTGCCCCCCTTTTTTTATCCAGCCTATTTTTCCGTCCAGCTTAGGACGCGCAAGGAGGCGTTTTGGGTTGCACCATCGATGGCCGCGCTGCAATAGACGATGCTGGTATTGCCGCCAACGAGATCAGCCTCCGTAGAGCCGCCGGCGACAACACTGCCGGTGATATTCTTATTGCCGCCGCCGGCAATCGTCACCGACCCGGAAACAAGGATCATTCCGTACCAGTTAAAACCGCCATTCAGCTCCAGGTCGCCATTGACGATAAGAATGCCGCACCCGGAAGTACCGCCGGACAGCTTTATATCGCTCCCATTCATATTGTAATATACGATGTTGCTTACAGCGCAGGATGACGGATCATCCTGAGCTGTGACGACAGGCGTTCCCCAGTTCATCCCCGTATCAGTTTGGTTGGTGGTATAGTTGTAGCTGTAATTTGCCGAATCTTTTAAATTAGTAATCATCTGCTGAACATCCAGATTGGTGGCGCCGCCTACTACGTCCCAGTCTCCCATTGCACAGGTTGTAACATTGACCCCGCAAACTGTCGGGTTGCCAGTCTTGCTGATGGTGCCTGCCGACAAAGTAGTTGCTACGCCTGGCAAACTGCTGGTTCCACAGGCAGCAGTTTTATCCGCTCCGAAAATGTGGGTGCTGGTCCCTTGAATACTTGTTGCTGCCTCGACATAAAGGGCGGCAGGCGCGGGAATGGGGGGGAATTTTGTGACCATTGCTTCCAGCGTCTTGCCGGCGGCCGAGCTGGCGCCAGCGCTGGTTAACACATATACGGGGCCTGCAGGTGACACTGTCGTATTTACCGTATATGTGGCGCCGCTGCCACTGGAATGGCAGTAAAGTATCTGATTAGAAGCATTCGTTTTATGTTTGATGTTTACCGTATAGGACAAGGCTGATTGCAGGCTGTTTGCCGCAGTAATACTGGCCGTCCAATCCTTGTCTGTCGGGGCTGAATCAACAATTATGCTGGCTGTGGGGGCAAAGTTTAGCCGCAGCCTGGCCCGCGCCTCTTCAATTCCGGCTTCGGCGGCATAAAAGGCGATGGCGCTTGTCTTGTAGTTGCCAGAAATCCGCAGATCCGTCTGCGATTCCATGACTGCGGTCGTGCCCAACAGGATAAGCGCCGACATGATCAGCATCGCCAGGAGGAGCACCATGCCGCTTTCATTGTTTAGAGGCTTAAGATAGTTTTTCATAATTCATCCCTTTAGTAGGCGAGGTTCCGCGGCGTGACCGTCGAAGTCAACGTATAGGTGCGGTAACCTCCATTAGCCGGATAGGCGGGGTCCGGCTTGGCTGCTCTGGCCACAATGTTTACTTGAATCGAGCGGATAGCGCCGATCGTGGCGGCGGCGCTGGCGGCGCTGTTCAGATAAGTGAAGGTAAGAGATTGGATATTTTCCACCACTGGCTGCTTGGAGCCATTGGACGTTCTGCCGAGCGCATAGATGCCTGAACCGGAGGGAGACTCGTAACGATCGTAGGTTATGTTTTCATTAGGATTAGAGCTACCAGGCGTGAGATCGCCATTGCCGTTAATGTCCGAAGTAAAGCTTATGGAGTTTGTGGAGGCGCCCTGAATCCCGACGCAGGGTGTGCTGGTCAGCGAACTCGGCAGGGTCCCGGCGCACTTTGAGAGCGTTACCGTGGGATTAAACCCGGCCAGACGCATTTCACGGGTCAAAATGTCCATCGCCATCCGGGCATTCTGCTGCATTTCCACGGCCATTTCCTGATTCCCCAGTATTTTGCTCTGCACGGTGAAGAGGTTGTAAAGCGCGCCCAAAACAATCATACCTACCAGCATGGCAATCATCAGCTCGACTAAAGAAAATCCCTGCCGTTTTTTCCGGCATAAAGGCGGAAGCGTAGTCAAGTTGCCTTGCCTGCCGTTTTCTGGCATCGTACGGTAATTTATGGGCAAAACCATAATATTCATAGCCGCGCTTTCAGGAAGCAACAATCGTCCGGAGCGTCACCTTGCGTGTGCCGCCCCAGGACCAGCTTACCTCTACTTCGATGGTTTTCATATTGGCCGCCGGCGTGGCGTCCGTAACCGTCAGTTTTCGCGTGTAGTATGCTCCTGAGGCGCCGGTGGAAGAATCCTCATTCAGGTAGTCATAGGTCGTTCCGGCGGTGATGGAGCTGTAGGACAGGTTCTTTATTTGTTCCATCCGATCTTTTGCCAGCGTAGTGGCCGTCGTCATTTTTTTACTGAAGTCATTGCCCTTGATGGCCATTACCGTCACGCCAATCAGGCCGGATAAGGCAACGACCAGAATAAAAATGGCAATCATAACTTCAATCAGGGTGAATCCCCGGCGATCTTTCCACTTGTCAGACATCGGGCCTTTATTCCTTTTAGTATCCTGTCAACTGATCCTTACCCGGCCAGCAGTGCTGATGGTAATCTGCTTCGCAACAAGGCCCGGCAGCGAACTTGTTATATTGATGGTTCCATTCTTTGCTGTGCCGTTAGGCCGAAAAAGCGGGTTATAACCCGCTGACTCTGCGGCAAAAGTCACATCGTAGTAATCAGGTTGAATATCATATGATGACTCCGTTGTGTCGCCTGCCGAAACCGATTCATCACTATCGTTGTCGGCCACGAAGGCATATTGCTGATTGTTCAGCAGGTTAACGATAATTTGGTTATTGGTCGTGATCGCCAGGGAACGCGCCTGCATCAGATGCATGGCAAGATGGCGCGCCGCCCCGTTCAAACGGCGTTGGGCCATATAGGTCTGGTAACTCGGCGCAGCGATGGCTGCCAGTATCCCTATGACGGCGATGACAATCATCAATTCTACCAGGGTAAAGCCATCCCGGCGATTTCTTCTCATAAAAAACACCTCAGCACCAACATGCGGAAAGCAAGGAACGTACCTCGCCTACCCGACACAGCCTTGCCCAGGGCCGACCAGGAATCCTGAACGGCGGTAGATGCAGCATGAGCGGCGGAAAGGCCAATAAAATATGTTGCCCCTATCCGGCGAGCAACCGGTCATTTTCGCACTTATGGAGTGATTTTCGCCAGGCAACTTTATGCGTAGCGGAAAAAAAGCAGCCAGAGCAAACTCTCTCCCCAGAAAAGATAGCCGAGCGCCGCCAGTGAGAGGAAGGGACCGAAGGGAACGGCATATTTCAGGTCTTTGCCCTTAATCAACATCACCGTGATGCCCACAAGGGTGCCCAGCAAAGAACTTACAAAGAGGATGAAAAAGAGTGATTTCCAGCCGCAGAAGGCCCCCAGCATGGCCAGCAGCTTGATGTCGCCCCCGCCCATGCCTTCTCTTTTGGCTAATAGTTCATATCCCCAGGCAATCGCATAAAGAATGCCGCCGCCAATCAGGATGCCAAGTATGGCGTCCAGCAACGACACTTCCATGACAAAGACGGCCAGCAGTAAAAATACGGGGATGCCGGGCAGGGTCAGGACATCGGGGATGATGAAGTGTTCGAGATCGATAAAGGTGATGATGATTAAAACGCAGGCAAAAAGGAAAGCGGCGAGGAGTTTAAGGGTCAGCCCGAATTTCCAGAAGAGCAAGAGGGCAAGGAGGGCCGTGCCCAGTTCGACCAGAGGGTATTGGAAAGATATCCAGGCGCGGCAGTCGCGACATTTGCCCCTCAAAATCAGATAGCTGACGAGGGGGATGTTATCATAAAACCGGATGGGATGGAGGCATTTGGGACAATGAGAGGGGGGAAGGACCAGCGATGCGCCGACGGGAATCCTGCTGATGCAAACATTAAGAAAGCTCCCGATGGCGGCCCCCATCAGGGCGATGATAATCTCCAGGAAAAGCATCTTATCGCTCAGCCATCCTTCCGATCCCATTGATAAGGTATTTCGCTGGTGTGGGGATCAAGGCGGAACTCGTCCGGTTCCGTATAGTTGTAAGGTTCATTGGGGATATTAACAACGAGCGCTTCCTCAAGGGAAATGCACTTAAAGCCGTGATAGACGTAAGGAGGAATGTGCACCAGAACCGGATGATGATCGCCGGCAAAAATCTCCTTCACCTTGCCGTAGGTTGGGGAGTCCGGACGTCCATCGTAGAGCACGATCTTCATCATGCCCTTAACGACGGCCATATTGTCAAACTGCCTTTTGTGGTAATGCCAACCCTTCACCACTCCAGGATAGGCCGAGGTCATGTAAACCTGACCAAATTGACGGAATAGTTCATCGTCGGCACGCAATATTTCCATCAAGCGTCCCCGCTCATCGGGCAGGACTTTCAAATTTTTAATAACAACACCGTTAATCATCTTTGCCATCCCCCCAGAAATTTACACGGCCGCTTATATCATACTTCAGAAAAAGGTCACAAGGGAAACATCTTGATTAAAATCATTTCACCGCGTTTAAAGCCGTGATATAGGAAACAAAAAGCCTGCGAGGTGGACAATTGACGGATGCGTATTACATGAAACGAGCCTTGCGCCTGGCCCGCCGGGGGGAAGGATGGGTAAGTCCCAATCCGCTGGTAGGTGCGGTGATTGTCAAGGGGGATTTGGTCATCGGCCAGGGTTATCATCGCCGTTACGGCGGCCCGCATGCCGAGCTTGAGGCCATCGGCAGTGCAAAGGAGCCGCTGGCCGGCGCCACCGTATATGTAACCCTGGAACCCTGCAGCCACTTCGGCAAGACGCCGCCCTGCGTAATGGCGCTGATCGAGCGCAGACCGGAACGGGTGGTGATCGGCACGACCGATCCCAATCCCCTGGTGGCGGGCAGTGGTATTGCCGCCCTGCAACGTGCCGGTATCGCCACAACCGTGGGGGTGGAGGAGGAAGCCTGCCGGGAAATAAACGCCGCTTTTTTCAAGTTCATCACGACCGGGCTGCCTTACATCACCCTGAAATTTGCCCAGACGCTCGATGGCCGAATCGCCTCCTGCACGGGTCATTCCCAATGGGTCAGTTCGCCGCCTTCCCGTACTTTTGCCCACCGCTTGCGTCACAGCCATGACGCCGTCCTGGTGGGGGTCGGCACGGTGTTGCAAGATGACCCGGCTCTGACGGTGCGCCATGTCCGGGGCCAGAATCCCCTGCGGATTATTGTGGACTCACATCTGCGCCTGCCGCTCACCGCCAGAGCGTTGCAGGATCAGGATAAAGCCCGGACCATCGTCGTCGCCACCCGGCAGGCGACCCCGGAGAAAATCAGGCAATTGGCGGCCAGCGGTGTGGAAACGCTCCTGGTGGAGGAAGACGGCGCGCAGCGCGTGGATTTGGACAAGCTGTTCCGGGAGTTGGGAAAAAGGCAGATTGCCTCGGTGCTCGTGGAAGGCGGCGCCGCGATTGTCACATCCCTGCTGAAAACAGGA
>Ga0082335_1007552_pt1 | contig 13040 bp, 14 predicted proteins | sample Subgrocontami58m_FD_72375 | JGI IMG/M metagenome (GOLD analysis project Ga0082335, IMG submission 72375) | Subsurface groundwater microbial communities from S. Glens Falls, New York, USA - GMW37 contaminated, 5.8 m (SPADES assembly) (version 2) ...
CTTACTTCGTTACAAACTCAGAATCAATGGAAGCAACTTTAGAAGATGCATATATTTTAATTCACGACAAAAAAATCTCTGCTATGAAAGATCTTCTTCCAGTTCTCGAAAAGACTGTTCAAGCAGGTAAACAACTATTAATTATTGCTGAAGATCTTGAGGGTGAAGCTCTCGCAACATTAGTTGTTAACAAATTGCGCGGTACATTGAAAGTCTGTGCTGTTAAAGCTCCGGGATTCGGCGATAGAAGAAAAGCTATGTTGGAAGATATCGCTGTAATTACAAATGGAACAGTGATCTCTGAGGAACGCGGTTTCAAACTTGAGAACGCTACACTTGAATATCTTGGCAAAGCTAAAAAGATCACTGTTGATAAAGACAATACAACTATTGTTGAAGGCGCTGGTAAATCCGATGACATCAAAAAAAGAATTAACGAAATCAAATCACAGATCGAAAAAACAACTTCAGATTACGATAAAGAAAAATTACAAGAAAGACTCGCAAAACTTTCCGGTGGTGTTGCAGTATTAAAGATCGGCGCAGCTACAGAAATTGAAATGAAGGAAAAGAAAGCTCGTGTTGAAGATGCACTTCATGCTACACGCGCAGCAGTTGAAGAAGGAATTATTGCCGGCGGCGGTGTTTCGATGGTAAGAGCTATTGCTACCTTAGAAAAACTTGAAGGCGAAAATCCGGATCAGAATACCGGTATCAAGATCATCGCTAAAGCATTGGAAGAACCTTTAAAACAGATTGCTGCTAACGCTGGATTTGAAGGTGCAGTAGTTTTGAACAAAGTTCTTGAAGGTAAAAATGATTATGGATTCAACGCTGCTACTGAAAAATATGAGAACTTGATTAAGAGTGGTGTTATAGATCCAACAAAAGTTGCAAGAACCGCACTTGAAAATGCTGCATCAGTTTCTGCACTGTTGCTTACTACCGAAGCTGTTGTTTACGAAAAGAAGGAAGAAAAAGAAGCTATGCCTGCAATGCCTCACGGCGGCGGTATGGACGGGATGTACTAAGAGCTAGTATTTAGTAGATAGTATTTAGTATGTAGAAAACCCCGATTGAAAGTCGGGGTTTTTTTTAATCTGAATTGTAGTTAGGATAAAATCTCTTGACTACTTTTGTTCCAATTCCTTCTTAAAGTATTCTAAAGTAATTCTAAGCCCTTCTTCCCTACTAACCTTCGGTTCCCATCCTAATATTAATTTAGCTTTGCTTATATCAGGTTGACGAACTTTTGGATCATCAATCGGTAATTCTTTATAAACAATTTTACTTTTAGAATTAGTTAAACGAATTACTTCTTTTGCAAAATCTTCGATAGTAATTTCATTTGGGTTGCCAATATTCACAGGCAATGTTTCGTTAGATAAAAGAAGCTTAAATATTCCATCTACTAAATCACCAACGTAGCAGAAACTTCTTGTTTGTGAGCCATCACCAAAAACCGTAATATCTTCATTCTTCAAAGCTTGAGAAATAAAAGCCGGCAGTGCACGTCCGTCATCAAGACGCATTCTTGAACCATAAGTATTGAATATACGTACTATCCTTGTATCAAGATTATGAAAGTTATGATAAGCCATAGTTAATGCTTCTGCAAAACGCTTGGCTTCATCATAAACACCACGCGGACCGACAGGATTTACATTTCCCCAATACTCTTCGCTTTGAGGATGAATAAGCGGATCACCGTAAACTTCCGATGTAGAAGCTAATAAAAACGTTGCATTCTTTTCTTTAGCTAAACCAAGAGCTTTATGTGTTCCTAATGAACCGACTTTTAATGTTTGAATGGGATATTTCAGATAATCTATAGGACTGGCAGGAGATGCAAAATGCAGAATATAGTCAACCTCAGAAGAAATTTGGATATAATTAGTTACATCTAAATTGATATATTGAAAATTCTCATTACTTAATAAGTGTTGAATATTTTCAATTCGTCCTGTGAGCAGATTATCTAAACAGATAACCTTTATACCTTCATCTATAAGTTTATCACAAAGATGAGAACCAAGAAACCCAGCGCCGCCAGTAACAACAGCAACTTTTTTTTTCATTTGCTATACTTTAGCACGGCTCTTCTTTGAGCCGTTTGTTGGACGTGAGTAATAATAGTAGTACTTATAATAAGAACCGTAACCGCTTCTATATGTAAAGTTGTTAAGCAGTACCCCAATGAAAGAACTACGTTCATGACTCAATAATTGAACTGCTTTTTCCATTAATTCAATTTCAGTGTTATTTGCTGAAACTACGAGAAGAGTTCCATCAACTAAACTAGATAATATTTCAGAGTCGGTTACAGCTATAATCGGAGGAGAATCAATTATGATATAATCATACTTAGTTTTTAATTTTTCAAGAAATGCTTCCATCTGAGTAGAGCCAAGAATTTCAGAAGGGTTAGGTGGAATTGTTCCAGCTGTTACGTAATCAAGATTATTAACTTCTGACTTTCTCACAATCTCATCGAATGTTGCTTGACCAAAGAAATAATCTGTAAAACCAGGAAATCTTTTTTGATTGAATATAGAATGTATTCTTGGTTTTCTTAAATCAGCATCAAGAATTAATGTTCTAAAATTTGCAAGAGCAAAACTACCGCCGAGATTAATTGCTGTGGTTGTCTTTCCTTCTTGAGAAGTTGGAGATGTAACTAAAATTGTTTTGAGAGTCTCTTTATTAAGTTTGGAAAATTTGATTCTTGTCCTTAAAGCTCTATATGCTTCACTAGCACTTGCATCCGGTTTTTTTGCAACGATGAATTCAAAATCTTTATTCCCGGATTCCATTCCTTCAATGCGTGGGATCCATGCAAGTATATTAATATTCCTATTCGAAATATCTTCCGGTGTTTTTACAGTGTTATCGAGATAATTTCTAATAAACGCAAATCCAATTCCCATTCCAACCCCCAGTACTAGACCAATAATAACAATTAATAACCTATTCGGTTTTGCCGGTCCTTTAGGAACTAATCCTTCATCAATTATCAAAACATTACCGGGAACCGATTGTTCACTAATAATGGCCTCTTGATATCTCTCTTCAACAAGAGTATAAAGTTTTTCGTAAGCGGATTGTTCTCTCTCAAGGCGGACAAGATCAATTGAGCTTGTAGGAAGTTGATTCATTTTTTTATCGTAGTCATTAACTATTTCATTTAATTTCCTAAACGAGGCTACAATTGATTGATTTTTAATTTCTTCTTCTATCACCTTATTAGTTAATTCTTTTATTTCGGTAGGACTTGATGCTAATATTCCAGCTTTATAGACTGATAATTGATTGTTAAGTTTATCCTGCAGATCATTGATCTTAGTATCGAATTCCTTTTGCATTCGCTGAGAATTGGCTCCAGCGCTAGAAACCGCCCTATCTCTTTGTACTTTTAACTCGCCAAGTTGATCATATAGTTTTTTAATGTACGGTTCAGTTGCTAAATTCTCTATATAATTAGTTATATCCGGTGCTTTTTTCTTCAGTTCTTCCTTGTATTGATTAAGTGTTTTTTCAGACATAGTGAGATCAATCTTAGCCGCATTCCTCTTAGCTTCAAAATCGGATGATTGTCTGATTAGTTCCCTTGTTTGTTCAGGTAATTCAACAATTCCACGCTGCTCTTTATAATTTTTCAAAGTTTCTTCTTTACCGGCAAGTTCAGATAATTTATCGTTCACTTGCTGGGCTAAGAAATTTTTAACCACAGTAAGTTGCATTCGATTATATGATAGATTTATTTCTTTATAAGAAACAGCATAACAATTTGCTATCAAAGCAGATTCTGTTGGCGATGGGGATTCAACAGATACTTCAACAATATCCAGTCCGCGTTTTTGATCAATTGAAACTCTAGAGCTCAACATACCAACAATAGCGGGAACTGATTTAATTTGATTACTAGCAAGTTGAAAATTTGACGATTCTTCAAAAATTAATGAGAATTTATTTTTGGAATTGCTAATCTTAAAACTATCCAAAAGTGAATTTGCTACTCTTTCTTTTAGACGGTAACTTTTTAGAATTTCTATTTCATTAGCAATAAAACGATCACTTCCAAAATCTTGAAATTCCGGTAGTAGTGAACCTTGAAGAACACTTCCTTGCGGTTTTGATAATCTTAACACAGTAGTAGATTTATAAATATTCGGAGCGTTTATAGCATAAATAATTGCTACCAATAAGCCTGTAAGACTAATAAGAAATATCGGAACAAAATTTAATTTGACAAGATTTATATAATCTCTTAATGTATGAGATTCATGAGTATTTGTATTATTCATTTGAATATTATTCACGTCCACTCCATTATTTCCGAATGATGTTAAGTACAAGAATTGTTAGAGAAATTAATACGCTGAACAATGACATCCAAATACTGAAATGATCTCGAAAATACAATCTTGGTTCACCAGGTATGACCAAAATATCTCCGGCGTCTAGCTTAGGAATCTTGCGGTATTTAGATAGTAATTTGGATTCATAAAGTAGATCATTGTAATTAAATTTTATCATAGATTGAGTTGAGTCTTCATTAACTCTGTAAATCCTTAAGTCTTCAAGATCAGCAGCATCGGTTGGACCTCCTGCTAATGAAAGAAGATCACTTACTGATGTATAACTTGGTACTGTATATTTGCCTGGATACCTAACCCATCCCCAAACTGCAACTTTAATATTAACTGCTTCAGGATCCGAATAGTTAAAATATCCGCCTTGTGGAGCAAATCTCATCCCGGCAGCATCAGCACCTAACTCATAATCTTTAATTTGTGCTTGTATAGTGTTAACAAAAATGATGAATATTATTAAACTTAAGATCTTCAACTTCATAATATATGCCCCTAGAATATTTTATTTATTTCTCTTCAATTAATTGAGAAATCTTTAAAGACGAGATAAAGCTGCCGACAAAACCTAATGCGATCCCGATCAACAGAATAATTAAATCCGTTAGCTTAATCGGATTGGTAAAATTAAGATTAATAAGAACTTTAGTCAACAAAACAGAAATTACATTGAATAAGATCACACAAATTAGAGATGATATAATTCCAATAATTATTCCATTCAATATCAGTGGAATTTTCATTGTGCTAATTTGAGCGCCAACTAATTTCATAGTCAGATAATGATTTCTATTACCATACATCTGTATTTTATTATTACTATAGACAAGATAAGTTGCTAAAAGTATTAATGTGATAGATAGGAAGTAAATTACGTACTCAAATGATTTTAACAGATTTAAAATTCGCAAAACTGTTTTGTAATCATAAATAACATCGGTGACCCCTTTCATTCTCCTAATTAGATCGGTTAATCGCTCTATATTTGTTTCATCCAACGGCTGTGGTTTGAATTTAACAATAAAAGAATTAGGCAAAGGATTCTCATCAATCACGGATCTAAAATCCTGTCCGGTTTCTTTTACAAAATTTTTAACAGCTTGATCTTTATTAACAAACTGGACTAAAAGTACCGAGGTGATTTTCTGAATTTCAATTTTTAATTCATCTATATCTTTTTGAGTTAAATCATCATCTAAGTAAACATTAACCTCGATTGAACGTTTTATTTGATCCGAGAATTTATTTGCACTGAATACGAGAAAAATTGAGATAGTGCTCAAGATTACTGCAATAGTAGTTATAGTTATTGTAATTGCAGTAGCAAGTGATGATTTTCTAAATATTCTAAATGCTTCTTGAAAATAAAATATTATCATAAAGTTTAGAAGTTTGATTCATCTGCCCAACGAAGTATTTTCCATTTTTTATTTTCGTCTTTAGCAAGAGTCAAATTCACTCTGCCGTCTACAAAAATAATATCCGTCGGGTTAAATGTTATTGTTAAATTAAAACTTCTTACTATTCTTGTTGAATCGCCTGTCATTGAAACAATATTATTCCAAATAAGATCCAGACGCTGAGAATTTTGGAATAAGCCATTCGTAACTTTCATCTCATCATCACGTCCCCAAGAAATATCAGCGCCAAGATCGTAATCACGATATGTAAATGTAAAGTTTTTATCTAATACCTGGCGATAAATCAAAGTGTCCTTAAATGTATAAGCATATTGAAAATTTTGGAAAACTCCTCCAATCTCAGTCTGATTGCTTATCAATCCTTCATTGCTTCCAAGGTTTTCATCAATACTTGGCGCAAACGGATTAACGCAACTGTTCATACCAAAAATTATTAAACAGTAAAAGAATACCCGTTTAATATAACCTCCCCTTTAATTCACTCCAACTAGTAGAAAAATTATCCTTTCGCAAATCATACCATTCGCCTATTACCCATTGATTACGTGTATCCAAATATATTTTAAATTGAACCGAACCTTTGTACTCGCCGGAAACTGTTTTATCATTTGCCGGGAAAGATAATGAGTAATCATACTGATAAACAGCACTATCTCCAAGCTGCGTATTATTGCCGTTGCTTAAAGTTAGAGAAATTGATTGATTGTTTTTTGCTATGGCTTTGAAATTTTTAAAATATTGTCTTTCAGAATCAATATTCCAACCAATTAATACAGGATACTGTGATACTGATCCTGCAGAAGCAATAAATTTATATTTTTTGTTTGAAAATGAAGGATCAATAAAACAAACCAAATAATTCTCCAATATTTTGTCCTGTATGGATGAAATAAAATTACTGAACAATATATCCGGTGTTGTTGCGGGTATATTACTATTACCGGCAGTATTGGGTTGTTCGGGATCTCTGGTAGTTAATAAATCACATGAGATAAGAGAGAACATTAAAAAAGCAGCTATTATTTTTTTCATTTTTTGAAAAATAATATTAAGCGTGAAGAGTTTTGTTCATCATAATTGGTTCCATCATAGTCACCGAAAACAGATACCGGAATAAAGCCAATTTTTTTGAATTCTCTATCTATTTCTATTTTTGAATATAACCGCACCGATTCAATAAAATGTTGTTCTTCAAGACCATTTTTAATTTGGATCTCTTTAATAATTCGATCATTAACAACTTTTCTTTTTTCGATGATTATTTTGCTGTCAATTAATTTCTCATTTTCTGCAGTTAAATTTGCCAGGAGATAATTTTTGTTAAAATAATCTAAAACATAAAAACCGTTTTCATTCAATAAACGGTAAGCAGTATTAATAAATTTGAAATTCTCTTCATCATTATTAAAATATCCAAAACTTGTAAATAGATTAATAATCAGATCGAATCTTTTCCTAAAACAAATATTTCTTAGATCGGCACATACAAAATTATTTTCTACTGATCTCTTTTTAGCATTCTCTTTAGCTTTGGAAAGAAGTGTTTTACTCAGGTCGAAACCAATAACATTAAATCCCTTCGAAGCTAAATATATAGAATGCCTGCCTGCACCGCATGCTGCATCTAGAATAGAATTTTGGTTGGTAATTTTTGTTTGTTCAAGAATTAATTCCAGCAGCTTGGTTGCATCTTCATCATCCCGGTGTTGATAAACATCTAAATACTCTTCAGAACTGAACCAATCTCTAAACCAGTTTTCCATTAAAGCGAAATTCTTCCTATAAATGCACGTCCTATTGTTGCCGAATCGGCAAATTCCAAATCACCTCCAATTGGAAGTCCCCTTGCAATCCGAGAAATTTTAATAGGCAGATCTTTTAAAATTTTTGTAAGGTATAGTGATGTAGTATCACCTTCCGAATCGGGATTCATAGCAAGTATAATTTCTTTTACTTCATCGTTCTTAAGTCGTGAGAGGAGTTCTTTAATTTTTAGCGAATCAACGGTTATTCCTGCTAAGGGATTTAATACACCACCAAGTACGTGATAAAGTCCATTGTATTCATTTGTCTTTTCAATAGCAATGACATCGCTGGCATCTTCCACAACACAAATAATTGAGCGATCACGTTTTGCACTTTTGCAAACATCACATTTTTCTTCTTCAGATATATTAAAACATTCATCACAAAATCGAATCTTTTCTTTTAAATCAATCAGCGACCTAACTAAAGCATCAACATTTTGTTGATCACTTTTCAGAATATGAATTGCCAATCGCTGAGCAGTTTTTCTGCCTATAGATGGCAGCTTACTTAATTCATCAATTGCTTTTTGTAACGGCTCGGCTATCAGCATTTAGAATCCCGGTATATTCATGCCCGGAGGCATCATTCCTTTTGTTATCGCACCCATCTCATCTTCAGCCATTTTTCCTGCCGAATGTAGAGCTTTATTTACAGCAGCAACAACAAGATCTTCCAACATTTCTTTATCACCGCTTTTTGCAATTTCTTCATCTATCACTATCGAAATGATTTCCTTTTTACCATTAGCTGTTGCTTTTACCATTCCGCCGCCGCTTTCCTCTGTAACAGTTTTATTTTCCAATTCTGCTTGAACTTTTGCCATGTCAGATTGCATCTTCTGAACTTGTTTTAACATATCCTGCATATTCAACTTCATTCTTCCTCCAAATTACAAATTGATTAGCTTTTTTGTAGAATTTAATGATTTCATTCATGTTTCTTGCGGTCGAAAGTTAGCAAAAAAAAGTTTCACAAGAAATTAAACGTAGAAAATATTACATTTGTGCCGTTATTCAGATAAAAGCTTTCCATTTTTCAACACTAAACTTATCTAATGATGATAACTAAATACGGATTAAGTACTTTTCTATTTTGTGCCGGCTTTTCGGTAATTTTCATAATCATTTCTTTGTTTATACAAAATCACTGGATCAAATACCCGATCTTAATTTTAAGTATAGCTTTCTTATTATTTTGTATTAATTTCTTTAGAGACCCGGAAAGAATTCCACCAAACAGAAAAAATGTTATTGTATCACCGGCAGATGGCGAAATCGTTATTGTGAAGGATGTATTTGAAAATGAATTCCTGAAAGAAAATGGCAAACAGATTTCTATTTTTATGTCGCCTCTTAATGTGCATGTTAATCGGATTCCAATAGACGGCAAAGTTGATTATTTTAATTACGTAAAAGGTGAGTACCTTGTTGCATATCATGAAAAAGCCGATAAACGAAATGAACGAACTGAAATTGGTATAACAAGCAATTACGGAAAAGTTTTCTTCACACAAGTTGCCGGATTTATTGCACGTAGAATTGTATGTTCGCTTCAGGTAGGTGATTCGGTTAAAATGGGAGAAAGATTTGGAATGATAAAATTCGGCAGCCGTTCCGATGTAATTGTGCCTTCAAATTGGAAATTGAAAGTAAAACCCGGCGATAAAGTAACAGCAGGTGAAACAATACTATTCGAGATCGAATAATGAATAAAATTCCATTTTCAAAATCATTTATTGCTAACACAGTTACTGCTCTAAATGGAGTATGCGGATTTATCTCCATTGTATTTGCATCTCAAGGTGATTTCCGCCTTGCATCAATTATGATAATTGCTGCTGCCAGTTTTGATTTACTTGACGGTATTGTTGCTCGATTACTTAACACATCCAGCCGGTTTGGTGTTGAACTTGATTCTCTTTCCGATGTTGTTAGTTTTGGTGCTGCGCCGGCATTTTTAATTTACAAATCTTATATGTTCCAACTTGGCGGTCTTGGAATATTATTGAGTTCCTGCCTTTTGGTTTTTGGTGCTTTACGTCTGGCTCGTTTTAATATTCAAGTTGAAAATTTAAATACCAAAGCGGATTTCAAAGGATTGCCAATTCCCCTATCGGCTATAACAATTTCCCTTTTTGTCTTATCATTTTTTAGAAATGGTATTATCATTGAACCGTATAATAAAATTATAATTCCATTGATCATTTTGTTATCGCTTCTTATGGTAAGTAAGATAAGATATAATGCTCTGCCGAAATTGCGGAAGAAAGATATTAAACAGAAGATTTATTTATTCGCAATACTAATAGTTGCATTAATATTAGCGATTGTCACTAACGGAGAAATTCTTTTTTATATTTTTATTGGAATAGTTCTGTTCGGAATTTTTAGAAAAATTTATTATTTAGTTTTCAACATTAAAGATGAAAACGGTAACGGATCAAAATTAACGGAGAATTAAAGTGTTTAAAGCTACAGTTATTGTAAAGAGAAGACCTAAGATTTTAGATCCACAAGGGAAAGCTGTTGAGCAAGGAGCGAAACTTCTTGGCTTTAATAATGTTAAACAAACTCGTATTGGCAAATACATAGAATTTTTTGTGGATACAACAGATAAAATATTAGCTGAGAATGAAGTCCGCGAGTATTGTGAAAAACTTCTTTCTAATCCAATAATGGAATACTTTGATTACAGATTGGAAGAAGTGAAATGAAACCAAAATTTGGTATTGTAGTTTTTCCCGGTTCTAATTGCGATCATGATGCTTATTATTCCATAAAAAAAGTTTTGGGATATGAAGCAGAATTTCTTTGGCACAAAGAAAAAGATCTTAAAGCAAGTGATGTTATTATTTTACCAGGCGGATTTTCTTACGGAGATTATCTTCGCACAGGAGCAATTGCAAGATTCTCGCCTATAATGGATTCTGTATATAAGTTTGCAGAAAACGGCGGTGTAGTTATTGGCATTTGCAATGGATTCCAAATTCTTTTAGAGATCGGGTTATTACCAGGTGTTATGATAAAAAACGAATCGTTAAAATTTGTGTGCAAGGATGTTTATCTTAACATTGAGAATAAAGAAAATATTTTTACAAAATCTATTACACAAAATATTTTAAAGATACCTGTTGCTCACGGAGATGGTAATTATTTTACAGATAAAGAAACGCTGAAAGAACTTGAAACAAATAATCAAATATTATTTCGTTACTCATCACCTGATGGGAAAATCAGTTCGGAATTTAATCCGAACGGTTCTTATATGAACATTGCTGGAATAATGAACAAGAAAAAAAATGTAATGGGACTTATGCCCCATCCGGAACGATGCTGCAATCCTCTTCTTGGAGATATAGACGGCTCATTAATATTTAGATCGGTCGCACAGCATTTTCTTAATTAAGGAAAAATTAATAACTACAAATCGAGGTAATTATGTTTGGAAACTTAGGTGCTGGGGAAATAATTTTAATAGTCCTGGTAATTTTAATACTCTTCGGTGCAAAGAAAATTCCGGAACTTGCTCAAGGGATTGGTAAAGGAATGAGAGAATTTAAGAAAGCATTGAGTGATGTTCAGGAAGACATAAAGATTACCGATAAGAAAGATTCCTCAGACGAAAAAAAATAATTTAACTGATTCTAAAATCCTTCCGGTGATTTAATTGCTGAATTACAAAAATTACTCCGAAAAAATTTCTTTGATAAAAGAGAGCAAACTTTCTATACGTGAAAATGTTGCTTCCTTTCTCAAACGGATAAAAGATAATTCCAATCTTAACGCTTTTAATTTTGTTTTTGAAGATTGCATCGAAAGTGCTGATCTAATCGAAAGGAAAATAAAAAACGGCAACGCTGGAAAATTAGCCGGAATGGTAGTTGCGGTAAAAGATGCTCTTGCAATTAAAGACCGTCCTTTAACTTGCTCTTCAAATATCTTAAAAGATTTCAATTCACTTTATACAGCAACAGCAATACAGAAATTGATTGATGAAGACGCTATTATTATCGGTAAGACAAACTGCGATGAATTTACTATGGGTTCATCTAATGAGAACTCAGCATTTGGCTCAGTAAAAAATCCGGTTGATCCTTCACGTGTACCCGGCGGTTCAAGCGGCGGCTCTGCTGTTGCAGTTGCGGCAGATCTTTGTGATGTTTCTATCGGAACAGACACCGGCGGTTCAATACGTCAACCGGCAGCATTCTGCGGTGTTTACGGACTCAAACCGACTTACGGAAGAGTTTCCCGTTACGGATTAACAGCTTTTGCTTCATCATTCGATACGATCGGTCCGTTTGCAAAAAGTATTGAAAATATTGCTCTTGTCCTTTCAGTTATTTCCGGATATGATCCAAAAGATTCTACAAGTCAGAATATTGAAGTGCCGGAATTCAACTTATACAAAAGCGCAGAGAAGAAATTTAAAATTGGATTACCTAAAGAATATTTTGCAGAAGGATTGAACGAAGAAATTAGAAATGCTATTCTCGAAAAAGTTGATCAGTTGAAAAAAGTCGGACATGAAATAATTAACATCGAACTACCGCACACAGAATATTCAATTGCAACTTATTATATACTGACTACAGCAGAAGCATCATCCAACCTTGCACGATTTGACGGAGCGCGTTACGGTTACCGCTCCAATGAAAGTTACTCTTTGAAAGATTTGTATGTTAATTCCCGTACTGAGGGATTTGGTGCCGAAGTGAAACGAAGAATCATGCTTGGCACTTATGTTTTATCAGCCGGATATTATGATGCATATTACCTCAAAGCTCAAAAAGTTAGAAGATTACTAAAAAAAGATTTCGATAATGCTTTTCAGAAAGTTGATCTTATTCTAACTCCAACTACTCCTACCACTGCATTTAAGTTAGGGGAAAAATCAAATGACCCGCTCGAAATGTATCTTGAAGATATATATACAACTTCAGCAAATCTTGTTGGTATTCCCGGGATAAGTATTCCAATTGGAAAAGACAAGCAAGGTTTACCGATAGGAATGCAGTTGATGGCAAATCAGTTTGATGAAGTAACACTTTTATCTGTAGCTCAGATTTTTAATCTGAGTGAATGAATAGAATGAAATTCTGTTCTACAAGTAGCGCAGACCTGATTCCCGATAAGTATAGGCAAGTATTTTTCCCGCAGTATGGTAGCAAAAAAGAAAACTGTTTTTAGTTGCTTGAGTAAACTACTTTCCCCTCTTTAACGTAGCTTGCTATCATTCTTGTTTCGTTTTCGTATTCGTCAATGGTAAGTTTGATTAGATCTATAGGTATATCAAATTTTCTAATAGCTTCTAATTCTATTTCTCTTAATGATTTTCCTCTCTCTAAAGAATCTTTATCAATAAATTCATCGGAAACAATAGCAATATCAACATCACTATCAGAAGTAGGTTTACCGTTATAATAAGAACCAAATAAAAT
>Ga0082335_1007554_pt1 | contig 13034 bp, 19 predicted proteins | sample Subgrocontami58m_FD_72375 | JGI IMG/M metagenome (GOLD analysis project Ga0082335, IMG submission 72375) | Subsurface groundwater microbial communities from S. Glens Falls, New York, USA - GMW37 contaminated, 5.8 m (SPADES assembly) (version 2) ...
AGTAGACCTGGTGTCCGCGCTCCGTGCGCAGAACGATGCCGGCGCGGGCGAGCGCGGCGAGGTCGCGCTGAAGCGAGCTTGCCGTCGTGCCGCTCGAGCGGGCAAGCTCGCGCAGATAGAACTCCTCGTCCGGGCGGCCGTACAGCACCGCCAGGATCGCCTGCATCGATTTGCCGAACAGTACCGAGGCAACGGATGACGCAGACGACGACGCGCGCGCAGGGGCCGCGGGGCGCATCGTTGCATGCCTTTTCGTGCGTTGTCTTTGTGTACGCATTACGCGTACGATGATACGCATTACGCGTACATCTGTCCAGCCGTCGATGAATGAGGCTCATTGGGCCGCAAGAGCGGAGCTTGCTGTCACTTCGCCCTCTCCAGCAATCCGTTGGCGCTCGCGGTGTCGCGCAGGCGCGCGCATTGGGTCGCGGTGAGTGCGGTGTTACGCGGCGAGGTCTCGTCGCGCATGAGGTTGCCGGGCTCCTCGCTGTGCTCGCCGCTGTCCATGAGCACGTGGGCGAGCTCGTGCGCGAGGGCGACGCTCGCGTCGCGCGCGGCGGCGGTGATCCAGACGGTGTCGGCGAGCTCGGGGCGGGTGCGGCTGTTGCCGCGGCCGATCGCTTCGGCGTCGAAGGCGGGGCGGCTGCGCGTGTCGCGCACGAAGTAGATCGCCGGCCGCGCGACGGGATACTCGCGCGCGAGCGCCCTTGCCGCGGGCGTGGAGAAGTCCAGGTAGCGCGGCGGCACGGCCAGGCTCACGAGCTCCGCGCGCGCGAGCGCGACGCCGCACTGGGCGAGGATGGGCGCGGCCTCGCGCACGACGCCGAGCGCGCGCTCGCGCGTCCAGCCGCTGCCTGCGAGCGTGACCAGGGTGAGCTGCAGGCGGTGGGTGGCGGCCGCGGGCGCGCCCAGCTCCGCGGCGGTGAGGCTACGGCGCTCGATGAGCGTGACCTCCGCCTGCGCCAGTGCGGCACTGGACGAGACGGACAGGAGCAGCAGCAGTGCCGCTGCACAGACGGTGCGCATGCGATGGAGCGGCGATATCACCGCGATTTGCGCGGACGGCCGCGCGGACGACCGCGCGGCCGGTGGCGCTGCACGGCGGGCGCAGCCCGGTAGAGCGCCCGGCCCTCCTCGACCGCGAGGGTGAACGGATTGCGCACGGTCACGCCGCCGAGCTCGGCGCCGTCCTGCAGGTCTTCCGTGAGCAGCAGGGCGCAGCCCTGCAGCCTGGCTGCGCCCACGACCATGCTGTCCCACCAGCCCAGGCGATAGCGCTGCTCGATTTCGCGGGCGCCATGCATCACGGCCTCGTCCACCGGCTGGGGGTGCCAGGCGAACAGCAGCCGCACCTCTTCCCACGCCTGCTCGGGCGCGATGCGGGTCGAGAGCTTGCGAGTGAGGTTGACGTAGTACTCGGAGAGCACCTGTGCGCTCGTACGCCCGAGATTCTCCCGCCAGAGGTAGGCGAGCCATTCCAGCGCGCGCTGTTGCTTGGAGGGCTCCGACGGGTCGCGCGCGTACAGGAAGACGTTGGTGTCAACGAAGACGGGGCCGGTCATGCAGTTCCTCCCGCGTCGCGTAGCGCTCGCCGGGCTGCCTCCGAATGGCGAGCGTGCTCGCGAAGTAGCGGCGCATCGCCTCGTCGTAGTCGCGCGCCTCGCGCATGCGCTCGCGCAGCAGCTCACCGAGAAAACGCGAAAGGCTCACGTTGCGCTTGGCCGCCGCAACGCGCGCCCAGGCGGCGGTCTTCTCGTCCAGGGTGATGGTGATGTTCTTCATGGTCGCAGGCGGAATCGCCCTGATTTCAAAATAACACTGTTCTCGTGTATTTTAGTATGAGTGCTGCAGGCCTGCCATTGCACGTCCTCTTGAAGCAGCGCGGGACCTGGACTATAATGTGTACTATATTGTGCTTTGTAAATTTCTTGTGTTTATTCATGAGCTTGGTATGGAGATTCGCCGCTCGCGTCGCACCTGCGGGCTGACCCAGGCGCAGCTTGCTGCGGCCGTCGGCCTGTCTCGCAATACGCTGAACCGCCTTGAAAACGGCTTGTTTCCCGACCTGGGAATCCGGAAGGCCGGCGCGATTCTCGAGCGGCTGGGAATGGAGCTGGCGATCCGGCCTGTGCCTGCGAAGCCGACGACGACGGATTTCGTGAGCATGGCCTGCACCTCCGCGAGCGTGAGCTTCAAGACGATGCTCACGCCGCAGGAGCTCGTGCATGCGCTGCTCTCCGGCAGGGCGCCGTCGGACAAGGAGGCTCATTTCATCGTGCTGCTCGAAGAGGGTCCGAGCGCCCTGCTGAAGGGGCTCGTCAAACAGGTCGGCGCGTGGGTCAAGCCCGGGAAAGTGGAGAAGAACATCGCGAAGATCGCGAAACAGATCGGCCTCACCGGGAAGGGAGGCGCTTGGCGGACGATCGCCTGAGAACATGGGAGACGCTGTTTCGCAAGGCGCTCCAGGTCATCGACGCCTCGGGAGAGGCGGCGATTCGAACGGAGGACTGGAGCTTCGGTGGCGGCACGGTGCTCATGCGACGCTATCGCCACCGCTACAGCAAGGACATCGATATCTTCGTCCCGGACCCGCAGTACCTGGGCCACCTGAGCCCGCGCCTGAACGACGCCATCGAGGAACTTGCTCCCAGGTACATCGAACAGGCCGGGTTCGTGAAACTGTACTTCCCAGAAGGCGAGATCGATTTCATTGCTTCCGCACCGTTGACGAACCCGCCGGCGCTCGTGGAATCGGTGCTGGGTCGCGAGGTACGAGTGCAGACCTCGGCGGAGATCATCGCAAGAAAGGTCTACTTCAGAGGCGCCGAGTTCACCGCGCGGGACATCTTCGATTTCGCTCTGGTGATCGAGCGAGAGCCCGATGCCCTTCCGCGGATCGAACACCTGCTTCGGGAGCGCCGCGACGCGATCCTTTCCCGCATTGCATCCAGTGACGCAATCCTGCGCAAGACCTTCGCCCAGCTGGAAGTGCTCGAGTTCAAGCGAAGCTACCGGGAATGTATTGCGATCGTGAAGAAAGCGCTCGAAAGCGCCTGAGGCGCACGGCCACTCGTCGCAATCAGCTCCGAGGGAAACGTGCGCGCGGCTTGGCGCGCGGCCCGGAGGCGCGCTTGTCGCGCTCGATCCGGGGCGTCTCGCTGCCCGACCAGGTGAAGCGCCAGGTGTCGCCGCGGCGCACGTTGCCGACGACGGCGGGGCGAAAGCACGCGAGGTTCGTGCCGGCGGCGCGGCGCGCGCTCGGGTAGATCACGCCGACCGACCCGGCTTCGAGCAGCCGGTGTGCCAGGCGCTGCGAGGCGAGGTAGCTCTTCGGCTCGAGGCAGCGCGCGAAGCGCGCGTCGCCGCGCAGGTCGTGGAACGCGTGGGTGAAGTCGGCGAGCAGCGCCTCGTAGGTGACGCTGTCTTCGAACCTTCCGATCTCCTGGTATTCGACGCTCTTGTGGAACGCCACCTCGGCGAGCGCCGTGCGCTCCTCGAACGAGCAGTACCAGGCGCCGCGCTCGGGGCCGTTGAAGCGGCTGCCCTCGGGGCGCGCGTAGGTGAACGCGGCGTTGACGACGTGCCAGTTGGGCACGCCGAACACCAGCTCCTCGATGCCGATGCCCGGGGCGAGGCCGCGCTCGGCGCGCAGGCGCTCGTTGGTGGCGTTGTCCAGGTCGAAGAGGTCCGCGAGGTGAGCGTCGTCCTCGGCAATGCCGGCCAGGACCGAGTCCTCGCGCAGCGCGAAGCGCGAGGGGATCAGGCGATGCGTGTCGAACTGCCGCAGCAGCGTGGTGCGGGGAAGCGCCGCGCTCACGGCTTGACGCTCACATGGAGCCGCGGCGCGCGTCGAGGAGCTTGCGCACGGTCTGCATGGCGAGCAGGCCCCCGCCGATCATGCAGGCGAGCGGCGAGCGGCCGCCGAAGATCGCGTTCGCGTTCGGCAGGCTCGGCCATTCGTCGGCGAGCTTGTCGCCGTAGAGGATGTGCAGCGCCTTGTAGATGCCCACCAGGTACGAGATGCGCGTGATGCGGTCGACTTCGAGCACGCGCTCGGGGTTCTTCTTCCACTCGTAGTAGGCGCTGCTCGACAGGCCGCCCAGCAGCTCGCGCGCGTCTTCGTCGCGCAGCTTCCAGCGCTCGACGATCCTGAAGAAGCCGCGCAGCGCCGAGCGCGAGAGGCGCTCGCGCTCGGCCTTCGAGGCGAGGTCGGCGAGCGGGGCGGGGGCGTAGCGGCCGGCGGGGTGGCGGAAGGGGGTGGGGGAAGTGGGCGGCATGTGTGACTCCGGTTCAGGAGAGTTTATCCTCCTGTACCGGAGTACGCAACCGGCGGGGACGACCTGATTGGAATTCAGCGCTTCCTATTCGCGTGGACAGATCAAGGGAATCACTTGCCGCCCGCTGCGCCGATAGATCCTGAAATCGCGATCGAGCGTCAGCACGGGCAGGTCGGGGTAGAGCTCGGACAGGCGGACCAGGCAGGCGTGCGCGAGCGACATCGGCACGTTTGCATAGCGCCGCATCAGCGCGTCGACCGCGGAGATTTCCTCCTGCAGCCGGAACGGCATCGCAAGGTGGCCGCGGCGAACCATCTCGATCAGCTTCGGCGGGCCGCCGGGATCGCCGGAGACGAGATAGGCCGCCTCGGCGAACGCCGGCTCGCAGGTGTAAAGCGATCCGAGCAGCCGGGCGAATTGCGCCCGGACCCACTCGCCGTGCGCTTCACCCTTTACGAGAAACGCGACCAGCGGTCCGGCGTCGACGATGGCCGAGGCGCTCACGCCCGAAGCTATTCAGGTATTTCGGATGGGCCGCCAGATCGGCGGGCTTCACTCCGTTCAGCCCGTCCTACACGACTGAAATTCAGAGCGGCCTAGTTTGCTCCTGGATTGCGCGCGGTAGGGGAGCTTCCCGCAGCCATGCTTGCGTATTGAGCACCTGGCGCTCAAAAGACAAGGATGATGGACAAGCGTTCCCCGCTGCTCTAGGCGCTCAGGCAGCCGTGACGATTTCGACGCGAGCGGAAAAACCAAGCTGACCGAGCAGATCCTCGCAATCGGCCCAGGTCAGACCAAACGCGCGCACATCGGCCACGCCAAGGCGCGCCACGACTGCGGAGATGGAAGCGGCGTCTTTCTCGTCAAACTCACCTTCCAGCAGAGCGTTTTCGGCCCATTCCACGAGCTGTCCCGGCGTGATGCGGTGATGCAGGTACGCCGCGATCTGGTCTGCGACAGTCTGTTTCGTGATGATCATGAACGCATCCTACGCTTTCCTATGGCCCTCATCCACAGGGTACTTCTCGTGAATCTCTACCAGTGTGCCGCGCTCATCATAGATTTCCTGCCAGAACCGAAGCGTTGTTTCGCCCGCGTCTACTACTTTCAGATAGCGCGCACGCCAGCCCTGCCGACCCTGAATGTCCATCCAATAGCGCCGCCCGCCCTCCGGTAGCTCATCCCATTGGCCAAATTTCTTCTCATTTTGCAGGCGGGCACTCATCTGCGCACCAGACCTTAGCGCGGAAGAAGCGGGAGCGGTTGACAAGATAATCGATACGTTTCGCGTAGGGACGTACTTGAAATGACCGCCCCGGCGCTGCGCGCCATCTCCTGCATTTCGCGTAGGATGGCAGCCTAATGCGCCCGCTACACCGCCGCTGCGAACCCGACCTTCTGATCGGCGCCGAGCATGCGCGCGCCGAACTTGCCGCCCGCGCCCAGCATGTCCGCAATCGCGCGTTCGACGTCCTGCGCCTGGAGCGCATTCTCGGCGCCCCGCTCGAGCATCGCCTGGGCCGCGCGGCGCATCAGCTCCTTGATGAAAGCGGGGCTCGCGCGCCCGACCCGCACCGCGATCCTCCCCACAAGCTCGTCGGCGATCGCGATCGATCCCGCGTAGCGCCGCACCAGCAACCGCCGCTCCGCCTCGCCGGGCAGGCCGATCTCGATCGCCTGGTCGACGCGTCCCGGGCGTGCCGCGAGCGCCGGCTCCAGTACCTCGGGCCGATTGGTGGTCAGAACGAACAGCACCCTCGCCTCGGGCGAAATCCCGTCCATTTCGTTGAGCAGCGTGTTGAGCACGCCGCCCGATGCGGCCCAGGGCCCGTCGCGATCCCCGCCGACGAGGTCGATGTCTTCCAGCACCACCAGCGCGGGCTGCAGCGCCCGGGCCATTTCCAGGCTCTCTTCGAGCAAACCGTAGTGACCGGCGCTCACGACCAGCTTGGTGTAGCCCTCGAGCGCGCCGATGAGCCAGCGCACGATCAGCGTCTTGCCGGTGCCGGGCGGCCCGTACAGGAGCACGCCTTTCTTCTGCGACAGGCCCAGCCTCGCGAGGCGCGCGGCCTCGCGCGCGAATCCGAGCGTGTTCCGCTCGACCAGCGCAAAAGTTTCCTGCGCAAGCACGATCTCCTCGCGCCGCACCGGCGCGGTCTTCTCGACCCGCAGTCCGGCGGCGGAAATGTCGAAGTCCTCGCGCGCACGATCGAGCACCAGCACCTTGCCGCGCCAGCACGCGGCTTTCGCCGCAGCCAGGCGCAATTGCTCGCCGACTCGCGCGGTGACCTTTCGCGAGCCTGCGTCCGGGCGCGCAGCGATTTCGACCCGCGCGTGCACGTGGCGATAGCCCTCGTCGACGTCGACGAGCAGCGCGAACGGAATACCGTCACACTCGGCGAGCCAAAGACCGCGCGTCACGCAGCGCACCGGCTCCGCTTCGCCGATGTCGATATCCTGGTAGACCGCCGGACCGATCGCGACCGCCTTCGACCCCTCCTCGGCGAGATCGGCGAAGCGAAGCTCGATGTCGCGGTCGCGAAGCCGCAGGCCGAGGAAGCGCTGCCGCGGAAGCCCCGCGATGAGAGTCTCCAGCGCACGCTGCAGGTCGGGCCGCATCCAGTGCGGAAAATCGCGCCGCGTCACCACCAGTTCCTCGAGCGGCGCGGGCGCGAAATGCCCGCGCAACAGGTCGTGCGGCGATGGCTTTCCCGGCTCAGTTTCCATGTTCATCTTTCAAGCGAAAAAAGCGGGGAGAAGCCGGCACGCCCGGTGCGCGGCGACACCAGGCCGTGGCGGTGAAGGCCGCCTTGACGTTCGCCTCGCGCTCCTTCAGCGCGACATTGATGCGCTCGGCCACCTTGTGCCAGCGCGACAGGGTCAGCGTGTACTTCATGATCGTTCTCCTTCGTTTCTCGCTCGCGAATGCGCGCGCCGCGCCGTAGATGCGGCGAAGCGGGCCGGCTGCCCGAAGCACGAAGTTCGTATCGACCGGATCCGCTCACGCCCTCTCGGCGCGGCGAAATCCGGTCAGCGGGCGGCTAGGCGCCCTTCATTGACAGCGGACGAGGCCACGCCGCGCGTACTCGCGGGCAACTGTTTTCATGTCGTGGCATTGAAGATTTCACTCGTCCACCGGATTGACCGGAAAGGATGCGAAGCGTAGCGAATCGTCGTGGAGAGATCAAGAAAAATCGCAAGGTCGCGGCAACGGCTGTTGCGAAAAAGCCACGCTGCCGCTGCATCCGCATTTGGAAATAAAGAGTCGGAAGCAAAATGACGACGTTTGGGGATGTCATTCCGAGTGCAGCGAGGAATCTGCTTTTGAATCGGCGAAGAAGCAGATTCCTCGGCCGGAGCCTGCCCCGAGCGAAGCCGAGGGGGCCTCGGAATGACAAGTCACGTCGCAACGTGTTCTAGGTGCGTCGCACGCGCAGCAGCGCCTCGGCGATCTCCAGCACGTCGTCCGGCCAATAGTCCATTGGCCGCGGGCGCGGGGCGTTCGCCTCGGCGAGCGGGCGGCAGGCGAGCACGGGCAGGATCCAGCGCTGCGGGATGGCCTCGATGCCCTGCGCGGCGCCCGCGAGCGCGCCGGCGATGGCGGCGTTGGCGTCCGCGTCGCCGCCCGCGTTCGCGGTGTCGACGAGCGCGGCCTCGAAATCATCCGCGTGCATGAGCTGGAAGAACGCGTTCTGCAGCGCGATGCGCACCCAGCCCGGGTTCGCCTCGAACTCGCGCACGGCCTCGCCTTTCGCCGCGCGCTCGATCGCCTCGCGCGCGGGGCTCGTGGCGTGGGTCTTCGACGCGTGCGCGAGCGCCGCCTGGAGCATCGCGTCGCGGCCCGCGCCGGCGACGCCGGCGGCGATCGCCGCGGCAAGCGCCGCGCAGGCGTCCAGGCACACGGGGCTTGCGTGGGTGAGCGCAGAGTCCTCGCGCGCGGCCGCAGCGGCGCGCGCGGGGTCGCCCGCGGCCCGTACGCCGATCGGCGCTGCGCGCACGAGCGAGCCGTTGCCTTCGCTCGCGCTGTTCGGCGTGCCTTCCAGCCCCGCGCTGACGCTCGCGCCGACGTCGAACGGATGCGACGCGAACCACGCGCGGTACGCGGCGAGCGCGCGCTGCGCGTCGTAGTTCCCGCGCTCGAGCAGGCTGCGCGAGAGCGCGAGCGCCATCTCGACATCGCCCGTGGGCTGGCCGGCGATCGTGTTCCAAGTGCCGCCGTCGGCGAGATCGCGCACGCCCTGCGGATGCGCGCGCGCGATCTCCGCCGCGTTCTGGAATTCCACCTGCGCGCCGAGGCTGCTGCCGGCTGCCAGGCCGAGCAGGCAGCCCTGCGCGCGCGAAAGCCGCTGCGCGTCGGTCACCTTGGGGAAGCCCGGCGCGACGCGCAAGGGGCGGCGCTCCTCGCCGCGCGCACTGCTCCAGTCGAAGCGCGCGAGCGCGGCCGCGGCTTCGGGCGCGCCGGCGAAGCAGGCATTCACGACCGCGCCGGGCTTGCCCGTGAACACGACTTCCCTGCCGCTCGCGTCGAGCACCACGCCGCCCGCGGCGTTGACGAGCGCGGCGCCCGCGGCGATGTCGTACTCGTGCACTTCGTGGATGGTGATCGCCGCGGCGCCGTCGCCCGCGGCCACGCGCGCCATGCGGTGCGCGATGCTCGCGAGCGCGACGTAGCGCGCCGGCGCGCATGCGCGCGAGAAGCTGATCGGCCGCAGCGCCGAGGTGGTGGTGGCCCAGACGAATTCGCCCGGTGCGAGCATGAGGCGGCGCAGGCTCGGCAGCACGGGTGCGCCGTTCCGGCGGATGCGGCCCGCGCCCTCGGCCCAGGCGATGGTCTCGCGGCCGCGGTCGGGCGAGGCGGGCGCGTGCACCACGCCGAGCGCCGGCTGCGCGCCTCTCAGCAGGCCCACCGAGATCGACGAGCCGCGGTAGCCCTTCAGGAAGTCGCGCGTGGCGTCGTGCGGGTCGACGAGCCACGTCCATCCCTCGATCGTGCCGCGCGTCTCGCCGGATTCCTCGCCGACGAAGGTGCAGGGAAAGGCGCGCTGCAACGCTTCGCGCAGGCGGGCCTCGATCTCGTCGTCGATCGGCGCCTTGGCGCCCGCGCCGCGCGGGCCGCTCGCGCGATGAAACTCCTCGAGCAGGCGCAGGCCTTCGGCCTCGACCGCGGCCACGGTCGCGGCGAGCACTTCGTTCAGGGGAGGCGGGGTGGGCGGCATGGGCGGAAGGGATGTTGTTCTTCCGCGAGATCGTACTGCGAATGCGAGCCGGGCGGGGAACCACCCCGCCCGGTACCAGGCGCGAATGAGAGGAGGTCGCGCCGGAGGCCCGCGATGCGCCGTCAGAGCACGGCGTCGATCGCGTGGGTCAATTGCGCCTGCAGGCCGACGAGGTCGATGGTCGTTCCGGGGCCCTGCGCGATCGAGGTGTAGATGCCGTCGCCGTTGCCGTCGTGGTAGATCTCATGGTGGCCCTGCCAGCCCCGGTTCACCGTTTCCATCACGAATCCTTCGGCGAGCTTGGTGAACGTGACGGCCGGGTTCGGCGCGATCCGCACGGTGCTGCCGTCGGCGCGCACGGCGAGCGCCTGCGTGATGTTGCCCGCCGCGTCGAAGCTGAACATGTCGCGGTCGTAGGGCTGCACCCAGAGGCCGGTGATGGACGCTCCCGCGAAGATGTAGTCCGTTGCGCGCACGGCCACCGCGTAGGTCGGGCCGCCGTCGGGAGAGAGGAACGTGGTGGTCTCCACCGTGTTGCCGTGCACGAGCGTTTCGGTGACGGTGTGGTGCGCGCCGTCGACGCGAAAGCTCGCCGTCGGCGCGAGCGACAGGTTGTAGACCCGCGTCCCGAGCACTTCCTGCATGCCCGTGACCGCGCCGTTCGCCGTGGTGAAGGTGTAGCCGTGCAGCGTGCCCCAGCTCGTCGTGATGCTCGGGTTGGCGAGCGTCACCGTTTGCGCGTCGATGTAGTACAGGCCGGCGTGGCTCGGGTCGACGGCGTACTGGATCGTCTGCGTGGAGAAAGCGGCGGCGATCGTCTCGGTGATCGTGGACGCGTTCGCGCCGACGCTGAAGGCCGCGTTGGCCGGGACGCGCAGGTCGAAGCTGCGCCAGCCGTTGGTCCACTCCATGCCGGTGACCTGGCCGTTCGAAATCGTGAATTCGTAGCCGCTCGCGAGCGGCGTGCCGAACGGCGAATATGCGCCCGCGCGGCCCATCATCGCTCCCATCTGACTCGTGCCGAACATCGTGTGTCTCCCTTGTCGCGTTCATCGGGAGACTAGCAGCGCGCGCCTGGCGCGTCTGTTGTCGGTTTGTACGTTTTGTAGCGTACTGTATCAGCCGGCCGGAGCGGCGGGCCTGGCCAGGCGCTCGAGGTCGGCCTTGACCGCGGCGTTCTCGAGCGTGCTGCGGCCCTGCAGACGCAGCAACAGGCGCGAAGGCAGGTCGATCATGCGCGGATCGCCGATGCGCATGTTGGCCGCGAGCTGCAGCACGGGCAGCGCGTGGGTGTTGCGAAAGCCGGGATTGGCGCGCTCCATCGCGTCGATGACGGCGTTCTGCGCGCGGGCGATGCCGATCAGCAGGTCGGCGAGGTATTCGGGGCTGATCTCCATGCGGTGGCCTCCTCAGGCGGGCGTGTCCTGGATGCGCGGAGGATACCAACTCTGCGCTCCAAATGCTGTCTCCACCGCGCCCGGCATTCCTGCCACAATGGCGCGATTTCACCCGGGACGCGACGCTCATGAAGATCTCCATGTTCCTGCACCTGCTCTCGGCGATGCTCTGGATCGGCGGCATGGCCTTCGCGCATTTCGCGCTGCGGCCCGCGGCCGTGGCGACGCTCGCGCCGCCGCAGCGATTGCCGCTCATGAGCGCGGCGCTCGGGCGCTTCTTCAAGCTCGTGAGCGTGGCGATCGCGGTGCTGCTCGCCACGGGCCTGCACATGATCTTCGCGCGCGGCGGGTTCGACGCGGCGCGCGCGGGCGTGCTCGCGATGTTCGGCGGAGGCATCACGATGATGGCGATCTTCGGCCACATCGCGTTCGCGGGCTACCCGAGGCTGCGCCGGTGCGTGGCCGAGGAGAAGTGGCCGGCCGCGGCCGAGCAGTTGAACGGCATCCGGCGGCTGGTCGAGGTGAACCTGGTGCTGGGGGTGCTGATCATCGCGGCGGTGAAGTTCGCCTGACCGCGCAGGCTCAGCCCCATGCGTCAGACCACTGCGGCTGGGTTCCTGCCCGTGAGAGCGCCGTGCAGCCGCCGCGCGGCGAGCACCTGCGCCTTGAGGTTGTAGTCGAACAGCGCGACGTTCTCCTGGAGGAATTCCGCAGTGAGCGTCGCGGCGTCCAGAGGCGGCAGCTCCAGGTGCGCGTCGGCCTCGCCCCCGCCCGCGACGATCTTCATTCCGGACTTGCGCGCGATGTGCATCATCGCGGCGTTCTCGGTCAGGCAATGCATGAACAGCGTGCGGATGAAATGGTTGCGCGCGAAGCCGGCGGAGCGCTCGAACAGCGCCGAGCCGATGCCTTGGCGGCGATAGGGCTCGAGCACGCTCACCCCGAGCTCCGCGACGCCGTCGGCGACGGCGACGTGCGCCGCGGCCCCGAGGCTCAGCTCGTCGGTGAAGTAGCCGAATGCCGCATCGCGGTCGAAGTCGATGCCCGCGACGTACTTGCGGATGCCCGCGTCGGAGGAGACGGAGCCGAAGCGCAGCCTGCGGTCCTCGGCGTTGAGCGCGAGCAGGTGCAGCGCCAGCGCTTCGCGGTCCGCAGAGGTCAGTCGCTTGGTGCAGGCGAGCATGTGCAATCCGTCGCGCGTCTTGCGGTTCAACGCAGATCCGTGGCGACGCGATCCCGGCGCGACCCGGCGATCGTCGCGCGGACGAAGCGGCCGGCCCGCCAGACTGCGTCGATGACGGCCTCGGCCATGCGAACCTGGTTCTTGGCGATCTTGCGGTTCGATTCGGTCATGTGCACGCCGTCGAGCCATTCGAGCATGCTGGAAGTGTTTCGCTGGGTCCTGGTATTCGATTTCATGATGATATCTCCTTGATTCCCGGTATGGTGCCATGCAACACGGTTGTTGAGGCAGTGAAAAAGCCACAAATTCAACCATATTTCAACAGATTTAGACCCTCGCGGGACCATTTGGTTGCACTGCACCATGGCCGGGCGGAGGGCGTCCGGGAAAGGGAAAGGCGGCCCGGGGGCCGCAGGGAAATGAAAAGGCGGCCCGAGGGCCGCCTTGGAGGTACTGGGCGCGCGGGCGCGCTACTTGCGCTGGCGCAGCTTTCGGATCGCGGAGAGCTGTGCGGCGGCTTCGGCCAACTCGGCCGCGGCCTTGGCGTATTCCATCTTCGAGCTGCGGTCCTGCAGCGCCTCCTGCGCGCGCTTGTGCGCCTCCGTGGCCTTGGCTTCGTCCAGGTCGTGGCCGCGGATCGCGGTGTCGGCGAGCACGGTGACCACGTTCGGCTGCACTTCGAGCACGCCGCCGTTCACGAAGATCAGTTCCTCGGCCTCCTGGCCGGGCAGCTTGATGCGCACCGAGCCGGGCTTGATGCGGGTGATGAGCGGCGTGTGCCGGGGATAGATCCCCAGCTCGCCCGCCTCGCCCGGAAGCACGATGAATTCCGCCTCGCCCGAGAAGATCGACTCCTCGGCGCTGACGACGTCGACGTGGATGGTGTTTGCCATGGGTTCAGATTACTGAAGTGTCTTTGCTTTCTCGAAGGCTTCCTCGATCGCGCCGACCATGTAGAACG
>Ga0082335_1007558_pt1 | contig 13028 bp, 7 predicted proteins | sample Subgrocontami58m_FD_72375 | JGI IMG/M metagenome (GOLD analysis project Ga0082335, IMG submission 72375) | Subsurface groundwater microbial communities from S. Glens Falls, New York, USA - GMW37 contaminated, 5.8 m (SPADES assembly) (version 2) ...
CCGAAGGGGCGAGCCCTGCCGCAGAGCCGTCGCGGCCGGAGATTGGGTGTTACGGGGGGATTTCGCCCGGATTCCGCCGCCGCGCCCGGGACGGCTCAATCTTCAAAACGTGAAAGTTCTGTCAGGATCCGCCCATTCGGCAGGCGCCCGTGAATGGGATTCGACGACGCAAATCGGCGGGGGGCGCTGCGGGGCAGGGGCGGCTGCGCGCCGCGGCCGGCGATGTAAGCATAGTTATGATACGTGATTCCGGTGGCTCGGATATACGATGCGGACTCTTGTCGCCACGGTTCAGAAATCCGGGCGCTGCTGATGATGCTGCGCGGCGGCGCCGGCGTGCCCGCAGCGTTCGCTGGGCGCGCCGCACCTATCCGTTTCGTCAGGGGATTTTCTTTGTGCGGCGGGGACGAATCGCGAGTGTTCGGCACCCACCCCTGCGCACCGTCTGCCGTTAATGTTGCGGCGGCCATGCTGCGCTGTGCCTGCCGTCATGAACCCCACTAGTACCTTCCTCTGCCGACTGTTCGCGGCGATCGCCACATTTGCTATCTTCACTTCCGCCCAGGCGCAGACCGTCGCGGCCGGCACCGTTGAGGGTCGCGTCGTCAACGCCCGAACCGGGGAATACCTGGCCGGGGCCCGCATCACCATCGAGGGTCGCGCACTCGAAACGTTCACCGATGCCGACGGCTTCTACCGATTGACCAACGTCCCGGCCGGTTCCGCGCGCGTCACGGTTTTCTACACCGGCGTCGCTCCGCTCACCGATGCTGTCAACGTCGGCGCCGGCCAGACCGTGCAGCACGATGTCACCCTCGGCGCCGCCGGCGGCAGCAAACCGGGCGGGGAGGTCGTGAAGCTCGACGAATTTCGCGTATCCACCTCGCGTGAGATGGAGGCCGCCGCCCTCGCAATCAACGAGCAGCGGTTTGCCGCGAATATCAAGAACGTCGTCTCGACCGAGGAGTTCGGCAACGTGGCCGAGGGCAACCCCGCGGAGTTCCTGAAGTTCCTGCCCGGGGTCACGATCGATTACACCGGCGGCAACGCGCGGGACATCTCGATCAACGGCGTGCCGTCGGATAATGTGCCGGTCACGGTCGACGGCTTCAGCGTCGCGGCCGCGGCGAACCTCGGCAAGAACCGCGCGGTCCAGTCGGACATGGTCTCGATCAACAATCTTTCGCGGATCGAAGTCTCGTATTCGCCGACGCCGGAATCGCAGGGTTCGGCGCTGGCCGGCTCGGTGAACATGGTGCCGCGCAGCTCGTTCGAGCGGGCGAAACCCGTGTTCAACGCGAGCGCGTATTTGCTGCTGCGCGACAATGCGCGCGATTTCCACAAGGTGCCGGGCCCGAAGCCGAGCCCGACCCGCAACGTCCACCCGGGCTTCGATTTCTCCTACGTCGCGCCGATCACGAAGACGTTCGGCTTCACGCTGTCGGGCGGCATCTCGACCAACTACTCGCCGCAGGACCAGTCGCAGATGACCTGGCGCGGCGCCGGCGCGGTCACGAACAACAATTTTGCCGCGACGACCCCCGACCGGCCCTACCTCTCGGGTTACGTCGTTCAGGATGCGCCGAAGGTGACGACCCGGCGCTCGCTGGGCGCTACGGTGGACTACAAGCTGACCGCCTCCGACCGCGTGGCCTTCGGGTTCCAGTACTCGTCGTTCGACGGCCGGTTCGTCGTCTCGAACGTCAACTTCAACACCAACCGCGTGCTCGCGGGCGACTTCACGCCGTTCTCCACCCGCAGCGCGCCGGGCGCGGGCACGCTGCAGCAGAGTCACCAGGAGCGGAATCGTTTCAACCGAACGTACATGCCGACGTTTGTCTGGCGGCACGATGGCCGCGTCTACAAGGCGGACCTCGGGCTCGGGCTTTCCCAGCAGAGCGATTACAACCGCGACATTGACCAGGGTTTTTTTCGCAACGTCGTCATGCAGCGCCCGAACGTCACGATCGCGTTCGATGACATCTTCTACCTGCGACCGGGTCGGATTACGGTCACGGACGCCGCGACCGGTGCGCCGGTTGATCCGTACGCGCTGGCAACCTACCGAATCCAGACGTCGAATACGCAGGCGAACAAGACCTACGACCTGCAGCGCACGGCCTACGGCAGTGTGCGCCGAGATTTCTTCACGAAGGTGCCGTTCACGCTCAAGACCGGTTTCGACGTCCGCGAGTCGGTGCGCGAGATTCGCGGCGGTAACACGGTCTGGAACTTCGTCGGTCGCGACGGCCAGGCGAACACGGCCGACGACAGCCCGGTGCCGTTCTTCGACCCGATTTACTCGCAGCGGGTGCTGCCGTTTGGTTTCCCGCGGCTGGAAACCCCGAGCAACCGCAAGATCTGGGAGAACTTCGTCGCGAATCCGGCCTTCTACACCGTCAACGAGAACACGACGTATCGCAACAAGGTGACCAACTCCAGCCACTCGCGGGAGGTCATCTCGGCGCTCTACCTGCGCGGCGACGTGAGTTTCTTCGAGCGCCGGCTGAAACTCGTCGGCGGCCTGCGCGGCGAGCAGACCAACATCAAGGCCGCGGGGCCGCTCTCCGATCCGACGCGCGATTTCCAGCGCGATGCGAAGGGCAACGTTCTTCGCGGCGCGAACGGCCGCCCGCTGCTGATCGTGCCGACCAATGCCGGCCTCGCCTACTCGCAGCTCACCTTCGTCGATCGCGGCGCGCATACGAGCAAGGAATACCTGCGGCTCTTCCCGAGTCTCAACGCGAGTTACAACCTCCGCGAGAACCTCATCGTGCGCGCGGCGTACTATGAATCCGTGGGCCGGCCAAGCTTCTCCCAATATTCCGGCGGCATCACGCTGCCGGACACCGACCTGCTGCCATCGCCCGGTAATCGGATCACCGTCAATAATGCCGGCATCAAGGCGTGGGACGCGCACACGATCAACGTGCGACTGGAGCGGTACTTCGCGGGCGTGGGCCAGTTCTCCGTCGGCGCTTTCCGCCGGCACGTGAAGAATTTCTTCGGCAACACGGTGTTCACCGCGACGCCCGAGTTTCTCGCGCTCTACGGCCTGGATCCGACGCTGTTCGGCCCGTACGACGTCGCCACGCAGGAGAATATCCAGACCGGAGTCCGGATGGAGGGGGTGGACTTCAACTACAAGCAGGCCCTGACGTTTCTCCCGTCGTGGGCCCGCGGCGTGCAGGTCTTCGCCAACGCCAGCTCGCAACGGTTGCTGGGCGACGACAAAAGCGACTTCGCGGGGTTCATTCCGCGCAGCGCGAGTTGGGGCATCAGCCTCACGCGGCAGAAGTTCAACGTGCGCACCAACTGGAATTATCGCGGCCGTCAGCGCAACGCCGCCGTCACCGGGGCCGGCATCGAGCCGGGTACGTTCAACTATGCCTCGAAACGGCTCTATGTCGACGTGCTCGGCGAATACTACCTCTGGAAACGAGTCGGGGTGTTCGTGAACTTCCGGAACATCACGGACGCCTACACCGACACCGAGATTCTGGGCCCGCACACGCCGGAGCACGCGCAATTCCGGCAGCGGATCGACTACGCGGCGTTGTGGACGATCGGCGTGAAGGGCACGTGGTGAGAACCGGGCTGGATTGTAGCCACGAGCGCCAGCAAGTGGACGCGTTTTCCACTCGCTGGCGCTCGTGGCTACCATGAAGAATTCTCGCATGGTAAATCGCCTTATTTTCTTTGCCCTCGCAGCTGCGACGACCCTGGCCGCCGCCGACCTCGCCCGTCCCCACGTCGTCCTCGTGATGGCCGACGACATGGGGTGGGGCGAGACGAGCTACATCGGGCATCCGGTGCTCAAGACGCCGAACCTCGATGCGATGGCCGCTGCGGGGTTGCGTTTCGATCGGTTCTACGCCGGCGCGCCGAATTGTTCGCCGACGCGCTCCACCGTCATGACCGGCCGGACGAACGATCGCTGCGGCGTGGAAAATCACGGGTTCGCGCTGCGCCGGCAGGAGAAGACGCTGGTCCGCGCGCTGCATGACGCCGGCTACGCGACGGCGCATTTCGGCAAGTGGCACCTGAACGGCTATACCGGGCCCGGCGCGCCGGTGCTCGCGACGGACGACCACAACCCGGGCGAGTTCGGCTTCGACGAGTGGCTCTCGGTCACGAACTTCTTCGACCGCGATCCGATCATGAGCCGCCGGGGGAGGTTCGAGGAGTTCAAGGGCGACTCCTCGGAGATCATCGTCGGCGAGGCGCTGAAGTTCCTCGAGCAGAACCGCGGCGGGACCAAGCCGCTCTTCACGGTGATCTGGTATGGTTCGCCGCATGCGCCGTATATCGCGGCGGACTCGGACAAGACGGCGTTCGGCGCGCTCGACCAGCCTTCGCAGGATCATTACGGCGAACTCGTCGCGCTGGATCGCAGCATCGGCACGCTGCGGCAGGGACTGCGCCGGCTCGGACTGGCGGACAACACGCTGCTCTGGTTCTGCAGCGACAACGGCGGATTGCCCGGCATCACGCCGACCACGGTGGGCAATCTGCGCGGTTTCAAGAACAGCGTCTACGAAGGCGGCCTGCGCGTGCCGGCGATCATCGAATGGCCGGCGGTGATCAAGTCTCCGCGGATCACGCGTTACCCGGCGGGGACGGTGGATATTTTTCCGACGATTGCCGATCTGCTGCGGTTGCCGGATTCGGTGATGCTCAAACCGGTCGACGGCACGAGCCTCAAACCGCTGCTCACGTCCGAGCTGCAGGAGCGGGCGAAGCCGCTCGGGTTCCGCCACAGGGGGCGCGCCGCATGGATCGACAACCGCTACAAGATGCTGACGCTGGATATCACGGGAGAAAAGTTCGAGTTGTACGACCTGGAGGCGGATCCGCGTGAAGCGAAGGACATTTCCGCGGAGAAGCCCGAGGTGGCCAGGCGGCTGCGCGAGGCGCTGCTGGCGTGGAACAAATCGGTGAGCGCGAGTTTTGCCGGGCAGGATTATCCCGGGGGCAAGGTCGATCCGAAGGAGCCGCGGTCGCGCAACTGGGCGACTTCGCCCGAATACCAACCCTTCCTGCCGGAACTGTTGAAGCGGCCGGAGTATCGCACGGCGGCGACGAAGAAGGAACGGTGACTGCGGGCGCCGCGGCGCCCGCAGTGCAGGAGCCGCGTCACCGCAGCAGATGCGGCGACTTTACCTCGGTGGCGGCGACGTCAATCACCTCGTTCCCACCTGGAGGCGCGCTCGACCGGGCGGCTGGAGCCGGTCGCAGCAATCGGGCGAACGCCGCTGCGAGCGTACCGACAATCGCCAGCGCGACGACGAACAACATTCCGCCGATCACCGCGACCACGGCGAACAAAGCCAGCAGCAGATTTCGAAGCAGCCGCACGGGAACGAAGACTCTGCCTCGACCCGGAAAGTTGCATGGAATCTGGCGAGAATGGTGAAAAATCCGCGTGTCTCGCCGTAGCCACGAGCGCCAAGCGAGTGGAACGCCCTGACCGACTCGCTGGCGCTCGTCGCTACGCGGCTGGCGCAGACTCAGGAGCGCGACTTCAGGAAGGCGACGAGGTCCGCCAGTTCCTGCGGTGTCAGCATGACCTCGTAGCCCGGCGGCATGGGCGAGACCGCGCCCGGCTGGATTTCCGCGACATCGCTGCGCGCGATGCGTTGTTCCGTCTCCGGACCCGTGGCGAGCACCACTTCATCCGGCGCGTCCTTCCGCATGATGCCGGTGACGGATTCGCCGCTCTTCCGGGTGACGACGAACGGCTCGTAGCCGCGCACGAAGGTGCCGCTGGGAAAGACGATGGCCTCGATCAATTCGCGCTCGTTGCGAATCTTCCCGATATTGGTGAGGTCGGGCCCGAGCCGGCCGCCCCGGTATCCGAGCACGTGGCAGAGCGAGCACGCGGCCTTCGGGCCGTTGAACACTTCCTGGCCGCGCCGGATGTCGCCGCCTTTGCACGACGTGAGGAGTTCGTCGACGCGCGCGTTTTGCTTCGCGGCGTCGGCGTTGATCAGCGTGCACAATTCGTCGGCCCGCTGCTGGACCGCGGGCGGGTACTTCGCAAACACCGGCTTCAACGCGTTCACGCGGATCCCCGGCAGGCCCGGCGACTGCCTGAGGGCGGCCACCAACTTCAGCCCCAAGTCCTCGCGCGCGCCGCGTTCGAACGCCGGCAGCAATTTCGGCGCCTCGAGCGGACCGATCCCTTTCATCTGGTCGGCGAGGTCGAGCTGCTGCGACGCCGACAGCGGTGCCTTCGCGAGCACCGTCGCCGCGGCACTGCGGGTCACCATCGGTTGCTTCGGCGCGAGGTGTTCACAGAGAAAAGCGAACAGCTCGGCGTCCACCGCGCCGATGCTGGCGGGTGCGACCGACAACGCGTCGAGCCGGACATCCTCGGCGGCTTGGCGATCGCGACCGATGCGCGCCAGCGCGCTGGCGAACGGCGCGGGCACCGCCTTGGCGGGCGGCAGCACGCGCGCGGTCAGCACGGCCTCTTTCACCACCGCCGCGTCGTCGCGGCCCAACGCGCCCGCCAGCGCCGGGAACCAGCCGGCGGGCGTTTCCTTGAGCGAGGAACCGGCCATCGCCCGCAGCGCGGTGAGTTGGGCTTCGCCGCCGGCGGTTGGATCGCCCACGACCGCCGCGAGCAGTTCCTGAATCGCGGACGCCTTGGCCAGCTGGGCGAGCTGCGCCTGCAGTTCGTTGCGTTCGGCCTCGCTCCGCGACTGCGCGGTGAGTTGCGTGCGGAAGAAGCTCGAGAGGGCCGCGCCCCATTCCGGATGGAAGCCAACGAGCCAGCCCGCGGTGTGCTTCAACATCGGCACCGGCGATTGGAGGAACATCACCACCTGCTCGGCCTTCAGTCCGCCGCCGCCCATTTGATCCAGCGCCACCAACGCCGCGCGGGCGGCGCGGGGCGATTCATTTGTGGTGAGGTGGGCGAGCAATTCATCCCGCCGGCCCAGCTCGAGCAGGGCATAGATGATCGAGTGTTCGAGCATCCGCTCTGCCGGAGCTTCCGGCGCACCCAGCGCGGTCGTCGCACCGTTGGGCAGACGGCGGGCGGCCGCGAGCAAAGGCTCGAGGGCGCGCGGATCGCCAATGCGGCCCAGTGCCTCGGCCGCGAGCCGCACCGCTGCCGGCGTGCCGCTCGCGAGCAGCTTGAGCAGTGGCTCGATGGCGCCCGCGTCGCGCCAAAGGCTCACGACGTTCAGCGCGGTCAACGCCACGGACGAATCGGGATCCGTGAGGGCGGGCCGCACCGCCGCGCGCGCGGCCACGGCATCGATCCGCGCCAGCGTCTGCAGGACGTTGCGGCGCGCGGCCGGCGTGGCCGACTTGCTGAGCGCATCGGCCAGGGCCGGCACGGCGGCCACGCCGAGTTTGCCAAGTTGATACGCGGCCCGATCCTGCACGAACAGGCGTTCGTCGCCGAGCAGCCTGGTCAACTCCGCCACCGGAGTGCTGGCCCACGGAATCCTGCTCCCCCGCGGATCATCGAGTTTCCGCGCCCCCGTTTTGCGCACGCGGTAAATCGCGCCGAGCACATCCGGTTTCGCGAGCTGCGAGGTGGGGCAACAGATTTTGTACCATCCTCCCGTGTCCACCACGAGCAGGCTGCCGTCGGCGTCCTCGAGCACGTCGGTCGGCCGGAAGTCCTGGCTGTCCGACGTCACGAAATCGCTGTCGATCGTCCGGTAGGTCGCGCCCTCGGGCACGAGCTGGTGGCGCGAAATCTTGCGCAGGTTGAAGTAGCAGACGAAGAGATTGTCGCGGTAGTCGGCGCCGAATCCACCGGACCGATACGCCGTGGAGCCGCACGGTGCGGCGGCGCCCATGTGCGTCATGATCGGCATGAGATCGCCGGTGCGCGGATGCCCGGTGGTCGCGGCGTTTTCCTTGCCGTAAACCCCGCCGTACACCGCGTGGATGAGACCGTCGCGTTTGCCGGCCACGCCGATCTGGAAGAAGGTGCCGTTCAGGATCCGGTCGCCGGTCGGGCTGAACGTGACGCCCACCGGGTTGTCCATGCCGCCGGTCAGCACGGGTTCCAGGCCGCTGCCGTCGGGTCGCGCCCGGAAGATGTGCGCGGCCCGCGTGACGAATTCCCGGCCGTTGCCGAGCGTGTGCTTCTGCTCCGCGAACGCGCCCTTCGTCCAGTAGAACCATCCGTCGGGCCCGAGGTACGGACCGTGCACGTCGTTCGCGCAGCCGGTGAGCGTCTTGCCGTCGTACCACGCCACGCGCTCGTCGGCCACGCCGTCGCCGTTGGTGTCGGTCAGTTTCCAGATCTGCGGCGGCGCGGCGACGTAGAGCGAGCCCTCGTAGAAAAGCGCGCCCTGCGGAAACATCATCTTGTCGGCGAACACGACCGACTGGTCGTAGCGGCCGTCGCCGTCGGAGTCTTCGAGTCGGACGACGCGGTGCGGTTTTTGCTCGAACTGCACCGGCGCGCGATCGCTCAGCCCCGACGAGTCCGTCGCGTACAGTCGCCCCTGGGCGTCGAAGGCGACGGAGATCGGCCGGTTGACCATCGGCGGACCGGCGACGAGTTCGACCGTGAAGCCTTCCGGCACGCTGAGCGTTTGAGTGGCGAACTTGAACTGTACCCTTTTTTCGGGTACGGCGGCGGCGGCGGTCGTCGGTGGCGCTGCGCCTGCGGTCGCAGCGGCGGGCGCGGACCGCGAACAGCCGCCCAGGCTCATTCCAGCGAGGCCAAGGAGGGCGGCACCAACCACACCCGCCAGAGAAGGGGTTCGGGGTTTTCTCACGGTGACTCCTAGGTCAAGCGCCGTGAGGGGCGGTGGCAACGCGCAAACGTCCGGGGCCGCGAGGCGCGGACCGGCAGTTCCATGCCCGACTTATTCGGAAGATCGCCCGCTCAGCCCGCTCGACGCCACCTACGCGACCGCGCTCTCCGCCGGGGCCGGCGCGTCGCTGGTCGCGATCCGCCGCCGCCGGTATTCCTCGTAGTTCGGCACCAGGCGGTCATACTGGCCGTCCATCAACGGCGAGGAAATCATGAAGTCCGCCGTCGCGCGGTTGCACGCGATGGGAATGTTCCAGACCACGGCCATGCGCAGCAGCGCCTTCACGTCGGGATCGTGGGGCTGCGGCTCGAGCGGATCCCAGAAGAAGATCAGGAAATCGATCTCGTTCGCGACGATCTTGGAGCCGATCTGCTGATCGCCGCCGAGGGGGCCGCTCTGCAGTTTCGTGATTTCGAAACGGAGTTCCTTTTCGAGAATCAGCCCGGTCGTGCCGGTGGCGAACACCTGGTGTTGCGCCAGCAGATCGCGGTTGAATTTCGCCCACTGCACCAGGTCCCACTTCTTGTGGTCGTGGGCGACGAGCGCGATTTTCTTGCCGGGCTGCATGGCGATTTTTTTGTGATTCATGATTCGGGTCGAGGGCGGTGTAGCTTAATCGGGGCCAGCGCCGGCCCCGGGTTAAGCCGTTGCGGGCGAAGGCACCCGGTCTTCGCGTGCGCCCCGGGTTGCAAGATCGTCACGAAATCGTCACACCGCGGCCTGAGGCAGCAACCAAACCCAAGCCATCTTACAAGAGGTCGCAGAGAGCGCAGAGAAAGTCCATGAAACTGAATTCTTCCCTCTGCTTCCTCTGCGAGCTCCTGTAAAATTCAGTGGTTTGAAATCGTCGCAAAGATGAACGCTTCGGATCGATATCAGCCCACCATGCATCGCCGTATTGTCCTGCTTCTCGGAGTCTGCCTGCTGCTCGTCGTTTCGCTTCGCGGCAGCGCCGCCGCCCGCGGCAGCGAGCCGTTCCGGCTGATGTCGTACAATGTCCGCACTTCCGGCGCCAAGGACGGCGAGAACGCCTGGTCGAAGCGCAAGGATTTCTTCTTCGAGACCATCCGGCAGTTCGGGCCCACGTTGATCGGATTTCAGGAGGTGCGCGCCGATCAGTACGATGAGATCGTCGCGCGGCTGACCGACTATGGATTTTGCGGCGTCGCGCGTGACGACGGCAAACGGCAGGGCGAGTGGGCGTTGATCGGCTACCGCAAGCAGCGGTTCACGCCGGTGACCCACGGCGACTTCTGGCTTTCCGAGCAGCCGGAAGTGGCCGGGAGCAAGTCATGGGACGCGGCGTTGACGCGGATCTGCAGCTGGGTCCGGCTGCGCGACCAGGCGACTGGCCGCGAGCTCGTTTACGCCAACACCCATTTCGATCACAAAGGCGTGGTCGCGCGGCAGGAAGCCAGTCGCGTCCTGTCGGTGCGGTTGTCCAAAATCGCCGCGGGCGTGCCGGCGATTCTGACCGGCGACCTGAACATCAACGAAGACAACCCGGCCTATGGGGTGCTCGTGCGACCCGACACGCCGGGCGCAATCCGCTGGATCGATTCGTTCCGCGAAGTGCATCCGCAGCGTGAGCCGGAAGAGGCGAGTTTCCATGCCTTCAAGGGCACCACGACCGGTTCGCGGATCGATTTCATCTTTCACACCGATCACTTCGCCGCGAGCGCGAGCGCCATCGTGCGTTCGGCGGCGCCGAATGGGCGGTATCCGTCGGATCATTATCCGGTGACGGCGGTGTTGGAGCTGCGCGAGGTGGGAGTGGCCAGGGCGAAGTAACAAGTACCAAGTACCAAGTACCAAGTACCAAGTGACATTCCTCCTGGTACTTGAAACTTGATCCTTGTTACTTGCGGCGCATCGCGCCGCCTTATCGACCTCCGGCCAGCGCGAACGGGGGAGCGCTGGCTGACATTGGCAGCCGGCTGCGCAACTCCTCCGCGGCGAAGCGGCGGGTGGCGCGGACAAGGATCTCGCTCCGCCGTTGCGCGTGGGTCAGCACGGCTTCGTAGCGCTGGAAAACGGCGAGACAGCAATCGAGGGCCTTCACGATATGTCGCAAGTCGCCGGCCGACGCGACGGCTCGCGCGTGGAGCGGAGGACTGGACTTCGAGATTTCGCGCAGCGGCGAAGTGCCGAGCTGACGGAGGATCGCTTCGAACCCGAGGCGAAGATTGCGCTCGGCGGCGGATAATCCGCCGACGCGCACGCAGAGGATGGCGAAGGCATCGCCAATCCATTCGGCAATGCGTTGTTGGTCGAGGTCAGTCATGGTGCAACCGGCGAGACCGCCGCGGAAGTGGCTGGGATGGGAAGAGGCGGGACGTTCACGCCCTACTGCGACACGGGCGGCCGGAAAATGGCTGCTTGGGTCTTACGCTACCGATCCCGCAGGCGCAGGCCTACTGCGGTCACCTCGAAATGCGGCGGCTTGGCCAACCGATGGGGCGAAGCCGCGCGGCGGCGGGCGAGCATCGCATTGGGTTAAAGGGTTGTGCGCGAGACGGGCGCGTGGTTTTTTCGCGGGACTTCACTGGAGGTTACCCGATGCATGCGAAGAAAACCTCGCCTGGCGCGACGACACGACGCGCCTTCGTTCAGAAATCGCTCGTTGCGACCGGCGTCGCCGTTGCTCCGCTGATTGTGCCGGCGCGGGTGCTCGGGCGCGGCGGCGGCACCGCGCCAAGCAATCAAATCGCGCTCGGCGGCATCGGCATCGGCCCGCGCGGCCGGCAGGACCTCACTTCGATGATGGCCGAGCAGGACGTGCGCTACATTGCGACCTGCGATGTGCAGAAGAGCCTGCGCGAATCGGTGAAGGCGATGGCCGACGAGCACTATGGCAACAAGGACTGCACCATGTACCGCGACCTGCGCGAACTGCTGGCGCGGCCCGACATCGACGCCGTGCTCATCGCGACCGGGGATCGCTGGCACACGCTCGGCTCGGTGCTCGCCGCCCAGGCAGGCAAGGACGTGTACAGCGAGAAGCCGTGCGGCATCACGATCGGCCAGTGCCAGTCGCTCGCCGACGTGATTCGGCGGACGGGCCGCGTCTTCCAGGCGGGCACGCAGCGGCGCAACGTGCCGAATTTCCAGTTCGCCGTGCAGCTCGCGCGCAGCGGCAAACTCGGCCGGCTGCACACCCTGCATGCCTCGATCTACAAGCTCCAGGTGATCTACGACTGGCTGCCGGCGGAGCCGGAGCCGGCGCCGGAGATCATCGACTGGAACATGTGGCTGGGGCCGGCACCGTGGCGTCCGTACAACGCCGCCTACGTCGTCGATCGACGCTGGCGCGGCTACTACGATTTCGATTCCGGCGCGAAGCTGCTGGATTGGGGCGCGCATACGGTCGACCTCTGCCAATGGGCGAACAACGCCGACGACACGACGCCGGTCGAGTACGAGCCGGACGGCGGATCGATCTACGCGCGCTACGCGAACGGCGTGAAACTTGTCATGCGGCCGGAGGGCTGGATCGGCCAGCCGCCGTCGAATCCCGCTGCGCCGAATCTCCCGGTGGCCGGCACCGGCACGTGCCCGGTGCGATTCGAGGGCGATGAAGGCTGGGTCGAGACGGGCGATAACGGCTCGATCGAACTGCACCCGGCCTCGCTTCGCAGCGAATGGCGCGCGTTCACGATGCGCGGCACCGATCCCGCGCAGCACACCCGCGAGTTCCTCGACTGCGTGAAGTCGCGCGCATTGCCGGCGGCGAACTACAACGTGATGCGGCACTCGCACCTGGCGTGTCACGCCGCCGCGATCGCCTGGCAGCTCGGGCGAAAGGTGACGTTCAATCCCGCGACGGAGGAATTCGTGGGCGACGACGCCGCGAACCGGATGCGCACCCGCGCGATGCGTGAGCCGTGGCAAATCTGAATCGCGAGCATGAAGCCCTCACATCTTGGATCGAAAGTGGACGGCGACCTCCCGCCTTCGCCCTGCGGGCTACGACGCGGCGGGAAGATCGTGGCGCGCCAAAGGCTTGGCGAGGGCGGCCGGGCGCCGTCGGCTGGGCGCGCGAAGAACGCGCCTGGAAGTCGCGTTCCACCGCTGGTCTGCAGATCAGTTTTCATGACGTTGATTGCGGTGGCGCTCAGCGCGTCGCTCGGCGCGGCGGACGCCTTGAAAACCCGCGAGCTCATCGCGGTCCTGACCGGCAACAGCGAACTCGCCGCGCGGGCGCGAGCCTGTCAGCAGCTGGCGATTGTCGGGACG
>Ga0082335_1007560_pt1 | contig 13023 bp, 12 predicted proteins | sample Subgrocontami58m_FD_72375 | JGI IMG/M metagenome (GOLD analysis project Ga0082335, IMG submission 72375) | Subsurface groundwater microbial communities from S. Glens Falls, New York, USA - GMW37 contaminated, 5.8 m (SPADES assembly) (version 2) ...
TAAAATAACGTAGTTCATGTCGGTCGATTTAATTTTCTATATAAAACTATCGAGAGAAGCTTTCTTATGAATACTCTCTTGGTGTATTCTACGCTGGTAATAAAAGGCGATCACAATAAAAAGCAATGCAACTACTGTAAAGATTACGGCGCTCCAAAATACACTGGAACTGTAACCTGGGATGGTAAAGTGTGCCGTCCAGAAACCAACAGCTATCGGGGCGAATAGTGTCGCCAACCAATTGAAGAGTTCATAATGTTTAAGCTCATTCGCTGGTACTAAGTCAATTTTAATCTCATTAGGATACCCGACAACAATTTCGGTCGATTTTGATGTCGTGTCAGTGCGAACTTTCGATACTTCTACATTAGAGTTGAATCCTTTCTGCATGTTTTAAATTATCTCACAATTATAGCACAACACAACCCTTGGCTGTGGATAACTTTTCGGTTCATTTTCGGTATATCGGTATACAATGACTTAGTGATCACTAAACGCCAAAAGCAAGTATTGGATTTCGTTGCTAGTTACGAATCTCAAAAAGGGTTTGCGCCTTCTCTTAAAGAAATGAAAAGGCATTTTAGATTATCGTCCGAATCTACTATCCATGAACATATTGAGGCATTAAAAGAAAAAGGTTATTTACAAAAACACAAAAACCAACCAAGAGGGATAGGTGTTTTACAGCTAGATGAATTGATAAGGATTCCTTTACTGGGCAGAATAGCAGCTGGATACCCAATAGAAACAATTGAGATACCGAATGAATATATAACATTGCCCAAACATGAAATTGCGAGCAGCGGAAATCATTATGCCTTGAAAGTTTTTGGTGACAGTATGATTGATGAAGGTATTTATGATGGCGACACTGTCGTAATAAAAAGACAAGAAACTGCAGACGACGGTCAAACGGTGGTTGCTATCATAGATAGTAATGAGGCAACATTAAAAAAACTTTACCGAGAAAAAGATCGAATCAGATTACAACCAGCAAATCCTAGCCTTTTCCCTATATACAGAGAAGAAGTTGAAATAAGAGGAGTGGTAGTAAAGATAATTAGAAATCTTGAACCAAACGAGGATGCAGACCTATCTTTAGAAGAAAATCCCAAAAGGACTTTCATAAAAAAGAATCTCGATCTAAACAGAATATACAATGTTGATTGTCTGGAATTTATGCGGGATATAAAAGATAATTCAATTGACTTAATATTCGCCGATCCTCCTTATAATCTAAGCAAGAGCAATTTCAAGATGAAATTTACAAAGTCTGGTGGCTCCGATTTAAACACAAACAAAGGAGCTTGGGATAATTTCTCGAAAGACGATTTTGAAGATTTTACAGAAAAATGGCTCACTGAGGCTTTCAGGATTTTAAAAGAAACTGGATCTTTTTGGGTTGCTGGAACTTACCACAACATACATCTTACGGGCTATTTGATGGAAAAAATTGGCTTCGAGATTTTAAATGAAGTTTTATGGCATAAAACGGATGCCACTCCTAACCTTTCATGCACAAGGTTCGTGGCTGATCACGAAAATTTCCTATGGGCGAGAAAAAGCAAGAAGAACATATTTAATTATGAAGATATGAAGAAAATAAACGGGGGGAAACAAATGAGGTCAATATGGCCAAAAGGAAAAACTACGGGAGGAAAGAGATCCCATCCAACACAGAAACCAGAATGGCTATTAGAAAGAGTTATATTATCAACATCAAAAAAAGGCGGAATTGTTTTTGATCCATTTCTCGGGTCCGGAACAACAGCAGTTGTTGCAAAGAAATTAAAAAGAAATTATATCGGCACAGAATTAGATAAAAACTATTTTGAGTTGGCACAGTCTAGAATTAAAAATACAGCAGTATGAAAACGCATTTCATAATGTCAGGGGATGCTTTTCAAATTCTTCCCAAAATAAAAAAGAAAATCGATGCTGTCATAGTTGACCCACCGTACAATACTGCAAACAAAAATACTAAGAAATTAAATGGTCGGAAAGATCGGTCTTCTGATTTTGGCAAATGGGACTATTTTAAAGATGATGATTTTCTCATATTTACAGAAAAATGGATCGAAGCAGTTCGTCCGTTATTAAAAGAGAGCGGGAATCTCGTTATTTTTTGTAAGTTAGAGTATATAAGTGACATCAAAAGAATCTACGAGAAGCTTGGCTTCAAACATCATGCGACCATAATATGGCACAAAACTAACCCTGCACCGCAAATTAGGAAGAACGGTTTCTTGTCGTCTTCAGAAGCCATATTGTGGGCAACGAAAGGTTTCGATAGTAAAAAAATCTCCTACACTTTCAATTTTCTGAGTCAAAAAGAGATGCATAATTTTATTGAAACCCCTATTTGTATGGGGAGAGAGCGTACCAAACATCCAACACAGAAACCAAAAAAAGTTCTCTCTCACCTTATAAAAATATTTACGGAAGAAGGAGATTGGATCTTGGACTGTTTTGCTGGAAGTGGAACGACAGCGGAAGCTGCAAATGAGCTCGGAAGAAACACGATAAACATTGAAAACGATTTAGATTTTTACAAAATTCTATCCGATAGAATGACAAAGCTAGAAAATGCAAAAATAATGAAAGTAAAGAATGGGGGAAATATCAGAATTTAAGTCCCACTTCCTCAAATCTGTTTTCCTCCCAAATAGCCCTATACACTTTCCTTTCATCATTATCTATACAGAGAAAGATATCTGGGATTCTGTTGCGGTGCGTCTCCCTTAGTTCCTTAAACAATTTGAGAATTATATTCTCATCCCATTTTTCTTCAGCAAATAACCAAACATTTGACCACGCGTTATCTAAATGATGTTTGTGATCAAGAAAATTCTTCCAATTATGCTCCAGTTCAATTTTTTGGGTTGTTCCACCCGAATACACCAGAGTGACATCCGGCCCTCCAGAACTGGATACATTCATATCGACGACATCCTTTCCATCGATTTGGAATTTCTTTTGCCAGTTTAAAAATTTGTTTAAGAAAACACTAAATTCGTCTTCCTTTTTCTCTCCAAAATCAATTTCTGCTATTGCATCTCTATTTTTTAACTCAGACCACCTATAACTTAGACGAGCTGTGATGTTTTCGTCACCGGTTGAGAATTTTTCTATTGCGTCCTGTAAAGAATGCAGTTCATAAAGATTTCCTGACTTATCGGTACATTTCCTGCTAGTCAGATTAATTTGTAGCAATAAGGGTTTGTTGGTGAATAAATCTTCATTCTTAATCGCATATATTTCACCCCACGGATTATCTTTTGTCGGTACTACAATTAGCAAATGGAGATTTTTCTTTTTCAACTTTTTACCCTCCCATAAATTCAAAATGCTGTACTCAAGAACATCATCTTTTGTAAAGTTATTGACTATTGCTCGTATGAAATACTGATCTTTCGGTGTTTTAACAACAGAAACTTTCGCAAAATTGTCAGAATCTCTCACTAATGGTAATTTCTGATTTCTTTCTAGCATTACCTTGATGTGGGCTTGCCCCTCCCGAACATTCAAAAGCCACGCTTCAGTTTCAAGCAGATTGGCAAGTCGATCGTTTTCAGTATTAGCTGTTAAGTCCTTTGGATCTAGGATAATCTCACCATTGCAAATAGCGTTCACCAATCTACCGTCTTTACCAACACTACAACGATTTACAATAGAAGTTCCCCTCCTTACGAATCCTTTCCATGTCAATAATGTCGAGAAATTGCCTCTAAGTCCTCCAAAGTTCGTATCGTCTAAATACTTATAATCTTTTTTATCAACTCTCTGACGAACAAGGTCTTTTTTGTATTTATTTGCTAAGGCGGTCAAGTCATTTGTGTTGTAAAAAGTCTTTTTGTAAAAGCTTGCAATGCTCAAAGCAAGGAAAAGAATTTTCGGTACTTTGATTTTATGCATAATTATTATAAAGTCGATTCATACGAGGCTTTGACCAGATTAAATACATAATCGATATCACTATCATGGCTGAATTTGATCATACCGTGATACCCCCATCCGTGGCTGGTTATGTCGCGAACAGTGCTTTTCAAATCCACATCATATTTTGGGTCGCGGAGTAGAAGTTGAATCCATGTCGGCCGAAATTCAAATCTACAAAAGCTTTTTGTAGTGCGGTAAGTAACGCCGCTCCTTTGGTTGTCCTTCTCCACAACTGAAGGCAACTCAAGAATCATTTCTCTCAGTTCATTGAATTTCGTTTGCACTTCTGGGGATGTTATGTTCAGGTGATGTTGAAGATTCATTTCTTCTAACTCTCCCGCAACCTCCTCTTCCGGGTGTTCATGATTTATTCGCACGGTCGTATTCACTCCTGTGGGCGTAAAGACATTCTCAACTTGTAAAATATCGGGTGTGTAATAATGATAGGTCTTCAGCTCAACATTTTTCACGCGCTGAACTGCCGCAAGCACATAACGACTGAACCCTTGAGCAATGAGTATGACACGAGGCTGGTCCCAATTTACTTCGACATTTTTGTCGAGTTTGTTTTTTACCAATAGATCAAAGTGAGGTTTGTTGCTCATCAACCAGTCAAAATAGAAAAGTCCTTGTGCCAAAACTTCTTCGTTCTGTCTCCACTTATATTCAATAATGACCGGCGCGTTGTTTTCGTCTAATCCGAGAGTATCAATACGACCGTCAGTGGTCGGATATTCTTTCGCAAGAAATCGAACTCCGAGTATGTCTTCAAGATTATCTGCAAACAAGTCTCGCAATTCGGCCTCATTACCGAAACCCTGTTCGTTTAGAGAAATTTGGGAAACCTTATTTTCTTGCATCCTGAATATCGCCATAATTCAACCATAATGCCATAATTCTTCGTTTTTGGAAACCTAAAACCCTCGCCCTGCCGCTCCATGCATTCACCCCCCCGCGAATCCGCCGGAAGGCAAAAGAGAAATGCGCGGACAGGGCTCGGGGCCGCGCGTAATCGCGCGGCGAGCGCCGAGGCTCTGCGAGGCGCGAGATGTCAACATTCGCGTTCGAAAAAGGTTCGAACTTGGTCGTATAATGTAGCCCGAATAAAACTAGTCTCGTTTTCTGAAAAATTCGCCCGCGCGGCGCAGAGCGCCGCGTAGGGTGGAGAAGGGATTTCAGCCACTTCCTGATGGGAGAGGTGCAGATTCAAAATTCAAAAGCCGAACATTTTTTGGAGGGGAATGCAAATGCGAAATACAATCCTAGTGTGCTTGCCCCTCCCTCCCATGCGCGCACCGACTTTTCGCCAAACCTATGCTTTTGGCGAAACTCCCATAGTTGGCAATTCAATTCTAACCTCGTCCATAATTTGCTGCGCCATTAATTGAGTTGCTTCCAACTTCAACATTTTCTTTTGCTCTTCGTTAAAATATAAATCCTCCTGCACGCACGTTCTGGCTATTTCTAAAATTGTTCCTAAGGTTAAGAGCACCGTACTAAGAATCATTGAAAATTCGTAAACATCACCTCGCCGGTTCAAAAGAAAAGAGTCCATCGTAGGGTGTGCGAAGTTTGAAAGGTTTCTGTAGTGTTTACTATGAATTGCGAACCTGGTTTTGTCGGGAATACTATCTAACATTTGCTTGAAAGTTTTATCTGTCCACATTCGTTCGGTGCTTTTGAATTGACTGAAATTCAGGAACTGATCAACTCTTTCTTGAGTCCTTGATTTTTCAAGAAAAATATATGCAAAGACCACGAGCATTTCATACGTATATCTAGCGACTAAATGTACTGACAACGAATCCTTGAAGTTCAAGCAATTTTCGCACGTTACTAGTATCGTAAATACCTTGTTGAAGATTTCCCAGAGAAGACGGTCAGGAGTAATGTCTGCCGTCGACACTTTGCCAGCCATTGCAGCCTCAAGGTTATGAGAGAACAGCTGTAGCAACGCTACTGTTTTACTCACCTGATTCGGAAACTGAATCGTGTTTTTCTGTGGCATTTAGATCGTAGTGTTTATACGGAAACCACAGCGCGCTCTGCAAATGCCGTTTGCGCTATCTGCGTTTACTGCATAACTGAATTTTGATTCACCGCATTGTGGACATTCAATAATCCCTCCTTTTGATTTACTGGCGAGAATTGCACTCACTACTTTGTTCCGGTTACGGATATATTCGTTCACCTTTTCTCTGTTGTTAAGGTACCCCTGCACCCATAGATCAGTCGTAATTCTTCCCGCGGATGTTTCTTTGTGAGGAATCTTTCCTTCATTCAAAAGCTTCTCCCAATATTGTCTCGTGTGTCCGTATCGTTTTGAAACATCGCTGGATGACATAAAGCGACTATCCGGCGGGAGATATCCTTTGCTAAGCATTGCCACGCGGTTTTGGCGCAATGATTCGGCAAGGGCCATTTCTTTTTGTTCTTTCGTTACATTTTTATTGGGAAAGTAAAGGTCCAGCGAGAGAGTGCCCTCGCTACTTATATTGCTGTGCCAAGAATAGTCGTAGTTATCCTTTTTGGTCATATCCACAACCTAGCACAATGGGTTTCCAAAAGCAACCAAGCATTTGATACACTATAGATATGCGCTACTTTCTCTACGCACGTAAAAGCACCGATGTTGAAGACAAACAGGTTCTCTCTATCGAGGCGCAGTTATCCGAATTGCGCGCGCTCGCCAAGGACGAGAAGTTAGAGATTGTCGCGGAGTTCGTAGAGAAGCGGAGCGCGAAGATGCCCGGGCGCCTCGTGTTTAACGAAATGTTGAAGCGGGTACACAAAGGCGAGGCGCAGGGCATTGTCTGCTGGAAGCTCGATCGCCTATCGCGTAATCCGGTAGACGGCGGGCAGATAAGCTGGCTCCTGCAGGAGAATATTATCCAGCATATCCGCACGCACGACCGGAGTCACTATCCGAGCGACAATGTGTTGATGATGTCGGTGGAGTTCGGCATGGCGAATCAGTTTATCCGCGATTTGAGTTCCAATGTGAAGCGAGGGTTGCGACTTAAAGTGAAGCGCGGCGAGTTCCCGAGTACCGCGCCTGTCGGCTATTTGAATGATGTTCGCGCGAAAACTATTGTTATTGACAGCAAGAAGTCTAAAGTGATTCGCGCGGCATTTGAGCTCTACGCCAAAGGCAACTCACGGCTTGAAGACATTTCCATATTTATGGAAGCGAACGGAGTGAAGAGTCATCTCAACAACAAGACGCACAAAGACAGGGTTAAATTTATTCTCTCCAATCCGTTCTATGTCGGCCTGTTTAAATACGGCGGCGAAATGCACGAGGGACGGCATACGCCCATCGTTGAAAAGTGGCTTTTCGACAAGGTGCAAAAAGTTATGGCCGAACGTGGACATCCACAAAAGAACCACAGCAATCCAAAAGCTCTTTGCGGCCTTATGTGGTGCGGCGAGTGCGGTTGTATGATCACCGCCGAGGTGCAGAAGGGTCACACATACTATCGCTGTACCAAGAAGAAGGGTGCGTGCTCGCAACCGTATGTTCGCGAGGAAGCTCTAATACCTCAACTGGATGAGTTATTCAGAAAATACTCCATGCCGTTGGCGTGGCAGGAGGAATTTGAGAAATTGATAGCCGAAGACGAACATTCGTCCTCTATCCAAAACGCGGCATTCGTTCAAGAATTGCGGGGCAAAGTCCACGACATCTCCCGCAAGCTCGACCGTCTTACCGACCTCTATATCGTCCAAGACATCGAGCGCGAGGATTATCTCGCGCGCCGACGTGTGCTTGTGTTGGAGAGGAAGTCGGTAGACGAGCAAACGGCTCGTCTTGAAGCGAACGCCGGACACTGGCTCGAACCGATGCGAGAATGGGTCAAAGAGGCTTCAATGCTTGCTGAAACAGCCCTATCAGAAGATACCCCCTCCAAAAAATCCTCTCTCCAAAAAATGTTCGGCTCGAACCTGCACCTCTCCCATCAGGAAGTGGCTGAAATCCCTTCTCCACCATACGCGGCGCTCTGCGCCGCGCGGGCGAATTTTTCAGAAAACGAGACTAGTTTTATTCGGGCTGCCAGACTTGGATTCGAACCAAGATACTCAGATTCAGAGTCTGAGGTCCTACCATTAGACGATCTGGCAATACAGAGACTTTACGTTAAAGCATTAGTTTATTCAACCAGAAATGGTCGCTGTTGCGAATACCTCAACCCGTTGAATTAATAGGACGTTTACATATTATGCGCGAGGTATAAGATGTGATAGGAATCTCGCACGGTTGCCGCGGTCGTGGCAATCTCTTCACATTCTTTTCTGGAGGAGAAACGATATGGCAAAGAATTATGTAGTGAACGATATGGCGAAGGTGCATCCTGGCACGCGTTATGGTGGAAAGGCGCAACGAAGTTACGACTATTATCAAAATTCCGATATCGATACATTGGTTGAGCGCGCAAATAAGTTTCTGGAGAAAAAACATCATTCAGTGCGCAACATCAAGAAGTCAACCGGAACACTTTGCGTCCAGAATATACAGTGGGTAACAAAAAGGACAAAAATTAACAGGATGGTCAATTGTCCGTGCCTTGCCGATATCGTTAAGAAGATGATGACCGGTCGGTCATTGCTCTTCAACCCGCTCTACAAGGTTCTGCTCCGCGCCCTCAATAATCCGCACGTTCCGCCTGTCGCACGATTTTGTGTAATCGCGACCGGCGCGGGTCCGCGACATAAGAAAGAGACGGTGACTTTCATCAAAGTGAAAATCGTCAATGATGAATTCGTACTACCGAACTCTTTTTTGCTAGATTGCTCGGATGCGTTTCTAAAAAATGTTTCATGCTGAACGCTGTCTCTCATCCCAGCCCCCGCCATCGGGGGCTTTTGTTTGCCTGCGTAGTTTTTATTTTGTAAGTTTTGTTGTATAGTGAATTCACCGCCAGCTGGCGGATTTATATTTCATGGAAATTCGTAATATTGCCATCATCGCGCACGTGGACCACGGGAAGACTGCTCTTACCGACGCCATCCTGAAGCAGACGGGCGCGGCGGCAGAAGGCACGACGATGGACTCTAACGCTATTGAACTAGAGCGCGGTATTACCATTTACGCCAAGAATGCCGCTGTAGAGTATAAGGGTACGAAGATAAACATTGTAGACACCCCCGGCCACGCCGATTTCGGTAGCGAAGTTGAGCGCGTTTTGCGTTCTATAGATTCGGTGTTGCTGGTCGTAGACGCGCAGGAGGGTCCGATGCCACAGACGCGCTTCGTATTGAAGAAATCTCTGGAACTAGGACTTAAGCCAATAGTAGTGCTCAATAAAATAGATAAGCCTGCCGCCAATCCGGAGCGCTCTCACGACCAAGTGCTGGAGCTTTTCTTAGAGCTCGGCGCTACGGACGAACAATCTGATTTCCCAGTTGTGTACGCCATTGGGCGCGACGGCAGAGCTTCAATGAAGCCAGATGACCTTATGATGGGCGGGACAGAGGCAAATAAAGACCTCTCGCCGCTTTTGGATTTGATACTTGAGAAAGTACCACCGGCCAATCTCGGTGCGTCTGCTGACGCGCCGCTCATGCTCCAACCGTTTAATCTCGCGTACGACAACTTTATGGGCCGTCTCGCCGTCGGCAGAATCTATGAAGGAACTGTGAAGCCCAATCAACAAGTATTTATCAAGAAGCCGGACGGCCTGACCGGCCAGGTCACGACGCGCACCGGCAGAACAACGAAAGTTTTTACATTCAAAGGCCTTGAACGCGTTGAGGTAGCCGAGGCATCTGCCGGCGACATCGCTCTCATCGCCGGTCTTCCGGACATCTATATTGGCGAGACGGTAACGACGAACGAGAGCGCGACACCGCTACCGGCTATCGCCGTAGACGAACCGACCATCGCGCTCAACTTCTTAATTAATAACTCGCCGTTTGCGGGTAAGGAAGGGAAGTATGTCACCAGTCGGCAGATACGCGACAGGCTGATGAAGGAGCTGGAGGTCAACGTCGGTCTTAAAATAGATTTTGATCCGCCAGCCGGCGGACTAGAAGCATTCCACGTCTCGGGCCGCGGCGAGCTTCACATTGCCGTGCTCTTGGAGAATATGCGTCGCGAGGGCTACGAGCTCCAAGTCTCTCAACCGCACGTCATTTTCCGTAAGGAAAATGATGGCGAGGTACTCGAGCCATTCGAAGAAGTCATTATTGATACGCCGTCAGAATTCCAAGGGGCCATTATTGAGAAGCTAGGTGCACGCGGATTCATTCTTTCTGATATCCGTCTAGCTTCCAGCGACCGGTCTCCAGCCTCCAGTGTGCGCCTCACGCTTGTCGGCCCGACGCGCGGGCTACTGGGTTATAAGAATATATTTATTATAGATACGAAGGGCGAGGGCATTCTCTCGTCGCGTTTTATCGGTTTCAAGCCGTACGCTGGCGAAATAAAGAAACGGCAGGTCGGCTCTATGATATCTATGACTAGCGGGAAATCACTTGGTTATGCGCTCTGGTATTTGCAGGACCGCGGACAGCTTTACATAAAGCCGGCGACAGAAGTATATGAAGGTATGGTGGTGGGGAACACGGCCAAGGGAGAAGAGATGATGGTCAATCCGACGAAGGGGAAGAATCAGTCCAACGTGCGCTCATCTTCTATGGATGAAGCCATCGTGCTCGTGCCGATATTTGACCTCACGATTGAACGCGGATTGGAGATTATGGGCGACGACGAGTATCTGGAGATTACGCCGCTCTCGGTCCGTCTGCGCAAGCAGTACCTCACCGAGAACGACCGCGCCAAGGCACGCCGCTAACCTGGACAAGTCTGACTTGTCCAAAATCGCGACTCCTTATTTTGACCTATAGGACAAATTAAGGAGTTGTTCCATATGCAAGCCTATAGGCCATCATAAGGAACATTGGTTTTCAGGTGGTTTCAAAAACTAATCCCGAGGCGAACCTCGGGATTGTGGTGATGAAGAAATGTCATTCGAACGGTACTTCTTCGGTCCGATCTTCGACTCCGTAGATCAGTTTTGGGTACTGCATCTCCTGCGCTTGGAGCCTCGAATGATATTTCAACACGAGCCCGCTGGCTACCCACTCAAAAAGCTTCGCGAAGAGAGCAAGACCCTCTGTCTCCGAGCGTTGAAACTGTTGAATCGACTTCGAAATCTCGGAGAACAGTTCGAGCGCTAGTTCCATGTGTGTCGGTGGAACATTGTCGAACTCGGCGTTGCTTATCGATGTTTGCCCACAGCGAAGTCTCTTGTCTGTCATGTGAAGGAAAAGTCTAAGCAAATTAGTTCTTCCGACCATGTCCTCCAGAGAGATGAGTTTTTGCTGGATTCCTTCGAGAAGCTTTTGCCGTGCTGATTCTCGTACTTGCCACGCTGGAGCTGTTCCGTTGCTCATAATGTGCACCTCGCTCTAGTGAATGTTCAGATACCCAGACCAGACTCTATCACGAAAATGTTGATTTGCAATGCCGTTAAAAGTTCAGTATCTTTTATCGCATGGCATCGGCGCGAGAATTTTGTGAGGGATTATTGAAGAAGGCCGATGTGGCTATCGGAGGAAGTCGCCCGCAGGACATTACCGTTCATGATGAACGTCTTTTTAATCGCGTTATCCGTTACGGGTCACTCGGTCTCGGCGAGGCGTACATGGAGAATTGGTGGGACGCGAATTCTCTTGACACATTTATATACACGGTCATTAACGCCCATTTAGACAAAGAAATTGAAATCAATCTCGCGTCCGTTTCGGCTATCGCAAAAGCATTTCTCTTTAATCAGCAGTCGCGCTCGGGCGCAACAGTCGTTGCTCGCGAACATTACGACTTGAGCGCCGAGCTCTATATGTCATTTCTGGACCCGTACAATCAGTACACCTGTGGATATTTTAAAAATACCGACAACTTGAATGTCGCACAGGAGCAGAAACTTGAATTGATTTGCAAAAAGTTACAGTTAAAGTCTGGTGACAGAGTATTGGATATCGGCTGTGGCTGGGGAGGATTCGCCAAGTATGCCGCAGAACATTATGGCGTTAAAGTAACAGGTATAACTTTGTCAAAAGAGCAGTTAGCGTATGCAAAAGAATTTACCAAAGGATTGGATGTAGAACTGCGTCTGCAGGATTATCGTGACCTAAATGGTGAATTCGATAAAATTCTTGTTTGCGGGATGATAGAACACGTCGGGTATAAAAATTATCGCGAGATTATGAAGGTTGTGAATAAGAATCTAACTGACGACGGACTCTTCCTTTTACACACTATCGGTTATGCTCGTTCACAAGTAATCGGCGATCCGTGGATGGATAAATATATTTTTCCCGGAGGAATGCTCCCGTCTGTCGCGCAGATAGGGAAGGCGATTGAAGGACTCTTCCTTATAGAAGACATGCACAACTTCGGTGCCTATTATGACCAGACACTTATGGCGTGGTTCAAGAATTTTGATAATGCATGGCCGAAGTTGAAAGAGAAATATGACGAAAGGTTTTACAGAATGTGGAAGTATTATCTCCTCGCCTGCGCCAGTACGGCGCGAGCCCGCGAGATGCAACTCTGGCAGATAGTCCTCTCCAAGCGCGGTGTCGCCGGCGGGTACACCTCTGTGCGCTAAAAAATGTCGAGACGTACCACGTCCCGACATGTAAGTATAATAAAAAAAGCCCACCGCGTACTACATGCTACGTGCGGTGGGCTCGGTTCGCGTTTGTTGCCAGATTCAGGCGGCAGCCGCAAGGTACGTCCGAATGTCTACGTGAAGCCGGTCGCTCATTTTGCCGGCGTCAACGTAGAAGTCCAGCAGTTCGCTGATCGTGAACACCGCATGCGAGCAACAACCGCGCTTCATCAGTTGGTCGTAGCCACCTTGTTCGCGGTCCACGAGGACGATGAAGTCGTTGACCTTTATACCTTCGTGCTCGAGGATTTCCCGTGCTTCAATCTTCGAGTCAGCTCTGGTGATAAGGTCGTCGACCCCAAGGGCTTTTTTGATTGACGGAGGCACCTTACCCACCAGTGACGCGATTTGGCGTTTCCCGCCATGTTTGTATTTATCCATCACGATGAGCGGTCTGCCCGTGAACCTT
>Ga0082335_1007561_pt1 | contig 13022 bp, 12 predicted proteins | sample Subgrocontami58m_FD_72375 | JGI IMG/M metagenome (GOLD analysis project Ga0082335, IMG submission 72375) | Subsurface groundwater microbial communities from S. Glens Falls, New York, USA - GMW37 contaminated, 5.8 m (SPADES assembly) (version 2) ...
GTGGGAATGGCTGCGTGATTTGGGACAGGCGCTGGGGGGTTTGGGGTGGATATTGGGGTCGCGACAGGGACCGCCCCAGGAGAACATGCTACCAGTACCACCGTTACCAGGATAATTGTCATGAGACTCAGAATTCTCTGTTTCATGTATTGTCTTTTCCCTCCATTAAACTACATATTTTCCCCGTACCCCTGGGAATGTGGGCTTTTTATTTCAAACACATCCGGCTTTTCTATGATTAGGCAAATATTAGCGTTGCAACCTCTGGTTGTCAAATTTACCGGGTATTCTCCTAAAAATAGACGCTTTTTGTCATCCTGTCCGACACATCCCGATGAATGCCGACAGCCATGCACATCAACAGAACAAAGTGTTTCACTTCACCGCGTATATTATTTCGGCAGGTAAGATGCCACCCCGCCACTCCCTGGAAACCTCTCCGAATCCGGCCTCTGTTACAAAAGACTCCATCAAGACAGGCCGGCAACCTCCCCAGAGATACGGATTCATCCTGTACAACTTCTCGTAGAACACAGGGGAATTGTCCTTCTTGCTAAAATTAACCAGGACCATATGTCCACCCGTTTTGAGTACACGTTTGAATTCACCTAAAACAATGGGTAAATCGGCAAGGGGTATCAAGTCCAGCATGTAGCTGTTGTACAAAACGCTGAAATACTCATCTGGAAACGGCAAATGTCGTGCATCAACTTACCTCAGGTCGAAATTCGTATATCCCTTACCGCTTACCCTCTTCCTCGCCTTTTCCAGCATCGCCGGTGACAGGTCAACCCCGTGCACGATACTCGATGGTCCCGCCCTTTTCAGAATCTCCGCGAACGACTGCCCCAGGCCAACGGCAACCTCAAGTACCCTATCCCCCGGCTGTATGGCGGCCAGCTCAATGCCCCTCATGCGGGCCTTCTTTTCCAGGGGCGTGGCCAGAAAATATATGTGGCTGATAAAATTGTAAGCCTGCCGGATCCTTTGCGTTTCTACTGGGGCGTCAATAACCCCGTTTTGAGACAATGCCTCCCTTTTACCGCAACATATCCTTACTCTCATTTCGCCAGTATCTCCTTCGCCAATGGCCCCAGCATCCCTTTGACCATATCGGCAAACTGATCGGCTTTGATGAGAAAAAGGCAGCAGACCTCTCCATCCTTTTCCCAGCTTATTACCGCCAGCTTGTCGCCTGCGTTTATTTTAGCCCGCTCCCTTAGCTCCTTGGGCAACACCATCTGCCCCCGCTCGTCCACACTGACCAGCGACTCGACTTTGCAGCAACCCATGCCTTCGGTCCCGCTGCCGCAGGAATATTCCTTCTTTTCCTTAGCCATTATTAAATTACCTCCTGTATGATCTTAATAATTATACTGCTTATTCAGTATATTCTGATTTTATTGATTATTCTGCATTTTGTCAATAGGCTGATTTGCTCATTTTAAAAATGGGGGCAGGTGCTGCTCAAAGTGTGCGGTTTAATCCCCCTATATCCCCCTTAGTAAGGGGGACTCAGGCTTTAAGGGGACGCTTCTTGTGGCTACAACCCTGAAAGAAAAATAGTAAAAGTGTACCAGGACATTTCTCGCCAGAAGTATCAGCGGTTAATATTCCGAAGTTATTAGTCCAACCGCCGCATCCGCGGCATCAGGAAAAGCAGCACCAGAGGGATAATCATAGTGACAGCGCCCACAACGGCTGCTCCCATAGGCGGGCCGCCAGCGGTATCGGCAATGATACCCGCCATCAAGCTACCCATTGGACTGAAACCCCGGACCATTTCCCGCCACCCCATCACACGCCCCCGCATATCATCGGGGATCATCCCCTGGACAAGAGTGGAGTCTACCGTCATGAAGGCATTGTTCATGCCGCCTACCAGCATGAGCATCGCCATTGATAGGGGCAGCCAGCGGGAATAGGCAAAGATTATCATGGCCAGGCCCATTACAATAGCCGATGAAAACAGGAAATAGCCTTTATGGCGCATCTGGTTTACCGCTGCCAGGGACACCAGACTCAGGGCTGAACCTACTCCGGGCGCCATCTGTAGTAACCCGTATTCCCAGGCCCCCGCTTGCAATACCTGAGTCGCAAATGCTGGCAATAACCCCATATATGATAAATTGGAAAACATGGGTAGAAAGAACAAACCCACCAGAGCAAACACTATAGTCTCCCGCTTGAGATACTGCCACCCCATTTTCAGGTCTTCCACCGGCGAAGACTTTGGCCCATTCCGTACCGGATCGAAACGGGGTATCCTGATAAGAAGGGCCGTAGCTATTAATCCGCTGACAGCTCTTAGCCCAAACACATAGGTAACGCCGGTGTGCGCGAGTAATAGTCCCGCCAGGGGCGCCCCTAAAAGACGGCTGGACATCATGGATGAACTATCCAGAGATATGGCGTTCATCAGGTGCTCCCGCTTTACTATGTTTGGAAGCACTGCCTGGCGTGAGGGCATATTGATACTGGTTGCAGCACTGCCCAGAACCGAAATTACAACTAAATGCCAGTACTCAACCCAACCAGTAAGCGTGAGCACAGCCAGCGCCACGGAGAGAAGGGCTGTACCCCCTTTGCTATAAATCATAAGGTTGCGCCGGCTCATACGGTCGGCTATTAGCCCTGCCGGAATAGAAAGTACCACCATGGGCACCACTCGCAAGAAAAACATAAGCGAGGTAAGAAACGTAGATCCCGTCATCTCCTGGACAAACCAGAGCAGCCCCGCCATCTCCATCCACTCACCGAGGTGATGGATCATGGAGGCCGACCATACCAGGCGAAAGTCCCGGTAGCTTAGCGAGACAAAGGTCTGCTTACAGGAAGCCGTTAACCTGGTCATTAAAGACATGCATAGTATTTTACATCAATTTGTGCTTATTGGGCAGTGTTATAAAATAACCATCCTGAAAGTGTTTTCTTAAGTAGTGCATCCCGCCAATCGGCTCACCCTAAAGAGGGTTAGTAAACCCAGGTTACCGGAGGTGACAGTGGTTTATATACCGGGGATATCAGTTCAACTTCCGTACTTTAGGCAATATTAGAAGCAGGATAATAGAGCTACCCACCATCAGAAACCCTACCGAAGCAGCGCCCGAAGGCGGTCCATATAAATCAGCAATACTACCTGCCATCAGGCTGCCTATGGGGCTCAGACCACGGAACACATTCCGCCACCCCCATACCCGCCCCCTCACCTCATCCGGAATAAGCTCCTGAATCAAAGTGGCATTTACAGTCATAAAAGCGGTATTCATAGCCCCGTTGACCATGAGCATGACTACGGACACAGCGTACGAACGGGAAACAGAAAATATTAATAATGCCAGTCCCATGATTGTTGTAGAAGTAAATAGAAAGAGGCCCCTTCGCCGCATATTGTTCAAGCCGGCAAAGATTACCAGGCTCAAAGCAGAACCAACACCCGGCGCCATCTGTAAGAAACCATACCCCATAGCTCCTACACCCAGCACCTGGGTCGAAAAAACCGGCAGCAGCCCAAGATAGGACTGATTAGAGAGCATCGGGAGGGCAAACATAGCTACCAGGGCTAGTATCATGGGTTCCTTCTGGAAATATCCCCACCCGCTCCGTATATCCTGCATCGGCGATGTCTTACTTCCAGTTCGCACCGGGTCGAATCGCGGCATCCTTATGAGCAGCAATGCAGATATGGCAGCACCAATAGCCCTGATCCCGAAGATATACGTAACTCCAGTAGTCGCCAGCAGGAAACCGGCCAGAGGAGCGCCAATGAGACGGCTGGACATCATAGATGCCTGGTCGAGAGAGATGGCATTCATCAGGTGCTCCCGGCGAACCAGGTTGGGCAGAACCGACTGGCGGGCCGGCATATTGACGGCGCTGGCAAAACTACCCAGCACGGATAATACCGCAAGATGCCAGTATTCCACCAATCCGGTATCTGCCAGGACTGCCAGAGCAATAGATAGGACTGCAGTGCCAGACTGGCTCATAATCATAAGGTTGCGCCGGCTCATTCTATCGGCGATAAGCCCTGAAGGAATAGACAGGATTATCATAGGGAAAATGCGCAGGAAAAGGATAAGAGAGGTTAGAAATGGGGAGTTCGTCAGGTGCTGAACAAACCAGAGCAGCCCCGCCATCTCCATCCACTCACCCAGGTGATAGATCATGGAGGCCGACCATACCAGGCGAAAGTCCCGGTAGCCCAGCGAGGCGAAGGTTTGCTTCCAAAATGCACTGTTGCCAAATATGTTCATTAAAGGTATGACCTCTGGGTTGTCATATCTTTTTCATCCGCGTTGGCAGAAGCCACAAAGCCAAAGGGATGGCCAGCACCACGGCACCCAGGCCGGCTGTTGCCACAGTCAAGCCGGCAATTTCAGCCGCGCTTCCCACCATGAGGCTGGCTGCCGGCCCCAGACCAGTCATTACTTCCCGTAAACTCATCACCCGCCCACGCATTTGGTCCGTTAGAAACTCCTGGATTATCGTATTATTCACGGTAGTTAAGGATGTATTCATAGCGCCTATCGCAATAGCCAGAAAAACAGAAGATATGAACCAGGGCGAATAGGCAAACCCCATGAATGCTATACCCATGCCCATTCCCGATGCCAGCATAACCAGTCCCCGCCTGCGCACCTGACCTTTTGTCGCCAGAGTAAGTAGACTGGTTATGGAGCCAAGACCGGTCGCTGCCTGAAGTATCCCATACCCGAATGGGCCAACCTTTAAAACATCTTTCGAGAAGGCTGGCAATAGCCCATTGAAGGCGGCGTGGGCTAACGACGGCAATCCCCAGAACAGCACCTGGCCAAGTATGAGTGGCTGCTGTCGTAAATAGCTAAACCCCTGTTTTAAATCTTGAAATGGGTTCCGCTTTTGGGTATTTTCAGGCGGTAACATCGCGGGAATAAATAGCAACCAGATAATGGCTGCGCCCGCCCCAGCCGCCCGGAGTCCGAATACAGGTGTAACCCCGAACAACTGGATAAGTATCCCCGCAATAGGTGTGGCTATGACCCGACTGGCCATCACCGAAGTGGTGTCCAGTGAGATAGCATTCATCAGGTGTTCTCGCTTAACCAAATTGGGCACCATTGTCTGACGGGCCGGATGGTTGAAGCTGGTGGCTACTCCACCCAGGACACTTATCAACAGGATGTTCCATACGGCAACCGTACCCGTATGCACCAGCACGAACAAAACAAGGGAAAGCAGGGTCGAAGCCAAAAGGGCCATGATAAGCACATTTCTGCGGTTCATCCGGTCAACCACCAGGCCGCCCAGAAATGAGAAAATAATCATCGGCCCCATACGGGCAAAATTGACCAGGGTAACCGTAAACGGGGAGTTGGTCATCTCGTTGACCAGCCACAGCAGGGCCGCCATCTCCATCCACTCACCCATGTGTTCCGAGACCGATCCCAGCCAGACGAAACGGAAGTTTCTGTAGTTGAGAGAGGTAAATGTCTGCCCCCAGAAGGAGCGTCCGCGGGTTGCGTTAGACGTGTCAACGCCTCCTTCTGGAGGTTGACGATGGTTTACGGATTTTTAGTAGTTCTTTTACGTGCTCCACCAGATCACCAACAGGGCGAGAGGTATCTAACAGTATTTGCGGTAGCCCGGGGTCTACCCGGTCAAATTTCCGTTTCTGGACAATGTAAGTTTCCAACCTTCCATCCGATGGCACATCAGCTTGAAGCAGCCGTTGCTCCAGGCGCTTACGCACCATCTCTTCAGGACAGGTTATCTCTAAAATGCGGAAATGTGCATTTCGGGCTTGGGCTAACTGCTGTGCGCGTCTCCGGTCCTCTGCATTCCGGAAAGATGCGTCCAGGATTACGGATTTCCCTTTGGTCAGCAACTTATCTGCCTCCTCAAAAAGGGCATCATAAGTACGTTTGGTTGATTCAATTGAATACAAACCTTTTTCGAACTCATCATAATGGTGTTGCATCGATGGAATACCGGCCAGGTTCTTGCGCGTCACATCTGAGGAAATAACGGCCATATTTAGTTTTTTTGCCAGAGCCTCGGCCAGAGTTGTCTTGCCAGTGCCTATTAATCCTGTAGTTATTAATAATAAAGGCCGCTTTTCCCTCCTGGATCTCTTTTGAGTGCTTTCTACCGGGTTTGAACATGCCGTTGCTTTAGTACCCGGTATATACGAATAAGCCAGTTTGAAATATGCCCGGGCCCGTTTTAACGCCTTTTCCCTGTCAGCCGCTGAAACTAACCCATCCTCAGATTTAAAACATTCTACCTTCCCCCGTGTATAGGCCCGGTAGCCTTTGTAGAAACCGAGTAGCTCGCCTAATTTCCAATCCCCTGAGAGAGCTATATATGATTGAGCAAAAGTTATTGCCAGGTCGGGTCTCCCGTGGAAGTCCAGGTCCATGGCCAGAAAGGCTATCTCCGAGGCTACATCGCAGTAGCGGAAACGGTCATTGAACTCGATACAATCATAGATTACCAGTCCATCGCTTCCTCCGATGCGTCGCGGGATTTCCGAAAAACATATATTGGCCGCATGGAGGTCCCCGTGGCAATCACGGATACGCCCCTCTCCGACTCGCCGGTTGAAGAGAGTCGCCTGCTCCTTGATGAATCGCCGAGTGAAATCCTTAAATGCCTCACATTCTTCGGCTGAAATTGCCGTACTTATATACTTTACGGTTTGAGAGAAATTCTCCTCGGTGTTGGTCGCGATAATATCCAGGCCGCCGAAAGCGCTGATGGCCGGGCTGGTCTCAGCCTCCCTGTGAAACCGGGTCATAATGGTTGCTACCCGCCTGACCATATCTTCAGTGACCTGGTTGTTGTCCAGCAGGACATCCATCATCCTGTCCTGGGGAAGTTGCAGCATTTTAACTGCATATTCCACCACATCTCCCTCCCCCTCCACAACCAGGATATTCCCCTGCCGGCAGATAGCCGCTACGCCAAGATAAACTTCGGGGCAAAGCCGGCGGTTAAGTTTGACCTCTTGCTGGCAGAAGAAATGCCGCTTTTCCAGGGTGGTGTAGTCCAGATACCCCAGGTTGACAGGCTTCTTTACCTTATAAGCCAGTTGGCCGGTCAAAAAGACCAGCGACATCTGCGTCTGAGCTAATTCCACATTTTGGGGCCGGTAGAGATATGCCTCCGGTCTGAGCAGGGCTTTTACCAGATCGGAGGGTTCAATAACAAACATTTCAATTTTCTAGCCAGCGCATTATCTCTTCTTTTACTTGTTCGTGATTACTCCTGGTTAAAAGCAACAACCGCACCCGGGGCATACGTTTTATGTTATCCGCCCAGGGGTGAGGAGCCAGCATAATTGTGCCCAACACCTTTTTACCGCTTGATAAAGCCCCGGTTACTGCCTCCCGGAAAGCCCCGGAAAATAGCTCCATTTTGCCTATCTCATCCACCACAACCACGTCATCCTCAGCTATCGCCTTGCGGAGGGCAACGACACCTACCCTTTCCAGACTGGCAAGGTCAACCCCATATTTTCCCACCCGGGGCTTACCAGAAAGGTTAATATGAGCCAGGGTCGCCTGCTCACCAGCTAAAGTTGTTAATAAAAAGCCCTCTCTGATGCCACGGATGCGGATCTCTTGAGTATAAAACCCACCCGCCTGTCCCCGGAAAGCAGCCACTATTTCCCGTAGGAGAGTGGTCTTTCCAGTGCCAGGCGCCCCAGTAATAAGATAAACACTAATCACGATAAGTCTAAGCAGGCTTTTTAGTGCGTAGAAGTTTACGTTGCTCTTTTTCCAGCATAGCTTTGTGCCGGTGTTTGTGAATTGCTACCCTTTTTCGCTTATTCAGAAGTCATCACCCCCTTTTCTATTGAAAATTTTCTAAAACCTGCAAGTCCATATATATCAGGAACCATTAAGACTATCAGCGCCATTTCCTGGTATCGAAAACCCCCGTCCCGATTTATCGGGCCTTCCCCCTTTACATAAAGGGGGGTCAGGGGGTTTCCCGCTCACGCATATTTCTTTCTTAATACCGCTGAAAGTTCCGATGTTAACTCCAGCGCTTGTATCGCTCCATCAGGTGAAATGGCCCCCAGGCCGCAGGAAGGCGTTACTAATGCCTGGTTGGTCAATTGCTTTATAGAGATACCCTTCCGGGTGAAAGCAGCCATAGCCTCCTCCAAGCGGTCACGCAAACTGGATACCGTCTCTTTCGACAGGTTGGCTTCGTCATTGGGTACGATGCCCCATGCAATAATCCCGCCCCTGTTGATAAACGCTTTAACCTCCGCAGGGTACAGGCTTAAAGTCTGAGCATAGTTATAAGCGTCAAAACTCAATATGTTAACACTGGTAGCCAGCAGCACCGACCAGTCTGTATTGCCACAGCAATGGATACCTTTGGTCCCTTCAATCCCTGCCAATACCTCCCCAAGTAAAGAAAGCACCTGCTCCCTAGATATAGAGATAAATGCTGAGCCAAAGGAACTCATATACGGCTCATCAACCCATACCATTGTATTGGAACAGACCGTCCGCAGCTGTTTCTCCTGCCAGGCGGCCCGCAACCGGAGGAGCCTTGCCAGAGCATCGGAAAGGATCTCGTGATAAAGTATCGGTCGCTTTTCGGTGTCGGTGATAGATAAGCCACAGCTTACAGGGCCGGTTATATGGCCTTTGACGGCTTGCGGCGCACCCAGCCTGGACGAAAGAAAAGTATATAGACCTGCTGCATAATCTTTCTTTACAGGGTATTTTGAGAATGCCTTGACCTCATAGTCCTCCAACAGCTTCCTTAAAGGTTTATCCATGTCCTCGTTTAAATCCACGAAGATTTTATCACCCTCCACCTTAACGCCGGGCAATCCCTCCGTAAACTGTACATACATAGACTCCAGAAAGGAACGCTTGGGCAACTGAGGCCAGATAGGCAAAGAAGGCAGGTATTTCAATACAAGCTCCATAGCCTGTTTGGGGTCAGTATAGGGCATACTGCCAACAGCAGTTGCCATGCAAGCGGTTGATATGGTTGCCATAATTGCCATCTCCTACGAATACGGTATATATTTGCCGATCAAGAGCGCCATTTCTTGCTTGAGATGAGCAGGTATCTTATCCCGAGAGGTAACAATAGCATTCTTCAATGCCGATGGGCAATCGCACTTTCTGGTCTCAGGTATCCGGTTGGCTACCTTCCTGATAATCTCTTTAGCAGTCCCCACGTTCTTTAACAGGTTCGCAATAATCATCTCGATAGTAACAGATTCATGCGCCGAATGCCAGCAATCGTAGTCCGTGACACATGCCAGCGCAGCATAGCAAATCTCAGCTTCCCGAGCAATCCTTGCCTCGGGCAGGGCTGTCATACCGACGATACTGGCCCCCCAGGAGCGGTAAAGCTCCGATTCAGCCCGGGTAGAGAACTGGGGACCCTCTATCACCACCCACGAGCCTCCTTTATGTACTCGGACGCCTGTCTCTAAAGCTGACTGATATAACGTTGAACTCAACACAGGGCAAAAAGGATGGGCAAACGGGGCATGGACTACAATGCCCTTTCCGAAAAAGGTATTTACCCTATTTTGGGTGCGGTCTATCAACTGGTCGGGAATAACTAAATCCATAGGATGTATTTCCTCTTTAAAGCTGCCTACAGCGCTGATGGAAATTATGGAGTCCACTCCCAGCGATTTCAAAGCATATATGTTTGCCCGCACCGGTATATCAGTGGGGCTGATGCGGTGGCCGCGTCCATGCCGGGGAAGGAAAGCGATGTTCACCCCTTCAAGCATGCCCACCGTTATCGCATCGCTGGGTTTACCGAAAGGGGTCTCGATATTTACCTCCCGAACGTCGTGGAAACCTTCAATTTCATAAAGGCCACTCCCACCGATAATACCGATTTTGGCTTGAGGCATACATACTCCTATCTGAACAATTGCATATAGATTCCTACGAAAATAGCCGCTCTCGTGTCATCCTGTCCGAGCGGGTATCGGACTCCGATGTTTTACTCGGAGGAGGAGACACGAGTTATCGGGACGACGAAGGATCTCAGGGCGACAGGGAGTTTTTTTTACAGTTGGCTTGCCCCACCTTGAGATTCATCGTCCCGATATGTCGGGAAATGACAGTGCCAGATTATTTTCATCCTTCGCTGCGTCCTGATTCATAGGGGCATGATCAATTCCGTGAAATTACCACCTCGTCAGAAATAATATTTTATTTGATAAACAGTTTCCTCAACCTGGCCTCATAAGGCTCCCGGATAATCCCCTTTTCAGTTATTATCGCCGTAACATAATGGTGAGGGGTAACATCGAAGGCCGGGTTGGCAACCTTTACTCCAATCGGAGCAATACGTACTCCCCTTAGATGCGTTACCTCCTCAGGGCTTCGTTCCTCTATCGGGATTTGGTCTCCGGAGTTCAGAGTTATGTCAACAGTAGTAGTCGGCGCAGCCACATAGAAAGGCACACCATTTTCCATAGCTAATACCGACAATGAATAGGTGCCAATCTTGTTAGCTACATCCCCATTGGCGGCGATACGGTCCGCCCCAACTATAACCAGGTCTATTTTCTTTTGTTTCAAAAAATGGCCTGCCATATTATCAGTTATTAGCGTGACCGGTATCTCCATCTGCGTTAGTTCCCAGGCAGTAAGCCTGGCGCCCTGTAGCAACGGACGGCTTTCAGTGGCAAATACCTGTAGTTTTTTCCCTGCTTCCCGGGCAGCGTATATCACTCCGAGAGCTGTCCCATAGCCACCGGTGGCCAATGCCCCCGCATTGCAATGGGTGAGAATAGTTGCATCATCCTTTATCAGATCCGCCCCATATTTACCCAACTGGCGGTTGGCAGCTTCTTCCTCTTGAGCAATCAGATTAGCTTCTTTCATTATAATCCGTTGGACTTCCTCTATACTTTTACATTCCCCGGCGGCCTTTTCTAACCTTTGGAGAGCATAGAACAGGTTGATAGCAGTGGGCCTGGTTACAGCCAGGCTCCTGGATACCTGGCCTAGCTTATCCAGGAACTTGTTTAAAGTTCCGGCCTTAATCCGCTGCGCCCCCAGTACCAGCCCGTAGGCGGCTGCTATACCCAACTGCGGAGCTCCGCGTACACGGAGCTGGCAAATAGCTTCAGCCATAGCTATATGGTCGGTTATTTCCAAATATACCAGCTCGGTGGGCAAGCGGGTCTGGTCGATTATTTTAACCTTTCCATCCACCCATTGAATAGGTTTTATATCTGCTAACGGCATATTCCTCACCAACTATAGTAATTAATAACAATTCCGAGGCTACGGCTGAAATATACTATCCCGCCATCAGGCTGTCAATCCCGACTTCTCGGGACAATCGGGACTTGACGCTAAGTTTGCAACGAAGTAAACTTTAGGCCACTTAATTCTCTAATAATCCTCATTTTAGTAAAGGAATGAATGCATGGAAAAACAAATGGAACGCCGCCGGGAACCCGAACCTGTAATCTATGAACGCATCGCCGAAGAGCTATGGCTGGGTCAACAGAAAGAGAAACAAAGAATAGCCTCGTTGCCCAGAGTCAGAAAAGGCAGTGAAACACCCTTCAGGCAAAATGCCCAGGCTTACCGAAAAGCCTATGGCGATACAGGTATGAAAAACCGCCTGGTTAATGCCCCGCTGGTAACCATGACTGTATCGGAGCAGATTATACCACCAAGCAATAAATCGGGGCGGCACCGCCATTATAACGAGGCGATATTTTATGTCCTTGATGGGGACGGCTACGAAATCCATGATGGCATCAAATATCCCTGGCAGGCCGGCGATATTATGTCAGTTCCCAGCTATTGCATCCATCAGCATTTCAATCCCAGCGATAAACCTGTCCGTTTCTTTTTCTCTACGGGCACCAATATTGTAGAATTTATGGGAGTAGGTATCAAGGAGCAATTTGAGATGCACCCCAGCTACCAAATCCCCGAAGGCGGCCAGCCCCTTTATGACCCCCAGGGAGACCTGTTGGGATATAAGGCCGCAGATGGCATGGAGTTCCGTTTCGGCGTAAACAAAGAGTTCCAGCAGCTAATGAAAAATAAAATGGACGCGCAGTTCAGCGGCAAACCCCAGAATATCTATGATGAATTCCTTAAGCTGTTAGCCGACCAGAATGCGTGGCGCCGGGCGGCTCCCCACGTGATTAAACAGGAGACCTGTTCCTGGCAGGATACGCGAATGGGCCGTATCAAGTACCTGGTCAGTCCTTTCCAGCCCTCGGGCTTGCGTCTGTATGATGCTTTCCTTCAGGAATTACCTCCCGGAGGCCGCTCCGGAAAACACCGCCATGTAAGCGAAGAGGTGCATCGTATCCTGGAAGGCAAGGGCTACGATATTCACGATGGCGTTAAATGGGACTGGGAGGAAGAGGATGTAGTATTCATGCCGGTAAACACAGTGCACCAGCACTTCAACGCCGATCCAAAACGTCCTGCCCGATTTATATCGTTCCAATCCCGACTCTACTATTACCTGGGCCACGGCGGAATCGAACATCTGGAGGACGCAAAGGATTAAAAAATAATAACAAATTCAGCTATAATATTATCATCTATCAAAAAGTTGCTTAATAGGAAACTGGTAATAATTTAACGATAACTTTCAAGGAGTCTTTAATATATGAATAAGCTATTATCTCTGATATTCGTATCCGTGCTATTGGTTACTCTTGCCTGTTCCCCGCAAGTAAAATCTACCCCCACACCACCACCATCGCCGGCGCTGCCTGCCTCTCCTGCGGTTACACCCGGCAGGGAGGACCTTGCATTACAGAAGCTGGTGGAAGCTGCTAAAAAGGAAGGTAAAGTCACCCTCTATACCTTTAACTTTATCGGTGATGCAGGGATAGCTGTACAGCGGGCATTCACCGAGCGCTACGGGGTAAAAGTTGACTCTATATCTGGCCGGGGAGCTGAATTCATTGAGCGGCTTAAAACCGAAGCCCGCACTAAAAACCAGACGGGTGATTATACTGAAGGCTCACCACTTCACCTGATCAACATGAAGAA
>Ga0082335_1007563_pt1 | contig 13020 bp, 17 predicted proteins | sample Subgrocontami58m_FD_72375 | JGI IMG/M metagenome (GOLD analysis project Ga0082335, IMG submission 72375) | Subsurface groundwater microbial communities from S. Glens Falls, New York, USA - GMW37 contaminated, 5.8 m (SPADES assembly) (version 2) ...
TGCACGCGCTCGCCGACGCGATCGCCGCCAACCGCGGCGAGCTGGCCGAGCTCGAGTGCCGCAACGTCGGCAAGGCGATCTCGTCGGTCAAGGCTGAGCTGCACGGGGCGGTCGAGAACTTCCGCTACTACGCGTCCGCGATCGCCTCGATCTCGGGTCGCGCGAATCCGATCGGCGGCTCGCTCCTGCACTACTCGCTCAAGGAGCCGGTCGGCGTCGCGGGGCAGATCGTGCCCTGGAACTACCCGCTGCTGATGGCGACGTGGAAGCTCGCGCCGGCGCTCGCGGCCGGCTGCCCCGTCGTCCTCAAGCCCGACCCCCAGACGCCGCTCAGCGTGCTGCGGATCGCCGAGCTCGCGGCGGAGGTCGGGTTCCCGGCCGGCGCGATCAACATCGTCCCTGGCGACGGGCCGACGACCGGCGCCTACCTCGTCCGCCATCCGGGCGTGGACAAGGTCGCCTTCACCGGCTCGACGAGCACGGGCGGCGAGATCATGCGGCTCGCCTCCGACGGCGTGAAGCGCGTGACGCTCGAGCTGGGCGGCAAGAGCCCGAACCTGATCTTCGCCGACGCGGACCTCGCCGACGCCGTGCCGAGCTCGGCCTGGGCGATCTACTACGCGGCCGGCCAGAGCTGCGAGGCGCGCTCGCGCGTGCTCGTCGAGCGGCCGCTCTACGACGAGGTCGTCGCGCAGCTCGCCGGGTACGCCGGGAAGGTGCGGGTCGGCGACCCGCTCGACCCCGAGACGCAGGTCGGCTCGCTCATCTCCACCGCCCAGCGCGAGCGCGTGCACGGCTTCGTCGAGCGCAGCGCCGCCGAGGGTGCTGAGACGGTCGCCGGCGGTGCCGTTCCCGAGGGGCCGGGCGCCTTCTACCCGCCGACCGTCGTCGCCCAGGTGGAGACGCGGATGGAGATCGCGCAGGAGGAGGTGTTCGGTCCGGTCGTGACCGTCATCCCCTTCGAGGACGAGGCCGACGCGGTGCGGATCGCGAACGACGTCCGCTACGGCCTCTTCGCCACCGTCTGGACGGGCGACCCGGCGCGCGGCCACCGGCTCGCGCGGGCGATCAAGGCGGGCACGGTCGGGATCAACATGCCCTACACCGCCTTCCCGGGGATCCCGTTCGGCGGCTACAAGCAGTCCGGCTTCGGACGCGAGCTGGCGCTCGAGACGCTCGATCTCTACCTCGAGACGAAGAGCGTCGTCGTGGCCACCGGCACCCGGCCGGCGAACCCCTTCGGGCTGTAGGCGGCGGCCGCCTCCCGCTGAGTTACCGAACGAGCACTCGGAGGAGCGCGCCGATCTCGCCGTGTTCCTCGAGCGGATGGCGGAGAGGGAGCTCGCCGTTGACCGTGTATCTGTTGCGTCGTCCAACCCGCGTCCGCTCGATGTAGCCCGCGCGGACGAGGTCGGCGACGATCCGCTGTGCGGCTCGCTCTGTGATCCCGACCCCCTCGGCGATGTCGCGTGTCCGTATTCCCGGGTCGCGCGCGAGGCAAACGAGAACGTGGGCGTGGTTGGTAAGGAATGTCCACGACGCTGAGGGGTCGAGCCCTTGCCCCCGCTTCGCCACCGGGTTCATGGTGAGGGAGGCACCTCGCGAAGGCGGCCGCTGTCGACGTCGTAGACGAAGCCCCGTACCCGGTCGCGATGCAGCAGGAAGGGGGAGCGACGAACGCGGAGAATCGACTGGCGGACGTTGGCGTCGACGTCGGTGAAGGACTCGATCGCGAACGCCGGAGCCATCCCGGTGGCCTGCTGAAGCTCGGCGCGGAATCCATCGTCGGTGATCGACTGCATGCCGCAGTCGGTGTGGTGGATGAGCATGATCGCCTCGGTGCCCAGCCGCCGCTGCGAGATCGCCAGCGAGCGGATCACGTCATCGGTGATGAGGCCGCCGGCGTTTCGGAGCACATGCGCATCGCCATCCCCGAGACCAAGCGCGGCGAAGACGTCGATTCGCGAGTCCATGCACGTGACGATCGCCAGGCGGCGGGACGGCTGCAGGTCGAGGTGGCCACGATCGAAGCGCTCCGCGAACGCCCGATTGTTGGCGACCAGCTCGTCGATGAGGCTCACAGCGCACGACTCGCTCGGTCACCCGGGCGAGACTCCAGCAAGAGGCAACACCGAGTCACACCCGACAATCTTGACACGTTTATCCTATCGTGTATCCGCTGAAACCCGCAGCCCCACCGGGGTGCACTGCCCCGCGCTCGCCGTCCGGCCGGGGAGTGACGACGTACTCGCCGCGTAGCAACGAGCGCCGACGGTCACGCGTTCGAGCTTCGGCGCCGGAGGACCCACTTCTCGAGCTCGACGGCGACGAACACGAGCGTGGAGACGATCAGCACGACCGTCAGCTCGGCGACACCGAGAGCCTCCGTCTCGAAGATCGACTGGAAGGCAGGGACGTAGACGAGAGCGAGCTGGATCACGAGCATGAGCGCGACCGCACCAACAAGTGGCTTGTTCGTCCGCCAGCCGAGCCTGAAGAAGCTCTCCCGCTCCGAACGCACGGCCAGGGCATGACCCAGCTGGAGGAGAGCGAGGGTGGTGAACGTCATCGTCTGCCACTCCCAGTCGAGGCCGATCGCCGTCGACTGGACACCGAGCGTCAGCACCGCCATCAGCAGCCCGACCCAGACGGCGTGCTGCCACAGGCCACGAGCGAAGAGCGATTCCGTCGGAGGGCGTGGCGGCCTGCGCATCGTATTGCGCTCGGCCGGCTCGAGCCCGAGGGTGATCGCCGGCAGGCCGTCGGTCACGAGGTTGACCCAGAGGATGTGGATCGGAAGCAGGGGGAACGGGAGCCCGAGGAACGGCGCCAGGAACATCACCCACACCTCGCCCGAGTTGGTCGTGAGCAGGTAGCGCACGAAGCGACGGATGTTGTCGTAGATCCGCCGGCCCTCCTCGACGGCGACCATGATGGTCGCGAAGTTGTCGTCGGCGAGCACCATGTCGGCCGCCTCCTTGCTCACCTCGGTTCCCGTGACGCCCATCGCTACTCCGATGTCCGCCCTGCGAAGAGCCGGTGCGTCGTTCACGCCGTCCCCGGTCATGGCAACGACCGCCCCCTGCCGCTTCCACGCCTCGACGATCCGGAGCTTCTGCTCCGGGTTCGTCCGTGCGTAGACGGCGACCTCGGCGACCGTGCGCTCGAAGCTGTCATCGTCGAGCACCTCGAGCTCGGCGCCCGTCAGGGTCCGCCCCGAGTCGGAAAGGATCCCGAGCCGCCGCGCGATGGCCTGCGCGGTGAGCGCGTGATCGCCGGTGATCATCACCGGCCTGATTCCCGCTCGCCGGGCGGCGGCAACTGCGTCCGCCGACTCGAGCCGCGGGGGGTCCGCCATACCTACGAGCGCGAGCAGCGAGAGGCCGGATTCCGCCTCCTCGAGATCGCCGGGAGCGGTTTCGAACCGCCGCTCGGCGAGCGCGAGCACGCGGTACCCCTCCGCCGCGTACCGCTCTGAGGCCGCCGCGGCCGCCTCCAGAGCGAGCGCTCCGTTGGCGCGGCGAGCTGGGTAAGCGCCTCCAGCGCTCCCTTCGCGGCCGCCCACGTGCCAGGTCCGTCGCGATGAAGGGTGAGCATCCGCCGGCGCGTCGCATCGAACGCGATCTCGGCGACCCGCGGGCTGCGCTCCTCGAGTTCGCCGGGGAGGACGCCGAGCTTGCCGGCGAAGGCGAGGAGGGCGCCTTCCGTCGGATCGCCGTCGATCGTCCACGCATCGCCGGGGTGGCCAGGAGCGTGGAGGCGAGCGTCGTTGCAGGCGGCGGCCACATGCGCGGCGCGGACGAGGTAGGGGTCGTCTCCCGGGTCGCAACGGCCCTCGACCGTCCCGGCCGGCTCATAGCCGGCGCCCGTGACGAGGTATTCGCCGGCAGGCGTCCAGACTCGCTCGACCATCATCCGGTTCTGTGTGAGCGTGCCCGTCTTGTCCGAGCAGACGACGGTCACCGACCCGAGCGTCTCGACGGCGGGGAGCTTGCGGACGAGCGCACGCCGCCGAGCCATACGCTGTGCCCCGAGGGCAAGCGAGACCGTGACGACGGCGGGCAGTGCCTCCGGGATCGCCGCCACCGCGAGACTGACCGCGGTCAGGAACATCAGCTCGACCGACTCGCCGCGGGCAACTCCGGCGGCGAAGACGACAGCGCACACGACGAGTGCGGCCGCAGCGAGTCGCTTGCCGAGGGTGGAGAGCCTCCGCTGGAGCGGGGTCTGCCCGGCGGGGTGCTCCTGGAGGAGCTCGGCGATCCGCCCGAGCTCCGTCGCCATCCCGGTCGCCACGGTAACGCCGGTGGCGCGACCGTAGGTGACCGTCGTCCCCTTGAAGGCCATGTTCCGCTGGTCGGCGAGCAGCGAGTCTGCGACCTCCGGAAGTGGGGTGTCGATCTTCGCCGCCGGCTCCGACTCGCCGGTGAGCGCCGCTTCGTTGACACGCAACGAGTGCGACTTGATGAGCCGCAGGTCGACTGCGACGATGTCGCCCGCCTCCAGCAGGACGAGGTCGCCGGGCACGACCTCGGAGGCAGCGACGGTCACGACTGCGCCTTCGCGCATCACGCGCGCGGTCGGGCTCGTCATCTCCTCGAGCGCGGCCATCGCCTGCTCCGACCGGTACTCCTGGACAAAGCCGACGATCCCGCTCAAGACGACGATCGCCATGATCACGATCGTGTCCTTCACGTCGCCGATCGCGGCGGTCACCGCGGCGGCGATCATCAGAACGACGAGCATCGTGTTCGCGAACTGCTCGAGGAACAGGAGCAAGGGCGGCTTCCCCTTGCGCTCGAGGAGCTCGTTCGGCCCGAAGCGGGCGAGCCGGGTCGTGACCTCCCCGGCGGAGAGGCCTGACCCGGGGTCTGTCCCGAGCGTCACGGCGACCTCCGCGGCGTCGAGCGTCCATGGGCGATCGACCTCCTGAGCAGGTGTCCTCAGCGCTACCGTCACGCGGAACCCTCGACGCAGATCCTGAAGAACCGGCGCACCGGAACGCCCCCCGGTTTCACCGAAGCGCGGTGCGGATCTTCCCCGGTCGCCCCGCAGTCCACGCCGGATATCGTAGGACGTCGTCGCGCTAGAGCTATTGCTGGTCGTCGCCGGCCTGGCCGTCGCTCTCGTGGCCAGCGGCCGCGCGGTGTCCGAGCGCGAGTGAGGCTGCTACCAACCTCCCGCATCAGCAAGCCTGTGCAACACGATCGATGACCGCGGAGGCCCGGCGGAGGCAGCCAGGATCACCGAAGGTCTTTGGGCTGCGGTCGGTTCGCATCGGCGGCTTCCGTTCGATAGAGCGGGTGACCCTCACTGCCAGGAGCGTCTGCGCCCTTGTCGGCGAGGCGAACGCCGGGAAGTCGAACGTCTTGTCCGCGATCTGGGCGCTCCTCGAGCCGTCTGCTCCCCCGCTTCTATCCACCGATGCCTTCCACGACGGCGACGGCCACATCAGCATCAGCGCGGCTCTGGCGACCGGAGACACCCGCGCGCGGCCGTGCAGATCGTCGATCTCGCGCCGGTCGGAGAGGAGCTTGACGACGATGATCGTGCTCGAGAACGCAAGCCCGATCCCGACGTAGAGGGCGGCGTTGACCGCCAGCCCGAGGGCGAGCGCGAGCAGGAAGCCGGCGGCTGCGGTCAACGCGACCTGGCCGCAGCCGGCGACGACCGCGACCGGGCCCAGCGTACGGACGACGTGCAGGTCGAGCTTCAGGCCCACCACGAAGAGGAGGAGCGCGATTCCGATCCTGGCGAGGAGCTCGAGCTCGCCGCCCGGCTCCACGAAACCCATCGCACTTGGCCCGACGATGACGCCGACCGCCACGAACGCGACGACGAGCGGCTGGCGCAGCCAGGCCGCAATCGCTCCGGCCGCCGCCGAGATCAGCAGGATCACGGCAACGTCGACGAAGACATCGTCGGATAGCCCCGCCGCGGCGGCCAGCGCGGGCATCACATCAGCCCGCTACAGGTCGACTGCGACGGCGACGAGTGCTGCGCGCGTGACGGAGTCCGAGATCACTCGCGTCAGGCCGATCCGGTAGCTCTGCCGCGGATCGTCAGCACCGAGCAGGCGGCGCGATGCGCGACCCGCTCGCTCACACTCCCGAGCGAAGCCACCCCGTGCAGGCCCCGGCTACCGACGATGACGAGATCCGACGTCTCTGCTGCCGCGACGAGCGCATCGACCGGATGGCGCTCGTCCCACTCGAAACCCTCCACCCGCGACGGGCCGTCGACGTCGACCGGCTTGCCACCGGTGCAGGCCACCGGCCGGACCGGTGCATTGAAGCGCTCCCCGAGCGTCCGGGCCACTTCGAGCGCCTCGAGCGAGCAGTCCGAGCCGTCGATGCCGACCGTGATCGCACGCGGAACCCACGGGCCTCCGTCCGCCGCTTTGCGCGCGAACAGGGCGGAGCACGGCGCGCGGTGGAGCATCTCGCTGGCGACGCTGCCGAACATGATCGCCGCGGGCCGGCCGACGCCATGGGTGCCCACTGCAAGGAGGTCCGCCTGGCGGCGCTTGAGCGCACCGAGCAGAGCGGGCACGGGGCGCGCTCGGACGATCTCGGCCGTGGCGAAGCGCACGCCGTCGAGTTGTGCGGCGGCTGTCGCGCGCGCCTCCTCGAGCCTCCGTAGGGCGTGCGCCGTCTCGAAGCCGGCTTGCGCCGCCAGGCCGATATCGTAGACAAGAAGGGCGAGAAGCTCACCCTCGGGCGCTCGAAGAGTTGTCGCTTGACGGAGGGCCTCGAACCCGGCGGGCGAGCCGTCGACCCCGCACACGATTCTCTCGAACACGTCTGTGCCCCCTTGCTATGGATTGCCGGCCGGCCCGGCATCGGTTGACTCGGACGGCGTGTTCCCTGACGGTATCGCGGGATGCGCGCGGGCCGTCGGATCGGCGGCGCGATACAGACCGCCGGCACCGACGAGGAGGAGGGCAGACCCGACCACCTCGACGAGGTTGCTGCTCCCGATCTGGACGAGGGGACCAACGACGCCGACCAGGAGCACGCCTGCCGCGAGCAGGATGCCCGCGACCCGGAGGGGCGGCGCATCGCTGCTCCTCCCCGTGCGCGGGGATGCAGTGCCTCGGCAAGGAGCAGGGCGGCCGGAGCGCCGAGCAGCGCCACGCCCGTGATCAGCGGGCGTCGCGACACCGTGCAACAGGAAGCCTCGACCCGCTGCATCGTCCTCCTACCCGTGCTGACTCTCGGCGCTGTGCGGGTGGACCACGAGGACGGGGCGCCTCGAGTATTGGACGACCTCGTGGGAGACGCTGGCGAGCATGAGCGACTTCAGTGTCGAGCGGCCGCGGGCGCCGAGCACGACCGCCGTCGCCTCGTATTCGTCGGCGATCTCGGTGATCCGGTGTGATGTCCGCTCGGGGGTGACGTCGACGAGCGGCGACGCGTCGAACCCCGCCGCCTGGGCCGCGGTCACGCCCTCGCCCGCGAGCCTGCGGGCGGTTTCGACCGTGGGGACGTGCAGGGGCGCCTCGTTCTCCGGCTGGTGGGTGGCGTCGCCTTCGGCGCCGTAGAAGACCGCCGGGGAGAGCGACTCGACGACGTTGAGAACGACCGCCCTGCCGCCGCCGAAGAGGCGGCCGGCGACCTCGATCGCCTCGCGGGCGCCCTCGGAGCCGTCGTAGCAGAGCAGGACAGGGTGCTCGGTGCTCATTCGATGTCCCTTCCGTGGGCGGCGGAGACGGTCTCGTCAGCCGTCTCACTGGCTGGTTCGAGGGAGCGGACGACGAGCACCGAGCAGTGTGCGCGATGGGCGACTCGCTCGCTCACGCTTCCGAGCGAGCTGAGGCCGTGGAGGCCGCGCGAGCCAAGGATGACGAGGTCAGCGTGGATCGACTGGTCGAGCAGGGCGACGACCGGATGGCCGGGAGCCCACTTGTCGACGCGCCCGCCCCATGCCTCCTCGGGCTCGATCTGCTTGCCGCCGGTGGCGGCGAGCGCGGTCACCGCCGAGCCGAGTCTTGCGGCGACCTCGTCCGCCGTCTCGAGGGCGGCGAGCGACTGCTCGGAGCCGTCGACGCCGACAAGGATGCGCTGCGGAGACCAGAGCTCTCCCCAGCGCGGGCGCGCGAGCAACACGGGGCAGGGTGCATCGTGGAGCAGGCCCGTGGACGTCGCTCCGAGCAGCATCCCCACCGTGCGGCTGTGCCGTTGCGTGCCGACGGCGACGAGCGTCGCCCGATCACGCCGCGCATGCCCGAGCAGCGTCTCGAGCGCGTTGCCGTGCACGACACGCGCCTCGCACGACGGGTATCCCTCCAGCAGCGCCGCAGCGCGCTCGCGGGCGCGCTGCGCCTCGTCGACGAGCAGCGGCAGCAGCCGCGGCTGCTCGAGGGTGGCACGAGCCGTGGCAACGGCATCGAGGACGGTGATCGCCTCCAGCGCCCCGTTCGGGGCTCGCAGCACGAGTGCCTGTCGCAGGGCCTCGAAGCCGTAGTCGCTTCCGTCAACCCCAACGATAATGCGATCGAAGGGCATAGATCAGTCCTCCTACACGGACTCGGCTGGCTCCTCGGTCGAGCCTGGGGCCTGGGTGCGGGCGAGCAGAACCGAGCAGCGCGCGCGATGAGCGAAACGCTCCCCGACGCTCCCGAGCGCCCGGACGCCGTGCCGGCCACGAGAGCCGATCACGACGAGGTCGGCGGTGACGGACGCATCGTCGAGCGCGTCGACCGGATGCGTTCCGGGCCACTCGTCGACCCGGCTCGCCCACTCGCCCTCCCTCGAGACCGGCTTGCCGCCAAGCGCGGCAAGAGTCGAAACCGAAGAGCCGAACCGGGCGGCGAGCTCGTCAGCGACAGCGAGCGCCGCGAGCGAGTACCCCGAGCCGTCGAGCCCGACCACGATCCGTCGCGGAAACCACACCTCACCGCGTCTGATGTTGGCGAGTAGGACCGAGCACGGCGCGTCGTGAAGCACCGTCGTCATCGTCCCGCCGAGCAAGATCCCGGCAACACGGCTGCGATGGCGGCCGCCGATCACGAGGAGCTCGGCCTGCTCGTCCCTGGCGACTGCGAGCAAGGTCCTCGAAGGCACCCCATGAATCAGTCGCGTCCCACACGACGGGCAGCCCGCCAGCATGCGAGCCGCCTCGTCACGAGCGCGGCGCGCCTCTTCGGTGATCTCCGTTGCGGCCTGTGAGCCGAACCCGGCGTGCACGGCAGCCATGTCGTCGATCACGCTCACCGCCTGCACCACGCCATCCGGCGAATGCAAGACCAAGGCCTGCCGAAGCGCCTCGAAGCCGAACTCGCTCCCGTCCACGCCGACAACGACGCGGCTGTGTCGCATACCTCCACGCTAGTGCCAGGAGCGAGATCCCCCATCGGGGCGCGCCGTGCACCAACTGCGGGGAAATACGTATCTCATATCGTGTTTTCGGTATCGGTAGTTGCGAGCGGCTCGACCCGCTGACCTCGACACGGCGGTCGCGCCGGATGTTGGCAACGGTGCCGGGGAGGCGATGTCGGCGAAGACGAGCGTATCCGTGTCCCTCACGCGAATCGTGCCCTTGGGCGAGAGATGCGGCGAGCCGTCGGCGTTGATCGTCGCGACGAACGAGAGCGGGTGCCGCTCGACGCACGCCCTCGCGGCCTCGGGGATCATCGCGCTACCTCCTGAGCGTCAGCGCGGCGCCGATACCGAGCAGCGCGAGCCCGGCGAGCCGCTGCCAGCCGAGCGGGATCTTCTCGAGGCCGAAGAGGCCGAAGCGGTCGATCACGGCGCCCAGCCCGAGCTGGCAGGCCATGAAGACTGCGACCGTCGCGGCGGAGCCGATCCGCGGCGCGGCGATCGTGATCGCGAGGACGATGAAGGCGCCGGTGAGGCCGCCGAGCCAGAGCCAGGCCGGCGAATGAAGCGCGGCGCTGTAGCCGCCGAAGCTCTGGCGGGCGACGAGCAGGGCGGCGGCGGCGACGACCGCGGTCACGGCAGCCGAGAACGCGAGTGCCTCGACCGCGCCGATCCGCTCCCCGAAGCGGCCCATGACCGCGACCTGGACGGCGCCGGCGAGACCACCCACCGCTGCGAGCGCCGCTGCGCTCGAGCCGCTCATGCGTCTCCCACCAGCATCGACTCGTCGCTCTCGAAGCAGCGCCCTGGCATCCTTCTCCCCCCTCTCGTTCGGCGACCCCGAAGCTATACGCTCACGGCTCCGCGAGTCGAGGAGATCTGCCCGTGGCCGAGCCGACCCACCCCCACCCGCTGCCGCCCGAGGAGCTGGGCTTCGAGAAGATCGTCTACGAGAAGGCGCCGCCGCGCGCGACGATCCGGCTCAACCGTCCCGAGGTGCTGAACGCGTTCGACTTCCAGCTCCTGCGCGAGCTCGCGCGCGCCTGCGAGGACGCCTCCTGGGACGACGAGATCCGCGTCGTCGTCGTCACCGGCACGGGCCGGGCCTTCTGCGTCGGCGCCGACCTGAAGAGCTGGGGCGCCGACCTGCTCGGCGACTCGAAGGAGTACTGGAAGTGGTTCGGTGCCTTCAAGGACGCCCACGACAGGCTGCGCGAGATCGGCAAGCCGACGATCGCGCGGGTCAACGGGATCGCCGTCGGCGGCGGCAACGAGTTGCAGATGGGCTGCGATCTCGCCGTCATGGTCGAGGACGCCTTCATCCGGCACATCGGCCTCGAGCACGGCTCCGTCCCGGCCGGCGGCGCGACGCAGTGGCTCGCGCTCATGGGAGGCGACCGCCGCGCGCGCGAGATCGTCCTGCTCGGCGAGGAGATCCCGGCGCGGAAGGCCGAGGAGTGGGGCCTGATCAACCGGGCCGTCCCCGCCGCGCAGCTCGACGAGGTCGTGGACGCCTGGGTCGAGACGCTCGCCCGCAAGCTGCCGGAGACGACCCGCTACGCCAAGCAGCAGCTCAACTTCTGGCGTGACCTCGCCTGGCACCAGACCGTCAACCATGCGCGCGACTGGCTCGCGCTCTCGATGCTCGGCAGCGAGGCGCAGGACGCCGTCAACCGCTTTCTCGGGAGGAAACAATGAGCAAGGAGCAGCTCGTCGTCGTCGAGCGGGAGGGCGCCGTCGGCGTCGTCCTGATGAACCGCCCCAAGGCGCTGAACGCGCTGTCCGATGAGCTGATGGGTCAGGTCGTCGCCGCGCTCGAGGAGCTGGACGCCGACGAGTCGGTGCGCTGCATCGTGCTCGGCGGCGGCGAGCGCGCCTTCGCGGCCGGCGCCGACATCGGCGAGCTGGCGCAGGCGAGCCCGATCGACGCCGTCGCCTCGCCGCGCCTGCAGCGCTGGGACTCGATCCGGAAGATCGGCACGCCGATCGTCGCGGCGGTCTCCGGCTACTGCCTCGGCGGCGGCTGCGAGCTGGCGATGCTCTGCGATGTGATCGTCGCCTCCGAGACGGCGCAGTTCGGCCAGCCGGAGATCCAGCTCGGCCTCCTCCCCGGCGCCGGCGGCACGCAGCGGCTGACGCGGGCGGTCGGCAAGGCGGTGGCGATGGACGTGATCCTCTCCAACCGCTTCCTCAGCGCCCAGGAGGCGCTCTCGTTCGGGCTCGTCTCCCGCGTCGTCGCCAAGGAGGCGTGGCTCGAGGAGGCGAAGCGGGTCGCCGCCGAGATCGCGATGAAGAGCCCGGTCGCACTGCGGCTCGCGAAGGAGGCGGTGGATGCTGCGTTCGAGAGCACGCTGCGGACGGGCGTCGAGCTCGAGCGGCAGGCGTTCGGCCTGGCGATCTCGTCGGAGGACGCGAAGGAGGGCATGAGCGCCTTCCTCGAGAAGCGCCCACCCGAGTTCACGGGGCATTAGGAGGGATTGGCGTTTCGATTGGCGAAACGCGGCCCGCGTGTGGCACGGAGCGACCAGTAACGGCGCACGGCGACGCCCGCCCAGACGACCTCGACGACGCCGAACGGCCATGCACCCGACAAGAACCCGTAGGCGCTGGAAAGCAGGCACCCGGCCGCGAAGGCGAGCACGAAGGCCGCATGACGCGGCTCAAGGGCGTACATCACCATCATGAAGCTGACTGCCAGCGCACCGAATAGCGTCACAGCGTCCACGGAGGGTGGATCGTAGATGGGTTCGCTATTAGGCGGCGAGCGAAACGGCTCGTTCCCGGGCGAGCGCCTGCGACAGCCGTGCGAGGATCGTGAGATCAGCGTGAAGATGGACGCGGGCGAGTCCGCGGACGCCGAGCGGGGCGACGCCGTATTCGTGCTTCAACCTGTCGAACTCGCGCTCAACGGCGGCGCGCCCTGCGTACAGTGAAGCGCCCTGGGGTTCGCTGGGCGTGCTCAACCGGGAACCCGACAAGGAGAGCGCGTGCAAGGCAGTGATACGCGAGGCCGAAGCTGGGCGAATACGCATCGTCACGTCAGTCTTCACGATCACTGAAGTCTTGTGGCCGAAGGATCTACCGATTTCCGCCAGAACGTGCGACAGAGGTACAGCGCTTCTTCATGCACGAACGGGTCGTCATTCAAGAAGTCGATCGCACGCTCGGCGAGCGCGCACGCGATCTAGTCTGGAACGACAAGTTACGTCCGAAGGATGCGATCCATGTCGCGACGGCGTTGGACGCGAAGGTCGATCACTTTGACACCTACGACCGCGGACTCATCGACCTGTCGGGCGTACTCGGCAATCCGACCCTCGCAATCGGGAATCCGAATATCCCGGAGACGTTGTTCGATCCCGGTGGGGTAGAGCCGCCATCCCGGTGAGGTACGCCTCTGCCCCCGCCTACCAGCGACCGCCCAGCGCACGCGGGCTACAGCGTTTCGCCAAACCCTCTTAGAAGCTAACTGAATGAAGGGACCCGTTCGGCGGGGGCGAAGTCCGTCGGCATCCGTTGTCAAGGTTTGGGGGGATGTCGATGCGGGCGAAGCCGTGGGATGTGTCGGATGGGTTGTGGGAGCGGATCGAGCCGTTGTTGCCGCGGCGGGGGCGGCGTTTTCGCTATCCGGGCCGCAAGCCGTTCGATGATCGGCTGGCGGTGCAGGGGGGCTTGTTTGTGTTGCACAGCGGGGTCGGGG
>Ga0082335_1007565_pt1 | contig 13017 bp, 11 predicted proteins | sample Subgrocontami58m_FD_72375 | JGI IMG/M metagenome (GOLD analysis project Ga0082335, IMG submission 72375) | Subsurface groundwater microbial communities from S. Glens Falls, New York, USA - GMW37 contaminated, 5.8 m (SPADES assembly) (version 2) ...
ATCTCCGTCGGTAGTATAGCCTGTCTTCAATAGTTTAAAATTTACATTTGCGCTTGGAGCTAATCCAAACTTATTCGCGTCAATATCGAACACTCTCACCCTCAGCATCGCAGAGCTTTGATTTCTAGTTACCTCGCTATTATTTCCTTCGACATGGCTGATATTTGTTGCATCTTTGATTATAGAAACTGATTTAATAGTATCTTCATATTGGTCTCCTAACCCAAATCTATAGTACACTGTTGTAGATACATCTGTACTTGAGAAATTTCTAAACCATGTTGCGGTCTGGTTTGAGCATCCAAGGCAGGTAAATAGTGTTTGATTATAGCATCCTACAGCGCCTAAAGAATCATTACAAACAGTAGTGGGCGGCCATGTTGTGCCAAGATATAATGATGCATTATACTGAGTTAATGGGTCTCCTGAACTGACTGCTATAGAAAAATTCAAATTAGGGCGACCCCAACCAGAAGAATTTGGAACCGCAGAGGGGCGTTCTAGTTTTCGTTTTGCAATCAGATAAAACAAACTCGAGCCGCTTTTATTTGAAATTAAGGTGGTGTTATAATAATATTGTCTGCTCGCATTTGTTGTAGCATTATACCATCCTTTTCGTATTGCAAGCGTTGTCGCCCAATCACAAGTGTAAGCATTTGCTCCAATCAAATCAACAGAATCGGTATCATTGCAATTAAAATAACCTGTCCCATTAAAAGCAAAAAATTTGATTTCGTTTGTCGCTGTATCTAGAGTAAGCGAATTTCCGCAGTCATCTACACTTGAACCAAGGAAGTTTATTGCCTCTTCTTGAGTATAATTGCTTAATCCATCAGGCTTATTTAATGTTAAAGAAATATTGCCCATTACAGTAAGATTATATATAGTTGAAATTGCATCCTTATAGCAACCAGAGGATAATATTTCTGCTTTCCACGCTCTGATTCCGACATCATATCGCTCTGGAGAACAAGTAGCATCAAAATCATAGCGCGCATATCCGCTTGCATTTGTTCGATTTACTGTTGCTGTACCCCAGGTAGTGGCGTCTCTTCTTACTGTAAAAGTTACATTTGTAAGATTTGCTACAGAGCGATTATAGTCTAAATCCCAGCCAATATATTGAAGCGAATCTGTTAAGTCTCCTGCTCTTGTTGCAATAGAATCATTTCCAAGAACAACTATAAAAGAGGCGTCATCTTTTTCAATAGTAAACGGTCTTGATGGAGTGGTATTAGTATTTCCTTGTGCTGAAGAATTATCTCTGACTACAAACCTATAATTTGCAGAGCTTATATTTCCGCAGGAAAAACCGCTATAGGTAAAATTAAGCTGAGTTCCAATTAGGCAAGCAGAACAGGTAGATCTATTTATCTCAACAAAACCATTTCCAGTATTAACTTCTAAAGAAACATTAACAGTATCGCCCTCAGTGTCATTAACTTTTACTGAAAAATTAAGTGTTTCGCCCCAACCGACAGTCACGCCTGAAGTCACATTAATTATGGTTTCATTATAATAAAATGGCGCGTAGTTAAAATCGCTGATAGTTATGCCAACAGTATAATTTTGGCTGTAGTTATAGTTATAACAGGTACTTAAAGCAGTATCAACATAGGCAAACCAGCGATGAGCTCCATTTTCAAATGGGGGATTAGTCGGAAGAAAGTTCATAAGAACAGTTCCCGAGCCATTGCTGACATTAGAGCCAATACCTGTGAAAGTGGTGTTAGCTGTTGTTGTCGATACATTAAACACTAAATAGAGCAGGCTTGGAATACTAAAGCTATTATTCTGAACATCAAAAATACTCATATTAAAGGTAGCAGGAGTATTAGCATCTGTCTGGCTATTATTTCCAGACCTAATAGTGATATTTATATTATCTTTTCCAATTATAAATGTGCAATCATTTCCAGCATCAATGCAGTTATTGGTTGTGTTAAAAGAAGAAACTTCTGCTATATTTCCAGCAGTATCCGTGGCATTTACTTTGACTTCCCAAGTGCCAATATCGCCGCAGGTAAAACTTGCATCCCAGGTAAGAAGCCCGCCTTTTTGAACACTACAGTTATAGCAAGTTTGAGGACTCCCAACTATTTGCCATGCTCCTGTTCCTTGTCTTCTATAAAGATAAGCCGTGACATTCTGTAAATTATCGCTGACATTTATGCTAAAAGTATAGCTGTTTCCCCAGCCTCCTGATTCTCTTGAAATATTCAGATTATAAATTATAGGAGTCCAGCACCAGTTATATCTGATATTAAAATCATCATTAAGCAGTCTCCATTTATTACCGCCGCTACCATAAGTAGCATATAACATAACAGTATAATTTATTGTTGAATTACCATATCCTTTTCCAGCCACACTGCAAGTATTGCTCGCGTTCCATTCCCCACATTCCCAGTATGGGTCAAGCGCATCTGAAGCCAGTATTGTTTGATTCAAAAAAGTAGAATATCTTACAAGCGCCCAAAAAGTTGAATTAAATGGAACACCCTGGCTACTATTTGCTATCCTAGCATAAGCTTGCCCGGGCGTAAGAGTGGCACCAGCTCCAATATTTGTATATCTCACATAAGTAAATATAGAATTTACATCGCAATCTTTTGTTCCCGGACAACCATAACCCCTACTCCAAGTAAAACTGGCATTATAGGTAGTGCTCGCCGAAGTGCCAGCAAGAACAGACCACATAATATTATCTGTGAAATTTTCACAAGTGCTGTTTCCTACAATATATTGATTTGCTTTTGTTCCTGCAGAAACATAATCCGGAATTATAATTAATGCTAAAAAAGTAGCTAATAAAATTATCAAAATTAAACTCTTTATTCTATAATCTTTTTTATTTATTTTTCCCATTTTTAATTTTGTTTTTCCCAGCACCAGGAATATTTAATCTGAATAACATCAACAATCAAGTACTGAGAAGCATGGGCTTTTATGCCGTAACAACTGGTTTGTTCATTAAATTTCTCGCTCAATTTTATTCCGCACTTAGAAGTTTCTTCTTTTTCTTCACCGCAATACCAGCTGTTTGTTTGTCCTTCAGAGCCATTTATTTCTTCATAAACAAGATATTTGGAATAAACTCCTCTTTCAGGATTATTGCAAATCGCTTCATCTGGATTAGAAATTTGCACATAGCCTTTTCCATTAGCCTCTGTTTCAGAAGGATTTACATAGAGAACGCGTGTGTTAAGGCTGATGTTTTGCAAGAAGCAACTCGTCCTTTTTGCTTCTGGACAATTATTTTCAATTTTCCATGTTTGATAATTTTCAGAACCTTCTAAAGAACGGCTATACCTGCTTGTCCATAAAACATTGTCATAAAATTCCTTACAAATCATGTTTTCTGAACTTGAGAATAATTCGATTGTTTCTTGATTTTCTGTATTTTTCTGAGCGTAACTATTTCTAAAAAATACTAAGAAGATTAAAATTAATATGCTGATGCCTATTAAACTTCCAAACAATATTTTTCGATTAGATTTAAAATTAAAGTTATCTCTATTGGATTTCTTTCTCAACCTCTTGCTCTTTTTGTTTTTAATTATTTTCCTCATTTTTGGACCTCCTTTCAACTGTTTTCTTATCATTTTTTCTCTCTCTTTTCAAGATGCTCCTTTATCATTTTTTCAACGAGCTGTGAAGAATTAATGCACTCCTCTTCAGTATATTTTTTAAAAGATTCTAAGATTTTTTCCTCTATAGTTACGCTTAAGACTTTTTTTGACATTCTCTTTTTTTCAGATTATAATATAAATATTATTTATATTTGTAATATTTATAAAAATATATATATTATTCTCTATTTAAATGTTTTGATAAGTAATCTTTGTTCAGTAGTATCTTATTTTCAGCTAAAAACTTCAAAAATCCTAAAAAACGGGAAATTCCTTGTTTTTCCCTAGTAAATCTCCTTTTTCCAGAAATTCATAAATTTTGAGGCTAATTCAACTGATTTCTGGCTGTTTTTCGATTCAAAATTTGGCTCAAAATCTGCATGAAAATTAGCGAAAAAAACATCAAAAAAAAGCTGCTAAAAAGAGCCCTAAATTCAGACCTTTTTTAGCACTTTTTTAACCAAAAAATTTAACAAAAATTAGGCTAAAATTAACATTTTTTAGCCCAAAAAATTAGACCAAAATTGGCTCCAAAATAGCCATCTTTTTTTGCCAAAAACTTAGCAAAAAACCGCAATAAAACTGCGGTTTTTTGGGCAAATTATATGCCAAAAATGACAGTAGACCTAAGTCTTTTTATATCATTTTTTTCCAAGAAAACCTGCCAAAATCAGCAGGTTAATTTAGGTTAATTTGCTATAAAATCCAACAAAATTAGCGGAAAAAACTGTTCAAAGAATAGCCAAAAAGGCAGAAATTCAAAGCTCTAAGCAATAGATTCATGTCAAGAACTCTGGGCTAAAGCCACGGGGCGTGTCGAGTTCTTGATCACTCAAAAAATTGGATTGCCTATCTGCGAGTTAAAACAGGCGGGGTTTGCAAGACAATTTTTTGTGTCTAAAAAAGAACTTGCCCTTAATCTTATAGGTTCAGAAATAACTAACTCTAAAGTTTCATTTAAACGAAAAGCGAAAAAAGCTGTAAATCTCGCCTTAGTTTAAGTTATGTAATATGACATAACCAACTATTTATCCTGTTTTATCTACGGTGTTTTATTTATGGCAAATAATTTCAGGACAATCAGGAAATTTCGGTTAATTTCGCAAATCAGGTTATTATTCTACTGTTTTTCAAAAGAAAAAGCCAAAAATTAAATAGATATGTTATCTGCCATAAGTTTTAAAAAGCCTAAAACTCTTAAGTTTTCATGAATAAAAGATATTTATTTTATGCATTGATTCCAATTATGGAAAGAGGATATAATCTGCAGGAGATAAAAATACTGCACTGGGTTTTTGAAAAAAAGATAAGCATCTCAGAAATCAGCCGGGAATTAAAAATAGATTACAAAAACGCGCATAGGTACATCAAACGATTGCATAAAGATGGGCTTATTATTCTTGACCCGCCAAAGCCCATCCAAGGCAAAAAAGTTGATATCACTTTATCAGAAAAAACATTAGCAGAAATTCTAACAGAATTACGAGCTCTGATTTCAAGAAAGGATGATTCCAGAGAAATAGAAAATCTAATCCAAGAATCTGGAAGAAAACTAAGGTATATTCAATCTCAAAATCGAGCTGGAAAAATAAGCCCAAAATAGCCCTTAAATTCTACCTACTCTAACGCCGCTTGCTTCTATCTATAGTCAAGAACGCCCATAATTCCCCTGTTCTGCGCCTTGACTATCAAGGGAAAGACCTCTCATTGAGGGGAATTATTTATGTCTTTCACTATAGTTTTAACTAAGGTGAACCTTGGGTCATAACAAAAAGGCTCATATAGTCAAGGACATATTAAATTGAGCATTTTTATGCCTTGACTAGACCAAAAAATTGCATTGCAATTTTAGGGCACTCAAAAACATAAAGTTTTTGATGTAGGAAAAGAACAAAGATTTGCTCAGTTTATTTTAAAATTGGATTTAATACCCCGTGCTCTTGGTGAGCAATTGCATTTTTAGATAACTCAGGTAGATTCTCAAAAATGCGGTTGCGAAGAACAGAGATAGCAAATCCGCGAAAAACATTGTTTTTCGGGGCCCAGAAAATTAATGAATTTTCTTGGTTAGGCAATTTTTTTATTGCTTCAATTGGGTGTAATACCCTGTAGCTTGCTACGATAGTTTTTATCGTCCCAATTGAAGGCTTAAAAAATACCCACAGATTGCTGTGATTAGGATTTTTTATTTTAAAATTGGGTTTAATACCCCGTGCTCTTGGCACGGCGTCCGATTTTAAAAGACTAAAATTGCCGGATTAAAAATTTGCGATAAATACTCTGTGCTCTTGGCACAGAGATAGCAAATTTAGGCAATTTTTTTATTCATTGCAGGGCAAAAAAAGTTAGAAAGCATTAAAAACAAGCTTACCTTGCCTTTTTTAGGACTTGATAAAATGGAAAAAAAGAGTAAGAATATCCTAACTGCAACCATAATAATAAGTCTAACGCTTCTTCTGCTCTTGTTAATATATCTGATTCCAGGTTATTCAAAACCAGCACAACCTAATAATCCCCCATTTACTCTAAAGTTTGTAATAATCTTTCTTATTGTGGATTTAGTTTTAATAGGCATTCCAGCATGGCTGCATAACCAATATTCTAAAGATTATGGGAAAATAAAGAATCTATGGTTTTTCGTATTATTCGGAGCAGTAACCGGCGCTCTTTTAGGAGAAGCAGGAAATTTTATTATGATTATTCCCTATGCAGTCTTAATGTTTATCTATGCTATTTTTTATAAAAAATTTATCTGGTGGAAAGTAGCGTTAACCTCTTATTTTGCCGGAATATTTATTGAGAACATAATAAATCGTGCGCCACTCCAGTCCTCTACTCTTATTTGGATTCCTTTTTTCATTTATCCTTATTTCTTTGCAAAAATCTGGGAAAATAGAAAAAAAGTTTCAATGTTTTTTATTATAAAAGATTTAAAATATACTTTTCTTGCTTCAATAATTATTGGTTGCCTTTCAATTTATCTCTATTTTTCTACAGCTGGAAAAATATCGCCCCCGTTAATTTTTTTAGCATTTATAATGCCTTTTTTGATTAAAATTTTGCATTCAATAATAAAAAGAGGGATAAGAAGCAAACCAAAGACCTAAAATCCAAAACACGCCCTATGTTTCAACATTCCAGAATATTTTAAAAGAAGAGAAGCGGTACTATAACTACTTTCAAATCCCAAATCTCCATTTTTATTGGCAGTCTTGACTATATCGCACAGATTGTTTCCGTTAATAGAATCCACATATTTTGAATGCAAAGTAAGCTTAATTCCGGGAGTTCCGCTTGATAAAATCTGCCCTTTTCCTATAAGAAAGGAATTTAGAGTTATTCTCTGACCATTCCAATAAGTAAAGAAAGTTAGCGAAATTGGATATTTCTCAGGAACATCCTTAGAAAATGTACTTGCTAATATTGTTTGAGTTATTTTTTGAACTTGCGTAGAAGTTAGTGTTGGTGGCGTGGCTGACGCAGCAGGTTTTGGCGCAGGAACAGGCTTAGGAACAGGCACAGGAGTTTTTGTAGCACTTGCATTTGTAGTTGCCACAGGCGTTGATACCACCGCAGTAGTAGTTGCCGCAGGCGCAGGCGTAGCTGCAACAGGAGTTGGAGCCGATACTGCAGCAGGAGTTGCGGCAGGAGTTGAATCAACAGTTTGATTAGATTTTGCAAAAGATAAATGACTCTTAACATCTTCTCTAAAAGAAGTGATTTTTCCCATTACAGCAGGATTATCAACGAAAACAAAAGAACTAAATAAGGCCACAAGTATAAGAACTACAGCTAAATCACGGTAAAAAGCCGGCCTCGCGTTATACCACTGCCCATATCTAATAAAATTGTTCTCAGCTATTTCTTTTTCACGAATATAGCTTTCATTCAAATCTGCAAGGTCGCTTTTAAGAAGTTCTCGTTCGGGTCTAAAATATTCATTCAAACTAGTTTTAGTATGCCTTGCCTGAAATTTGCACCACTCTTTCAAAGTCACAATACTACTTTTAATTAGTTCTCGTTCGGGTCTAAAATATTCATTTAGTTTAGTCTTAATCGATTCCAATTTAGATTTGGTCAACTCTTTTAAATTCATGATAGAATTAATACTGGATGACTATTTAAAAACTTTTACAATCCTCGTTTATATTATTCTCTAAGTCCACAATTTATTTTTTCTATGGATAATTCTATGAGATAGACTATATTTATTTATAATTAGACAGATAAAGAATTCATATAAAAAAGTCATACAAACAGCAGAATTATCCATATATCAAAAAGAGAATTCTATAAAAAACTCCCAAAAATGAAAAAATAAAATAAAAAAGTTGAAAGTTTATTTTTTGCTTGCTGCAAAAACTTCTTTTAATGCAACAACTAACGCCGCAGCACTAACAAAAGCTACAAAGTTTCCAAGAATTGAATTAACATAAGTAACAACTATTCCTAATAATGAGAGAACATTTATACTTGCGATCCCCCCAGTCAATAATGCTATAACTCCAACTAAAAATTTAGTGGAATCTTTTTCAGTCACATTAAGAAATCCTACGATTAATCCTAGAACAAATAATACTGAAGCAACTATTGTAGCATAGCCAGTCACAAATACTGCAAGCACAGCAACGATTAGGCCAATTAAAAAAGCCCATTTTCTTACCAATTCATTTACCATTCTTTACCTCCTTTTATGCAATTATCAGTCATCCAAAGTTTAAAAACCTTTAGACTAACCGAAGCCATTAAATGCATAAAAAATAACAGAAAGATTTATAAGTAACATCCAGTTACTATATGTTAACTAGAACTTACATGGTAACTCTGACCCATAAAGAAAAACGGGCAATCCTCATCTTATTTAAGGATTTCACGAATTATTATAATGCAAATTCTATAAGCAAAGTTCTGGGCATAAGCCGCATTGGTGCAATGAAAATATTAAAAAAGCTTCTTAATGAAAATGTATTAATTTCCAAGAAAATCGGAAAATCTACAATTTACAAAGTTAAATTAGAGGAGGATTATGTAATAAAACTTATCTCCTTTCTTTTAACTGATGAAGCTAATAACTTTAAAAGATGGAAAGAAGAGTTTAAAGAATTATTCAGGGGGAACAGAATCATAATGTTATACGGTTCTGTAATAAAAGACTATACCCCTGCAAACGATATAGACCTAATGTCGATTATAAAAAAGTCAGAATATGAGGGAACAATAAAGATAATAGAACAAAAGCAAAAAATCCTTCCAAAAAAAATTCATTCAATTGAGCTTACAACCAGCGATTTTTTGCAGAATATCCAAGAAAAGAAAAAGCCGATTATAAATACTATTAAAAATGCTATTATCCTCTATGGGCAAGATAAATATGTGAATATAATTAAAAATGTCTCAAGCTTCTAAACAAATTGATTGGTGCTTAGATAAAGCGCAGAAAGAAATAGAAGAATGTAAAAAACAAGGCAAAAGAGCCAAACATCGAGGTCTATTAAAAATAGAACCTAGTTTAGAGGAAGCTAAAAATCATCTTAAAAAAGCAGAGTATGATTTGCAGGTTACGGAATATTTAAAACAGGGAAATTTTTTAGATGTGGGGGTAAGCACTATTTTCTATTCGAGGTACCATTGTTTTCTCGCTATTGCTTCAAAATTCGGCTATGAATCAAGCAACCAAACATGCACCATAGCCCTAATGGAATATTTAAAAGAAAATAAAAAAATAAATTTAGACAGCAAATTTATTGAAATGTTTAAATATCAAGAAAGTGATGAAGAAAAAAATAACAGCATAATAGAGATGAGGGAAGAATATACCTATAACACTAAACTTTCTTTTAATAGAATCAAAATTGAAGACTTAATTAAATTATGCAAAGAGCTCATTGATCTGACTAAAGAAATTGTCTTAAGATAATCTCAAAATGATAACAATCCCAAAAATAGGCCTAGAAATCCATGGATATCTAACAACGAAAGAAAAACTTTTCTGCAGCTGCAAAAATGCCCACAAAGATAAAGAAGCAAAGCCAAATACCTTCATTTGCCCTATCTGTTGTGGTTATCCCGGCTCAAAGCCTATGCTTCCAAATGAAGAAGCAATAAAAAAGCTTATCCAGATAGCCCTAATGCTAAACTGCAAAGTAAATACAACAGAAAACAAAAAGCCATTAATCTGGTGGAGAAAACACTACAACTGGCCTGATTTGCCTAAAGGCTATCAGAATACAATTTCAGGAACTTATGCAACTCCTGTTGGCGAAAAAGGAAACTTTTCGGGAATTGGTATTACAGAGGTTCATCTCGAAGAAGACCCTGCTGCCTGGAATCCCGATAAAGGCGAAGTTGATTATAATCGATCAGGTGCCCCTTTAGTCGAAATAGTCACAGAGCCTGATTTTACGTCCTCCGAAAGCGTAGAAAAATGGTTGAAAGAAATGATTCTTACAATGTCTTATATTAAAGCTCTAGACAGCGATGCAGGAATAAAAGCAGATGTTAATGTTTCTATAAATAATGGGGAGCGTGTTGAAATAAAAAACATGAATTCTTTAGCTGAAATAAAAAAAGCCATCGAGTTTGAAATTAAACGCCAAGAAAAAGAAAAACCTACTTTCAAACAAACAAGACAGTGGGATTCAAAAAAAGAGCAAACAATTTTAATGCGCTCAAAAGAAAGTCACGCAGACTATCGGTTTATAAAAGAGCCAGACCTTCCCATTATAAACCTAACAAAAACAGAAGTCGAGAACATTAAGAAAAAACTTCCAGAATCTCCTACAGTCAAACTCGATAGATTAATTAAAAAATACAAAATCGATGAATATTATTCTAAAATTTTAATTTCAAACATAGAATTAGTTGAATTCTTCGAAAAAGTAGTTGAAAATAATAGTTCAATTGCAAATTTAGCTGTTCCTTGGGTTACAGTAGAGTTGCTGGGAGTATTGAACTATAACAAGAAAACTCTAGCTAAAATTAATATTCAACCAAATCATTTTATTGCTCTTCTAAAGCTTATCGAAGAAAAGAAAGTTACAGAGCTAAAGGCAAAAGATATTCTCCGCTCTTGGAAAGAAAAATCTTCAATTCCAAACATTCAGGGCGAAACAATGATTTCAAACTTGGCAGAAATTGAAAAGCTCGTCGATAAAATACTCGCAGAAAAATCCAGTCAGAAAGCTATAGAAGATTTCAAATCAGGAAATATTCAGGCTCTTAATTTCTTAATTGGAGCAGTTATGAAAGCCAGCAATAAACGAGCGGATTTTGCTACCGCCAAAAGGCTGCTGGAGAAAAAGCTAAAATAGAAGTTTCTTATTGCACGCAACCTTCATGAGCGACTAAATTTTAGGCACCTACAAATTTATGGGGCGAACGAAGAGCGAAGAGTTAATTCTCATGCATGGGTGGCCAATGTCATTAAGTTAAGCCCTAACTTTTTTCTTAGTAACTATCACATAAACTCTCTTGCCTAAATATCTTCTAGGGACATCTGCTTTAGCAGAAGTGCCAATAGGCGTCAGAGCAGGTATAGATTTAATTCTCCAACAGCCATTTCCAAACAGACTTGACAATAAGCTTTTTACCTTCAATAATTAATTCTTCATCTTGACTATTTGTCAAAATCAAAAGGTTATTGCATTTAAACTTCTTTGAAGCTTTTATTAATGGTCTAATTTCTCTATCTTTGGTTTGATAATCAGAGATATTATGGCAAACCTGAATTAATTGCTTAACTTTCTTCCCATTTCTAACTAAAAAATCAACTTCTTCTTTTGAGACATTTTGAAAATAAGAGAGATTAGATTCTCTTCTTGTTAATTCTAAAAAAACTAAATTTTCTAATAACCTTCCTTTATCATCTATTTGATTGTTAGTAAGTATTCCATTATCTATAAAATAGACCTTTGGAAGAGATTGTTCTGTTTTCTTGTAGGACAAATCAAATTTATTCAGTTTAAAAACAAAAAATGCATCTTCTAAATAGCCCAGATATTTATAAAGTGCATCCTTGCTTGACCTTATTTGTTGTGATTTAAGATAATTATAAAATCTATTTATTGAGAATTCTTTAGCCGAAAGCAGAGCTTTTATAAGATTCCTTAAGAGAATTGAATTTCTAATCTTGTGCCTTTCCAAAATATCCTTGAATATTGCCGTATCAAAAATATCTTTTAATATTTTTTCTCTTTCAGAAGGAAATAAAACCGATTCGGGATACCCTCCAAATTTAGAATACTCTTCAAAATAATTTAATAGTTGAGATTTTTCACCGGAAGAATATGCTTTTTTCAAATCAAATTTTTTAAAGGATAAGAATTCTTTAAAGGAAAGAGGTAAAATTGTATAAGCAAGGTTCCTACCAGCCATACTTGTTGCTACTTCCTTGCTCAAAAGCTTGGAAGAGGAGCCGGATATAAAAACTTTTATTCCTTCATCCAGGCAGGTTCTTACAAAAGATTCCCAACCCTGAACATTTTGAATTTCATCTAAAAAAAGCCAAACTTTTTTAGCGCTGTTTTGTGGAAATAATTCGTAATATGCTTTTAACATTAAAACTAAATCTGCTGAGTTTAAAACACCCAGGTCGGGTCGTTCAAAGTTGACATAAAATGTTTTGTCTTTTCCATATTTCTCAGTTATTTGCCTGGCAATATTAAATAATTCGTAAGTCTTTCCAGCTCGTCTAGGGCCAATTAATGAAAAAACTCTGTTAATATTTAATTCAAAAGAAACTTTAATGTCTCTAGGAAATATCACTGGAAACTCTTTCTTATTCCAGTCCAGTATGACTTCTTTCCAGTATTCTTTATCTATCATAATAAATATATAAGGAAACTCTTTATAAATGTTTCCTTTTATATAAGTAACTAATAATTGAGTTCTATTTAGGATAGAAGCTTTAATATCTTGAAGCAGCCCACAAACCAAAAAAACCGAAGGTTTTTAGGGCCCCGAAAACATCAAAAATGTAAATTTTTGAGTGCTGTCAAAATTCATTGAATTTTGAAGTCATTGATTTTCGCGGAGAAAAAATAAAAATCTCAAAGAAAACTTTATAACCCTCTTATTCTTGTATTAAACATGAAAATAGTTTTTACAGAACACTCAAAAGAGAGGATGAAGAAAAGGAGCATAACCGAAGACGAAATTATTGAAGCAATAAAGAGGCCCGACAACACAAAAAAGCAAGGCGGGAATATTATGCCCAAAAAAATATTGGCAGAGCCAATATTGAAGTCGTTTACGAAAAAGGATATTGTATAGTTAACGTCACATTTATATAGTTAAACATCTTCTTTTTCTAAAGGAGGTGAGAAAATGTTAATTAAATGTTCGAATTGTAAATCGAAAGATGTCAGAAAAAGAGGTTTTAGGAAAA
>Ga0082335_1007566_pt1 | contig 13017 bp, 10 predicted proteins | sample Subgrocontami58m_FD_72375 | JGI IMG/M metagenome (GOLD analysis project Ga0082335, IMG submission 72375) | Subsurface groundwater microbial communities from S. Glens Falls, New York, USA - GMW37 contaminated, 5.8 m (SPADES assembly) (version 2) ...
CGCGCCCCACCCGCGCCGGAGCCGGCGACCGGTCGCGAGCCTGTGCACATCGTAGCCGATGCCGCTCCTCATCGAACGCCCACGGCCGCGATGGCCGCCATGCCGCAGTCCACGAGCTCGCGCGCGTAGGCGAGGTCCTCGATCGTCGTGATCTTGAGGTTCCGGCGCTCGCCGGGGACCATCGTGACCGGGATCCCCGCCGCGGTGACGGCCGCGGCGTCGTCGGTGTAGGAGCGGTCACCGGCGGCCGCGCGCGCCCGGAGCAGCACGTCGCGGCGGAAGACCTGCGGCGTCTGCGCGGACCAGAGCCCCTCACGATCGACCTCGCCGCCGGCTTCGCCGATCTCGTTCGCCCGCCGCACCGTGTCGGCGACCGGGAGCCCGGCGACCGCGCTGCCCGCCTCGCGGGCGACCGCCACGAGACGGCTGAAGAGGCTCGGCGGTGCGAACGGGCGCGCCGCATCGTGGATCGCGAGGACCTCCGCGTCCGGCGTCGCGTCGAGCGCGGCCCACGACGACGCGGTCCGGGTCGTCCCACCCGCCACGACGCGCGCGCGGCGTCCGACGAGCTGCTGGGTCGCCGCGACGCGCGACGGCGGCGCGACGACGACGATCTCGTCGAACGCCCCGGAGGCCTCCCCGGCGGCGAGCGACCAGAGCAGGACCGGGCTCCCGCCGAGGTCGGCGGTCACCTTGTCGGTCCCCGCGCGGAGCGCCGCCCCGGCGGCGAGGATCGCGAGCGCCGCCGTCATCCGGCGCGGCGGGCGGCCGGATCGCCCTTCGGCTGCGCGAAGATCATCCGGCCGGCGACGGTCTGGAGCACGCGCATGACGGTGACCTGAAGTTCGGCACCGACGTGCCGCGCGGCGTTCTCCACCACGATCATCGTGCCGTCCTCGAGGTAGCCGACGGCCTGCCCGGACTCCTTGCCCTCCTGCACGAGGCGCACGGTCATCTCCTCGCCCGGGAGGAGCACCTGCCGCACCGCTTTGGCCAGCTCGTTCATGTTGAGGACGGTGACGCCCTGCAGCTCGGCGACGCGGTTGAGCCCGTAGTCGTTCGAGAGGATCGGCAGCCCGAGCGAGCGCGCGAGCGCGACGAGCTTCGCGTCGTTGGTCGGCGCCTCGGGGTCCGCGTCGATGATCTCGAGCGCCACCCGCGCCTCCTTCTGCATGCGCGAGAGGAGCTCGAGCCCGCGCCGTCCCCGCTCGCGCCGGAGCGAGTCGGCCGAGTCCGCGTAGTGCTGAAGCTCGCCGAGCACGAAGCGAGGCACCACCAGCGTGTCGCGGACGAAGCCGGTGCGCACGACGTCGACGATGCGCCCGTCGATGATCACCGAGGTATCCACGAGGAGGCGCGGGGCGCTCGGCGGCTCGGCTCGCCGTCCGCCGCGGATCTCACGCGCGAGCGCGATGAGCTCGCGCCGCTTGCTGATCCCGGCGGCCGCCCCGGAGAGCCCGAGGAAGGCCGCGACCGCGAGCGGGACGAATCGGCCTAGGTCCTCCGGGAGGAGCGCGAGCGGGAACGCGAGGAGCAGACCGAGCAGCAGCCCGAAGCCGCCGCCGACCGAGCCGCCGACGAGGTCGCCCGCCGACATCGCGTTGATGCGGCGGAGGACGTAGCGCGCGGGCGTGACGGTCGCGTAGGGGGCGCCGAGCCAGCCGAGGATCGCGCAGGCGGTCGCCAGCAGGAAGACGACGAGCACCTGATTGCTGATGGGCGAGACCTGGCTGATCTGGAGAAGCTGCGCGCCGAGGTAGAAGCCGAACGGCCAGCCGATGAGTGCACCGCCGAGACGGATGAACGCCACTGCGAGACCCCCTTCCGTGGGTGATCCGGCGCACTGGTGGCCCGACCGATGACGATGTGGCCGCCGGCCATCTGGGAGCGCCGGGATGGATGCGCGAGGACCATGCGGTGCAGTCTACCGACGGGTCGCCGGGTGGCCGCGGACGACCGCCCGCGTCACCGGCGCGGGCCGCCTCAGTCGGCGAGACCGGCGGCGACGAGGGCCCCGCGCAGATCCGCGGCGCCGACGACCTCGAGCGCCGCGCCGTCGCGGTCGGCCAGGCTCCCGGCCGGGACGATCGCGCGCGTGAAGCCGAGCCGCTCCGCCTCGCGGAGCCGCGCGCCGAGACGCGGCACGCGCCGGAGCTCGCCGCCGAGCCCGAGCTCCCCGACGAAGATGGTCCGCGGATCGGCCGCCCGGTCGCGTAGCGCCGACGCGACCGCGGCGGCGAGCGCGAGGTCCACCGCGGGCTCGCGCACGCGCAGGCCGCCCACGAGGTTCACGTACACGTCGTGCGAGCCGAGGTCGAGGCCGGCGCGCTTCGCGAGCACCGCGAGGAGCAGGACGACGCGCTGAAGGTCCGCCCCGTTGGCCGTCCGGCGCGGCAGGCCGAACGACGTGCGCGTCACGAGCGCCTGCACCTCGACGAGGAGCGGCCGCGTGCCCTCCACCGTCGGCACCACGACGCTGCCGGGGACCCCCCGCGAGCGCTCCTGAAGGAACGCCTCGGACGGATTCGCGACCTCGACGAGTCCGGTCTCCGCCATCTCGAACACCCCGACCTCGTCGGTGGAGCCGAAGCGGTTCTTCGTCGCGCGGAGGATCCGGTAGGCGTGGAAGCGCTCCCCCTCCAGGTAGAGGACGGCGTCGACGATGTGCTCGAGCACGCGCGGGCCCGCGACCGCGCCCTCCTTCGTCACGTGGCCGACGAGGAAGAGCGGCACGTCGTCGCCCTTGGCGACCTCGAGGAAGCGCGCGGTGCACTCGCGGAGCTGCGCGACGCCGCCGGCCGCCGAGCCGATCGCGTCCGAGCTCATCGTCTGGATCGAGTCGATGACCGTGAACACGGGCCGGATGCGGCGGATCGCCTCGATGACCGCACCGAGGTCCGTCTCGGCGAGCATGAGGATCTCGCTCGCGCCGAGGCCGAAGCGCGTGGCGCGGAGCTTCACCTGTGCCGCGGACTCCTCGCCCGAGACGTAGAGCACCGTGCCGCGCGAGGCCAGGTGGGCGGAGGCCTGCATGAGGAGCGACGACTTCCCGATGCCGGGATCGCCGCCGAGGAGCACGAGCGACCCGCGCACGATCCCGCCCCCGAGGACGCGGTCGAGCTCGCCCATCCCTGTGGAGAGACGCTCCTGCGTGTCGGCGGGGACGTCCTTGAGCGCGACCGGCAGCCGCGGCGCGCGCGCCGGCCCACGACCCTTCGGCGGCGCGACGACCCGTTCCTCCACGAGCGTGTTCCAGCCGTTACAGGAGGGGCAGCGCCCCACCCACTTCGGGTACTGGCTCCCGCACTGCTGGCACACGAATGCGACCGACGGGGACTTCGGCATCACCAGAGACTAACGGCGCGGCCTTGCGCTGCCCGGCCTTGCGATCGCCGGTCCCAAGCGCGGCGAGGAGCGGCACGAAGTGCTCGTACGTCGGCAACGCCATCCGGACGCCGGGAGCGCGAGCGCGGTAGTCGGTGCCGCCGTGGTCAGGCCCGCCCTAGGGGGCGACGGGCTCCGGCTTGAGCTCCACCACGGACTCCTGCTTCTCGATCGCGAGCTTGCCGTCGCGCGGTTCGACCCGCACGGTGTCGCCGGCGTGGAACCGCCCTTGCAGCAGCATCTCGGCGAGAGGATCCTCGATCTCGTTCTGGATCGTGCGGCCGAGCGGGCGCGCGCCGAAGTTCGAGTCGTAGCCGATCGTGGCGATGTAGTCCATCGCCTCTTCGGTGACCACGATGGAGATCTCCTGCGAGCCGAGCTGCTTGCGGACCCGCACGAGCTCGAGGCTGACGATCTGGCGGATCTCCGGCTTCGTGAGCGGCTGGAAGACGACGGTGGCGTCGATCCGGTTCAGGAACTCGGGCCGGAAGAAGCGCTTCATCTCCTCCTGGACCCGCTCCTTCATCCGCGCGTACGCGGCGTCCATGTCCGCGTTCTCGCCGATGCCCTTCGACCGGAACCCGAGCGCGGCCTCGCTCTTCATCATCTTCTGCGCGAGGTTGCTCGTCATGATGATGATCGTGTTCCGGAAGTCGACGGTCCGCCCCTTCGCGTCGGCGAGGCGGCCCTCGTCGAAGATCTGCAGGAGGATGTTGAAGACCTCCGGGTGCGCCTTCTCGATCTCGTCGAGGAGGATCACGCAGTACGACTTGCGCCGCACCGTCTCGGTGAGCTGCCCGCCCTCCTCGTACCCGACGTAGCCGGGCGGCGATCCGACGAGCCGCGACACGTTGTGCCGCTCCATGTAGTCGGACATGTCGATCTTGATCATGTTGTCCTGGTTGCCGAACATGAACTCGGCGAGGTTGCGCGCCAGGTGGGTCTTGCCGGTACCGGTCGGGCCGACGAAGAAGAAGACGCCGATCGGACGCCGCGGGTCCTTCAGCCCGGCCCGCGCACGCCGGACCGCGCGTGAGATCGTCGTGATCGCGACGTCCTGCCCGATGACCTTGGCATGCAGCGCCTCCTCCATCTTGAGGAGCTTCTGGGTCTCTTCCTCGGCGAGCCGGCGCACCGGGATCCCGGTCCACATCGAGACGACCTCGGCGATGTCCTCGTCGGTCACCTCGGGTCGCTTCGCGGACTGCGCGAGGAGCCAGTCGGCCTTCGCCTGCTGGAGCTTGTCCTGCTGCGACCGCTCGTCCTGGCGAAGCGTGGAGGCCGTCTCGTACTGCTGCGCCTCCATCGCCTTCTCCTTCTCGCCGACGATGCGGTCGAGCTCCTTCTGCGCCTCCTTCACGTCGGCGGGCAGCGTGGAGTAGCGGAGTCGGACCCGGCTGGCGGCCTCGTCCATGAGGTCGATCGCCTTGTCCGGGAGGAAGCGGTCGCTGATGTAGCGCGCGGCGAGCTCGGCGGACGCCTTCACGGCCTCGTCGGTGATCGCCACCTTGTGGTGGTCCTCGTAGCGGGAGCGGATCCCCAGGAGGATCTCCAGGGTCTGCTCGATCGTCGGCTCCTCCACCATGACCGGCTGGAAGCGCCGCTCGAGCGCGGCGTCGCGCTCGATGTACTTGCGGAACTCGTCGAGCGTCGTGGCGCCGATGCACTGGAGCTCGCCGCGCGCGAGGGACGGCTTCAGGATGTTCGCGGCGTCCACCGCGCCCTCGGCCGCGCCGGCGCCGACGAGCGTGTGGAGCTCGTCGATGAAGAGGATCACGTCGTGGGCGTGACGGAGCTCCTCGATGATCTTCTTGAGGCGCTCTTCGAACTCGCCCCGGTACTTCGTCCCGGCGACGAGCGAGCCGATGTCGAGCGTGAGCAGACGCTTGCCTTGCAGCGTCTCGGGCACGTCGCCCTTCACGATCCGGGTCGCGAGCCCCTCGGCGATCGCGGTCTTGCCGACGCCCGGCTCGCCGATGAGCGCCGGATTGTTCTTGGTCCGGCGCGAGAGGATCTGGATGACCCGCTCGATCTCCTTCTCGCGGCCGATGACCGGATCGAGCTGCCCCGCCTTCGACATGGCCGTGAGGTTCACGCCGAGCTGGTCGAGCGTCGGCGTCTTGGAGGACGGCTGCTTGCCGCCCGCCGCCGACGGCGCGGCCTCGGCCTGGGCGGGGTGCTGCTGGCCGAGCGTCGCGATGACCTGGTGGCGGACCTTCTCGAGCGAGACGCCGAGGGACTCGAGGACGCCGGAGGCGATCCCCTCGCCCTCCCGGACGAGCCCGAGCAGGAGGTGCTCGGTGCCGACGTGACTGTGGCCGAGCTTCCGGGCCTCGTCGATCGCGAGCTCGATGACCTTCTTCGTCCGCGGCGACAGCGTGATCTCGCTCGGCGAGGTCGTGGAGTCGCCCCGACCGATGATGAACTCCACGGCGGTACGGACCTTCGAGAGCTCCACGCCGAGGGAATCCAGCACGCGGGCGGCGACGCCCTCGCCCTCCCGGACGAGCCCGAGCAGGAGGTGCTCGGTGCCGATGTAGTTGTGGTTGAAGCGGATCGCCTCGTCCTGGGCCAAGGCGAGCACCCGCTTCGCGCGGTCGTTGAAGCGGTCGAACGGACCCATCAGCTCGCCGGCGCCGGGGGTCCCTGCATCTGCACGGTCAGGATTCGATTATACGTTCGGACGGTCCGCGGAACGGGCATACTCTGAGCGCGACCTGGGGCGCGCAGGCTGAGGAGGTGCCTTCGTCACCACGACGGCGCGCTGGCCCGAGCGTCTCAGGCACGTCGCGTCCGTGCTGCGCGCCGATGCCGCAGCGGTGCTCACCGTCTCGGACGGCGAGGTGCACACGGTGTTCGCGCACCGGGTCGATCCCGCGACGGACTGGCTCGCGCTCCTCGGGGCGACCGCCGTCGAACGCGCCTCGCGCTCCGCCGAGCCGACCGGCGTGGCACTCCCCGCGGGCCGCTGGGACGAGCGGGTCGCCTACGCGGCGCTCGCGCGCTTCGGCACCCTCGCGACTCCCGCCCTGCTGTGCCTGCTCCGTCACGCCGTACCCTTCGATCCGGTCGAGCTGTCGAGCGCGGCGTCCGCGGGTGCCCTCCTCGCGATCGGCACCGCGGACTCCCGGGTCGTCGCGCGCGAGACCGCCGCCCCGGGTGTCGAGGTGGCGGTCGCTCGCCGCACGGACGACCCGACACGGATCGGGGAGCACGCGCGCCGTGCGGCCGACGGGGCTCCGAGCGAGGGGCTCGTGCGCCGCGGAGACGACCTGGCTCCGCAGGCACGCACGCTCCTCGCGATCGTCGCCGAGGGCCAGCCCGCCACGCGCGCCGGGCTGCGCGCGGTCCTCGCGAGCGCCGGTCTGTCGGTGGTGGGCAGCGCGGCGACCTGCGCGGAGGCGATCGCGCTCGCGCGAGAGGTCCGCGCCGACGTCGCCCTCGTCGATCTCGGCCTCGCCGACGTGTCCGGGACGGACGCCCTCGCGCGCCTGGCGGCGGCCGCGCCCGCGCTGCCGATCGTGGCCTTCGCGGGCGGTGGCGCGGTAGCGGCCGGCGCGGCGCTCGCGGCCGGAGCGGCCGGCTTCCTCACGAAGGACGCGCCGGTCGAGCAGATCGTCGCCGCGCTCCGCGCCGCCGCGAGCGGCCTCACCGTGGTGCCACGCGCGGAGCCTTCCAACGAGCGCGCGAAGGCACGCTGGCCCGGCCCGGCCCGCGGGAGTGCCGGCGCCGAGACACCCGCCGAGCGCGCCGAGCGCATGCGCAAGCCGCTCGTGCCACACGAGCCGACCGCGCCGCGCGCGTCGGTCATGCCGCGCACGTCGGTCACGCCGCGCGAGCTCGACCTCCTGCGCTACCTCGCGGAGGGCCACACCAACAAGGAGATCGCGAGGGCGATGGTCCTCGCCGAGGACACCGTGAAGAAGGCCGTCCAGACCCTCGTTGCGAAGCTCGGCGCGACCGACCGCACCAACGCGGTCGTGGTGGCGCTGCGGACCGGACTCATCGAGTAGCCTCCCCCGTCCCGCGATCCGGCAGTCCGAACGGGTATGTGAAGTACACCTGAACGGGGGTACACCCCGCCGCAGCCGGGTCCGAGCATCTGGTCTCGGGGCTAGCCATCCGGAACGCTCGCGCTAGCCGTCCCGAAGTGGGGAGCGCCGGACCGGAGTGAACATGGATCTTGCCGCGCTGTGGACGCGGTTCCACGCGGGAGAGCGCGAGGCGCGCGGGGCTCTCATCGAGGCCTACGCCGACCTCGCCGCCGGCATCGCCCGCCGCATGCGGGTGCCCACCGGCGCGCTCGCGGGCCGCGACGACCTCGAGTCGGCCGCGCTCCTCGGACTCATCCACGCGATCGACCGGTTCGAGCCGGATCGCGGCGTGCCGTTCGAGGCGTTCGCCGCGCTGCGCATCCGCGGCGCGATCCTCGACGAGCTGAGGCTCATCGACGACCGCAGTCGCGCCGACCGGCAGCGCGAGCGCCAGGGGAGCGCCGGCGCGGTGCGCCTCACGTTCTCGCTCGACGCACTGCTCGAGGCGGGCGGCGCGCCGGCGCTCGTCGCCGACGACGGCGTCGCGGCGCGGCACGACCACGAGGATCTGCGGATGCGCGTCGAGCGCGCGCTCCACCGGCTCCCGCCGCGCCAGCGCGAGCTGCTGGGCCGCTACTACGGTGAGGCGCTCACGCTCCGAGAGGCCGGGCTCCGGATGGGCATCAGCGAGGCGCGCGCCTGCCAGCTCCACGGTCGCGCGATCCTCAACCTCCGCCGGCACCTCGTGCCCGGCGCGAGCGCCACCGCCGCCGCCTGACGGAGCGCGGCGAGCGCGGCCGCCCCGGCCTGGGTCAGCGTTGCGCGGCGAGCGCGACCACCGCGGCCCAAGTCAGCGTTGCGCCCCGGGAGCGGCGACCGCGGCCTGGGTCAGCGTTGCGCGGGGAGCGCCTCCTCACGCTGGGCCGGCAGGAACGCGTCGGCACGCAGCTCAAGGCGGTCGAGGTCGGCCATCCAGACCGCCAGCCCGAGCGGCGTGAGCAGCTCGAGCGCCTCGCGGCGGCGCGCTCGTGCGGACACCTCGCGGCGGTGTGCGCGCGCGGGCACCTCTCGGTCCCGCCCATCGCCGAACATCGACGCGAGGTCGTCGAACAGCGGATGGGCGATCGTGCGGAGCTCGAGGCGCCCGTCCCCGCGGAGCCGCGGCGGCGCGTCTGCGAGCGCGCCGAGGCGCTCGTACTTCCAGAGCGCGTAGGCCGCCCGCTCCGCGCGATGGACGATGCGGAGCCGGCGCGCCCCCGCGATCCCCACCAGATGCCCGTCGCCGAGGAGCGAGCCGAGGATGACCTGGAACTGCACCGCGTCCGGTGGCAGGCGGCGCAGGGCGAGCCGCGGGTGTTCGCTCATGCCTGGAAGATCGGGAGCGCCTTGCGCGAACCGGCGGCGAGGAGGCCGCGACGCCGCGCGTCCGGAAAAGCAAAACGACCCCGACGCTCGCGCGTCGAAGTCGTTTGGATCCCGGCCCTGACCTATTTTCCCGGGGACCGACGTCCCGAGTATCTTCGGCGCTGGCGGGCTTAACTGCTGTGTTCGGGATGGGAACAGGTGTGACCCCGCCGCTCCAAGGACCGAGGCGCTCAGTTTACCAAGCTCGGCCGGTGCAACGCAAAGGGCCGCCCAGCGGCCCGTCGGCGTTCAGCCTTATCGCGCGATCGGCCCGCCTGGCGTGGAGCGCCTGAGCGCCGGCTACCGGGAGCGCGACCCGCGGACGGCACGCCAGATGACCCGGCGCGAGCCAAGGGCCCAGGCGGCGGAGAGGATCAGGTACAGCACCGCGAACAGATGGAGCTCGAGATCGGCGCCCGGGCCGTTGCGCTGAGCCGCACGCAGGATGCCCCCCAGAAGGAACTGCGTCGCGAAGAGCCCGGAGAGGAGCGCCGCCTCGCCCAGGCTGAAGCTCAGGCTCGCAAGCACGGCGATGCCGAAGAGGCTCTGCCCTGCGGTGAGCAGGACCTCCGCCGACTGTCGCCCGTCGAGCGGCAGGGAGGCCGGGCCCCCGGCACCGATCGAGTAGGAGACCGCGAGGCTGCCGACGAGCAGCGTCCACTGGTTGACCTTTGCCGAGAGGAGGAGCGCGAGGGCGACCGGCGCCTTGCCGCGGAGCGTCAGGAGCGCGGCGACGAGGAACTCCGGTGACTCGCTCGCGAGCGGTGCGAGCCACTGGACGAGGAGGAACTGGTCGATGCCGAGCCGGGCACCGGTGCGCACGAGTCCGTCCGCGAACGGCTCCGCCGCCACCGCGATCGCCACGCCGGCGAAGGCGAAGAGCCCGAGGACGACTGCCCGCCGGGGCAGGTCCGGCAGCGTCCCGATCGCCGCGGCGGGACCGACGAGCTCCGGCTCCGCCGTGCCGCTGCGGGCGGCCCACACCGCGTACGCCACGAAGAGCGAGCCCAGGAGCAGGCTGTCGAGGAGCGAGATGGCTCCGCGGAGCGGCAGGCTGAAGGAGTACAGGGTCGCGATGCCGAGGAACGCGAGCGCGACCGCGGCGCCGCGATCCAGGCTGACGATCGTGCCGCGGCGCGACAGCCAGGCGATGACCGCGACGGTGGGCCAGCCAAGACCGAGGAGCAGGCGGTTCGAGCCGGTCATGTTCGCCGCGGCGAACGCCGCGAAGGCAGGATCCTGGCCGGCCTTCCAGGCGAAGACGTTGTCCACCGCGTACTCCGGCAGCACCGCGAGCAGCGCGACGATGATGAGTGAAAGCGCACGGGGGATGTCGCGCTCGGCGGCTTCCGCCGCCCACGACATCGCGAAAGCCGCGGCGACGACGCTCAAGCCGAAGAGCAGGGTCCCAAGCTCGATCCCGACCACGAGGACACCTGCGCGGATGAGGAGCGCGGGGACCGCGACGCAGAGGACGGCAACGACCGCTGCGTACGCCGATCCGCGTACCGGCGCGGCGCCGAGATGAGCTCCGGACATCGGGCGTGCCCTCCGACGCGACGGTGTCATCGGCTGAGGGCTCGTCGATCACGACCTCGGCCGGCCCGCCTCACGGCGGGAGGAGCCGAAAGTCTGGCTGGGTCGGCGAACGCCGACCGGCGGGACCAGGGTCACCCCGGTGTGTTGATCCCACCCACGGTCCGGACGGACCGGCAGTTACTCCCCTTCGGGACGTTGCCCCACGAGCGTACTACGGCCGGCGCCGCCCGGCGCGATCAGGCTCGCGGAAGGACGACGAGCGTCCCGGTCATCGACGGCGCGTGCGTGCCGCAGAGGATGCGGAAGATCCCGGCCTTGTCGGCCTTGAAGCTCACCGTCGTGAGCTCGCCGCGCTTCACCACGAAGGCCTGCTCGTAGCCCTCGACCTTGCTCGGATGGTTCGCGCCGTTCACGCCGAAGATCTGGAGCTCGACCTCGTCACCCTGATAGACGGTGATCGATCCTGGCTCCCAGCGGTACGTCGAGGTCTCCCACGTCGCGCCCTGCGGCGCCTTGCGCACGTACCCGGCGCCCTCCGGGAGCTTGCTCGTCGGGAACGCTTCCTTCGCGACCTCCGTGGTGCCTTTGTACTCGAGCGCGGTCATGTAGATCGTGCGCTTGGCTGCGACCGGTGCGCTTGCCGCGCTGCCGCACGCCGCTGCGACGAGTGCGAGGAGCAGTGCGAGGGCCGAGAGCCGTCCATATGCGCGCATGTCGATGCCTCCCTTTCCTTCGCTCGGGCCGTCTCCGCCCAGCGTGGGTCGGGATCAACGACCCCGCCACGGCCATCGGTCGAACCACTCTGCGACCAAGGTCGAATGGGCGTCGGAGCTCGCGGCGAACGGGCCGACCTACCCAGCGAAGGGGGCCGGATGGCCCTCCTCCGGTGACGGTCCGACGCGCATAGACAGGACGGTGTGGAGGGCATGGCCGGCGCGGACCTGGGGTCGGCTGCGGCTATCCGCCCGGTTCGCACTCGCCAGCGCAGCCATCCTCTGTGCCGGCGCGCTCATCCTCGGCTCGTGGGTCACGCGCGAGATCGAGACGAGCGTCCTCAGGAGGGTCGCGGCCGACTCCGCGCTCTACGTCGAAGCGCTCGTCGGGCCGAACCTCCAGAGCCTCGCGACGGGGCCGCTGTCCGGTCCCGACCGAGGCGAGCTCGGCGCGGCGCTCGATCGGGCGCGCCTGGGCGCCCGGGTCGTTTCGGCGAAGGTGTGGAGCCCCGACGGTACGATCGTCTTCGCGACCGGTCCGGGCCTCGTCGGGCGGCGCCCGCTCTCCCGCGGCCTCCCCGCCGCCCTCGCCGGCTCCGTCGTATCCGAGCGAAGCGATCTCGACGGCGAGGAGAACGTCTATGAACGCTCGCTCGCCAGTAGCCTCATCGAGACGTACATCCCGATACGACTGGTCTCCGCGGACCGCGTCATCGCGGTCGTCGAGTTCTACCAGCTTCCGGACCTGCTGGAGCTCGAGCTCGACCGCGCGCGGTCCTCGACCTGGCTGATCATCGCCGTCGCAACGGCCGGCATGTACGCGCTCCTCGCCGGGATCGTGCGCGCGGGGAGCGACACGATCGACGCGCAACGTCGCGACCTCGAGGCGACCGTCGCCGAGCTCGCGTCGACGGCCGTGCGGCTGCGCGAGGTCGGCGCCTCACGTGCGGAGACCGACGAGGCGGTGCTCCGTCGCGTCGCCCGAGAGCTCCACGACGGGTTAGCTCAGGACCTCGCCGCAGCCCTGCTCATGCTGGAGCGCGGCGCGCCGGGCTCGCGCGAGGGGCACGCTCGCGCGGCGATCGAGAGCGCGCTCAGCGAGGTGCGATCGCTCGCGCGCGGCCTCGCCCTCCCCGATCTCGCGCCGCTCGATCTGTCCGAGGTGATCGAGCAGGCGTGCGCGGATCACGAACGCAAGACGGGGCGGACGGTGCAGCGGGACCTCGATCCGCCGGCCGGCTCGCCGGCGCTGCCGACGAAGATCGCGGTCTACCGCGTGCTCGAGGAGGCGCTCTCGAACGCGTTCCGCCACGCGCCGAGCGCAGCGGTCCACGTGCGCGCGTTCGCCGACCGGGACCGGCTCGTCGTCGAGTGCGTGGATGACGGGCCGGGACTGCCGAGCGACGTCGTCGCGGGCCTCGGCATCCGCGGCATGCGAGAGCGGGTCGAGCTCATCGGGGGAGGCTTCGAGATCACGCGACCGTCCGCAGGCGGCACCTGCGTGCGCGCGACGCTGCCGGTGGCGACATGAGCCGCGTCGTCGTCGCGGACGACCACGAGCTGTTCCGGCAGGGCGTCGTCGCGACCCTGCGGGGCGTGGAGGACTTCGAAGTCGTCGCCGAGGCCGCCACGGCGGGAGAGGCGCTGCGCGTGGTCAGGCTGCTCCTGCCGGACCTCGTGCTCCTCGACCTCGGGCTGCCCGACCGCAGCGGACTCGCGGTCATCGGCGAGATGCACCGCGACTGCCCGATCTCACGGATCGTCGTGCTCACGGTCAACGAGGACGAGCGCGCCCTCTTCAGCGCGCTCGAGGCGGGAGCGTCCGCCTACCTGCTGAAGGGCATCGGCGCGGACCAGCTGCTCCATGCGCTCCGGGCGGTCGTCGCGGGCGAAGGCTACGTGAGCCCGCGGCTCGCCGCGGACCCCTTGCCGCGGGGGGCGCC
>Ga0082335_1007568_pt1 | contig 13011 bp, 12 predicted proteins | sample Subgrocontami58m_FD_72375 | JGI IMG/M metagenome (GOLD analysis project Ga0082335, IMG submission 72375) | Subsurface groundwater microbial communities from S. Glens Falls, New York, USA - GMW37 contaminated, 5.8 m (SPADES assembly) (version 2) ...
GACTTGGCCGAGGTGAACGACGAGCAGGGGCAGGTGATCGGCCGACCCGCCAAGACGACTCGAGGACAGCCGGCCTACGACCCGCGGATGATGACGTCTCTGCTCATCTACGCCTGCGTGACGGGGACGCCGTCGAGCCGGCAGATCGAAAGGAAGTGCCACGAAGACGTGGCGTTTCGTGTGTTGTCGGCGAACCAGAACCCGGACCACGATACGATCGCGGAGTTCCGACGCACACACCCGGAGGCCTGTCTGGCCTCTTCATGCAGGTCTTGCGGCTCTGCCAGAAGGCGGGGTTGGTGAGGCTGGGGCATCTGGCGCTGGCCGGGACGAAAGTGAGGGCGAACGCTTCCAAGCACAAGGCGATGAGCTACGAACGGATGCTGGAGACCGAGAAGAGGCTGGAGGAGGAGGTCGCGAAGCTGTTGGCGAAGGCGCAGACGGTGGACGCGGCGGAGGACGAGCAGTCCGGCAAAGACCGCCGGGGCGACGAATTGCCTGCGGAGTTGGCGCGCCGTGAGAGCCGACTGGCGAAGATCCGAGAGGCGAAGGCGGCGCTGGAGCAGGAGGCGAAGGATCGAGCGGCGCGGGATGCGGAGACAGCGCGGGCGAAGATCGAGGAACGGCGACGCAAGGAAGAAGAGACCGGCAAGAAGATCGGAAGCCGTCCTCCCGAGGCACCCGACCCCGAGTCGCGCATCATGAAGGACGGGGCGACGAAGGGTTTCGAGCAGGCCTACAACGCCCAGGCGGTGGTGGACGGCGAAGCGCAGGTCATCGTGGCGTCGGCGGTCACGCAACAGACGAACGACAAGCAGCAACTGGTGCCCATGCTCACGAAGGTAGAGGAGAACGTCGGACGGCTCCCGGAAAAGGCTTCAGCGGATGCGGGCTACTTCAGCGAAGCGAACGTGACCGATCCGAAGCTGCGAGGGATCGACCTGCATGTCCCTCCCGACCGGCAAAAGCCCGGACAGGCGGCTGAAGAGGCAAACGAGCCGACGCCCCATGGCGTGCCGACCATCGACCAGATGCGACACAAGCTCAAGACCGCCGAGGGGAGAGCCGTTTACAAGACGCGCAAGCAGATCGTCGAACCCGGCTTCGGCCAGATCAAGGAGGCTCGGAGGTTCAGCCGGTTCTCTTTCCAGGGGCTCAAGAAGGTGGCGGCGGAGTGGAACCTGATCTGCCTGACGCACAATCTGCTCAAGCTCTTCCGCAGCGGCTGGGCGACTCTCCCGGCGTAGCCTCCTCGGGCCCTACAGCACGTCCAGACCGTCACGGACAACGGTGGCCCATCGATGCCTCCACCCGATCCTCGGCATGTGGCTCGGCGTCTTCGGCGTCCTCGGCGGACCGAAAACAACCCGGACCGCGGTCCTGCCCCCGCGAGGTGGCTTTCCCCGACACGCTCCTAGCAGGCCGCTACTTCTTCTTCGGCGGCGCCTGCGCCTGCGCGGCCGCGACGTTGATCGCGATCCACGCGTCGACCGTCAGCGGCTGCGGCAGCAGGTCGGTCGCGACCGACGAGTCGCTCCTCAGGCGGAGCCGGATCGCCTTCGCGTCCGCGACGAGGGACCTGTCCGAAATCCACAGACGCACGCCGATCCCCTTGTCCGGCAGCTTGAAGGGGGAGGAGTAGGAGTCCGGCGCCGCACCCCAGGTCGGCAGGCGCCTCTCGAGAGTCTTCTGCGTCTCCGGCGCGAACAGCCCGGCCGGGTCGAGCCCCCCAGCCTCGGCGTCGTTCGCGAGCACGCCCGAGATCTGGTACCCGTCCTGCCCGCCGAGCTGGAACGGCGCGGTCCCCTGGCGCCCGTCGACGATCACGCGCCAGACGCGGAAATCAGCGAGGTTGGCCGTCGCCTTCAGGCCGAGCGCGAACTGCGGCTCCAGGTCCTGGCATGGGAACACGGTGAGGACGACGCCGGTGCGCTCCTCCTTCCCCGTCCAATAGGTCCCGAGCTGCGCGCATCGGCGGCACGGGATCGTCTTCTGCCCGGCGCACCACCAGCAGGGGACCTTCCCGGCCGGCTTCCCCTTGCAGGCCTCGCACTGCATGGCGCCCTTGCCCTTGCACGACGAGCACGGCATCCAGCCCTTCGAGCTGCAGGTGTCGCACTTGTCCGTCATCTTGTCGCCGCCCCCCTTGCGGTACTTGCCGACGCCGCCGCACTGAGGGCAAATCGCCCTGCCGTGCCCGTAGCACACGTTGCACGGCTGCACCCCGTACCCCAGGCAGCGTTCGCATGTCTTCGCCTCGTCCCCCGACCCTCCGCACGCGGGGCACTTCTCCGCGTGCGTGCCGTTGCACGCGGGGCACTTCGCCTCCTTCGCGTACCCGCTGCAGTCGGGGCAGCGGAAGTGCCCTGACTTGCTGCAGGTGGGGCACTCGAGCGGGACCTTGCCGGTCCCCTTGCAGCGGGCGCACTTGATCTTCCCCTTGTCGCAGAGGAGGCAGTCGAGTTTTCCTCCGCCGTTGCAGACGAGGCACTTGAGTTTGTCCACGCCGGCCTTCCCCACACCGCCGCACGCGGGGCACTGGAGCGTCCCCGTCCCGTGGCAGCCGGGGCAGGCGAACGCGCCGTCGGGACAGCCGGGGCAGGGGACCTGGGCGCCCGACCTCGCCCCGCACGAGAAGCACTTCACCTGCTTCGTGCCGTCGCAGGTCGCGCATTTCCCCGGCTTCGGCGGGTCGTCCGCAAAGAGGACACTCGCGAGCACGGCGACCGCAACGAGAGTCGTCCAGCCCCTGCGCATCGTCGCCTCCTACTTCGCCACAGTCATCGAGGCCCGCTTCGCCCACTCGTTGTCGGGCGCAGCCGCGATGAGCTTCTGCCAGGCGTCCATCAGGCCCTCCGGCTTGTGCGACGCCAGGTAGCTCGACACGCCGAGCCAGTACCACGCCTCGGGTGCGCACGGGTCGCTCGCGTGGTCCTTGACGAATGCCTCGTACTCCTTCTGCGCCCCGGCGGCGTCTCCGGAGGCCAGCTTTACGTGGGTCCTCTCGAGCGTCACCGCCGCGTCGCTCCCCTTGCACTTCGCGAGGCAGTCCGTCGCCACCTTCGCGGCCGTCTCGTCCCCCTTCCGCACCGCGGCGCGGCCGAGGAGGGAGCAGACCTCGTTGCAAGTCTCGGCACGGTCGGGGCCGAGCCCCTTCATCGCGACCGTCAGGTGCTCGACCGCCTTCGCCCAGTTCCCGGCCTGGAAGTACGCCTTGCCGAGGATCATGTTCATGTCGGCGTTGTCCGGGGTGACGGAGAGCATCTTGAGCGTGTCCTGGAACCCCGCGTGGCCCATCTGCGCGCTGTCCAGCCAGCCCTGGTAGTCCGATGCGGAAAGCGGTCCGACGGTCTGCGCCACCGTGTCGCCGTTCTCGTCCACGACCAGCAGCCACGGCGTCCAGGCGACTCCGTACTTCTTTCCGAGGGTCGCTTCCTTCGTCACGTCGAGGCGGGCGACGATGAAGTTCTGGTTCAGCCACATCGCGAATGCGTCGTCGGGATACACCACGGTATCCAGCTTCTTGCATCCGCCTCAGCCCTCGGCGAAGAAGTCGAGCACGACGAGCTTGTGGCACGATTTCGCCTCGGAGAGGGCCTCGTCGTAGGTCTTCTTCCAGGCGACCTTGCTCTCGGCAAAGGCCAGGGGGGCAGCGACGAGGAGCGCGAGCGCGCAGCGGAGCATGGATGCCTCCAGAGAAACGGGGCCCAGGATCGTGACGCTCCGCGCCCCGGAAGTCGAGCGATTTCGGGCGCGCCCCCGATTGCTTGACCTCCTCCGGGGGCGACCATACCATACGCCGCCTTCCTGCCGGTGAGGTGATCCGATCGCGATGAAGAAGACCAAGAAACGCCCGCGCATGGTCGCGGCCCACGCCGTCCCCGCGCGGAGGGAGACGCCTCCCTTGCCCTCCGTAGCGGCCGCAGCCGCGAAGGAGGGTCCCGCCGCGGTGCCCGTCCCCCCGCCCGTCCCGGTGGCCGTGGAGGAGCCCCTCCCGAAGTTCCGCCGCAGCGCCGCCGAGATGGCGTCGAAGCAGCGCGAGATCAGCGTGAGCGAGTTCTTCGCGAAGAACCGCCACCTCCTCGGCTTCTCGAACCCGACGAAGGCGCTGCTGACGGCGGTGAAGGAGGCGGTCGACAACTCGCTCGACGCCTGCGAGGAGGCGGGCATCCTCCCCGAGGTGAAGCTCGAGGTGAAGCAGCTCGCCGAGGACCGCTTCCGGATCTCCGTCGAGGACAACGGCCCCGGAATCGTCCGCGCGCAGATCCCAAAGATCTTCGGAAAGCTCCTCTACGGGTCGAAGTTCCACCGCCTGAAGATGTCGCGCGGGCAGCAGGGGATCGGCATCAGCGCCGCGGGGCTCTACGGCCAGATCACGACCGGCAAGCCGATGCAGATCATCTCCCGGATCGGCCCGAAGCGCCCGGCGCACTACTTCGAGATCCACATCGACACGGCGAAGAACCAGCCGGAGGTGCTCAAGGACGAGGAGCGGGTCTGGGAGAAGGAGCACGGCACGCGGGTCGAGATCGAGATGGAGGGGCGCTACCAGAAGGGGGGCCACTCGATCGACGACTACCTGCGGCAGACGGTGATCGCGAACTCCCACGTGCGCGTCGTCTACCAGCCGCCCGACGAGCCCCTGGTCATCATGGAGCGCGCGACCGACCAGCTTCCCGACGAGCCGCGGGAGATCAAGCCGCACCCGTACGGCGTCGAGCTCGGCGTCCTCATGAAGATGCTGAAGGACTCCAAGAGCCACTGGGTGAAGGGGTTCCTGACCAGCGAGTTCTGCCGCGTGTCGCCGCGCATCGCCGAGGAGATCTGCCAGCGCGCCCTGCTGAAGCCGGAGGCGAGGGTCCGCCGCATCGGCCACGACGAGGCCGAGCGCATCTTCCGCGCGATCCAGCAGACGAAGATCATGGCGCCTCCGACCGACTGCATCGTGCCGATCGGCGAGGCGAAGCTGGAGGCGGGCCTCCGCAACATGGTGCAGGCGGAGTTCTACACCTCGACGACGCGGACGCCTTCGGTCTACCGAGGGAACCCGTTCCTCGTCGAGGCGGCGATGGCCTACGGCGGGACCCTGGCGGCGGACGAGCCGGTCGAGCTGCTGCGGTTCGCGAACCGCGTCCCGCTCCTCTACCAGAAGAGCGCCTGCGCGATCACGGAGTCGGTCGTCGAGATCGACTGGAGGAACTACGGCCTGCAGCAGCCGAAGAGGTCGGTGCCGGTCGCACCCGCGGTCTTCGTCGTGCACGTGGCGAGCGTCTGGGTGCCGTTCACGAGCGAGTCGAAGGAGGCGGTGGCGGCCTATCCCGAGATCCTGAAGGAGATCAAGCTCGCCCTGCAGGACTGCGGGCGGAAGCTGCAGAGTCACATCCGCCATCGCAAGAACGCGGAGCACGAGCAGGAGCGGCGGAGCATCTTCGAGCGCTACAGCGGGATCCTCGCGAACTCTCTCCACGAGCTGACGGGGGCCTCTGCGCCGAAGCTGCAGGAGGACCTGAAGCGGATCGCGAAGAAGACGACCGGCCTCTCGGAGGACGCCGCGGTGACGGCCGCCCTGGCGCCCGCCCCCCCGGCGGCGCCGGCCGAAATCGTCGAAGGCAAGTAGAGGAGACATCCCTTGTCGAAGAAGACCTCGAAGCTGGTCCTCGAGAAGCTCCGCGGCGCCGCCTCCGCCGTCGTGAGCGAGATCCAGAAGGGGAAGAACCCCTCCATCGACATCCCGCTCCGCACCCTCGCGAACGTGAAATGGAACGAAAAGCGCTCGATCATCGAGATGGGCAAGGCGACGCAGGAGCGGTACTTCTTCAATGTCGCGATGGCGAAGAAATTCATGCAGACGTTCCTGGTCGCCGAGGAGTGCCAGAAGCTGCTCGGCTCGGAAAAGACAGCGAGCCTCCGAGACCTGTTCTACATGGCGAAGCGTTCCATCGGCGGGATGCAGGAGAACACCTTCGAGGAGCAGGTCGAGTCGGACGAGATCATCGAAGACCTGGAGGTGGGCGTGAACGCGCTCCGCGAGGAGCTGCACCTCAAGGCCGACAAGAGGGGGTCGCTGGTGGGCGACCTGATCTTCACCGACAAGGGCGACACGATCGACGGCCGCCGGATGGGGTCGGGCGGCTGGGCGATCCCGAGCATCGTCGAGCCCGAGGTCGTCGAGTTCAAGAGGTGCGACGCGAAGTTCGTGCTCCTCGTCGAGAAGGCGGCGAGCTGGGACCGCCTGAACGAGGACAAGTTCTGGCAGAAGCACCATTGCATCCTGCTCACGGGGGAGGGGCAGCCCCCGCGCGGCGTGCGGCGCCTCCTCTACCGCTTCGTGAACGAGCTGAAGCTGCCGCTCTACGTCTTCGTCGACAACGACCCGTGGGGGTACTACATCTACAGCGTGATCAAGCAGGGGAGCATCAACCTCGCGTACGAGAGCGTCCGGATGGCCGTGCCTCAGGCGAGGTTCCTCGGCCTTTCCTCGTTCGACCGAGAGCGGTTCGGGCTCGGGAAGGAAGTGATCATCAAGCTGAACGACCAGGACATCTCGCGCGCGAAGCAGATCATGGGTTACCCCTGGTTCCAGAAGAAGGAGTGGCAGCGCGAGATCCAGAAGATGCTGAAGGAAGGGGTGAAGATGGAGCTGCAGGCCCTCTCCAGCAAGGGCATCAGCTTCGTCAGCGAGGAGTACCTGCCCAGGAAGATCAGGGACAAGGACTTCCTGGACTAGAGCCCCGCATAGACCGCGTAGATCCCCTCGCAGAAGCGGGCGAGGGTGAAGCGGTCGAGCACGCGGGCCCGGGCCGCAGCCCCGATCCTCGCGCGAAGCGAGGCGTCCGCGAGCAGCCGGACGACCTGTGTGGCGAGCGAGTCGACGTCGCCCACCGCCGCGAGGAACCCCATCACGCCGTCTTCCACCGCCTCGGGCGTCCCGTCCACCGCGGTTGCCACGACGGGAACTCCTGCCGCCATCGCCTCCAGCACGGCGAGCGGGAACCCCTCCCAGTGCGACGTCAGGAGGAAGAGGTCCGCCGTGCCGAGCAGCGCAGGCACGTTGCGAACCCAGCCGGGCATCTCGACGCACCCTTCCAGCCCGAGCGCGCGGCGGCGCGATTCCAGATCGGGGCGCAGCTCGCCGTCTCCCGCGATCACGAACCGCGCGTCGGGGACCTTCGCCCGCACGCGCGAGGCGACCTCGAGCCAGTCCACGAGCCCCTTCTGCGGCTTCAGGCACGAGAGCGTGACGACGGTCGGCGGCCCTGTGGATTTCGCGGGGAGCCCGACGAACGGCGCCGGGTCGATCCCCCCGTGCACCACGCGGTACTGCTCCGCCTCCCCGATCCCCGCCTCCAGCCCCTTGTCGACGTCCGCCTGGCAGACGCAGTGGATCACGCGCGTCTGGGCCGCCGCCGCGCGCTCGAGAGTCATGTAGAGCCCCTGCATCGCCGCGGAGAGGCCTGGGTGGAAGCTCCACCCATGCACGGTGTGCACCACGTTCGAGACGCCCGCGAGGAGGGCCGCCTGTCTCCCCAGCACGCCCGCCTTCGAGCTGTGCGTGTGGACGACGTCCGCGCGGACTTCGCGCAACGCCGCGACCAGCTCCCGCAGCGCCGTGGCGTCGTGGAGCACGTCGATTTCGCGGCCGAGCGAGGCGATCCGCCGGAACCGCAGCCGCGGGTCGGCCGCAGCCTCCGCCTCCAGCTCCCCGCCGGGGCCCGCCCAGAGGTGTCCCTCCCACCCGGCGGGCATCCTCCGCACCAACTCCATCGCGAGACGCTGCGCCCCGCCGAGCGCGAGCTGCGTGATGATGTGGATGATGCGAGGCATCCTACTGCGCCTCCCGACGCGCGCGCTCGATGACGATCGCCTCCGCGAGCAGCGCCGCCTCGCGATCGGGGTGGCCGTCCGCCTTCTCCACCCGCGCGAGCGCGCGGTACGCCTCCGACAGGTTCGGGTTCAGCTCGATCGCCTGCCGCAGCGCCTCTCGCGCGGATCCGACGCTCCCGCGCATCTCGTGGATCAGTCCCTTGTCCACGAGGATCGCCTCGTCGTGCGGGTCGATGGAGAGGGCCTCATCGAGCAGCTCGAGCGCGTCGAGTTGCGCGCCCGCCTTCGCGAGGACCACCGCGCGCTGCGCGAAGGTCTGCGCGAACGCCGGGTCCAGCGTCGAGGCGCGGCGCAGGGTCCAAAGCCCCTCTCGAATGCTACCCCTGGCGGCCTCGAACGTCCCCCGCTCGAAAAGCGTCCGACTCGCCAGCACCCTCACCTGGTTCTGGAGCGCGAGCGCCACCGCGCACGCCACGCCGAGCTTCACGAGCCGCGCGAACCACGGGCCGATGGGTTCCGATGGGGGCGCCTGCGGCGCGAGGGCGCCGAGCCCCGCGAAGAAGAGGAGCGAGGCGACCGGGTCGTGCATCGAGAAGTGGAAGAGCCCGTGGAGGAGCACCGCAAGGCACCCCAGCGCGATCGCCGTCGCGGGGCCGTCGTGGGCGCGCCCGGCCGCCCACCCGCGTCGCAGGAGAGCCCCGGCGAGGCAGAGCCAGAGCAGCAGCCCCGGCACGCCCATCTCCGCCGACATCTCCAGCGCGTCGTTGTGCGCGAACTTCGGCAGGTCCCGCGTCCCGCGGTTCCCCTCCTCGCGGAAGTAGGGGGCCTTGTAGGCGTCGCTCTCCGCGTCGAAGTTCCCCGGCCCCCACCCGAGCAGCGGTCGGTCGCGGAGCATGTCGACGGCGATCCGCGCGAGGATGACGCGCTCCCGCACGCTCTTCGTGCGCGTCGGCGCCGGCGGCTCCGCGGTCCAGCGCGGGGCGGACCATGCGACGGTCATGCCCAACAGGACCCCGAGCGGGAGGGCCACCGCCGCCAGGAGGGGGAAGCGTTTCGAGAAGACGAGGAACCACACCGCGGTCGCGACCCCCGCGCCGATCCACGCGCCGCGGGTTTTCGAGAGGAACAGCGCCGCCACGACAAGCGTCGTCGCGAGGATGGCCCACGCGCGCGCGACCCGCCAGGTGCCGCTGCACGCCTCCAGCCCGATCGGCACCGCGAACGCCAGGAACCCGGCGAGGAGGTTGCGGTTCGTGAACGTCGCGCACTTCTGATCGTCCCCCTCCGACACGAGTCCCAGCGGGTTCAACCCGAACTGCTGCAGAAGGCTGTACGCCGCAACGACCGCGGCCGCGGGGAGGACCCCTCCCGCGAAGATCGACCGCACCAGCCCGCGGTCCCGCGCCCTCGACGCGAGGAAGCAGGCCGCCGCGACCGTGCTCATCTCCACGAGCCTGGTCGCCGCGGGAGCCAGCGCGTACGCCCCCGCCGTCGCAAGGGCCCCGATGCCGAACCACGCGGCGACGACGCCGTCTCCCTTGCGCGCGCGGCCAAGCGACGGCGTCCCCAGGATGAGCACGGCGAACGCGGGGAGAAGGAGGATCGCCGAGACCGTCGCCTTGAGCGTGAGCAGGAAGTACGGGCTGCCTGCGAACTGCGCCGCCGCCAGGGGCGTGGCGACCACCGCGAGGAGGAGGGCTCCGACCGCGGCCGTCTCCAGGAATGCGGGGGGTTGGGGTCGCTCGACGGCCGTCATGCTGCCCTCGCGGGGAAGGCAGCTAGCCTACGACATCCGCCTCGGGAATGGGAGGATTGACGCTCGACCCGGCCTCCGAGCCCCCCTTCGTGACCACCACAAGGACCTCGTCGCCGTCGATGAGCTCCATCGTCAGATCGTCGAGCCTGCGGTACTGGCACTTGAGCGCGCGGCGGACGTGGAGGCGGATCTCATCCTCGGTCTGGATTGCGTCCCCCTCCACGGGAACGTAGAAGATCCTCCTGAGGTCAGGGGACTTGATTCGGATCTTCATGGCGGTCTCCGGCAAACGCGTCTCTCCATAACGATTATCGGACGGATCGAACTGGAACTTGAGCGCGGTCCCGGGTCGACGTTCCTGGTTCCTGGTGACACCCAGGAGGGGGTTCTCGGTTCTCGGTTGGCTGATTCAGCCCCCCCCAACTGAACCAATCAACCGAAAACCGGCGTGGCTCAGCCGATGGCGCTTCTCGGCGACACCGATCCACTGCGTTCGTAGTCGTAATCGTAGTCGTAGTCGTTTTCGCCTGAACGATTACGACTACGACTACGATTACGAACTGGGAGAATCTGTGACCCCGATCTGAACCACGCCCGAAAACCGAAAACTCCCCCAGGGTGTCACCAGGAACCAGGAGCTAGGAGCGTGTCGGGGAAAGCCTCGCTGCGCGCAGGTGTGACCGCAGTCTGGGCCCTTCTTGTCCGCCGAGCACGCCGAAGACGCCGAGCCGTTCTGCACGTGCACTCCGTCGCTTGCTCGATGATCGTCGGTGGGCGGGGTCGGCGTGGGTGCGGAGTGAGTTCCAGACTACGACGGAAGTGGGGGAACGCAGCCACTGCGGAATAGCTTGAGCAGGTTGTGGGTCAGGCACCAGAGCGCCCACTCCGCCTTGACCTTCTCGACCCCGCGCATCCAGAACCGCACGAGCCCACGCGTCCGGATCTGGCCAAAGACAGGTTCGACCGTCACTTTCCGCAGAGCGTAGGCTGCACGTCCCTCCAGTGTCCGCAGCTTCCTCATCATCCGCTCCCTCGGAGTCGCGCCCTTCGGGAGCGGACCGCGTGAGGCGGGCGGCGTTTCGCCGTGCTTGAGTCGCTCGGCCGCCACCAAGGCCTCAATGCCGCGATCGCCGAGCGCCTTCACCTTCGTCCCGTCCAGCGCCACATGGCCCAGCTTCACCAGCCCCGCCTCACGGCAAAGCTGCAAGCCCTGGATGAAGAGGCCAGACAGCGCTTCCAGATGTACGCGTCGGAACTCCGCGATCGTGTCGTGGTCCGGCTTCTGGTTCGCCGACAGCACGCGAAACGCCACGTCCTCCTGGCACTTCTTTTCGATCTGTCGACTCGACACGCTCCCTGTTGCGTACCCGTAGAGCAGCAGGGCCGTCATCATCCGCGGATCGTAGGCTGGGCGACCGCGATTCGTCTTCGCCCGGCGTCCGACAACCTTCCCCTGCTCGTCCTTCACCTCCTCGAAATCGTAGTAGGCGTAGATGTCCTTCAGATTCAGTTCGCTCACCACGTCCAGCAGGAAGTACGCGACATGATCGTCGGGGAGCCAGTCTCGGAGACTTGGGGGAAAGAGAAAAGCTTGGTCGGGGTCGTACTCCCGGAAGGGTGCGCTCATCCCCGTCCTCCGCGACGCTGGACCGTGGTGTCAGCATCGTACTGAGGGCAGGCGACCTCCGGAAGTCATTCCCGCCATCTCGGCGTATTCGGCGTCCTCGGCGGACTGAAACCCGACGCGGCTAACCGCGGGCTGCGCGAGAGGAATAGTCCGACAGGCTCCTAGGAACCAGGAACCAAGCCGGGTATACTGGCCGGCTCGCCATGGAGGGTCCGATGCCGAGAACGACCGAGGGAGCCCTCATCGGGACGGGGAAGCGCTTCGCGCTCGTCGTCTCCCGCTTCAATTCCTTCCTCTCGGAGAAGCTGGTCGAGGGGGCCGTCGACGCCCTCGTGCGGCACGGCGTGAAGGACGCCGACCTCGAGATCGTCCGCTGCCCCGGCTCGTTCGAGATTCCCCTCGTGGCGCAGCGGGTCGCCGAGCGCGGGAAGGTCCACGGCATCCTCTGCCTCGGCGTCGTCCTCCGCGGCGAGACGCCGCACTTCGACTACGTCGCGGGCGAGGCGGCGAAGGGGATCGCGCAGGTCTCCCTCTCCGCGAAGGTCCCCGTCCTCTTCGGCATCGTCACCGCGGACACGCTGGAGCAGGCGATCCACCGGTGCGGCGGCAAGGAGGGGAACAAGGGGGCGCAGGCCGCCGAGGCCGCCCTCGAGATGGCGAACCTCCTCGAGAAGCTGGAGAAGTAGCGTGCGGAAGCGGACCGCCGCGCGCGAGCTGGCGCTCAAGCTCCTCTACCAGTACGACCTGCGCGGCGAGGAGGCCCTCGAGGGGATGCAGGCGCTCTTCAAGCAGGACAAGGCGAGCCCGTCCGTGCGCCTTTTCGCGCGCAAGATCGTCAAAGGGTGCCACCTGCACTGGAAGGGGCTCAGCGCAGCCGTCCAGAAGGTCGCCTCGAACTGGACCCTCTCGCGGATGGCGGCGATCGACCGCAACATCCTCCGCCTCTGCGCGTGGGAGCTGCTCGCCTGCCCCGACACGCCCCCCGCGGTCGCGATCAACGAGGCGGTCGACCTCGCGAAGAAGTACTCGACCGCGCAGTCGGGCGCCTTCGTGAACGGCGTGCTCGACTCCCTCCGCCAGCGCGCGGACGAGCTACGCAAGCTCCTGGAGAAGTGACGTGTTCTTCAAGAAGATCTTCGAGAAGCTGAAGGCGGGCCTGAAGAAGACCCGCCAGGCGCTCGGGAAGTTCGGCAAGCTTTTCGCGTTCGGCCGGAAGATCGACGAGGCGTACCTCGAGGAGCTGGAGGGGGCGATGCTCGCCTCCGACATGGGGGTCGAGACGACCCGGAAGGTGATCGAGGAGCTGAAGCTCGCCTACAAGGAGAAGAGGATTCTGGAGAGCGGGCAGGTGCTCGAGTACCTGAAGACCTCGCTCAAGACCCTGCTGAAGCAGGGGGAGGTCACGGTCAAGGAGGCGCCCACCCCGCCCACCGTCATCCTCGTCGTCGGGGTGAACGGGGCGGGGAAGACGACCTCGATCGCGAAGCTCGCCTGGCTCTACAGGGACGCGGGGAAGAAGGTGATCCTCGGCGCCGGAGACACGTTCCGTGCCGCGGCGATCGAGCAGCTCACCATCTGGTGCCAGCGGCTCGGCGTCGAGATCGTGAAGCACCAACAGGACGCGGACCCCGCCGCGGTCGCCTACGACGCCGTCGAGGCCGCCATCGCGCGGAAGGCCGACGTTCTCCTCATCGACACGGCGGGGGGGGTTCACACGAAGGGGAACCTGATGACGGAGCTGGGCAAAATCCGCCCGGGGGTCGAGAAGAAGGACCCCCACCCGCCGCCCGAGACGCTCCTCCCC
>Ga0082335_1007570_pt1 | contig 13008 bp, 4 predicted proteins | sample Subgrocontami58m_FD_72375 | JGI IMG/M metagenome (GOLD analysis project Ga0082335, IMG submission 72375) | Subsurface groundwater microbial communities from S. Glens Falls, New York, USA - GMW37 contaminated, 5.8 m (SPADES assembly) (version 2) ...
CCATGGAACCAGGTAGCCCAAATAGTAGAGGCGGGATTCTTTGGCGGTCCGCCGCCGATGTTCGGTGCGCCCGGGCAAGGCGGCCTGATGCCGTGGGGTGTTGATGCCAATCCACAAAGTGTGGATGCTTCCTCCGGGTTTGTTCAAGTGCAGGTACCTCAGTTCATGTGGAAACAGGTGGTATTAGACTTTAAAAACCGGTTCAATGGTAAGAATATTAAACTGCGTTTCTATTTCGATACCGGTGACCCATATGCCAACTTCATGGAAGGCTGGTACGTTGACCAGATAGTGTTTAAGGCAGAGTCTGCTCTGGGCGGCCAGCAGGCTACAGTGGATAGCAGCCTTAACTTCTCCACGACCGTCACTATCGGCGAAGGTTCCAACCCCATAAGCGTGGTAGGTACCAGCGGATATTCATCGGCTATGGGCAGTCCGGGCTATCTGACAGGTCAGGCCACTACAACAGTCAGTCTGGATACCACAGGGCCAGTAGTTACTATTGATGCTGCTTCGGCGCCGGCGGTGACGAGCTCAGGCACGGCAACCGTTACCGGTACCGTAACGGAGTCAAACCTTAAGGCTCAAACCGACACTCCAGCTGGCGTGGTCTTGAGCCAGGTTAGCGATGCCGGCACCAAACCGTATACACCCACTGTAACAGGCACAGGGGCGAGCAAGACCTTCTCCCAGGTTGTAAATCTGGTAGCCGGCACTAACACGCTTACTGTTACGGCAACCGATAAGGCAGGCTTAACAGGTAGCGCTTCGGCAACAGTTGTGTACGATATCATACCGCCGACAATAACACCCGGAACCACTCTATACCCGGTTGGCGAGGTATCGGCCCGGGCTAACGACTTCTTCGTCTTTCAGGCTGATGCCACCGACTTCGGTATCGGCGTAACGGCTGTACAGTTACTGATGCCGTTTAGCGGTGCTGGATTACCGCCGGGAGTCAGTCAGACCCAACTGGATACAGGTAACGAGCAGACCGGCTCCGACAGTAACACCTACCAGAAGATAAGCAGCCAGGTATACAACCTGCTACCCTTCGTTAAAGCCAGCAATATACCACAGGCTATACGAACCCAGTGGGGTGTTACCGGTACAATTACAGACCGCTGGCTGATGCCTATGAACCTGCCCAGCAGCGCGTTTCCTGGCACATATTCGCTGACAGCCAGGGCAAAGGATGGTGGGGGTAATACTACAACAGCTACGGTTACAGCACAGGTAGTATCCACACTATCCAAGTTCAATATCTACCTGATGCCCGGGCCAGACCAGGCAACGCCGGCAGTGCCAGGGTGGAACCTGATTTCCACACCGCTTATTCCGAATGATACGAGCATGGGAACGGTAATGACGGGTTTGCAGGCGAAAGGCTTGCAGTCGATATGGTACTATAATACCGCAACGAATACCTGGCTATCGTACGACCCATCGAGCCAGGCCAACAGTCTGACTTCATTCGAAACCGGCAAGGGTTACTGGGTGAGAATGAATACCAGTATGTTTACCTATGACGACCCGTTGGCAACGGGCCTGCCGCAAACACCCCGGCCAGTCAAATTGACCATTTCAGGTCAGGTTCTACAGGCCGGTAACCAGCCGCCTCCTACCTACGCCATAAAGTCCGGATGGAACCTGATCGGGTTACATAACGAACATGATACGGCAGCGACAACGGCTCTGGCAGGCTTGACCAGTCAGTATGGCGCAAGAATCTGGGCATCCTTACTGGAGTACAAGAACTTCGTTAAGTACCCGACTCAGAAAGGTGAATCGCCGGAGACAATACTGGGTGCCTTCGCTTCGGTGCCGGTAACAGGTACAATGAATCCCGGTAAAGGTTACTGGCTGTTCGCCACGGCTGACGGCAGCATAATGCCGTAAAGTTGAGGAGGGAAGAGCTATCAACCTGGTGAGACACGGAATAGGGCTTAAGTAATATGTGGTAGGTTAATGTTAGCCCTCCTGCAAATATTTAAACATGCAGGAGGGCTAATCCTTAATATAGGAAGGTTCAGTTCATCATTGGATGGAAAGTAGACTTTTAAGTATCATCTCTTAAATTGGGGCGAGGATTAATCCCTGCAAGTTGGGAACAAGATATATCAAATTACTCTCATCGTGAATGGACGTATATATATTTAATTATAATACAGTGTTAAATGGATAAATTATGAATAAAGAGGAACGAGATGTGGAATAAAATAAAAGTTATAGTTCTTATATCGTTTTTGCTAAGTATTTTGTCACCTGTTTTCCCCTCACCAGCTAAGGCACAAGTACAGGTACCTCATCAGTTATTAGGAAACGTCACGATCGCAACTGCCTCTGCCACTGATGGTATCGTTGTAAGCGCTGATATAAGCGGTGTTACCTGGGCATCTAAATCTTATTGGGCTATCCCTACACGCCCATCAACTACAACACTAAGTGGAAAGTATGGTTACGGTACAACTCAGGCCCTTTTCTTATATGTACCTGCTGACGATACTACAACAGTAGGGGTTAAAGATGGTGCAGCGACGAACGACATCATCAATATTTACGTGGATAACTATCTCGCTAATACATCTACTTTTGAGAGCGGAGCTACTGAATCTTCAGGGAAGTCGTTAAGGAATCTGATAGTCCCGTCAGCCAATGTGATTGATGTGACAGGTCTTGCGGCTAGTCCCTCCAGTATCAGCCCCGGGGGCTCTGTTACTGCTTCAGGCACCGTAAAAAACAAGGCTACATTCAATGTAAGTGGGGCAACGGTTACAATTAACTGGGGAGATAACACCACATCCTCATCAACAACCTCCGATGCAAACGGAGTTTTCTCGGCAACTCATGTCTACAATGCAGCAGGCAGCTATACTCTTACCGCTACGGGCACTGCATCGAATTATGTGCGGGGAAGCGCCAGCACCAGCCTTACAGTTATACAAACACTTCCGGCTCCTGGTAACCTTTCCAAGACAACTCCTATCACCCAGAACACCCCTAGCACATTTACGTGGAGCGCTGTTAGCGGGGCTGTTTCATATGAGGTAAGTCTGGATTCTTCCACATCTTTTACCTCTATAGGCAATGTGCTCACCTATACTAAAACAGATATAATCGGTGACGGCAGCCATACCTTCGGAGTACGGGGTGTTGATGTCCTGGGCAATAAAGGAAGTGTATCCACCATATCTTTCTCTATTGATAAGACGGCGCCAGGGAAGGTATCAAATCTAGCCAAGACCAGCCCGGACAATGATAATACGCCCACTTTTACCTGGACTGCTGCGGCGGATGTAGGAGCCGGGGTAACCGACTACAGGGCCTGTATTGGCACCCTTGCATCCCCGTGTACCCCCGCATCCATCGGTAACGTGCTAACCTTTACGCAACCAACGGCGCTGCCAAACGGTTCATATAGTTTTGATATTAAAGCTGTTGATGGTGCGGCGTTTGAGGGACAAACGGCAAAACTGTCATTCCAGGTCAATACCACGATAGCTGTTTCAACTGATCTGGGGACTCCGGCAGTAACGCCCATTGGTACTACTACCGATACAACACCCACGTTCACCTGGACAGCCGCTACCGGTGCGAACAGCTATGAAATAAGTGTAGATGGAGCGGCTTTTAGCAGCATCGGCAATGTCACAACGTATACCCAACCTACCGCTTTATCTGACGGCCTGCATAGTTTTCAGGTCAGGGCTGTGGATAATGCCAGTAACAAGGGCAGCGCGGGCGGTATATCATTTACGGTAGCATCAACTGTTACAGTTACAGCTATAAAGGATATGACAACTCAGGAAGCAGCAACGACTTTAACTAACCAGACCGCGACTCAAGCAGCTACGGTATTAAAGGATACGACTATGGATGTAGCCACGGCAACAAACGTAGTACAACAAATGACCTCCACTGCCGCGGCTGATATTTTTAAAAGCATGGCAACAACAAGTACAACGGATGCTGGTACTCAGAAGGCAGCGGATATTATTACCAATGGGACCACTGATACCGCTACTGGCATCTTCAAGGGCATGGCCACTACATCTGCTACTGCTGACGCGTCCAAACAGGCTGCGGCCATAGCAGAGAATATGACCGCCGCTAAGGTCAGCGATACGTTCAAAGGAATGGCTACAACAGATGCCACTGCTACCGCGTCCAAGCAGGCTGCGGCAATGGCGGAGAATATGACAACCGCCAAGGTCAGTGACACCTTCAAGGGCATGGCCACTACAGATTCTACCGCTACCGCTTCTAAGCAGGCGGCGGCAATGGCAGAGAATATGACGACCACCAAGGTCAGCGACACTTTCAAGGGCATGGCCACTACATCTGCTACCTCTGACGCTTCTAAGCAGGCTGCGGCAATGGCAGAGAATATGACAACCACCAAGGTCAGCGACACTTTCAAGGGCATGGCCACTACATCTGCTACCTCTGACGCGTCTAAGCAGGCTGCGGCCATGGCGGAGAATATGACAACCGCAAAAGCAGCCGACGTCATCAATAACCTGGCTTCTACCAGCAAAGGAGCTAATGAGAGTAAGCAGGCCGGCGCCATTGTGGAGAATTTAAGCGATACCAAGGCAGCTTCTGTATTGACGGCTATGACAGATAATAAAAAGGCCGGGGCGGCAATGGATAATGTGGCTACCACTAAGCTAACGCCTGTCGTCCAGGCCATGACCCCAACTTCGTTGATTTCCACGTTACCAGAGATGTCGGCCAGCAAACTCTATGATATTCCCAAGGGAGTATTGTTTACCAAGCTGGGTGGGTCAGTGCCCACAGAGCAGCTAACCGGCGAGGTGCCACCCACACCGTCAGCAAATCTATCGGGGCCAACAATAATTGCTTACTTGACGGGTAGCACTTTGGCCAATGGATCTGGTATCGCTAACGGAGCCCCGGTTGACCTTGGCGCCTCAACCACGGTAAATATAACCCAGGGGGGCACATTTATTGTCACCTTAGCGGCAGGTATAACTGGATCTGCTGCCTCCGGCTCGACTACATTAAACGGTAGTCCGGTAACGTTGAATTCTGGCGCCAATACTATAACTGTTGCAAATACCGGCAGCATTATTATAACTACTACAAGGGCCAAGTACCTGGCCATAAGGACATCGGCCGGGGAATGGGTGGTGCTGGCAGCTACCCCATACCCTCTGACCAAGATTATGATGAAGACGAATTCCGTGATGGCCAACGTAGATACTACTATTGATAATTTGACCGGTAATCCCAGACCCGGGAAAAATCCGCCCGGGCAATCGGGCAGCGCCATTTATTTCAAGATTAACCTGACCAATGCCAATGCTGCCGATATTGAGTCTACGCACATCGGATTCAAGGTTTTAAAAACCTGGCTATCAACTAATAATTTACATAAGTGGAGTATTGTCCTCAGCCGGTTTGATACCACGGCGGATGCCTATGTAGCTTTACCGACAAAGAAAGCTTCCCCTGTTGATGAAGACGATACCTATGTCTATTTCACAGCTACATCGCCCGGATTTTCAGACTTTGCAATCACAGGGGATACGAATCCGCCTGCTCCTGAATATACAGTTGCGAATTTGACAGTAAATCCGGGATCAGTCGAAGCCGGGCAGGACGTGGCTGTTAGTACAGTTCTCACCCGCACGGACACTACTTCCGCAAAAACTTACGCTGTACCCGTCTGGGTAGACGATACCGTTTATATCACACAATCAGTCACCCTTGGTGCGGGTACGAGTACCGCTAATCTCAACTACACGGTCTATTCAACCACCATTGGCAGCCGTTCCCTGCGTGTTGACCAGAAAACAAGTAATTTCACTGTGACTACGGATACCGTAGCTCCGACTATTCAAACAAGCACGCTGACTTCGCCTAATGGCACTGAGATATGGGTTGGAGGTAGCTCCCGGAACATTACCTGGAACAACGCTCACATTACCGATGTCAATCTGGGCACAATTCCTATTACCCTGGAATATACCACTGATGGCACTACATGGACATCCATAGCTACCGGCCAGGCCAATAGCGGGAATTATGCCTGGACCGTACCTTCTATTGATTCGGCTACTGTGAAAGTAAGAGTTAAGCCGGTGAACAGGGCATCGCTGAGCGCCACGGATGTGAGCGATGCTAACCTTATCATAGATAGCACAGCGCCAGCAGCGCCAGGTAGTTTCGCCAATATTTCGGCTAATACCTCAACTACGCCAACCTTCACCTGGACGGCGGCCACAGACGCTGCATCTGGAGTTGATTATTACGAGGCCAGGGCGGATACCGGCACATATACCAATATAGGTAATGTTACCACCTATACATCGGGGACTGCCTTATCGGTAGGGGCACATACATTTGATGTTAGAGCGGTAGATAAAGCGGCAAAAACCGGCGCCTCAGCCAGCGTATCCTTTACCATAGCCGCAACCGTGGTTACAGCGCCGCCTGCAGTTGGTGGTGGTGGCGGTGGTGCGGGTGGTGGTGGCGGCGCCGTTGGAGGCGCAGCTCCTCCAATAACGACCGGACCAACAGTGCCTACTGGGCCGACAGCGCCTACACCATCTGTTGAAGACCTCAAGCAGTCTATCTCTGCATTGTCATCTCAGGTTGCTGCCTTACAACTGGCCACGGCTGCAATACAGGATGCAGTTAAAGCTATACAAGAGTCAACCACAGCTAAATCAGCCGATACATTATCCCAGATGTCGCCCGTAGCGGCGGCCAAAATAATTGAACAAGTGGCTACGAATACTGCTGCCCGAATAGTTGAGCAAGTAGCGACTGCGACGGCAGCTAGAATTGTGGAGCAAACAGCTACAGCAGCAGCTACAAAAATTGTTGAGCAGGTTGCCATAGCGACAGCGACACAAATCATCAGCGAAATTTCGAGGGCCAAAGCTGGAGAGCTATTGGGATCGGTGACGGTAGCTAAGGCTGGGCAAATAATGGATAGTCTGGCTACTCCCATGCTAGAACAGATAATCCCATCAATATCTACCAGCGCTCTTGTTAACAGGCTACCGGAGGTATCGCCTAACAAACAGTATGATATAAAACCTGATACTCTATTCAAGGCATTGCCGCAGTCGCCAACGGAGCAACTGGTTAAGGAAACACCGCCGGTTGTAGCGTCTGACCTGGCTAAACCGGTCTCTACTGCTGTTTCTGCTACCCAGACAGACTACGCAATAGCTCAGACACGGGCGGGTGAGTGGGCAACGTTAGTAGGCACGCCGAAACCCATAACCAGTGTCCTGGCCAAGTTCAAAGAGTCCTTAACCAATATCAAAGTCAATGTTGAAGAGCTGGCAACTAAGCCTGCCCAGATTAAGAATGATCCTTCAGGACAGAAGGTTGATAGCTATATCAGGATTGATTTACCACAGGCTGCATCGGGCAAAATTGATGTTGGGCACATCGGGTTTAAGGTAGATAAGAGCTGGCTACAGGCTAATAACATACACAAGTGGTCAATCGTGCTCAGCCGGTATGACACTGAGGAAAATATTTGGGTAGCCCTACCTGCCAAACGTATATCGGAAGATGCCACGAGCGTCTTTTATACAGCTACCACGCCGAAATTCTCCGTCTTCGCCATATCAGGAAGCCCTGAGGCGATAACCCAAGAGTTCCGTATAAACCGCCTGGATATAAGTCCGGCCACCGGGGTAGCCGGGCAACCCATAACGGTTACTGCTGAGCTTGAAAACCTGGCTACTTCAGAACGTATATTTGTTGTACCCTTGTGGGTTAACGGAACGGCAGATTCTTCACAGATGGTAAAGGCAGCAGCGCGCAGCTTAGTCATTGTAAACTATACAGTGGCCAGAGCAGCCGGTAGCTATGAGGTCCGGGTTGACAGACAGATAAAGAGTATCGCGGTAGCGCCCCCAACACCAACGCCGACACCGTCGCCGGCTCCCACAGTGGCGCCAACGCCCACTCCGGTGGCTACACCTGTTCCGACGGTTACTCCTGCGCCCACCCCTGTAGCTACACCTGCGCCAACGGTGGCGCCAACGCCCACTCCAGTGGCAACACCTGTTCCGACGGTGGCGCCAACACCCACTCCAACACCTACTCCCTCTCCTAGACCCGTTGTAGGATGGGTAATAGGAATATTAGTTGCTGTGGCGCTAGTGGTAGCTGTAGTGGTTTGGCTGGCGAGAAGAAAACAACAGTAAACAAAATACTGGCTTAGAGAAACAAATTAGCCCCCTTTGTTAAGGGGGCTAATTCGTTTATAGGATATAATGGAAATATCGTGAATAAAATAGCCAAACTATTGATGGTGCAGGGCACCTCCTCATCGGTGGGTAAAAGCATGCTGGTGACCGCCCTGTGTCACATATTTCATCAGGACGGGTGGAAAGTAGCCCCCTTTAAATCACAGAATATGGCCTTAAACTCGTTTGTTACCCGGGACGGCGGGGAAATAGGGCGTTCCCAGGTAACGCAGGCCGAGGCGGCCGGAGTGGAACCTACTGTAGATATGAATCCAATCCTTCTTAAGCCGGAAGCTGATTCCAGGTCTCAGGTAGTTGTGCTGGGTAAACCCTGGATAACGGTTCCCGCGGGTGAATACTATAGATATACAAGTAAACTATTAAAAACGGTAAAAACATCCCTGCATCGGTTGCAATCGGAGTATGACATAGTGGTGATTGAAGGGGCAGGTGGACCTGCCGAAGTAAACCTGAAACGCCATGAAATCACTAATATGCGGATCGCCCGGCTTACAGGTTGCCCCGTATTGCTGGTTGGCGATATCGAGAGGGGTGGAGTATTCGCTTCTATCGTTGGCACCCTGGCCCTTTTAACCCGGACCGAAAAAAAACTTGTTCGGGGATTTGTAATTAATAAGTTTCGTGGCGATATAAATATACTGAAACCCGGACTGGAATTTCTTGAGAAGAGAACAAAGAGACCCGTTCTTGGAGTCCTTCCTTACGTTCAAAAGCTATTTCTACCGGAGGAAGACTCTTTACGGCAGGACATCGATAATCCGGATGGTGAATGCGATAAGCTGGATATTGTTGTTATCGCATTGCCGCGGATCTCCAATGCCACGGATTTCGAGCCATTGCATCAGGAACCGGATGTTAACCTGCGATATGTGCAGCATCCTGCTGAATTGCGTAACCCTGATGTTATTATCCTGCCGGGCACGAAAAGCACTATGGCTGACCTTGCTTTCATACGCAATAATGGGCTGGATAAAGCAATCATCTTAAAAGCACAGCAGGGGACGGCAATAATCGGGATTTGCGGCGGATTTCAGATGTTAGGCCAACGTATCTTTGATCCCGCTCACGTTGAATCTCCTAAGGACAGTGTTGAAGGGTTGGGCTTGCTTAAAATAAACACAGCCTTTTTCCCGGAAAAGACAACAAGACAAGTTGAGGCCACAGTAGTAGCTGAAAAGGGTATATTAATAGCGGCGAAAGGGCAAAGGGTTACAGGATACGAAATACACATGGGGCAGAGCCGGGGCGATGAAATCAGGCCGGCTTTTATGGTTAATACAGGGGGGACGGCCTACCCTGATGGAGCCATTTCTGAAGATGGCAGGATTGCAGGCACTTACTTGCACGGCCTGTTTGATAACTATGAGTTCAGGCGGGCTTTTCTGGATAATTTTAGGCGTGAAAAGGGCTTCTCTTCACTGGCAAGGCAAGCATTGCTCACACGGCAGCAGCAATTTGATAAACTGGCGGACTTAGTACGGAATAACCTGGACATGGAAAAGATATATATAATTAGCGGATTGAGATAAACCACTCCATTTATTTGCTTTTCCCCAATTCAGCTACCAGCACATCCAGAGCCACATCATCATCCCGGCGCCCTGTTTTTATGGCGATGTCGGTATCCAGGAGCAACTGATACGCATTAATAATCTGCGGAACGGTATATGTCCGGGCCTGTGTTATAAGTTGACGGAAGGCAAATTCTTGTAGTCCCAGGCGGTGCTGGATTTCCTTTTCGTGAACTTTTTGATTTAACAAGTCTTTTGATATGACCAGGTGCCGCAATTGTCGGGCTATCATGGCTATTAAATGACTGGGTGTCACACCCTGCGTAAGAAGCTGGCGTAACAAAAGGCTGGCGGCTGCTACGCGGCGCTGTAGGAGCGCATCCACCAGGTGAAAAATGTTGGCTTCTTTAGCCAGCACTACTACCTCCTGAATATGCGAGTCCTCGATAGGTTTACCTCTACTACATTGCAGCAATTTATCTATCTCATTGGATAGCCCCCAGAGATCACTACCCACCAGGTTAGCTAACATATTCATGGCAGGGGGTGTGATACCCCCGCCCCGTTTGGTAACCTCATCCCCTATCCATTTCAAAAGTTCTATTTTTTTCAATAAAGGGAACAGTTCTATAGTAGCTACAGTTTCCAATGCCTTAAATAGTGGGTTCTGTGCCGATATATCTTCTTCAATAAGGACCAGGGTTGTTGTCGGTGGTATGGGGTAGGCCGCCTTAGAAAACGATTGAACTAACTCTTTGGGTGCGGTATCGGCAGCCGACTTTCTGGGCGAGAACCTGGCAAACAAACCCTCGACGATTACCAGCCGGGAAGGAGAGAGGAAGGGTATAGTATTTACAGCATTCACAAGCTGGGCCGGGGTTAGATGAGCGCCGGCGAAGAGGGTTGCCTCATTATCCAGAATACCCAGGTCTGCCTTTAGTTGGGTCAGGAAATGATGGCGTGAATAACTATTCTCTCCGTAAAGAATGTATAACAAATTTTGCTCCTACTGGATTTTAACATAACCAGGATAATCAATAAACTAATGGAGATAAGTATTGACAAACTATGCCTAAAAGCAATATCATCAGCTAACACTGTTTTGCTACACAAGTATTTTAGCTTGCCTGTTGGCAACCTATCAGGAAGAGTTGCTTTTTTTAGAAAAGAGGCTATATGAAGCGGTCTACCATTGTAATGATCGTACTCCTACTTGTAATAGCTTTCCTGGTTGTCTACCCTCTTGTAATGATATTTTATGGTAGCTTCAAAGGTGGGCCGCCCTATGCAGCCCAGGATTTTACTCTAAAAGGATATACCGATGCTTTCTCCCGTTTAATAACCTATGTTACTCTTCTAACCAGTTTTTGGTTAGGGATAGTTCGGGCATTGCTGGCTATGGTGATAGCGGTATTTCTGGCCTGGGTGGTGACCCGGACAGATACCCCCTTTAAAAGGGTATTAGAGGTTACGGTTTGGATACAATTTTTCCTCCCATATCAGCCGGTAATCATGGCCTGGATACTGCTTCTCTCTCCCAAAACTGGAATTATTAACCAGTGGCTGATGCAGAACTTCAATCTAAGCCCTATAGATATTTACTCTTATGGCGGGATTATCTGGGTTTCCACCATCCACTGGGCATCCATTGCGTTTATACTGATTACCCCGGCTTTCAGGGGTATGGACGCTGCTTTGGAAGAATCCTCCCGCATTTGCGGGGCAAGTCGCTTTACCACCCTCAGGCGAATTACTTTACCAATCCTCACTCCAGCCATTTTAGCGACATTCATCGTCGCTCTTATCAGGCTTATGGAGTCATTTGAGACTGAATTGTTTTTGGGGTATTCAAAGGGCATCAGGGTCTATACAACCAGAGTATATAACTTGATATACGAATCACCGCCTAATTATCCCGAAGGCATGGCCCTGTCTGTTGCTTTTCTCGTCGTTCTTGCAGGCCTGATATTTATCAACCAGAAGTTTCTGGGGCATCGCCAATATACTACCATTAGTGGCAAGGGCTATGCTACCCGCCCTACGCCCCTGGGACGATGGAAATACGCTACGCTGGGACTGGTCATTTTCTATTTCGTGGTAGGTGTAATAGTACCCCTGGTCGGTCTGACTATGGGGACCTTTATGCGTTTGTTCGGCATTATGGTTGTAGACCCATGGACAACCAAACACTGGGTTGGGGTGTTCAAAGACCCGCTATTTTATACATCCCTGAAAAACAGCCTTTATATTGGGGTGGGGACGGCTACGATAGGTATGGTCTTATATGCTTTCATAAGCTACATAATAACTAAAACAAAATTCCGTGGCAGACATATCCTGGACTTTCTTACCTGGTTGCCCTGGGGGTTGCCGGGGATGGTTATGGCACTGGGGTTCCTCTGGGCCTATGTGGGGGGTATTCCGCTCCCGTTTACTATATACGGCACTATATATCTTGTCGTCCTGGTACTGGTCGTTAGAGACTTGCCATTTGGTGTCCGGGTAATGAACAGCACAATGGTCCAGCTAGGCAATGAGTTGGAGGAATCTGCCAGAGTAATGGGTGGGTCATGGTTCTACACCTTCAGGAAAATTATAGCTCCTTTAATAGCGCCAGCCTTTATCGCTACCTGGATCATTGTCTTTGTCACTGCTATAAAGAGTATGGGTACAGTGCTGTTTCTAGTTAGCACCAGGACCAGGCCTTTGTCTGTTCTCATGTTTGAATATTGGATGGGTGGTGGCTTTGCAGAACGGGCTTTGGTAGTAGGCCTTGTTGAAACGTTCATGGTGCTAGGGCTCGCAATTCTTGCCCGGTTCCTTGGCGCCAAGCAGGGAGTGGCTCACAATTAGGTTTTGAATATCGGGTACTGGCACATTTAAGCCTGATTTTTTGATTTGAAATTAAAAAATTTAGGCGGGTTTCTCCGTTCAGTAAGGCCATTGCCTGGAAAGAAAACTTTACTATTATAATATTATTAGTAAAAAAGTCTTGAAAGCTATATACACATCCTGTATATTAGATACCTGAAGAATATAGATATTATCAATTAATAAAGGTCTGACTTGTTGACAGGAATAAAATCCAGGTGGTAGAATAGTCCGACTTCTCAGAATTACCGATAGTCATCACCCTTAAATGGAATAAGGTGAAGGAAATATATTAAGGAGGCCATGTGATATTCATCCGACGTCTTCCCCCTTTTGATTATGTTGCCCCGAAAACTCTAAAAGAG
>Ga0082335_1007571_pt1 | contig 12997 bp, 13 predicted proteins | sample Subgrocontami58m_FD_72375 | JGI IMG/M metagenome (GOLD analysis project Ga0082335, IMG submission 72375) | Subsurface groundwater microbial communities from S. Glens Falls, New York, USA - GMW37 contaminated, 5.8 m (SPADES assembly) (version 2) ...
TGGCTTGCGCGCAACGGCCACATATTTCCGGGTGTTCTTCTATCCGGCCTACGTCCTGGCTATAGTTCCAGCACCGGGCGCATTTTTTCCCTTCGGCCGGCAGGACAGTGACTTCAATTACTTCGCTAGACTTCTCTACTCTTACGACTTCAACCTGAGAAACAATAAAAATAAAAGGCAACTCCGAAGCGAAGCGCGAGAATATCTTAAAAATAGCCTCGTCTTTTATGCCTAATCTTGCCTTGGCCTCTAAGGAACTGCCTATCTCGCCCTTTGCCCTTTTTTCCTCAAGGGCCTTAAGTATCAAAGGCCGCAAGCTCAACACCCGGCTAATATCCGAAACATCCGCCTCCTTCACATCAAGATCTGAGCGCATCTTCGGCCATGATGACAAAAGAACGCTCTCTGCTGATCCATTCTTGGCATTCGCCATGTGCTTATAGATCTCATCAGCTGTAAAGGGGCAGACTGGCGCAAGAAATTTTGTCAAAGCGCTGCCGATCACATAAAGGCAGGTCTGCGCCGAACGCCGCGATATAGAATTTTTGCCGGCTGTATAAAGCCTATCCTTAAGAATGTCCATGTATAGAGACGACATCTCCTCATTGCAAAAACTAAAAAGCCTCTGGAAAACATGGTAAAATTTATACGTATCGTATCCTTGTGTTACATCCTCAATAAGCTTTGAAAGCCGAAACATTGCCCAGCGGTCTATTTCAGGCATGTCTTCGCGCTTGACCGCGTCTCTTACAGGATCAAACTCGTTTAAATTACCTAAGATGAAACGCGCGGTATTCCTGATCTTGCGATAAGCATCGGCGGTAAACGTAAGGATCTCTTTTGATATCCTTACGTCCTCGTTATAGTCACTGGATAACACCCAGAGCCTTAGAATATCCGCGCCATAATCTTTAATGATCTCCTGCGGGGCTATGACATTACCCAGAGACTTAGACATCTTTCGGCCGGCAGAATCCACCACAAAACCATGGGTAAGGACCGATATATAAGGCGGCCTGTTGTCAATTGCCATGGAAGGTATTAAAGACGCCTGGAACCACCCGCGGTGCTGGTCCGAACCTTCAAGATACAGGTCAGCAGGAAGTTTAAATCCTTTGTTCCCTTTTAAGACAGCCTGGTGGCTCACTCCAGAATCAAACCAAACATCAAGGATATCCGTTGATCTTTCAAAATCAACACTGCCACACTCGCACTTCAAGCCAGTCGGTAAGAAATCCTTGATATCAGCCGTAAACCAAGCGTTAGTCCCTTCTTCTTTAACGCGTTTTGCTAAATTCCTTATGACCCTGACATCCAATAACTGGTGTTGGCACGACTTACATATCACAGCAGGTATAGGCACACCCCAATATCTCTGACGGGAAAGACACCAATCAGGCCTATTCTCTACCATTGAAAATATGCGCTCCTCGCCAGATGGGGGTATCCATTTGATGTCTTCCTTTATTGCCTTTAAAAGTTTCTTCCTTAGATCGTTATGGCCTATCTTTAGAAACCATTGCTTGGTAGCGCGAAAGATTATAGGGCTCTTACACCGCCAACAATGCGGATAAGTATGCTCAAACTTGGAAGCGAGCTTGAGAGCGCCTAAACTATTAAGCTTATTGATTATTTTTTCATTCGCCTTAAAAACATGTTCCCCGCTAAACTCACCGACGGTTTGATCGAACCTGCCCTTCTCATCAACCGGCATAATGACTTCTAACCCATACTTCGCCCCTGTCATAAAATCTTCCTGGCCGTGGCCAGGAGCCGTATGCACGCAACCGGTACCCTCTTCTTTAGAAACATAATCCGCGAGCACGACCTTGCCTTCCCTTAAACCAAATGGATGGCGATAGACAAGGCCCTCCAGGTCAGAGCCTTTGACTTGCGAAACGATCTTGTAATCATCAAACCCGAGTTTTTCATGCAACGAAGCATTGAACAGGTCTTTTCCTAAGATAAAAGCATCACCTTTATGCGATACAACTATATATTCAAGGTCAGGATGAACGGCAACAGCGACATTGGCCAACAAGGTCCACGGCGTTGTCGTCCATATAAGGATAAACAGCTTGCCGTCTTCAGGCGCGCCCGAAGACATGCCGAACTTCGCGCTCATTGCGTCGTCCTTAATTTCAAAATTAACGAATACCGAATCAGATTCATGAGGAGCATACTCAACCTCGGCTTCCGCGAGCGCTGTCTCGCATCTACAACACCAGTTAACGGGTTTCAGGCCTCGATAAACATAGCCTTTCTCAACAAGGTGCGCGAAAGAATTCAATATAGCCTCTTCATAACTCTTATCCAGCGTAAGATAAGGATGGTCCCACTCTCCTATGATACCAAGCCTTTTGAATTCCTCTTTCTGGATATCTACATATTTCATCGCGTAATCCGCGGCGAGCTTGCGGAACTCCACGCGGCCTATCTGGTCCTTAGTTTTTTTAAGGTCCTTGAAAAGCTGATGCTCTACAGGCAGGCCGTGACAATCCCATCCGGGTATATACGGCGCGTCAAATCCGCGCAAAGTCTTATAACGCACAATAATGTCTTTTAAGATCTTATTAAGCGCGTGCCCTATATGGATACGGCCATTAGCATACGGAGGCCCGTCATGCAGTATGAACAGATCCCTGCCGTGGACTTGGCTACGCAATTTTTTATAAAGCCCGGCCTCTTGCCAAGACCTCAAAATTTCCGGTTCCCGAAGGTTGAGGTTCGCCTTCATGGAAAAATCTGTCTTAGGTAGATTAAGCGTATTTTTATATTCCATGGAAATTATTTACCTATGTATTTTGCCGTGATAGGCGCTAGGTCTTTCTTAAGTTTGCCTGAGATGTCGTTTTTATGCGTTACAATGGCATACTTGAGCGATTCACAGCAAGAACATTGCCTCTTATCTATGATACTCGCGACAGACTCACGCAGAAGAAGTTTAGCATTATCCGCGTTTTTAGTAAGGTTACTTATTATCATTTCAACTGTCACTGTCTCTTGCGATTCATACCAGCAATCATAATCCGTTATAGCGGCTATTGTCGCAAAACACATTTCAGCCTCTCTGGCTAACCTTGCCTCTGCCATATTCGTCATACCTATAATAGATACGCCCCATGACCTGTAGAGATTTGACTCAGCCCTTGTTGAAAAGGCCGGCCCCTCCATATTAAGGTAAGTGCCGCCTAAATGGATGCCTAAGCCAAGGCCGCGGGCAGTATCATATATTGACTTTACTAATTCCGGGCAGACAGGGTCAGCCATTCCAACGTGCGCCACAATGCCGCCTTTGAAAAATGTCATGACTCTTGCGCTATTTGTCCTGTCAATGAACTGATCAGGCAATACAAAATCCAGAGGTTTCAATTCTTTTTTAAGCGAACCGCATGCGGATACGGATATCAGGCGCTCCACGCCTAATTTTTTCATGCCGAAAATATTAGCCCTGTAATTGATCTCAGACGGGTTCTTTGTATGCTTTGAACCGTGGCGCGGAAGAAATACAACAGATGCCCCGTTAAGCTCCCCCGTCCTGTAAACATCAGATGGCTCGCCAAATGGGGTCGAGACTTTGACCTCTTTTAGGCCTTTTATTCCTTCTATCTTGTAAACTCCGCTTCCACCGATAATGCCGATCTTTAACATGGTCAGCTCCTTGAACACTTTAACGTTCTATTTAGTGAAACACCCGCGCAATTCCGATTAGCGCGGGGTGTTTCTGGACAACTCGCCGGCCCTATTATACGCCGCGCGTATAGCCTCTGATAAAGCATCCTCTGTCTTGCCATTTTCCTCCAGGACCTTCATACCTGCTTCCGTGGTCCCACCTTTTGAAGAAACACGCTTGATAATGATACCAGCGTCAAAATTGATCTTTAGCATCTGCTTTGTCCCTAAAATAGTCTGTTTAGCTAAGACCTCAGCGGTTGAAACATCGATCCCAAGAAGAACAGCCTCTTTTATAAAGATCCGTTCAAGCGCTTCTTCTCCTAAGTCTTTAAGCAGATAAGCCACAAAAGCCGGCCCGCTTCCTGAAACAGCGGTTACCACGTTCATCTGAGTATCTTTAACAAATACTACTTCGCCCACGGCCCTAAAGATAGCCTCAGCCAATTTAAGATCATCCTGGCCGACCTTAGAATTGGCGCTTAATGCCGTCACGCTCTTGCCAATCAGCGCGTTAAGATTTGGCATGGCCCTCACTATAGCAGAATTATCACCAACTATAGACCCGAGATAGTCAAGTGTTATGCCTGCTGCTATAGAAATGATCAATTTGCCAGAGATCCCGGCCAACTGAGATAGCACATCATCTATGTCCTGCGGCTTTACTGCGATGATTATACAATCGCTGCGCGAGGCAAGCGAAGCGACACTATCAAATACACGAAGATTGAAACCTTTCGCAAGGCTTTTCTCTTTTTCCTTATCTTTATCAAAGACAAAAAGAGTAAGGCTCACTCCCGTTTTCATTAAATTATCAACAAGGGCTGAACCCATATTGCCGCAACCTATAATACCTATAGCCTTGCGCCTTATCATGCGCTCCCACTAACTTTAAAGATACCGCGGCCGATGCGCACCATATTAGCGCCTTCCTGTATCGCGGCCTCAAGATCATCTGTCATGCCCATGGATAAAATATCCAATCTGTATCCCAAACCCGCCGGGGCTTTATTAATTATTTCATCCCTTAATTCTTTCAGCTTGCGAAAATAAGGCCGCGCTTTCTGTAAAGTATCAACGATCGGGGCAACGGTCATCAAACCCTTTACGCTGATGTTCTTAAAAGCTGAGATCTCTTTCACAACTTCACTGACTTGTACGGCTGCAAAACCATATTTTGTTGCTTCAGAAGAAGTCTTTACCTCAATGAGCGTATCCTGTACCTTATTTATCTTACGTGCTTCTCTGTCTATTTCAAGAGCTACTTTTATACTATCAACGGAATGAATAAGATCAAATATGCGGACAGCCTCTTTGACTTTGTTCGTTTGTAAATGGCCGACCATGTGCCACTTCAAAGAAACCCCCTTCTTGCGGGCGTATGCGCATACAGGCTCATATTTCAAAAGGGCTTCCTGGACCCTGTTTTCAGCAATATGCGTTACTGCGCAATCAATAGCCTCATAGATCAAAGGTAACTGCACACCTTTTGTTACGGCAACTAATGTCACGCTTGAATAAGATACCCCGGCGAGAGTTGCGCAGGACTCTATCCTTTTTAAACAAGATGCCAGGTTCTCTTTGACCATTGGGGTAACTTAACACAAAAGCTACGGGGTGTCAACGAGGACATGCGAGGACGCGCTAAGAAAAATAACGCTTCTTTAAATATAATGCCACATTCACAAGGCTAATGAGTACCGGAACCTCTACTAATGGCCCGATGACCGCAGCGAATGCCACTCCTGAACTTACGCCAAAAACAGCCACTGAGACAGCTATAGCGAGTTCAAAATTATTGCTAGCCGCGGTAAATGACAGTGTCGCGGTCTTCGCGTACCCTGCGTTGATCTTTTTACCCATGAAGAAAGAGATAAAAAACATCAGCACAAAATAGATCAAGAGCGGTACAGCTATCCTTACGACATCTAAGGGAATATTAACGATATGTTCGCCCTTGAGCGAAAACATGACAATAATGGTAAACAACAAAGATACCAAAGTTATAGGGCTGACCGATGGTATAAATTTTTCTTCATACCATTTCTTGCTCTTTAATTTCAAGAAGGTGATCCTCGTAATGATCCCTGCCAAGAACGGGATACCAAGATAAATAAAGACGCTATTCGCTATTTGCATAATACTGATACTGACCTGAGCCCCTTTTAATCCAAAATATGGAGGAAGCACAGTTATAAAAAACCACGCATAAGCCGAAAAGAATAAAACCTGGAACAATGAATTGAAAGCTACAAGGCCAGCGCAATACTCGTTATCCCCCTTGGCCAGATCATTCCAGACGATGACCATAGCTATACAACGGGCAAGCCCGATAAGGATCAAACCAACCATATACTCCGGATACCCTCTCAAAAAAACTATAGCCAATAAAAACATTAAAATAGGCCCGATGACCCAGTTTTGGACAAGCGATAAGACCAGCACTTTGACATTTTTGAAAACGCTGCCCATTTCTTCATACTTGACCTTTGCTAAAGGCGGATACATCATTAGAATAAGGCCTATAGCAATAGGTATATTGGTCGTTCCTACTGTGAACCTGTTCCAGAGATCCGCTATCTGCGGATAGAGGCAACCCCACGAAACACCTATAGCCATGGCCAAAAATATCCAAAGCGTGAGGAATCTGTCCAAGAACGACAACCGCTTTACAACGCTTTCGGTCATAATGCCACCTGAAGAAAATTAAATAAGTAACCTGTAATAATGATCGCCACAGTAGTGACCGCAAAAAATATCGCGATCAATTTCAAATGCATCGCCCTTCTTAACATGATCGCCTCAGGCAGGCTCAATGCCGCGACTGCCATCATGAAAGATAGCGCTGTGCCAAGCGGAAAACCTTTTTGGAACAAAGCCACCGCAATAGGCACAATAGCAGCGCAGCTTCCATACAGTGGAACGCCTATGATCGTAGCTATAGGCACAGAAAAAATACCGGTAGAAGCTATTGCCCCTTCGATCGCCCCCTGCGGGACATAATTATGAATGGCCGCACCTACCCCAACGCCTACCAGCACCCAAACCCAAATTTTTTTAGTGATCGAAACTGATTCATCCCAACCAAATTTAAGGCGTTGCGTAAATATCAGTTGAGGCATCTGTGCGTCTTCAACCGCGCTACTCTGCGCAAAATCTTTCAGAAGATATTTGTCAAGGCCCATAGAACCTAATATTAAGCCCGACGCAACTCCGATCGTTATCCCGCTCAATACATAAAGAACGGTTATTTTCCATCCGAAAAATCCAAGCATAAGGATAACAAGATACTCATTGACCAAAGGAGAAGTGATCAAAAAAGAAAATGCTACTCCAAGCGGTATACCAGCCTCAAGAAAACCAAAAAATATGGGTATAGAAGAACAGGAACAAAAAGGCGTGACAGCTCCGAAAAGGGCCGCGTAAAAATAACCCACTACACCCCTCTTTCCCATCCATTGTTTTACTCTCTGCTGGGGTAAGAACGTCCTTATAACTCCAATAACAAAGATTAGGACGAATAAGAGCAACAAGATCTTTATGGAATCATAAATAAAGAAATTCAATACCTGGGCCCATTTTGCGCCTATTACCTGCAGCATGATTTACCCTTGCCTTTGTCAGCACCACCGCAGCACTTCATCTCTTTTGCCTTCTTCTCAAATTGTTTATCTAATTTATCAAACATCCTGGAAAAGAACCCCTTCTTGCTCTTTTTACCACCTGTCTTATCCATCACTTGCTGCCCCCTTTCAATTTGCAACAACCGCCTTCTATTCTGATGGCCTTTATATTGACCAGGCCGTCCGCTATTTTTTTACGTGCCGATGCCACAATACGCGAGAATGTAGGCCGTGATATACGCATAGCCAAAGCGGCATCAACTTGCTTTAACCCATTCAAATCAGCCAAGCGAAGGGCTTCAAATTCATCAAGGCTAAGGCGCACGCTCTTTAGCTTGCTAAAAGGTTTGCAACGCGGCTTAAAACACCTCTCACCGGGGTTACATTTGATCCATCTGGTTTTTTTAGGCCTCATGAGCTCCTTATGACTAGTTATGAACATATGTTCATAACTAGTTTAGCATCTCCCGCTGTCAAGTCAACAAAATAAAAAAGGCGATCCTTTTTGAAAGGATCGCCTAAGTTTGATCCAGTTATTAATACTAATAATTTCCCAGCTCCGGCATACCCATAGAAAACTTCTGATAGTCAGACGGGACCTCAAATAGCGCCCGGTCCTGAGGCCCTATCTTTATATTGCTGAACTCAGTTGACCAGCTATTGTCAATAGCCGCGGTCTTAACCGGGAAATGCGTTCCCACTTCTATCCATTGGAACACAGTCTCTTGCTTGCCACCCGCCTCAAAAGTCACGCGGTACTTTGTAGTATGCCTGCCGTTTACTGTCTCATCGCCCTCTGAAACACGCTCTAACTCGCCGTCAAATTTCTCCTGCGTACCGGCTACAGCGCGCGCGTTGATGGGCTGTTCCATATACATCTTTTCACTGGGCATGAGCATCCACGTGACCTTCCTGTCCAGGCGGCTTATGGTGATCGCCTCAGGCATCTCCATTCGCGACTTATCGCCCGAAACATATATCTTGCCTGTAAAAGACCCTTCCGAAGAAACACTTAACATATCAGCGCTGAAATCCTCTGCGTGACCTGTGCTTGCCAATAACGCCATACCTAAAGCCAAAATAAGAACAAACAACGTTTTAACGCGCATAACCACCTCCGCTTTTTTTGAAATGCACAAATATACGTCCGAAGTTTTTGTCGTCTTTCTCAACCCTGTGATAGAGCTGTTTTATCTTAGGCTGGCCTAAAAAACGCAACACACTCTTTTTCAACTGCCCGCTACCCTTGCCAGGAATGATCTCTAACAAAGGAATTCCTTTATCTACCGCCTCCTGAATGGCCCTGTTAAGTTCAACATCTATCAGGCGGCCCTTATTAAAAATGTCATGCAGGTCTAATTTTATTTTGGACATAATGAATTAGGCCCGGCTGGATCAGACCCGGCCCTTAATGGAATTGGACCCTTCCTCTATTTGGTATTAGGAAGGTCCATCCTTCCTGGATTGGGCCGGTCTAACCCTTTCTGGGTTAAAAATAATCCTGGTATAAGTTCGTGACGTAATCAAGGGCTTTGGCGAGCTTGTTCTTTCCCTGCGCCTGCAGTTGTAGAGCAGCGCCTAAATGAAAATCTTTACGTAAATACAGCAACCCCAGCGCTGAAGCATAAGCAGATGCTTTTGTCGGAGAAATATCACCTAGGCCTTTGGCAAGGCCCATATTGACAGACAACCCCAGGTCTCGCTCCATCTTCTCAAGCAGGCCTTCTAACTGGCTCAATCCACCGATTACAATAACAGGCATGACAGGAAAACTCGTGTCCTTACTCTCAAAAATAGTGCCTTTTAACATAGCTATGAACCTGTCTATCTCCGGTTGTACTACCCGGCTTAGGTCCTGCTTCTTAACAGGTTTATAAGCGTATTCTGTCTTTATCATGACCTCCTCTGTCTCAGGTATATCATGGCCGATCTCAAGAGATGTCTCTTTGATCTTATCAGCTGTCTCAAGCGGGACCGAACAGTAATTCGCTATGATCTCTGAAAGATTTTTGCCGCCGAAAGATAAAACACTCATTTTTCTAACCACGCCGTCTTTAAAGATCAATACACTTGTAAGCGCGTCTCCTATGTCAACGAGCACAACACCCTTTTCCTTATCATCATCCGTAAGCACAGCCTCACTAGCCGCGACACCTGAGAAAACAACATTAGCCACGTCCAGCCCTGCTTGCTCAACCGCTCGCGCTATATTCTCAACATATCCCGTATTAGCGCAGACAAGTAATACATCAGCCTCAAACCTTCTGCCGTGCAGGCCCATGGGATTCAACGTCATATTGTGCCTGTCTATTGAATACCCTTGAGGATATTCATGCAACAATTGCTCGTCTAACTCCATGCCCAGTGTCCTTGCCTGCGCGTTAAGTTTCTCTATATCGCGGCGCGTGATAGAACGCGTACCGCGGTCTGAAAGCGCCACTGCTGCCTGGCTATGCCGCGCGTTAATATAATTGCCGTTTATGCTCAATGCCACATGGCTTGCCTTGACCCCAAGCCTGGCTTCCATCTTTTTAAAGATCTGCGACACGGCATCGCTTAAAGAAGCCAGGTCATTAACAACGCCCTTAAAGATACCTACGGACTTCTGCGTCTCTATCAAGACAGGGCTTAATGCACCGCTTCCATCAGTTGACGCGGCTGCCAATGTCATTTTTCTTGAACCTATGTCCAACGCGTAGAAAATGTTTTTATTGTTATTTTTTTTCAACTCATCACCTCACGGTATACGGACTTTTATTTTTGGCTTTCCGCTGTCTTTTGTGAATATAACAGGTTCTTTTGGGCGCAGGTCTATATATCTTACGCTTGACAGTTCCGGGCCCAAACTTCGTAAGATAGAAGCGAGCAATCCGACCCTCTGCTGGAAATCTTCCCTACCTACCCTGACCTGGATATCCTCGCCTAAATAGAACGACAGGTCATTTGTGTCAGCCGCGTCTATTTTTGTCACTTTGAACGCGCTTCCCTGCGGCATGCTCGCTACAATATCACGGGCCGCTGACTTAAGGACGCGCGCCAGATAGAGAGGCCGCTCCAAAACGCTGACCGAATACGCTAAACCTACTTTTATCCGCGGGATCCTGTTTTCCAAACCTGTAATAATAGGAAAATCAAGGAACTCAAGAGTAGCGAAACTAGACAGCGCCACCCCTTCCGTGTCAAAAACGTAATACAGGTCTCTCTTTAGAACAGCGACCGGGAGGCGCTCTTTTGCGTCTATCAGTAATCGCGAAGGCAAAATGCGCGTGGCAGTAACACTGTAAAATGTCGGGAACTTCCTTCTTATCCTTTCAGACAATTTCTTCGTGTCTACGCGGAATATATTCGTCCCCAGTATCTCTTCCTTGATCAGGTCAAGATAGCGGGAATCAGTAATGCCCTCAATGGTCAGTTCCCTTACTTTAAAATAATTAGAGGTCGTTATATAATTCTCCACTCCTTTATAGATGGCAAAGGAAGAAATGCTTATCGCCAGCAAAGGCATAACAACAAGTAAAAATGGAGATGCATCGCGATTTTTTTTATTTTTACTCATATATCCTTGCTTAAACACGCCATCTCAACGATCTTACGGCACAATTGATCAAAATCTATGCCAGCCGCTTTAGCGGCCTTTGGCAAAAGGCTCGTCTCAGTCATCCCTGGAATGGTATTTACCTCAAGCACATACACTCTGCCATCTTTACTTACTATCATATCCACGCGTGAAGAATGCCTGCAACCCAAAGCGCGATAAGCGGCCACGGCATCCGCTTTAGCTTTTCTCGCGATAGCTTCATCAAGTACCGCGGGCACTACGTATTCGGTCATGCCTTTTTGATATTTCGCCTCAAAATCAAAGAATTGATTCTTAGGGATGATCTCTACGATAGGCAGCGCGTTACCATCAAGCACTGAAACAGTTATCTCCCTGCCTTTGATAAATTCTTCTATTAATACTTCATCTCCGAATTTTAAGGCAAGATGCAGCGCTTCTGAAAGTGACTCCGGAGTATCAACAAAAGATACGCCGATACTAGACCCTTGGGCGGAAGGTTTGACTACCAATGGATAGCTCAAAAAAAGGTCGGCGAAAAAACGACTGCCCCCTTTTCTCCATACCCTGTGTTTCGGAATGAGCAATCCGGCCTTTTGGAACGATCGGCACGACAGGATCTTATCCATAGCCATCCTGCTGGATCTTGCCTGAGGCCCCGTATAAGACACGTTAATTTTTTCTAAGATATGCTGCAATCGGCCGTCTTCACCAAACCCGCCGTGCATAGCGATAAAAACTATATCCACGCCCGATCGGACAATAGCGCTCCTTATTTCTTCTTCGGTTTCGCGCCTTATATCTAAAGCTACCGCATCCAGGCCGCAACGCTTAAGGGCGCTAAAGACCGCCTGCCCCGACTTATAAGAGATATCCTTCTCCGCGGACAGCCCGCCCATCATTACGCCGATACGTTTTCCTTCAAGAGACAACTTCCACCTCTGGTGATAATTTGATTTTGAACTGATTATACACTCTTTCCTTTATAATTTCCATGAGCTTGATAACGTCCGAACTTTTGGCGTCTTTAACATTGATGATAAAATTCGCGTGCTTCTCGCTGACCTGGGCTGCGCCAACGTTCAACCCCTTCAGCCGGCATTGGTCTATCAATAAACCCGCGGGATGCTTTGGATCAGGGTTCTTAAAAAAACTCCCGGCGCTTGGATATTGCCAGTCTTGCGCCACTATTCGTTTTTTCAAAATATTTTTTATTCTTTCCTGGACGCCTGCCTTATCCATTATACTCAACTTCAAAACAGCGCTGACTATGATATATTGCCGCAGGCTTGAATTTCTATATGAAAAATCTATATCGCGCCTCTTTAATATTGAACGGCGCCCGCTTTTATCCAATACTTCGATCTCAATAACGATATCTTTGATCTCACCACTTGAGCCTGCGTTCATCGCTAAAGCTCCTCCAACAGTACCAGGGATGCCTGCCAGGAACTCATAGCCGCCGATATTTTTGGAACTCAAAACAGAGATCAAGCGGCCTATCTTTAAGCCGGCGCCAACGAACACCTTATCCTTGCGCACCTCGATCTTAGTAAAATCTGGCGCGTTTAAATGTATGAATACTTTTTTGATAAGCCCTTCTCTGACCAACAGGTTACTGCCCGCGCCTATTACAAAAACAGGCAGCGTGAAAGCTTTACTTTTAAGAAAACCGGCCAATTCTTTTCTGTCCCTGGGTTCATACCAATATTGCGCCTGGCCACCTATCTTAAAAGTAGTATGTTCCTTCAAGGGCTCGCGCTCTTTAAGCCTATTTTTGAAAACTTTTCGCAAACTCATCGCTGACCTTTGTTATATCTCCAGCTCCCAAAAACAAGACCATATCGTCTCGACGTATGGTTTTTTTAAGAAAATCGACTATTTGCCCTTTCGCGACATATTCAACGGGTACACTTATCTCCTGCTTTATGCGCTCAACAAGCATCTCGGCACTTGCGGATGCAATAGGTTCTTCACTTGCCGCGTACACATCGGTTATGATAAGGTGATCGCTTTTTATAAAACTCTTGGCGAATCTATCCATCAGAAGTTTTGTACGCGTATACCTGTGTGGCTGAAATACCACGATAAGCCGCAAGCGCGGGCAGACTTTCGCGGCTTCTATAGTAGCCAGGATCTCTGAAGG
>Ga0082335_1007573_pt1 | contig 12993 bp, 12 predicted proteins | sample Subgrocontami58m_FD_72375 | JGI IMG/M metagenome (GOLD analysis project Ga0082335, IMG submission 72375) | Subsurface groundwater microbial communities from S. Glens Falls, New York, USA - GMW37 contaminated, 5.8 m (SPADES assembly) (version 2) ...
GCGGCGGCGATCGTCGGCACCGCGCTCGATGACGCGGCGATCGCGGCCGCGGCGGACGCCTGCCACAAGGCCGCGCGACCGATGGACAACACCTCCGGGTCGATCACCCAGCGCAAGCGCGCCGCGCGCGTCTACACCGAGCGGGCGCTCCGGGAGCTGCGCGCAGGCTAGGACCGTCCCGGGTCTCGCCGCCGCGCGTGACCTCCACGGACGGCGCGGGCACTAGGCTGGACGGATGGGATCGCTCGCGATCGTGCCCGCGGCCGGTGCCGCCGAGCGCTTCGGCGGCGCGAAGCTCCTCGCCGACGTCGACGGCCAGCCGCTCCTCGAGCGAACCGTCTCGTGCCTCCTGAACGCCGGAGTGGACGCGGTCGTCGTCGTCCTCGGCCCCGACGCGGACCGCCTCAAGGCCGAGGTGCCCGCCCTCCGCGACCGGCGCGTGCAGGTGACGTTGAACGAGGACCCCTCGCGCGGGATGTTCTCGTCGCTCCAGGTCGGGCTCGGCCGTGCCGACGGCGACCCGATCCTCGTGATGCCTGGCGACATGCCCTTCGCCCACAGCGGCACGGTCGCGACGCTCCTCAGCGCGTACCAGCGGACGCCCGCGATGATCGTCTCGCCACGCTACGAAGGAAAGCGCGGGCACCCGGTGCTCCTCCCGCCCGACCTGCGCACGGAGATTCTCGACGCCGACCCGCTCGGCAACCTCCACCTCATCCTCCGCGTCCACCCCGACCGGCGGGTGGACGTGGACGTCGCCGACCGCGGGGTCGTCCGCGACGTGGACACCGTGGGAGACTTGGTCAGATGAGGACGAGCGCATGAGGGAGCTCTACGCGAAGATGGCCGAGCTCGAGCGCGAGGGCCGGCGCTTCGCCGTGGCCACCGTCGTGCGCACGATCGGGAGCACGCCGCAGGTCGTCGGGGCGAAGCTCCTCGTTGACGACCTCGGCCGCGTCGCCGGGACGCTCGGCGGCGGCTGCGTCGAGGGCGACGCGTTCGACGAGGCGAAGCGCATCCTCGCGGGCGGCGACGCGTCGCTCCGCGAGTACGAGCTCACCGAGGACCTCGCCTGGGACACCGGGCTCGTCTGCGGCGGAACGATGTGGATCCACGTCGAGCCCGGCGACACCGCACTGCGGGTGAGTGGCCGCGATCTGCTCGGCAACATGCTCGCCGCGTCGGCGGGCGGCAAGCCCGTCGCGCTGACGACGCTCCTTCGACGGACCGGGGTCCTGCCCGCCGCCGCCGACCAGATCGCGAGCACGGGACGACCCGCCAAGGCTGTGCAGCCGGGGCCGGGTCGGTCCACCATGACCGGCCAGGCAGCGACCGCCGGGCAATCTGCGACCACAACCGAGTTCGCGGCGGCGGGGCGGCTCTTCGTGGAGAGTGACGGTCGATCGAACGGCACGCTCGGCGACGAGGCGCTCGACGCGCGCGCTCGCGAGGCAGCGGCCGAGGCGCTCAAGCGCGGTACCGCACGCACCGTCGTCATCGGCGACGACCTCGAGCTCCTGATCGAGCCGGTGCTCGCGAAGCCGCGCCTGGTCATCGCCGGCGGCGGGCACGTCGCGCTCGCGCTCGCCAGGATGGCCGGGCTGCTCGAGTACGAGATCACCGTCGTCGAGGACCGCGCCGAGTACGCCGAACGCGAGCGCTTCCCCGCCGGCGTCGAGATCGCGCAGGGCGAGATCGCGCCTACGCTCGAGGCGCTCGGCGTCGGCTGGAACACCTTCATCGTCATCGCCACCCGCGGCCACAAGATGGATGCCCACTGCCTCCGCGCCGCGGTGAAGAGCGACGCACGCTACGTCGGGCTCCTCGGGAGCAAGCGGAAGACCGTCCTGATCGCGAAGATGCTGCGCGACGAGGGCGTGCCCGAGGAGCGGCTCCGCGCGGTCCACGCCCCGATCGGCCTCGATCTCGGCGGCCGCACCCCCGCGGAGATCGCGCTCAGCGTGCTCGCCGAGCTGAGCCAGGAGCGCTACGGCGGCACCGGCCGCCCGCTGCGCCTCGCGAGCGAGGTCTTCGACCGAGCGGTCGCGCAGCGCTGACATGGGGCGACTCAGGGCCGCACGGCGGCGTCTCGACCGAGACCTCCCGATCGCCGCGAAGATCGTGCTGCCGCTCGTGGTCATGTTCGTCGTGGTCGCGGCGGGCTTCTCGGTCGCGGCGGTCGGACTGCTCGACGAGTACCTGCGGTCGGCTGAGGCGTCACGCGCGCTCAGTATCGCCCGCGTCGTCGAAGCCGAGTACGCGGCTTCCCTGGACGATCAGGGTCACCTCGACCGGTTCGTCGAGGGACTCGTCGCGACGGACCCGACGATCCGCGTCGTCCGCATCTACCGGGTCGTCGGCGGGGCGGCCTCCGTCTGGGCGAGCTCGGAGGCCGGGAACGTCGGCCAGCACCAGCCGGAGCCGCACGACGTCCTGCCGCTGCGAACGGGCGTCGCCGCCCAGGAGGAGGAAACGCAGTCCGGAGAGCGGCTGCTGGAGACGATCTACCCCCTGCGGACCGCGCGGGGTCTGGACGCGACGGTCGGCGTGTACACGACGCTCGCAACCCGCGACGCGATCGTCGCCCTGGCGCTCCGACTCGTGCTCCTCGCCGCCGTCGCGGGCGTGCTGCTCGAGGTCGGCTTCGTCTGGACGCTGCTCGACCTCCTCGTGCTCCGCCGCGTCCGACGGCTCGGCGGTGGATTTGCCCGCGCGGCGGCCGGCGACTTCGGGGTGCGCCTCGCGCCGCCGGACGCCACGCCGACCCGCGACGAGCTTGCCGTCGCGATGCGACAGTTCGACAGGATGGCGGGCCTGATCGGCGAGCTACAGGACGAGAGCGAGCGCCTCGCGCGGACCGACGGCCTCACCGGCCTCGCGAACCGACGCTCCTTCGACGCGGCGATCGAGCGCGAGATCGCCCTGGCCCGCCGGAACGGCCGGGTCGGCACGCTCGCGCTCTTCGACGCGGACCGATTCAAGGAGGTGAACGACACCCAGGGCCACGACGCGGGCGACGCCGCGCTGCGGGCCATCGCCTCCTCGATCGCCGCGAGCGCGCGCGCCTCGGATGTCGCGGCTCGGTACGGCGGGGACGAGTTCGGGCTCATCCTGAGCGACTGCGCGCCGTCGGTGGGGCTCGCAGTCGTGCGGCGCGTGGTGGACGAGGTCGCCGGGCTGGGGATCGCCTCGGATCCGGCGAGAGGCACCCGGTTGTCGTTGAGCGCCGGGGTCACCGAGATCGACGGGCGGCGCGCCGCGAACGAGATCGTCAAGGCGGTGGATCGCGCGCTCTACCGCGCGAAGTCCCGCGGCGGCGGCGTCGAGCTCGCGCCGCCGGCCGATCCAACCCCGCGGGCCGAGGACGGGAGCGACGCCCCGCCACCCTCCTCCAGCGCCGGCGACGGGTCCGCCTGAACGCTCGGACGGGACCGGCTCAGACCGCCTCGGGCAGCGCCTCGCCGAACTGACTCGCGTACAGGTCGGCGTAGAAGCCGTGCCGCGCGATCAGCGCATCGTGCGTGCCCTGCTCGATGATCCGCCCGTGGTCCATCACGAGGATCGTGTCGGCGTCGCGGATCGTCGAAAGCCGGTGGGCGATCACGAAGCTCGTGCGGCCCTTCATGAGCGTGGCCATCGCCCGCTGGATCAGCACCTCCGTGCGGGTGTCGACCGAGCTCGTCGCCTCGTCGAGGATGAGGATCGGCGGATCGACGACGAAGGCACGGGCGATCGTGAGCAGCTGCCGCTCGCCTTGGGAGACGTTGGTGGCGTCGTCGTCGAGAACGGTGGCGTAACCGTCGGGAAGCTTCCGCACGAAGTCGTCGACGTGGGCGGCCTTGGCGGCCGCGATGATCCGCTCCTCCGTCGCGTCATCCGCGCCGTAGGCGATGTTCTCGCGGATCGTGCCGTGGAAGAGCCAGGCATCCTGGAGCACCATCCCGAACGTTCGCCGCAGTCCGTCGCGGGTCATCGCTTGAATGTCGACCCCGTCGATCGTGATGCGGCCGGCGTCGATCTCGTAGAAGCGCAGCAGCAGGTTGACGAGCGTCGTCTTGCCCGCGCCGGTGGGGCCCACGATCGCGACCGTCCGGCCCGGCTCGACGACGAGGTCCAGGTCGTCGATGAGCGGCGTCTTCGGCTCGTAGCGGAACGACACGGCGTCGAGCTCGATCCGGCCCGTCACCTCGCGCAGCGAGCGCGGAGCCGCCGCGTCCGGAGACTCTTCCCGCTCGTCGAGCAGCTCGAAGACGCGCTCCGCCGAAGCGACGGCCGACTGCAGCGCGTTGGCGATGCTCGCCGTCTGCACGATCGGCATCGTGAACTGCCGGGAGTACTGGATGAATGCCTGGACGTCGCCCAGCGACATCGTCCCGGACGCCACTCGCACGCCGCCGATGACCGCGATCGCCACGTAGTTCAGGTTGGAGATGAAGCTCATCGCCGGCTGGATGATCCCCGAGATGAACTGGGCCTTGAAGCTCGCGCGGAACAGCCGCTCGTTGTGCTTGTCGAAGGCCTCGATCACCTGGGGCTGGCGGCCGAACACCTTCACGATGGCGTGACCGGTGTGCGTCTCCTCGATGTGCCCGTTGAGCAGCCCGGTCTGCTCCCACTGGGCCGCGAACTGCTTCTGGGATCGGCGGGCGATCATGACCGTCACGACGCCGGAGAGCGGCACCACCACGAGCGAGATGGCGGCGAGCACGGGGCTGATCGTGAGCATCATGACCAGGACCCCGACGACGGTCAGGAGCGCGGTGATGAGCTGGGTGAGGCTCTGCTGGAGCGTCTGGGCGACGTTGTCGATGTCGTTCGTCACGCGGCTCAGGATGTCCCCGCGCGACTGGCGGTCGAAGTAGGCCAGCGGCAGGCGGCCCAGCTTGGACTCGACGCTGCGGCGCAGGCGGTAGACGGTCCGCTGGGTGACGCCGGCCATGAGGTACGACTGCGCCCAGCTGAAGATCGCGCTCAGCACGTAGACGGCGCCGAGCACGAGCAGCACGCCGCCCAGCGCGCCGAAGTCCACGCCCTGCCCGGGGACTACGTTCATGCTCGCGAGCATGTCCGCGAGCCGGTCCTGGCCACTCGCTCGGAGCGCCGCGACCGCTTGGTCCTTCGTGACCCCGGCCGGCATCTGCTTACCGACCGCGCCCTCGAAGACGAGGTTCATCGCGTTGCCGAGGATCCGCGGCCCCGCGATCGCGAAGGTCACGCTGACCACGGCGAGGACGATGACGAGGACGATCAGGCGTGCCTCCGGCCGCAGGGTGCCCAGCAGCCGGCGGAAGGAGCCGCGGAAGTTCCTCGCCTTCGCGGCCGGCGCCATCCCGAAGCCGCCGGGGCCGTGACCGCCCGGTCCCGGGCCGGGTGGACCGCCGCGCGGGCCGCCGCCCGGACGCCCGATCACGCGACCTCCTCCGCGGTCAACTGGGAGTACACGATCTCGCGGTAGGTCGAGCAGGACTCCAAGAGCTCCGCGTGCGTGCCGATACCGGCGACGCCCCCGTCCTCCAGCACGATGATCCGGTCGGCGTGCATGATCGTCCCCACGCGCTGCGCGACGATGAGCACCGTCGCCGTTCCGAGCTCGCGATGGAGCGCCGCCCGAAGCTGGGAGTCCGTCTTGAAGTCGAGCGCCGAGAAGCTGTCGTCGAAGACGTAGACCTCGGGCTTCTTGACCAGCGCCCGCGCGATTGCCAGGCGCTGGCGCTGCCCGCCGGAGACGCTCGTGCCGCCCTGGGTCACGGGGGTCGCGAGCTGCGCGGGCATCTCCTTGACGAAGTCGCTCGCCTGGGCGATCTCCAGCGCGCGCCAGAGGTCCGGCTCAGGCGCGTCCTCGTCGCCGAAGCGCAGGTTGCTCGCGACGGTCCCGCTGAAGAGGAAGGCTCGCTGGGGAACCACCCCGATCCGCCGCCAGAGGTCGTCGCGCCGCAGCCGGCGGACGTCCACGCCGTCGATGAGCACGCTGCCGCCCGTGACGTCGTAGAAGCGCGTGATGAGGTTCACCAAGGTGGACTTGCCGCTCCCGGTGCTCCCGACGATGGCGGTGGTCTCGCCGGGACCGGCCGTGAAGGAGATGGCTCGCAGGATCGGGTTCTCCGCGCCCGGGTAGCGGAACTCCACGTCCCGGAACTCCACGACGCCCGCCCGCGGCGGCGCGGCGACGGGCGTCTCCGGGTCCACGACCGACGGTTCGGCCTCGAGGACCTCGCAGATCCGCCCGGCCGACACGGCCGCCCGCGGGACCATGACGAACATCATCACGGCCATGAGGACCGCGAAAAGGATCTGGATGATGTACTGGAGGAAGGCGGTCAGGTTCCCGATCGGCATCGCCCCACTCTCGACCCTGATGGCGCCGAACCACATGATCGCGACGGTCGAGAGATTCATGATCCCCATGAGCGACGGGATGGTCAGCGCGAAGAGCCGGTTGACCTGCAGCGAGGTGGCGGTCAGGTCCCGGTTTGCCTCGTCGAAGCGCCGTTCCTCGTAGTCGGTTCGCACGAACGCGCGGATGACCCGGATGCCCGCCAGCGTTTCGCGGACCACCAGGTTGATCCGGTCGATCTTCCGCTGCATGGCCTGGAAGAGCGGCAGCGCACGGGTGATGACCGTTCCGACGACGAGTCCCATGACCGGAATGATCACGACCAGCAGACCCGACAGGGGCACATCCTGGCGAAGCGCCATGATCACGCCACCCACGGACATGATCGGGGCCGAGATCATCATCGTGAGCGCCAGGAGAACCACCATCTGGACCTGCTGGACGTCGTTCGTGTTGCGGGTGATGAGCGAGGCCGTCCCGAACCGGTTGACCTCGACCTGGGAGAACGTCTGCACCGCGCGGAACACGGCGCTCCGCACGTCGCGGCCGAAGGCCATTGCGGTCTTCGCGCCCCAATAGGCCGCGATCACCGCGGCCACGCCGAGCAGCAGCGTGACCAGCAGCATGAAGCCGCCGGTCCGCACGATGTAGTCGGTGTCGCCCTTCACGACGCCGTTGTTGATGATCTCCGCGTTGAGCTCCGGCAGGTAGAGGTTGGCGATCGCCTGCACGAGCAGGAGCGCGATCACCAGACCGAGCTGACGCCCGTAGGGACGCAGGTACTCGCGCAGCAGACGGATCACGAGCCCGCGTGCCCGTCAGGCGCCGCGGCACGCTCCTCGACTGACACAGCTTCAGCCTAGGGCGCGCTCGGCCCGCCGACCTGCCGACCCGCCGGCGCGGCCCATCCGCAGGCTCGGCGTCCGCGCGGCTACGCTGAGGACGGTCCGCCCCGTTCGATCGGCGCGCGGACAGGGGAGAACATACGTGGCAAAGAACAGCGGGCAGACGAGCGGCCTCGGCGCGCTCGTTCCCGCGATCATCGGCGTGGCGGTCGTGGCCTTCCTCGGCCTGGGCTCAGTCACGCAGATCGGCGCGGGCGAGATCGGCATCGTGAAGCACTGGGGCGCGGTGGACGTGGCCAATCCGGACACCTTCGAGCCGGGCATCCACATCAAGCTGCCGATCCGGGACGACGTGGTGATCTTCGACACCCGGATCCAGAAGGAGCAGGTCAGCGCCCAGGCCGCATCGAAGGACGGCGTGACGATCACCTCGACGATCGCCGTGAACTTCCACATCGACGCGCCGAAAGCGCCGCTGCTGCTCCAGAACATCGGCGCGGACTACAAGACCAGGATCATCGACCAGCAGATCCAGCAAGCCTTCAAGGACGTCACCGCGACGTACGCCGGCCTCGAGCTCATCCAGAAGCGCGACGAGGTCGCGAGCAAGGCGAAGAGCGCGCTCCGCGACAAGCTCTCGCCCTACTACATCCTCGTGGACGAGTTCACGATCCCCAACTACGAGTTCCCCAAGGAGTTCAGCGACGCGATCCTCGCGACCCAGGTCGCGAACCAGCAGAACCTCCAGGCCAAGCAGCTCCAGGACAAGGCCAAGACCGAGGCCGAGACCGCGCTCATCGTGGCCCAAGGCCAGGCGAACGCCCAGCGGGCCCAGGCGACCACGCTCACGCCGGAGTACCTGCAGCTCCAGGCGATCCAGAAATGGAACGGGCAGCTGCCGCAGTACCTCACGCCGAACCAGCCGCTGCCGTTCATCGGCACGGCGGCAGCGCCGAGCGGCCAGACGCCGGCCGCGACGCCGCCGGCGAAGTAGCCGGCAACGTAGCCGAGAGGGTCAGGCCGCGGTAGACCTCGCGCCCGCCGCGAGCAGGGAGCAGACGTGCGCCGCGCGCTGGATGAAGGCCAGCGCGGCGGGCGAGCGGTAGCGGTCGCGATGCCAGGCCAGCGCGAGCACGCGCGGCGGCATGTCCGGCAGCGGCAGGACGCGGATCGCCGGGTCGTTCTCGGTGAGCGCGAGCGCCGGCACGAGCGCGCAGCCCACGCCCGCCGCGACCATTCCCTGGATGATGCCGTTGTCGTCGGAGCGGAAGACGATGTCGGCCTCGATCCCGTGGCTTCGCAGGTACTCCTCGACGTGCGCGATCGTCCGGCACCGCTTGAACCCGACGAGCTCGAGCGCGCCGATCTGCTTCAGGGTCACCTTGCCCGATCGGCCGACCATGGAGTCCGCGGGCACCGCGAGCACGTACGGATCGCGCATGAGCTCGATCGCTTCGAGGGGGCCGCTCGGCATCGGCAGGACGCTGAACGCCAGGTCCAGCTCGCCGCGCTCGACCTGCCGGAGGAGGTCGTCGTCGTTCGCGCTTTCGGTCAGCCGCAGCTCGACGTTCGGCCACTCCGCCGCGAACTCCCGGAGCAGCCCCGGCAGGATCTTCGTGCCGACGCTTTGGTACGTCCCGATCCGGAGGCTCCCAGCACCGCCCTCGCCGAAGGCGGTGAGATCCGCGCGCGCGGCTCGCAGGCGCGCCACGATCGCCTCGGCGTGCCCGAGCAGGAGCCGCCCCGGCTCGGTGAGGGTGACGTGCCGCCGCCCGCGCGAGCGCTCGAGAAGCCGCTGACCCACGGCCGCTTCCAGCGTGGCGATCTGCTGGCTGAGCGCCGAGGTCGAGCAGTCCAGGCGATCGGCCGCCGCCCAGAACGAGCCCGCCTCGGCGATGGCCTGCAAGGCCACGAGGTGACGAAGCTCCAGGCTGTCCCAATGTTTAGGTTCCACGCACAATAGTAGTAGCAAATCGCGTTGCTCTAATCAAGTTGGCACGCGATGATCGGTCCCATGCAAGCCCTGATCGTGCTCATCTCGCTGGTCCTGCTGGCGGTCGCCGCACTCAGCCTGGGCGTCGACTCCCGGGTCGTCGAGCTGGAGCCCGCCTCCCGTAGCTGGTGGCCCGCGCGCGCGAGGAACGAGGCGAGCCCCGTGCCGGCTGGCCGCCGCGCCGGCGGCGTGCTGCAACGGCGGCGCCTGGGCGTGCTGCAGCCCGCACGTCCTCGCGACCACGAGGATCGCACCGCGGCCTAACGACCTCGCCGCTCGCGGCATGGCCGAGCGGCCTACCTGTATGCGGCGAGCGCCTCATCCGGACGGCGGCGGCCCGTCGCTCCTACCGCATCCCGAACGACGTCGCGACGTGACCCTCACGGACCTCCTTCACGCAGAGGCTCGGATGGCAACCCAGGTCGGCGCACTCGCTCGTGCACAGATGCGTCCGCGCGCACTCGACGCACAGGCGCAGGCCGTCGCAGACCTCGCAGACGGCATGGTGCCGCTCGTCGATCGGGTGACCGCAGGTGAGGTCGCGCTCAAGCATGGCGCCACGACTCAGCCCTTCGACCGCGCGCCAGAGCCCGTCCCAGATCGCGCGCCGCTCGCCGTCGCTCGGCGCGTGCCCCGCGAGCTCGCGGAAGGCGATGACGCCGCGTGCCGCGAGCGCGCCCCAGGCCTTCGGCTCGCGCGCCGCGACCGCCCGCACGAGCGCCGGCTCGCGCGCGATCGTCCGCCGGACGGCACCTTCTACCGACACGGGTCTTAGCGTAGGACGGTATGGATCGATCCCCGCCGTCCGTTCAGGATGCTCCATCCACCACACGCCGACTGCGGGCCGCGATCGCGCGGGCGTACGAGCGAGAGGTACGAGCGCCCGGCAACGAGCCGCGCCTGCTCGCGATGGTCGCGTTCCTGGTGACGTTCGCGCTCGCGCGCGTCGTCACGCACTTCTTGCTGGCGGAGAGCGGCGGCGGCGGCCTGCAGATCGGCGGGCTGCATGTCCACCACCTGGTCTTCGGGATCGTCCTGCTGCTCGTGGCGTCGCTGCTCGACATCGTCGATACCCTGCGCCGTATCCGTGCCGTGCTCTTCGGGATCGCCGCGGCGCTCGTGCTCGACGAGTTCGCCCTGGCGCTGAACCTCGCGGACGTCTACTGGGCGCCGCAGGGCCGCGAGAGCATCGACGCGGTCGTGCTCTTCGGTGCGGCGCTCGGCGTCGTCACGCTCGGCCGAGGCTTCTGGCGCGCGGTCTGGCGGGAGGTCGGCGGCCTCCGCGCCCGCGAGCACTGATCGCCGCCGAGCGCCCTACCCGCGCGGGGTGAGCGCCTCGTGGATCGCGTGCGCGGCGCGCTTGCCGGCGCCGGCGGCGAGGATCACGGTCGCGGCGCCGGTCACGGCGTCGCCGCCGGCGAAGACGAGCGGCTTGGGCGTGCGCCCGGTCTCCTCGTCGGCGACGAGGCAGCCGGCCTTCGTCGTGAGGAGCCCGGAGGTCGTCCGGGTGAGCAGCGGGTTCGGGGTCGTGCCGATCGCGAGGACGACGTTGTCCACCGGGATCGTGACCTCTTCGCCCTCGATCGGGACCGGGCGCGCGCGGCCGGACTTGTCGGGCTCGCCGAGCCGCATCTTCTGGCAACGCAGCCCGGTGACCCAGCCGTCGGCGCTCCCGACGACCTCGAGCGGGCTCGTGAGCCAGTGGAACGTGACGCCCTCCTCGATCGCGTGGCCGTACTCCTCGACGCGGGCGCTCATCTCCTTGTCGCTGCGCCGGTAGACGATCATCGCCTCCTCGGCGCCCATCCGGAGCGCGGTCCGCGCGGCGTCCATCGCGGTGTTGCCCGCCCCGATGACGGCGACGCGCTTGCCCACGTTCACCGGCGTGTCGGACTCGGGGAACTCGTAGGCGCGCATGAGGTTCACGCGGGTGAGGAACTCGTTCGCCGACATGACCCCATTGAGATTCTCGCCCGGGATGCCGAGGAACTGCGGCAGCCCGGCGCCGGTGCCGACGAACACGACGGTGTAGCCGAGCCGGCCGAAGAGCTCGTCGAGCGTGAGCGTCTTGCCGATGATGACGTTGCAGACGATCTCGACGCCCATCGCCTTCAGCACGCCGATCTCCCAGTCGAGGATCGCCTTGGGCAGCCGGAACTCGGGGATGCCGTAGCGGAGCACGCCGCCGGGCGCGTGGAGCGCCTCGTAGACCGTCACGGGGTAGCCGAGCCGGGCGAGCTCGCCGGCGCAGACGAGTCCGGAGGGCCCCGAGCCGATGACCGCGATCTTCTGCGGGCGCGTCGGCCGCAGCGCCGCGGCAGGCGCCTGGGTCCGCTCCCAGTCGGCGACGAAGCGCTCGAGGTGGCCGATCGCGACCGGCGCGAGGCGCGTGCCGAGGCTGCAGCGCTCCTCGCACTGCGACTCCTGCGGGCAGACCCGCCCGCAGATCGCGGGCAGCGGGTTCGCGCCGCGGAGGATCTTCGCCGCGCCGGCCATGTCGCCGGTCGCGACAGCGTGGATGAAGTCGGGGATGGGGATCCGCACCGGGCAGCCCTCGACGCACACCGGGTCCTGGCAGCGCAGGCAGCGCTCGGCCTCGAAGGCGGCGTGGAAGATCGTGTAGCCGTCGTTCACTTCTTTGAAGTCGTGCGCGCGCACCTCCGGCTCGCGCACCGGCATCGGGGTCTTCTCCGCGCGCTTCACCGGCATCAGCGCACCCCCGATGGCGCCGGGGCCGCCGTGGGCGCCTGGGTCGCCGATGGCGCCGGGGCCGGCGGCATGGCGGCACAGGCGAGGCGCTCGACGGCCTCCTTCTCCTGGCGCACGTACTGCTTGCTCCGACGCATCCCCACCGCGAAGTCCACCTCGTGCGCGTCGAAGATCGGGCCGTCCACGCAGGCGAAGCGGGTCTCGCCGCCCACGATGACCCGGCAGCCGCCGCACATTCCGGTGCCGTCCACCATGAGCGGGTCGAGGGAGACGAGCGTCTTCACCTTCGCCTCGCGGGTGGACTCGGCGATCGCGCGGAGCATGACCATCGGACCGATCGCGACGACGGTGTCCGGCCGACCCGGCCCCTCGCCGGCGATGAGCTGCGCGAGGCGCTGGGTGACGAAGCCCTTGAAGCCGGCCGAGCCGTCGTCGGTGCAGATCTCCACGTTCGTGCAGATCGCGCGCAGCTCGTCGGTGAGGATGAGCAGGTCTTTGTTCCGCGCGCCGACGATCGCGGTGGTCGTGTCGCCGCGCGCCGAGAGCTCCTTCATGAGGCAGAGCAGCGCGGCCGAGCCGAAGCCGCCGCCGACGGCGCAGACGTGGCCGCCGGGCGCGATGTCCACCGGCGTGCCGAGCGGACCGACGACGTCGAGGATCTCGTCGCCGACCTCGAGCGCGCAGACCCGCTTGGTCGTCGCGCCGACCTCCTGGACGACGATCGTGAGCGTGCCCGCGGCGCGATCGTAGTCGGCGATGGTCACCGGGATGCGCTCGCCACCCTCGCGCACGCGGAGCATGACGAACTGGCCCGCCTTGGCCGCCGCCGCGATGAGCGGCGCGTCGAGGCGGAAGAGCTTCGTCACCGGCGTGAGCCTGCGGGTCTCGACGATCCGTGCCATCCCAGCCGCCTAGAGGTCCGGGCTCGCGTGCATCGCGCGCAGGCGCTTCCAGCGGCGGTCGGCCTCGTCCTGGATGCCGCGCACGATCTCGGCGTTCGCCGGCGCGAGGAGGTGGCGGGTCTTCCCCATCGTCCCGAGCCAGTCCGCGACCGGGCGGCGGCGGCCGATCGCGTCGGGGGCGTAGGTGATCGACGTCTTGCCGGGCTCGAC
>Ga0082335_1007575_pt1 | contig 12989 bp, 13 predicted proteins | sample Subgrocontami58m_FD_72375 | JGI IMG/M metagenome (GOLD analysis project Ga0082335, IMG submission 72375) | Subsurface groundwater microbial communities from S. Glens Falls, New York, USA - GMW37 contaminated, 5.8 m (SPADES assembly) (version 2) ...
GAGACGGCGGGGCCAAGGGGAAGGCTGACCCGCGCCCCCTGAATCGGAACCCAACCCGGGGGTAGGGGCGCCCCCCCGTGGCCGCCCCGGGGCGGGCAGAGGCGCCCGCCCCTACGGGGTAGATAATGGACAAACAAGATCCCATCGTCGCCGAGATCCGCCGCTTCGTCGAGCGGGAGGTGATCCCGGTCGCCTCGGAGCTGGAGCACCGCGACGAGTTCCCCGACTCCCTCTTCGGCGCCATGAAAGAGCTGGGGCTCTTCGCCATCGCTGTCCCCGAGGAGTTCGGCGGCCTCAACCTCTCCTATCGCACCTACGCCGGCGTCGTGGAGGAGATCGCCCGGGGTTGGATGAGCCTGGGCGGCATCATCAACACCCACGTCATCGCCTGCCACATGATCAACCACTACGGCACCCCCGAGCAGCGCCAGCGCTTTCTCCCGGACATGGCCACCGGGACCAAACGCGCCGCTCTCACCATCACCGAGCCCAACGCCGGCAGCGACGTCCAGGCCATCCAGTCCCGGGCCGTCCGGGATGGCGACGACTACGTCCTCAACGGCACCAAGATGTTCATCACCAACGGCCGCCGCGCCGACTTCTACTGCGCCGTCGTCAAGACCGACCCCCAGGCCGAGCCGGCCCACCGGGGCATCAGCGTCTTCCTGGTTGATCGCAGTACCCCCGGGCTGATCGTGGGCCGCGACATCCCGAAACTGGGCTACAAGGGCGTCGAGACCACCGAAGCCAGCTTCGAAGACGTCCGTGTCCCGGCCAGCAATCTGTTGGGCGGCGTCGAGGGCAAGGGTTTCGTGCAGGTCATGAGCGGCCTCGAGGTGGGGCGGATCAACGTCGCCGCCCGCGCCGTGGGTCTCTCGCAGGCCGCCTTCGAGGACGCCATCCGCTACGCCCAGCAGCGGTGGACCTTCGGCAAGCCCATCGCCGAGCACCAGGCCATCCAGCTCAAGCTGGCCGACATGGCCACCCACATCCAGGCAGCCCGGCTCCTGACCCACTGGGCCGCGGACGCCAAGGACCGCGGCGAGCGCTCCGATATGGCCGCTGGTATGGCCAAGCTCTTCGCCACCGAGACCGCATTGGAGGTGTCGCTCGAGGCCATGCGCGTCCATGGCGGCTACGGCTACACCCAGGACCTGCGGCCCGAGCGCTACTACCGCGACGCCCCCCTCATGGCCATCGCCGAGGGCACCAACGAGATCCAACGCCTGGTCATTGCCCGCAACCTCCTCAAAGCCTACCCCGCCCCGTAGCCCCACCTCCGGTTTCTGGTTGCTCGTTCCGCGCTACGAGTTGCAATCCCACCCTCAAACCTCTAACTTCCAACCAGAAACCACGAACCAGAAACGAGGAACCGAGCCATGGCCGTGAGAGCGCTGGTCCGCTTCAAGGCCGCCGACATCTGGGACACCCCCGATGACGGCAACAGCTACGAGGTCATCGATGGAGAGCTGTATGTGACACCGCCTCCGAACACGGCCCATCAGAACGCCTCCAGCAACCTCTTCCGCTACCTTGGCCCGCATGTCCACCAGCATGGCCTCGGCAAGGTCATGTACGCGCCGGTGGAAGTCGTGCTCGACGAGGGATCTGGTGTCCAGCCCGACATCGTGTTCGTGTGTCGCGACCGCCTCGGCATCATCGCCGAGCAGGCCATCGAAGGGCCGCCCGACCTCGTCGTCGAGATCCTCTCCCCGCGCACGCGCAGCCGTGACCGTGGCATCAAGATGCGCCGCTACGCTTCAGCCGGCATCCCGCACTACTGGCTGCTCGACCCCCGTTCTCGCTCTCTGGAGCCCTACCGCCTGACCGAGACCGGCTACAAGCGCGTCGGGATCTACGGCCCCGGCTCGGTCTTCGAGCCCGACCTGTTCCCTGGCCTCGCCATTCCCATCGACGAGCTGTGGACATAGAACATGCCGCTCGACGACGCCCTGCACGACTGGGAGGAGCGCGTGTCGCGCGCCCCACAGCGCCAGCCCGAGTTCCGCACCAGCTCGCTCCCCCTCAAACCCCTCTACACGCCCCTTGACCTGGCCGATCAGGACTTCGCAGCCGACATCGGCTACCCGGGCGACTACCCCTTCACCCGCGGCATCCAGCCCACCATGTACCGCGGCCGGCTCTGGACCATGCGCCAGTACGCCGGCTTCGGCACCCCGGCCGAGACCAACGAGCGCTTCAGCTACCTCCTGAGCCAGGGCCAGACGGGGCTCAGCATCGCCTTCGACCTCCCCACCCAGACGGGCTACGACTCCGACCACGTCCTCGCCGAGGGCGAGGTGGGCAAGGTCGGCGTCGCCATCTCCAGCCTGGACGACATGTCCACCATGCTGGCCGGCATCCCCCTGGACAAGGTCAGCACATCGATGACCATCAACGCGCCTGCCGCTATCCTCCTGACCATGTACCAGGCGGTGGCGGAAGCCCAGGGTGTCGATCCGGCCAAGCTCGACGGCACCACCCAGAACGACATCCTGAAGGAATACGTCGCCCGGGGCACCTACATCTACCCGCCCGGTCCATCCCTGCGGCTGGCCGCCGAGCTGGTCGCCCACTGCGCCCACCACCTGCCGCGCTGGAACCCCATCAGCGTCAGCGGCTACCACATCCGCGACGCCGGCTCCACCGCCGCCCAGGAGATGGCCTTCGCCCTGGCCAACGCCATCGCCTATGTCGAAGCCGTCATCGCCCAGGGTGTGGCGGTGGACAAGTTCGCGCCGCGCATCTCCTGGATCTTTAACACCCACAATGGCTTCTTCGAGGAGGTCGCCAAGTACCGCGCTCTGCGGCGCCTCTGGGCGAAGATCATGCGGGAGCGCTTCGGCGCCCAGGACCCCCGCTCGTGGATGCTGCGCACCCACACCCAGACCGGCGGCTCCACCCTCACCGCTCAGCAGCCGGCTAACAACATCGTACGCGCCGGCCTCCAGGCACTGGCCGCTGCCCTGGGTGGGGTCCAGTCCATGGCCCTCTCCTGCTACGACGAGGCCCTGGCCATCCCCACCGAGCAGGCCCAGGAGATGGCCCTGCGCACCCAGCAGATCGTGGCCTACGAGACCGGCGTCGCCGACACGGTGGACCCCCTGGCCGGCAGCTACCTGGTGGAGTCCCTCACGAGCGGCCTGGAGCAGGCCGCTCAGGAGTACATCGAGCGGATCGCGTCCCTCGGCGGGGCCGTGGCCGCCATCGAGCGGGGCTTCGTCCAGCGCGAGATCCAGGAGGCCGCCTACCGCTACCAGCGGCAGATCGAGTCCGGAGGCCAGGTGATCGTGGGGGTCAACCGCTTCGGCGACAGCCGCGCTCCCAGCCCCGCCATCTTCCGCAGCGACCCCGGCGTCGAAGAGGAGCGGCGAAAAGCCCTGCAGCGCCTCCGCGCCGGCCGGGACGGCCCCACCGTCGCCCAGACGCTCCGCCGCATCGAGGACGCCGCCCGCGCCGGCGATCCCCTCATGCCACCCATCATGGAGGCCGTCAAGACCTACGCCACCCTGGGCGAGATCTGCGACGCCCTCCGCGCCGTCTACGGCGAGTACCGCCCCCCAACGGCCATATAGCGGCTCCTACTACATCTGTAGCATCGTCTCCGCCACCCCCTTCCCTCCGGGCCTGTACACGACCGTAGGGGCGGACCTCTGTGTCCGCCCAGGCGGGGAGGGGACTCGACGCGAGGGCTTGCCCATGGGCCTTCGCAGCCGCAGGCGGGGTCAGGGTGAGGGTTCTGCTATTCCCTCTCCTCCTGGGAGAGGGTCAGAGTGAGGGAAGGAGATCCACCATGTTCATCGACGGCGATACCCACTACTGGCCGCTCCGCTTCATCGATCGCGTGTCTCATCCCGGCAAGGGCTACATCGAGGTGCAGCAGGAGACCTCGCCGGTCCTGAGGTTCGGCGAACCACTTCCGCAAACGGTCGCCACCTACTACCGCGACGGCAAGAAGGTCCACTCCTTCCGGGAGGGCCGCTGGAGCCTCGACGTTCGGGCCGAGTGGATGCGGAAAGACGGCTTCGACGTCCAGGTGCTCATCCCTGACAACCGGCAGCTCATCTATGAGCTGGACCCCGAGCTCGGACGCCAGCTCGCCCGCGCCTACAACGACACGGTGGCCGAGGACATCGCCGGGCGAGACGAGTTCATCGGCGTCGCCTGGGTGTATCTGCCCGATGTCGACGAGGCCGTCCGCGAGCTGCGGAGAGCCGTGGAGCAGCTCGGCCTCAAGGCCGTGAAACTCATGGGCGGCCACGCCGATGGCGACCTGGACGCCGAGGTCCACTGGCCCTTCTACGAGGAGGTCTGCCGCCTCGACGTCCCCATCCTGGTCCATCCGGGCGCCCGCGTCTTCGAGGCCCAGGACAGCCACCCCTGGCTGGTGGGCAGCGAGCGCTACGAGGGCTACCCGCTCTTCCCCACGGCCCTGGGCTTCCCCCTCACCTACATGGTCACCGCCGCGCGCCTCATCTTCAGCGGCGTCCTGGACCGCTTCCCCGACCTCCGTTTCGCCCTCTTCGAGGGCGGCGTGGGTTGGGTGCCCTGGCTCATGGCCACCTTGGACGCCCATACGCCGGAAGAAGCAGGCATCTCTGCCTCTGTGGCCCAGTTCTTCGGCGAGCACCGCCTCCAGAAACGGCCCAGCGAGTACTTCCAGCATTTCTACATCGCCGCCGTCTCCTGGGAGAGCTATCTGCCCGAGATCGTCCGCGCCGTGCCCAACCACAACTTCATCATCGGCAGCGACTTCGACCACGGCGACGCCGTCGCCACCTGGCCCCGGACCGTCCGCACCATCCAGCAAATGCCCGGCCTCTCGGCCGAGGACAAGGAGAAGATCCTCGGCGCCAACACCATGCGCCTGTTCAAACTGAACCAGCCGGCCGCCCGCCAACGCTAGCCCCGGGGCGGAGGAAAAGGGCATCCCCCTCCTTGCCAAGGAGGGGTTAGGGGAGGTTCCTCCTCGCTCGGGGGAGGACGGTGAGGAATCCCCCTCCTTGTCAAGGAGCGCCTGCCCGCCTTCGTCGGGGGCATGGGAGGCTCATCTCGCGCGTCGTGGTACACTCCGTCTGGAGCCCGAGGGTGCTGCAGGTGGGCCGATGGTGCAGATAGTGGTCGATAAGCGGAAGGTCGCCGCGTTCTGCCGTCAACATCACATCCGGCGCCTGGCGCTGTTTGGGTCGGTCCTGCACGCGGATTTTCGTCCCGACTCGGATGTGGACGTGTTGGTCGACTTTGAACCCGGGTCTGTCCCTGGCCTGTTGGGTATCGCTCGCATGGAACGGGAAATGTCCGCACTTCTCGGTGGGCGAAAAGTCGATTTGCGGACGGCGGAAGATCTTAGCCGCTATTTTCGGCAGCGCGTGCTCGAGGAGGCGGAGGTGCAGTACGCACGAGAATGACGCCATCCGCCTGCTGCATATGCTGCATGCGGCCCGTGAAGCGCTGGCGTTTACACGAAGCTGTTCCAGAACAGACCTCGACAAAGACCGCATGTTGGTCCTTGCGTTGGTCAAGGACATCGAGATCATTGGCGAGGCAGCCTACCAGATCTCGGAAGCCACGCGGGAGCAGCTACGGCATGTCCCTTGGGACGACATCATCGGTATGCGTCACCGGTTGGTCCATGCCTATTTTGACATCAACCTGGATATCCTTTGGCAGACCGTGCAGGAGGACATCCCAGCGTTGATTGCTGTCGTGCAGCCGCTCGTGATCGAGGATTAGCAGGGGCCTGGGCCGGCATCCCCCTTCTTGGCAAGAGGCCACGGGGGCCCCCGGCCCTCTCCGCAAGCGGAGAGGGCCGGGCGTGTTGATGCCCCCCGCGGGTAACGGGTAACATGGGCCCCAACTCGGGACGCGCGGTGACCGGCAGTCCCGAGCGGGAGGTCAAGCGGGTGGAGACCGGCCGGCAGGCCAGATTGGGGCTTCCGTGGACTCACTTGGCGCAAGACGCGGCGCTGGTAGTCTTGGTGGGTTTCGTTTTGCCCTGGTTCGCGGTGGCGTGCAGCGCACGCTCCATAGGCGGCGCCCCCCCCGGCACATCTCCAACAGCAGCAGCAATGGCGCCAGTGTCCACACCAACCCCATCGACGGCCTCGGCCACCTTGGGAGACCTTCGATTCATCGTAACGAGGACGATAATCGGTCGGGAGGTGCAGGCAGAAGAGAAGGCCTTTCTAGGAGGGGAGTACCCGTGGGGCAGCACTCGCCTGGCTGAGCTCTCGGGATGGAAGCATGCACTTGTGGAATTCCTGATTGAGAACGCTTCTGACCGCTGGGGAACCTGGGACATAAGCTGCACAGCGCAGTTCATCGATTCTGAGGGCTTTGAGGACGGGCGAGGCCGCCTCCAGCCCTACGGCGCGTGCCGAGGGCCGATCCCCCCCAGAATCTCCTTGAGGTTCCTGGCGTTGGGCTATGTCCCCGAAGGACGACAACTGAAAGCCGTCCGGTTCTACCAGGGTGGTCCCAGGGTCGGAGCCCCGACGGTCGAACTTCCTGCCAGCTCGATACCTCGGTCGGTGACCGAGTCCAACCGGGAAGCGGCAAGCAGGCTCGCCCAGCCAACACCGCTTGGCGGGCAGTGCGAGCGGGACTCCAAGTACGTGGTGGAGAGCATGATACTCGAGCAGGGGCGTGCCAGGCTAAGCATCACTGTACAGAATACTGGCGGCGGAGACTGGGAAGTGGGCGATCCCGGGTTTTTCACCCTTGCGGTGATGGCTGATGGCCGTTTTCGGCTGTCGACCCAGTGCTGCGTTGACATCGAGCGGCCATGGGGGGGCAGTTACTCCGGCGACCACTTCCGGCTCGCGCCGGGGCAGGCGCGCACCGGCGACCTGCGGGCGAAAGTGGTGTTCGGTTCTGCGGACGATTCTCGCCCACTCATGGTCACATTGTTCGCACCGGTAGGTCCACGGTACGCACCTTCCACCCGCGAGAGGCCCGCATGCTCCTCGGGGCCACTCGTGATCAAGCCCGAGTAACGCGGTCGCAAGACACGTCGGTAAAGGGGGGCAAGGACGTGTGCAACGCCAGGGACTATGGACCACTTTGAGGGCTTGATCGCCAGGGTCTTTAGACCGAACTTCCAGAGGGTTCCACCCGGATTGCCGGTTTCCCGTGCTTGGGGACGTGGAAGTTCGGGCTACTCTGAGACGCGCCGTGGACGACACCTCCAACAGCTCCGGGGCCGACTGCCCGGCGCTCCCGCACCCACCAGCGGCCAGGCGACGCCGAGACTGGCGCTGCGGTGGTGCAGCCTTTCGGTTTCCGCTGATCGATGGCTACCTCGGATGGCTCTATCTGGACAAGCGGAGCTACGGTACCGACCCTTCGGGCGACCACACGGGACTGGACATTTGGCCACCTGTTCGGGATGCCCAGGCGGATGTGTATCCGCTCGCCAATGGGGTGCTGAAAGAGGTGAACCGGGCCAGACACTCGTTCGAGGTCTACTACCGAGACCAGGGGGTGACATCGTACATGGCGCACGTGGTGCTCAACGACGGTCTTGGCAACGACGACTCGGTCCATGCCGACCAGCCACTGGGCAGGTTGCTTCTGCAGCCTGGGAACACCCACCTGCACTTCTCGCTGAGGCACAGCAGGGACTGGAGCCACTACGACGACCAGCAAGGCCCGAACCGCAAGGTGAATCCGGGGCCGATGCTGGCGGAGGACCCGTCAGACTGGTTCAACGCCAATCTGAGCGACCCGGCCGGGGCGGCGACGCCGTCGTACCACGACTACCCATACTTTCGGCGTCCCTACAGTGACTTCTGCCGCGCGGGGACCAGATAGAGTGCACGAGTAGACACATGGCTCGAACAACCGAGGAGGCAAGAGTATGAAGATCGGCGTCCTGCCAGACCAAGATGTTGCTTCACCCTTGCCCGAGGGCTTCCGCATCCACGCGAAGGAGATTCTGCGGTCTGTCGGAATCCTCCTGCTTGTCGCGCTCGCGATTGGATGCGGGGCGAAACCAGAGGACGCGGTTCTTGGCAAATGGGTCACGGTGAGCCTTTCACAACAGGATAACCCCTTGGGGTTCCTAACGGGAATAGAGATGGAGTTCCTCAAGGGTGGAACCGTGGCAGTCGTGGTCACGCTGGGGACGGGCGCCGGCACACCGACGCGCGTTTCGGCGACAGGGAGTTACAGATTCGTCGAAGACAACCGAATGAGGGTAGAAATCCCCGGCGGCAATCCGCCCATTACCCTGTACTCAGTCGCGATAGCCGGTGACGACCTTACGCTGACCGATCCCGCTGGCAACGCCCAGAGGTTGCGGAGATCACGTTAACTCCCCAGCACTGCGATCCCAGAAGGTCCGTTCTGGGGACGGGGCCGCGCGCCAGCTACCGCAGAGCCGCGCCGCTCCTCGCCAGCGTGGCGCTCACGCTCGCCATCGGCTGCTCGCAAGCGATCTCTTGCGATCCCCAGGCAGCCAGCTACGCCCAGTGCGAGCAGTTCCGGCAAGAACTGCGCCGCACCGAGGACCAGGCGCGCACGGCCGCCGAGCAGCAGCTACGCGGCGCGGCCGATGAGGCCGGCCGGGCCGCCGAGGCGGAGGCGCGGCGCCAAGCGGACGGTTTTCTGGCCGCCCTCAGACGAGCTCTGGAAGAGGCAATCCAGTCCCTCCGCAAACCGTCGTCCGGGTCACCCCCGCCGACACCTGTCCCGCCTCAACCAGCACCAAATCCCCAAACTGGTCTGCTTGCCCCCGTGCCGGCGGGCATCGTCCTCACCGTGGCCGGGGGCCCCGGCACCCCCACCGGGGCCTCTGGCGGCTACAACAACCCGCTGCCCCAACGCCTCTCCGGCATTGTCTGCCACATCGGCCCGGCGCCGGACCACTGCGCCAATCAGCAGTACGGCCTCGACCTCATCCCAAGCAATCCCTCAGTCAGAACGATCCTCGCGCCAACCGACGGGGCGGTCGCACTCCTTGATACGGGGCCCGGATGCGTCCTCCTCAAGGTCGCGGGCAACCTGAACATGAACATCTGCCACTTCGATAGATTCGACGTGAAGCAGGGGGACACGGTCATACGCGGCAAGACTCTCGGCAATCGCAGTACGGCCCATATCCACGTCAGCCTTGATGCCCGTTACGACGCCAACGGTACTCAGAAAGCCAATCGCGCTGAGTGGTCACCCGTCCCTTTTTCCGGCGGCCACGCCATTGAAGGCCAGGATTTCCCGGCCCTGGAAGATACCCGCCCAAACTACCACATTGGCCGAACCGTCGTCTCCACGAACCAGAAACGATGACGGCAACCTCCAGCCGAGACGCCGCCATGCTAACATGTCCGAGCGATGTGGGTCATGCGTGCCAAGCTCGACATCCATCAGTTCTATGCGCAGCACATCAGACCGCTGCCGCGGCACGATAAGCTGCGCCTGGTGGCGGTGATGGCGGCCGAATTGGCCTCGGGCACCGCTCCCGAAGACCGACAGGAACGCAGTCTGCTCCAGATCGAAGGGCTGGGGGCAGAGCTCTGGCAAGGCGTCGACGCTCAGGCGTACGTCCATGAACTCCGCGAGGAGTGGGACCACCGACCCTGACCAAACTCGACGCCGCCCTCGCAGACGTAGTGACCCTTGGTTTCGACACGTCGCCGTTCATCTACTTCATCGAAGTTCGCCCCGCCCCTGGCGCGGCGCCACCAGGAATGAAAGCAACCGTTCGTGGTGAGCTTGTCGAACCACGCGCCAACCGTCCTTCGACAGGCTCAGGACGAACGGATGGCCGATTTCAGACCAGTTCCCCATGCCCCTGGCGGGGCAGGGCGCCTAGCGAGCCTTGCGGGTGAACTTCTGGATCTGGTGGCAGTCGGGCGGCACGAGCCCGTGCCGGCCGGCGATGGTCCAGGTGACCTCGGCCACATAGAGATCTCCTCGGGAGTCCAGGCAGAGCCCATGGGGGGCGACGAAGTTCCCCGGCGCGCACACGTCCAGGTCGCCCCAGCGAGCCACCAGCGTCCCGCTCAGGTCGAAGATGCTGACCCTGCCGGGCCGCTCCTCGGCGGCCACGCCGTGGACGAAGGACTTGCGTCCCGGCCGGACGCCCAGCTCGGCGACGTAGACGAGGCCTTCCCGATCGATCTTGATGGCGCACGGTCGCTGGACGTCGGTCCACTCGTCCAGGTACTCCCCGTCCGGGCTGAAGAACTGGAGGCGGTCGTTCTCGCGGTCGGCGACCAGCACCCGCCCGTCCGGCGCCACCCAGATCCCGTGGGGCAGGTAAAATTGTCCGGGGCCCACTCCCGGCTCCCCCCAGGAGCGGAGGAGCTTGCCCTCGGCCGAGAAGTGGTGGACGCGGGCGTTGCCGTACCCGTCGGCCACGTAGAGGTCGCCGTTGGCCGCCACCGCCAGGTTGGTGCAGCGGTTGAAGGGCGGCCCGCCGCGTTCCACCGTCTCCACGTCGCGTCCGTCGTACCCGGTGTCCGAGGGCTGGCCCGGCGCTCCGAGCGTCATCAACAGCTCGCCGTCGAGCGTGAACTTCCGGACGCTGTGGTCACCGTTGTCCACACAGTAGACCGTGTCATCCGGGCCGATCGTGATCCCGTGGCTGTTGGTGAAGACCCCATCGCCCCACTTACCCACGTAGCTGCCGTCGCTCTCGTAGACAAGGACACGGAAGTCCTGCCGGGTGAAAAGATAGACGCGGTCTCGGGAGTCGACGGCTACATCGGTGACCTCGAGATGGCTCAGACCGGCGGGGAGCTGCTCCCACCGGTCGTTCACCTCGTAGGCCCATTCACGGACGGCAATCATGGCGCTCCTTCCAATGCACCCCTACTGCGACGTCGACGCTCGTCACCCGCCTCCCCGTATGTCCGCCGGCTCCAGCCGCAGGTCCACCAGGGCGAAGCGGCCGCGGCGCACCTCGCCCAGCGCCTGCTCCATCGCCCCACGGAGCTGCTCGGGCTCCGTCACTCGCACACCGAACCCACCGAAGACGGGCGCCAGGGCCGAGTAGTCGGGCGTCGGCGCGATGGGATGGCCGTAGAAGACGCCCGTCTGCGTGCCAAACCCCTCCGGGTAATACCTGAGGTGGGCGCTCTTCATGGCCGCGTAGCCCTCGTTGTTGAAGATCACGGTCAGCAGGGGGGTCTCGTACTCCTGCATGTAGCCCAGCACCGAGGTCACTGGGTTGTAGTTGAAGGCGCCGTCGCCGACGAAGCAGGCGACGGTCCGCTCCGGCTGGGCCACCTTGATGCCCAGGGCCATGCACATCCCCGTGCCCAGGCCGCCCGTCACCTTGGCATGGTAGGTGCCGGGCAATGAACGCACGACGTAGCGCTGGACGAAGGGCCGGTGCGTGGTGGTCTCGTCCATGATCACCACGTCCGGCGGCAGCACCTCACCGATCACCTGGCAGGCCCAGCGCGGGTCGATGGGCCGGGCCGCCGAGGCCCCTCGCGCCTCGAGCTGCCAGCCGTCCCGCTCGCGCCGGTGGGCCGCCCCCAGACGCTCTCGCCTCTCCGCTCGAGCCGCGCCGTCGCCCCGCTCGACCAGCAGGACCTGCACGCGGTGAAAGAGTCCCTCCAGCGCCACGTCCATGGCCCCACTCACGCACAGGTCCACCTGGTAGGGCCAGAGGGGCAGATGGGCCTTGCCCGGGTCCTCGTCCACCATGATCACCGTCGCGCCACCGGCGGGACCCTTCGACGGCGGGTGCCACGGACCCCGGCAGGCGAGCAGCACCACACAGTCGGCCTGGTCCATCAGAGGCCGTGCCGCGTAGCCCTGGTGCAGCGGATGATCGCGGGGGAAGTTGACGAAGTTGCCGTTCTGCGCCTCCACCACCGGCGCGGCCAAGCCCTCGGCCAGTGCCACCAGCCGCGCCACGTTGCCAGGGTCCCGCCCCGCCAGCTCGGTGATGATCAGGGGCGACCGCGCCTCGACCAAAGCCCGCGCGGCGCGGTCCAGCAAAGCCCCATCGGGATGGCTGCGCGGGGGCTCCAGGGCAGCACGGGCGAGGAGGTCGTCCCGCACCTCGGTGTGCAGCACCTCCATGGGCACCGAGAGGAACGTCGGGCCCTGCGGATGACTCACCGCCACGCGGCAGGCCTGCTCCAACATACCCGGCAGGCTGGCCGGGTTGTTCACCGTCGCCGACCACTTCACGTAGGGGAGCACCAGGCGCTCCGGACCGCCCAGGTCCACCAGGCTCCGCAGCCACTGACTACCCGGATCAAGGCCGGCGTCCTCGCCGAAGGCGTTGCTTTCCCCCGCCGCCACCACCATCGGTACGTGCTCGTGCAAAGCGGCGCGCAGCGCCATGGCCCCGTGCAACGTTCCGACCCCCGTGTGCAACAGCACCGCCGACAACCGCCCGCTGACGCGCCCATAGCCCGTGGCCATCCCCAGCGTGAGCTCCTCGTGGCGCGAGCTGAGGTAGTCGGGATGCGCGACCCCCTCGCGGCGCAATCGGGCCAGGCCATCCCACACCGAGGGCCACTCCGAGCCCGGCGACGAGAAGATGTGCTCCACCCCGTAGGTCCGCAGAACCTCCAGGAAGGCGTCGCCTCCCTGGCGCGTGCCTGTTCGTACCGATGCCTTCGGCTGTGTCATGTTCCTCCTCCAGTTGCCTTGGCTAGCTACCTGGACCCGACAACCTTGTCTTGAAACGATCGCTTGCGCAACGCCGCTGAACCCACGATAATGCGGGTCCGATACTCCGGCATTCGACGGCAGACCATCGTGTGACGCGGCCAAGCGTAGGCCCCATCTCCCTCACCGTCAAGCCAGGATCTTCCCGGTCCTGACGGCGGGAGCATACTGAGCCGCTAGGTCAGGCGGGATGCGGTCGCGCCTTACGCTGATCGGCGTCCCCGTCGCTCTCGTCCTACTCCTCGGCTTCGGCATCCCCCTCCCCTTCGAGGGACCCTACCTGCTCCCCGTCCTCCTTATCACCGCCCTTATTCAATTCCTGCCGCCCCGGAATGCCCTGCTCATCGTCCTCGCCT
>Ga0082335_1007576_pt1 | contig 12987 bp, 9 predicted proteins | sample Subgrocontami58m_FD_72375 | JGI IMG/M metagenome (GOLD analysis project Ga0082335, IMG submission 72375) | Subsurface groundwater microbial communities from S. Glens Falls, New York, USA - GMW37 contaminated, 5.8 m (SPADES assembly) (version 2) ...
ATGGGAGACGCAGCAGATCGATTACCCGCTCCTGGAAGATTCCCTGCCCCCCTACGAGCCGCGGGGATGTCAGCGGGGAATTTCCTTCTCCTGGTACCTGTACAGTCCCCTGCGGATCAAGTATCCGCTGATCCGGGGCGCGCTGATCGACGCCTTCCGCGCCGAGAAGCAGAAGACCGGCGATCCGCTCAAGGCGTGGGAAGCCCTGCAAGGCGATTCGGAGAAGCGCAAGCAATACCAGAACGCGCGCGGCAAGGGCGGATTCAGACGGGTGACCTGGGACGAGGTCCTGGAGCTCATGGCCGTCGCCAACATCCACACGGCGAAGAAATACGGTCCGGACCGGGTCATCGGTTTCTCGCCGATTCCCGCGATGTCCATGCTCAGCTATGCGGCGGGCGGACGGTTCCTGCAGTTGTTCGGCGGCGTGAATCTCAGCTTCTACGACTGGTACTGCGACCTGCCGACCGCTTTCCCGGAAATCTGGGGCGAACAGACGGACGTTTGCGAGAGCGCGGACTGGTACAACGCCAAGATGATCGCCGACATGGGGGCATGTCTGAACATGACCCGGACCCCCGACTGCCATTTCTTCGCGGAATCGCGGCACAACGGCACCAAGGCGGTGGTGTTCTCTCCCGATTTCAGCCAGGTCTGCAAGTACGCGGATCAATGGGTGCCTCTCCACGCGGGCAGCGACGGCGCGTTCTGGATGGCGGTCTCGCATGTCATCCTCAAGGAGTTCCACCACGAAAAGAAGACGCCCTATTTCCTCAAGTACGGCAAGCAGTACACCGACAGCCCCTACCTGGTCGTGCTGGACAAGGAAGGCGAACATTACAAGCCGGGGCGCCTCCTGCGCGCGAACCAACTGGCCCAGTTCAAGGACATCGAAAACGGGGAGTGGAAGTTCGTCAATATCGACGAGCAGTCCGGAAGCTTCGTCGTGCCGAAGGGCGCGATGGGGCACCGCTGGGACAAGGAGTCCGGCAAGTGGAACATGAAGCTGGAGAACTCGACCGACGACCAGCCCTATGATCCGGCGCTGACGCTGCTCGAGCGCAACGACGGCGTGCTCAGCACCGAGTTCACGGAATTCGGCATGGACAAGAAGGCGCTGCGGGGGGTGCCGGTGAAGTACGTCGAGACCCTCCACGGCAAGGTCGCGGTCGCCACCGTCTACGACCTCATCATGGCCCAGTACGGCGTCGGCCGCGGGCTTCCGGGCGAGTACCCGAAGGACTACACGGACAAGGATGCGGCATACACCCCGGCATGGCAGGAAATCCTCACCGGCGTCGATTCGAGGACCGTGCTTCAGTTCGCCCGCGAATGGGCGAACACGGCGGCCATCACCGAAGGCAAGTGCATGATCATCGTCGGCGCCGGCATCAACCACTGGTACCACGCGAACCTGATGTACCGCGCGGGCGCCATGGCGCTGATGCTCTCGGGCTGCGTCGGCAAGAACGGCGGCGGACTGAACCACTACGTGGGACAGGAAAAGCTGGCGCCGCAGGACTCCTGGAGCACCATCGCCTTCGGCAGGGACTGGAGCGGGCCGGTGCGGCTCCAGCAGGCGCCGCTGTGGCATTACATCAACACCTGCCAGTACCGCTATGACGGGCAGTACTCGCACTACAACACGGTGCCGAAGAACGAACTCACCGACAAGCACACGGCCGACTCCATCTTCATGGCGGTGCGCAACGGCTGGATGCCGTTCTATCCGCAGTTCAAGCAGAACACGCTGGAACTGGGCAAGGAGGCGGTCGCCAAGGGCGCGAAGGACGACGCGGGCATCGCGAATCACGTGCTCGAGAAGCTGAAATCGAAGCAACTGGAATACTCGGTCGGCGATCCCGACGCGGAGGAAAACTTTCCCAGGGTCTGGTACATCTGGCGCGGCAACGCCATCATGGGCAGCATGAAGGGCCACGAGTACGCCCTCAAGCACTACCTCGGCACGCATTCGAACGCCATCGGCAAGGACAGCGACGATCACACGAAGGAAGTGAAGTGGCACGAGGTGGCGCCGAGAGGAAAGATGGATCTGGTGGTGGACCTGAACTTCCGCATGGATTCGTCGGCCCTGTATTCGGACATCGTCCTGCCTGCGGCGTCCTGGTACGAGAAGGCGGACATGAACAGCACCGACCTGCACTCCTTCATTCATCCCCTGTCGGCCGCGATCGCTCCGGTCTGGGAATCGAAGACGGACTGGAACATCTTCAAGGAGCTGGCCAAGGCGACGAGCGAAGCCGCCAAGAAGTACCTGCCCGATCCCCAGATCGACATCGTCGCAGCGCCGCTCGCGCACGATTCGGCGGACGAGATAACCCAACCGCGCGTGAAGGACTGGTACAAGGGCGAATGCGAGGCGATCCCCGGCAAGACCATGCACAAGCTCGCCGTGGTGCGTCGCGATTACACCAAGCTCTACGAGAAGTTCATCACGCTGGGCGAGAACGTGAAGACGGCAGGGCTGGGCGCGCACGGCAACCATTACCAGTGCGCCGAAGAGTACGACGAGATGATCGCGTCCAACCACTTCCCGGTCGAGAGGCTGAACGGCAAGGTCTACCCCTCGCTGAAGGAGGACGAGTCGGCCGCGAACGCCGTCCTGCATCTGTCCACGCTGACCAACGGCGTGCTCACCGTGCGCGCCTACCAGAACATGGAGAAGAAGACCGGGCTCACGCTGGCCGACCTGGGCGAAGGCAGCAAGGACGTACGGATCCGCTACGCCGACCTCCAGGCCCAGCCGCGCAGGTACAACACCTCGCCATTGTGGTCCGGGCTCATGAACAACGGCCGGGCGTACGCTCCCTATACCTATAACGTGGACAGGCTGGTTCCGTGGCGCACGCTGACGGGGCGCCAGCATTTCTACCTCGATCACGACATGTACCTCGCCTACGGCGAGAACCTGCCGACTTACAAGCCCTCGCCCAAGCCCGAGGCCTATGGAGACCTGAAGGAAACCCTGAAGGACGGCAAGGCGAAGGTGCTCAACTGCCTCACTCCCCACGGCAAGTGGCACATCCATTCGACCTATGGCGACACCCTGCGCATGAAGACGCTGTCGCGCGGCATCGAGCCTTGCTGGCTCAGCGAGAAGGACGCGGAAGACCTGGGCATCAAGGACAACGACTGGGTCGAGGTCTACAACGATCATGGCGTGTATTGCACCCGGGCGTCGGTCAGCGCGCGCATCCCGAAGGGGGTGTGCATCGTCTACCACGTGCCGGAGCGCACCGTGAGCATCCCCAAGTCGCAGGTGAGGGGGAACAAGCGGGCGGGCGGGCACAACAGCTTCACCCGCATCCATCTCAAGCCGAACTTCCTGTCCGGCGGATATGGACAGTTCTCCTATCACTTCAACTACTGGGGCCCCATTGCTCCGCAACGTGACACTCACGTGACGGTCAAGAAGATGGACAAGGTCGTTTTCTGACCGCACGCCAAGGAAAAGACATGGACATTCGCTCGCAAGTCTCGATGGTGTTCCACCTGGACAAGTGCATCGGCTGCCATACCTGCTCGATCGCCTGCAAGAACATCTGGACCGATCGCAAGGGTGCCGAGTACATGTGGTGGAACAATGTGGAAACCAAGCCCGGCACCGGCTATCCGACCAAATGGGAGAACCAGGACATCTACAAGGGCGGCTGGGAGGCGGTCGGCGGCGGGATCTCGCTGAAGGGCGCCGGCAAGAAGAAGGGGTTGTTGAACATCTTCCACAACCCCAACATGCCGGTGATCGACGACTACTACGAGCCGTTCACCTACAAGTATCTCGACCTGATCGAAGCGCCCGCGGGGGATGACCAGCCCACGGCCCGGCCCATTTCGCTGATCACCGGACAGCCGATCGACATCAAGATGGGGCCGAACTGGGACGACGATTGGAGCGGGACCCCGGATTACGCGCGCAACGATCCGAACCTCAAGAACCTGTCGCCCGCCGAGCAGGAGGCGATGTTCCAGCTGGAACGGATGGCGTTCTTCTACCTGCCCCGGATCTGCAACCATTGCCTGAACCCGGCCTGCGTCGCCTCGTGTCCGTCCGGGGCGCTCTACAAGCGGGGCGAGGACGGCGTGGTCCTGATCAACCAGCAGGTGTGCCGCGCGTGGCGCATGTGCGTGACGGCCTGCCCCTACAAGAAGTCCTACTACAACTGGCACACCGGAAAATCCGAGAAGTGCATCCTCTGCTACCCGCGCATCGAGGCGGGCCTCGCTCCGGCGTGCATGCACTCCTGCGTCGGCCGGATCCGCTACCTGGGCGTGATCCTCTATGACGCCGACCGCATTCACGAAGTGGCGTCGGCGTCGGACAAGGACCTGATCGCCCGGCACATGGACATGCTCATGGACCCGTTCGATCCGAAGGTCATCGCCTCCGCGAAGGCGAACGGGATCGCGGATTCCACGATTCACGCGGCGCAGACTTCCCCCACCTACAAGTTCGTGAAGCAATGGGGGCTGGCCCTGCCCCTGCACGCCGAATTCCGGACCCTTCCCATGCTGTTCTACGTGCCGCCGCTCCTGCCGGTGATGGCCACCGTCAAGGAAGTGGCCAATCGCGAGCAGGCGAAGAAATTCGGGCCCATCGCCAAGATCTGGGACGACAACTGGCTCTACGACACCAGCACCGAGGAACTCTGGGGAGCAATCGACAAGGCGCGCTTCCCGCTGAAGTACATGGCGAATCTGTTCAGCGCGGGAGACGAGGCCAAGATAACCGACCGGCTGAAGAAGCTGATGGCGGTCAGGATCTATCGTCGCTGGAAGACCGTCGGCGACATTTCCGAGCAGAAGGCGAACGATGCGCTGAAGGGTGCCGGTTACACGGCCCAGATGGCCGAGGACATCTACTACCTGACCTCGCTGGCGAAATTCGACGACCGGTTCGTGATTCCGGCCGCGCATCGCGAGCACGCGATCGAGATGCTGGAGTTCACCGGCGACAAGAAGGGCAGCGTCGGCTTCGGCTTCAAGGAAGACACCATGCAACGGGGACTGTGAGATCGAATGAATTACGCACACTATGGCCAGCTGGCCGGGCTGCTGGATTTTCCCTCGCAGGGCTTTCCCGCCCGCGGGAAGGCATTGTTGAGCTTCCTCCGCGCGAGCCATCCCGATGCCGCCGTCGAGCTGGAGCGATTTCTCGACGCGGCTCCGCATGACACGCTTGATCTCCAGGAGCTCCACACGCGTACCTTCGACGTGCAGTCGCTCACGACGCTGGATGTCGGTTATGTGCTGTTCGGGGACGACTACAAGCGCGGCGAGCTGCTGTCCAACCTGAATCGCGAACATGCCCAGGCCGGCAACGACTGCCGCGGCGAGCTTGCCGACCACCTGCCGAACGTGCTCCGGCTGATCCCGAAGCTGAAGGACCGGGCCCTGCTGGAGGAACTGGTGCGGGAGCTCCTGGTTCCGGCGCTCATGCTGATGATCCGGGAGTTCGATGCGCAACGGATCGACAGGAAGAACGCGAACTACCAGAAGCATTACAAGACTCTCATCGACGCGGCCCGCGGAGGCGATGCGACGGCCTACCGCTGGGCGCTCAAGGCCGTGCTCGACGTCGTGGCCAGGGATTTCGATGTCACCGAGCTGATGGCGAGGCTGGAGGCCTGGAGCCGGCGGCCGCAGGCAGTGGACTTTCTCGGGCTGGTTGAAAAGGAAATGGAGATTGAGCGGGATGCAAATCCGGTCAACAGCGGATGTGACGCCTGACCATTCGGAGAATCAGACATGAACTTGATCAACAACTTCCTGTTTATTGCGTTGCCGTACGTCGCCATCGTGGTCTTCCTTGTCGGTGCCATTTACCGGTACAGGGCGACCGGGTTCAAGTACTCGTCCCTGTCCTCCCAGTTCCTGGAAGGACGCGGCATCTACATATTCGCGGTGCTGTTCCACTGGGGGATCCTGGTGGTGTTCCTCGGGCACCTCATTGCCTTTCTGTTCCCGGAGGCGACCCTGATATGGCACGCCGACGTGAAGCGCTTGATCGCGGACGAGGTCCTGATCTTCACGTTCGGTCTCGCCGTGCTGATCGGAATGATCGGGCTTTTCATCCGGCGAATCACCCGCCCCCGCATTCGGGTGGTGACCAGCCAAATGGACATCGTGGTCGAGCTTCTTCTCATCACGCAGGTCGTGCTCGGGCTCTGGATCGCCCTGGGATACCGGTGGGGTTATTACTGGTTCGCGTCGGACATGTCGCCGTATCTGTGGTCGATCCTGAAGCTCAGTCCGCAGATCGAGGCCATCAGCGCCATGCCCGTGGTGATCAAGACCCATATCGTCGGGGCCTTCGTCATCCTGGGGATGATCCCCTTTACGCGACTGGTGCACTTGCTGGTGGCGCCGTTCCACTACATCTGGCGTCCCTACCAGCAGGTCGTGTGGTACTGGGACCGCCAGCGGATCCGCGATCCGAGGACGGCGTGGTCCGAGAACAGCCCGAGGAACAACTGACCATGGAATGGCAGAAACTGACCCGAATCGATCCGGTCGGGAAACAGCCGGAGCGAGGGTTCGAACCTGGCCACGGCCTTTCCCCCATGGATCCTCCGGACGCCTATGCGCCCCCGAGCCTGGATCAGGTCGCCACGACCACGGCCGAGCTGGATCCGTTTCTGCGCAAGCTCAAGGAGGCCAACGCCGATTTGGCGCAGGCCCTGAACGCGGTCGAGGACGCGGTCGTATCGATCCCGAAGAGCGGCTACACCCGGGAGTCCGACGCCGCCCTGCGCCGGTTTTTCGCCTACTTCGACGAAACCTGGATGCCGCACAGCCGGCGCGAGGAGGCGATCCTGTTCCCGCTGCTGCACGAGCGGCTGATCGCCAGCGGTGAGCATGGCAAGGGAGACGCTCCGGCCACCGCCGTCGACCTGATGAAGGACGAACACGCCAAGGCCTTGCAGCTCGCGGCCGTGGTCGTGAATTTCCTGGGGCTGGTGTTCAGGCTGCCGGACGACAAGTCCAGGCTGATCGTTCTGGACACGGCACTCGAAGAATGCAGGGACCTGATCGAGCTGCTGAGGCTGGTCGTATTTCGCAAGGACAACGTGCTCTACGCGCTCGCCAATCGGCTCATTTCGACCGTGGAGTTCGGCGACATGCGGGCTTTGACAGGGCAAGAGACCAAGATTAACTAGAAGCACCCGCACGTTCTTCAATAAACGGGCAGACGCCGCGCTCGCGGCCGAGGGCAAGTAGCTCTACGAAAGCGGCAACCCCGCGACGGACCTGCCCGCACCTCCCGTCCCGCACCCCCTTCCCGATCCCGAGTCGTCGCGTCGTCGGCGCGTTGCCGTGCCTCGCCCGTTTGTCGTATTCTCGTATCCTTATCCGCGGGAAGCGCCGCTGGCCGGAGGTTTGCACGATGAACTTTGACAGACGCTTTTTCGCCCAATCTCTGGTTGTGCGGCTGGGCATTGCGCTGGCTGCCATCGTTGCCCTTGCGCTCGCCTCCACCATCAGCGCAACGATCTTTGCCGAGCTTTCCACCGGCAAGGCCGCGGCGATCAATATCGCCGGCAGTCTCAGAATGCAGGCGTACTGGATCACCGTGCAGGTGCTGCGCTCAGGCAACGCCGGCCAGGCGCCTACCGGACTCCAGCATTCGATCGCCGATTTCGAGTCCCGGCTGCACAGCCCGCAGCTCCTGGGCGGCGTGCGTTCCGATGTGGAGCACCCGACGCGCCGTGCCTACGAGCGCATCGCTTCAGGCTGGTCGATCACCCTGAAACCCGCGATCGGCCACGCGGCGGCGGAAGCATCCGCCCGCGACGCTTTCGTCTCGCGAATGGCGGGCTACGTCCTCGATTTGGACCGGCTCGTGTACCTGCTCGAGCAGGACCTGGAGCACCGCATCCGGACGCTGCGGCTGATTCAGGGCAGCGCCCTGTTCGGGATCATCGTGGTCATGTTCGTCGCGATGTTCCTCTTGCACGCGCAGGTCGTCGTTCCGCTGGGCGATCTTCTGCAATGCGCCCGCCGCATGCGTGTCGGGGACTTCAAGGTGCGGGCGCAGCACACTGGCGAGGACGAGCTCGGGCAGCTGGGCATGTCGTTCAACTATATGGTCGAGGACCTTTCGCGCAGCTACGCCACCCTCGAAGCGAGGGTGCAGGAAAAGACCGAGCAGCTTGCGCGCAGCAATGTGTCGCTGGAGATCCTCTACAACACGACGCGCACGCTGGCCGAGAATCCGCTCACGCGGGCAACGCTCGACGGGATCACGCGCGACATCGAGCGCGTTGTCGGCCTCAAGGCGGGGGCCATCTGCGCCCGCGAGGTCGGCGACCAGTACGGCTTTCCCATCGCCCACAGCGGCGACGGCGATCAGGCTTGCGCCTGGTGCGCGCAGGAACGCTGCTACGAGTGCTTCGGCGACAGCGAGGTCGGGGTGCGCACCGTGGGCAGCGGCGAGGAGCGCATGCTCGCGGTTCCGCTGGTGGAAGGAGGAACGCCCCACGGCGTGATGCTGATTCGGCTGCCTGCCGGCACCGAAATCGAGGCATGGAAGACGAAGCTGCTCGAATCGATCGGCCACCATATCGGCGCCGCGCTCGCCGCGGCCAAGCGCAGCGACGAGCGGCGCCGCATCGCGCTCATGGAAGAGCGCTCGGTCATCGCGCGCGAGCTGCACGATTCGCTCGCGCAATCGCTGTCCTATCTCAAGATCCAGGTGGCGCGCCTCAAGTCACAGTTGGACGGCAGCCAGGCGCGCGACAGGACCGCGGAAGTGCTCGAGGAGCTCAAGGCGGGCATCAACAACGCCTATCGCCAGCTGCGGGAACTGCTCACAACGTTCCGCCTGCGCATGGACGGCCGCGGTCTCTCCGACGCGCTGCAGGACACCATCCGCGAATTCTCCGAGCGCACCGGGCTGGACCTGCGGCTGCACGACCACCTGCTCGGCCACGAGCTCGATTCGAGCGAGCAGATCCACGTGCTGCAGGTCGTGCGCGAGGCGCTGGCCAACGTCGAGCATCACTCGCGGGCGCGCCGCGCCGACGTGCGCCTGGCGAACGAGCAGGGGCGCCTGCGGGTGACCGTGGAAGACGACGGCATCGGCATCAGGGATGCCCGGCCGCCGACGCACCACTATGGCCTGGCGATCATGAGCGACCGCGCCGCGACGCTCCACGGAACCCTTTCGGTGACCCGGCGCGCCGAGGGCGGAACGCGCGTCGAACTGGAGTTCACGCCCCGCGGACCGTATCAGTCGGCCCCGGTCCGGTTTCCCGTCAACGCATGAGCGAAGGCAACCGCATCCTGGTGATCGACGATCATCCCCTCTTCCGCAAGGGGGTGGGGCAGCTCATCGCCATGGCGCCGCACCTGGAGCTGGTCGGCGAAGCCTCCAACGGCGAGCAGGGCGTGAACCGCGCCAAGGAACTCGACCCCGACCTGATTCTGCTCGACCTGCACATGGACGGCATGAGCGGGATCGAGACCCTCAAGGCGATCCGCAACGCGGGCCTGGATTGCCGCGTGGTCATCCTCACCGTGTCGGACAGCGCCGACGACCTGGTCGCGGCCATACGCTGCGGCGCAGACGGCTACCTCCTCAAGGACATGGAGCCCGAAGACCTGCTCGCGGCGATCGACGAGACGCTCAACGGCCGCACCGCGATCAGCGATCGCCTGAACGGGCTCCTGGCGCGCGCGATCCGCGAGGAGGCCGCCGCAAAGCAACGCGACGCCGCGACCCTGACCGATCGCGAGCGCGAGATCCTGCAGGGACTCGCGCAGGGCCTCTCCAACAAGCTCGTCGCGCGCAGCCTCGAGATCACCGAGGCCACGGTCAAGGTGCACGTCAAGAACCTGCTGAAGAAGCTCGGCTTCCGCTCCCGGCTGGAGGCCGCCGTATGGGCGGTCAGTCGCGGAATGAAGCAGCCGGAGTGAATCGCGGGACTCCGGCTTGATTCTCCATATTCCGGGAGCTTCCGGGGGCCGGCTCAGTGCGCGTGTGCGTGAGTTCCCTCTTGCTCGTGCCCTTCCGGGGTGTGCCCATGCGCCGAACCCTTCGCCGCCAGCCAGAGCCGCTCGACGTAGTGGATGTAGGGCACGTAGGCTTCGACGTATTCGCGCCCGGCGCGAACGTCGTCGGGATCGAAGCGCCTGCGCGCCGCGGCGGCGTCATAGTGCCGGTGCAGCCCTTCGTGGATCGCCTTGGTCAAGAGCTCCGCGACGCGCCCGAGCGAGCCGTCCTCGATCGCTTTGTCGGCCGCCGGAATCGCCGGACCGAGGTCGCGTCCCGCGGGCTTGAGCCCAGTGTAGGACGCCCCTTCGCCCGCCCGATGGATCCGGACGAGCGTCTCGAAGAAATGCATGTCGGCCAGCTCCCTGGCCTCGGTCCCGAGCTTGCGCACCGCGACCGCGTGCTCGAACGAGTGCCGGATCTCGGTCTCGTCCTCGACACGCACCCAGGGAAGGACGAGATTCACGTTGCCTGAATCCAGCGCCTTGCGCGCGAGCGTTACCACCGGGCCGTCCATGCCGTCGCAGTGGCCGAAAGCCCACACGAAAACAAGGCCCGTCACCCCCGCGTCCGGCCCGATGCCGGCGAAATGGAACGCCGCGCCGGCGGAACCGGGGATCGACGCATCGCTGCCTGCTGCGAACAGGATCGCGATCGCCAGGAGTGAGAGCGCAAACAAGAGTATGCCGTGCCGGTCGAGCGTCTTGGTCATGAATGCCTCCATTCGTCGGCTGTGGACAAACGCACTCAGCCTACGCCATGGTTCGCCTGCGCGTATTGATTCAGATTAAAGCGCGCCTCTGTTCCCGGCGCGTGCGGTTGTGGACTTGCGTGCTCGACCTGGAGTCGTTGCGCTATATATCATGGTGTGATATAGTGTTTTCCAGTGATGACGAACTCGAGAGCCCACATGCAGACGGAACTGCCGAAGCTCCTTCATGAACTGCCCCCGCTGCCCTACGCCATGGACGCGCTGGCGCCGCACATTTCCAGGGAAACCCTGGAGTATCACTACGGGAAGCATCATCGCGCGTACGTGGACAAGCTCAATGAGCTGGTGCAGGGAACAGAATTCGAAACCATGAGCCTGGCCGATCTCATCAAGCGCACGACCGGCCCGGTTTTCAACAACGCCGCGCAGGCGTGGAACCACGACTTCTACTGGAGCTGCCTCAGTCCCGGGAGAGGCGGGGCGCCCATGGGCGAGCTCGCCAGGGCAATCGACGCCGGCTTCGGCTCCTTCGACGCGTTCGCATCCCGATTCAAGATCAGCGCGCTCTCCAAGTTCGGCTCCGGCTGGACCTGGCTCACCAGGTGCGCCGACGGCACGCTGGCCATCCGCAACAGCGACAACGCCGACAATCCGCTGCGCGCCAACGAGACGCCCCTGCTGACCTGCGACGTCTGGGAGCACGCCTATTACATCGACTACCGCAACCAGCGCGCGAAGTACGTGGACGCGTTCTGGCACCTGGTGAACTGGGACTTCGTGGCGCGCAACCTCACCGGGCGATAGAAACTTCCCGGCTGCCCGCCTCTCAAAGCTCTTTTGAGCCGATGGACAACCGCCATGAACCAACGATCGCACGGCACTTCCGCGCTGCCAACGAATGCGCTCGAAGCTGCATTGCCCCCGCCGTCGCACGTCGAGGGGCACGACGAGTGGCTGCTCGATGAAGCGCTCACCGAGACATTCCCCGCGAGCGACCCCATTGCCGTATCCCCGGATCGCCGAAGTCATCCCGCTTGGGCGAGCCCGCCTGTATGACCGCGATAGCCGATGACCGATGAGAATCCCAGTCCCGGTTCAGGCCTGTCCGCGGGCGGCGCGGAGGCATCGCGCATCGGCTTTCTTGTGCAACGCGACGGAGCCGCCGCCACGCTGGACTGGGTGCGGCGGACCTTGACGATCTATCGCCGCGCGGTGCTCGACCGCCGGAATTTCGCGAGCGACCCGCAATACCGCGCGAGGTTCATTGCATCGTGTCTCGGCTTTCGCCGCTGGCTCGCGGGAAACGGTGCATACGGAATACGCCGCGCCGCGCCACCGCACTCGCCGCCCTGAGCGGCGCGGAGGTACCGCTACCTTCGAGCGCGAACGCGCGCGAGCAGCACGAGCAGCAGCGCGAACGCGCCGCCCCAGCAGGCCGCCGCGAAAAGGAGCAACAGCTGCGCATCGAACATGCCCAGGCCGGCGAGCGCGCGCGCCAATGTCGCTACAGCGATGAGCAGCGTGCCCCAGACAGGCAGGCGGGCGCGCGAAGGATCCCGCCGCGCCCTTTGCAGCCAAGTCATGGCGATCACGTTGAGCGTGAGCGTGCCCAGACCGCCGACGGTGATGGCATGCAGTGCCGCGGTCTGATAACGGTCCGCCGCGACGGAGGCGCCGAACAGCAGCAGGCCGACGGCGAGCCAGCCGTAGCCTGCGCCGATGCAAAGAAGGTCCGGCCTGCCGCGCAGCGCCCACAGCCGCCAGCGCGCGAGGCGCGCCGCTGCGAGCAATCCCGCCGCAACCATCGCTATCGCGCTCAGCCCGGCGAATCCCGACTCGGCGCCGAGCGCCGCCGCCGCGGCGGCGACCGCCATCGCGAGGATCAGCCCGGCTTCGATGCGCGGCTGCACCCGGGTGTCGAGCCTGCCGCCCTGCCGGTAGAACTGTCCGGCGGCAGCCGGCGCGAGGATGCGTCCGCCCATGAAGATCATCAGGAGAGCGAACAGCAGGACCGCCACCGCGAGCACGGTGTACTCGGCAGATGTGAAGCCGGCGTAGCGCACGATCTGAAACGCCATGCCGCTGCCGCAGATGCACGTCAGTACGGCCGGAAGCGCCTGATTGCGCCATTTCTTCGCGGTTCCGAACAGCCGCGGCGCAAGCTGGGCCGCCAGCATCGCGGCGAACGCGATATTCGCCGCCGCGGCCGCGGCGCTCTGCGGGGCAAGCAGGAACGCCGCTCGCGCGGCCACCCACATGCCGG
>Ga0082335_1007578_pt1 | contig 12981 bp, 13 predicted proteins | sample Subgrocontami58m_FD_72375 | JGI IMG/M metagenome (GOLD analysis project Ga0082335, IMG submission 72375) | Subsurface groundwater microbial communities from S. Glens Falls, New York, USA - GMW37 contaminated, 5.8 m (SPADES assembly) (version 2) ...
GGCGATGCGCGTCCAGGGGAAGCGGGGGGCGTGGCGAAATAGGGGGGGGGGGGGGTAGAGCGGGGCCCCGCCCCGGCCCCCGCCAGGGCTCTGCCCTGGACCCGCCAAAGGCGACGGCCTTTGGAATGCGATTCTTTTATTGCCTTGAAGAGGGGGCCTACCCGGACGTCTCGTCGTCCGGGTAGGCCCCCTCTTCAAGGCAACAATGTTCCGGTTCCAAGGCCCGTCGGCCTTGGTGGGGTCCAGGGGCAAAGCCCCTGGCGGGGTCCGGGGCAGCGCCCCGCTCTACCCCACCCCGCCCTCAGTACCCCGGCAACTCATTGACACAAACCACCCGCCACCCGTCGCTGTTCCGCTCCAGCCGGGTCAGCGACAGGTTCTGGATCGACAGGTGCAGCGCATGATCCGGGTCGATCCGCAACGCGTGCGCCACCGCCGCGCGGATCGTCCCGCCATGGCTCACCGCCACGACGTCCTGACCGGCATGGGTGCGCGCCAGGCGTTCCAGCGCCTTGCCGGTCCGGTCCACCACCTCGATCATGCTTTCCCCGCCCGGTGGCTTTTCTTTCCCCGCCAACGGCCAGAACGGATGCTTCGGCAGCGCCAGCTTGTCCGGCAGTTCGTGGTGAGGCAGCCCCTGCCAATCACCCAGCGATTGCTCGATCAGGTCCTGTTCGACCGCGGGTTCGACGCGATGGTATCCGGCGGCGAAGATCGCCTCCGCGGTGCGGCGGGTGCGCGACAGAGGCGTGACCTTCCAGGCGGCAGGCCGAGGCAGGCGGCGCGCCAGGGCCTGGTACATCGGCGCCTGGTCCATCAGCGTGGTCTCGCACAGCGGGACATCCATGATCCCGTACAGGATGGCGCGGGCATTCTCCTCCACCAGGGCGTGTCGGATCAGCCAGAAGCGGGTTTCGCTCATTCACCGATACTCAGAAGGGCGCCACGGATGCGGGCCTGTTGAAACTGACGGGAAAACAGCCAGATGGCGCCACCCATCCACATGGCGTTCAGTACCAGGGCCATCACCAGATGGTCCCACCGCACGGTGCCGTCCAGCAGGATCGCCCGCATCCCCTCAAACACATGCGTCGATGGCAGCGCCAGCGACACATATTGCACCACCACCGGCAGCACCGAGACCGGGTAGAACACCGCCGAGAACGGCGCCAGCCCGAACAGCACCCCCCAGGCGAGCGGTTCGGCGCCCGCGCCATGCCGCAGGATCAGCGACACGACCCCCAGCGCGACCCACCAGCCCATGATCATCAGATTGGCGAAAAACAGCACGAGTTGCGGTCCCAGGGCGAGCAGGTTGTGCTCATACAAAACCCAGGCCAGCACGATCGCGGGCACCACGCCGACCGTCATACGGATGACCGACATGGCGATCAGGGCCGCGATCATCTCCCACGGCCGCAGCGGGCTGACGAACACATGGCCCAGATTACGCGACCACATTTCCTCCAGGAAGCTGATCGACATGCCCATCTGGCTGCGCAAGGTGACCTCCCACAGCAGCACGCCGCCGATCAGCGCCGCTCCGGTCAGGGCGGCGACACTGCCCATGCGCTGCGCCAGGAAGGTGGCGGTGAATCCCCAGATGCACATCTGCAACACCGGCCAGTAGGCCAATTCCAGCAGGCGCGGCCAGGAGCTGCGATACAGCACCAGATGCCGGTACATCAGGCCCCAGATGCGGCGGAGCGACGGGTTCATGCCGGCACTGATTGGCCGCGTCCGCGCGCGATGTCCAGGAAGACGTCCTCCAGATCGTCCCGCCGGTAGCGGGCCAGCAGATCGGCGGGACTGCCCTGGTCCACAATGCGTCCCTGTTTCAGCATCAGCACATGGTCGCAGAGCCGCTCGACCTCCGCCATGTTATGGCTGGCGAGCAGGATGGCGCAGCCGGTCTCGCCGCGGTAGCGCTCCAGCCAGGTCCGCACCCAATCGCCGGTATCCGGGTCCAGGCTGGCGGTGGGCTCGTCTAGCAGCAGCAGTTCGGGCTTGTTGATCAGGGCCTTGGCCAGCGCCACCCGGGTTTTCTGGCCGGCCGACAACTGCCCGGCCGGGCGGTCGAGCAGGGCGGTCAGGTCCAATTCCTCGGCCAGGCGGGCGATCCGAGCCTCGATCTCCGGCACGTTATAAAGATGGCCGTAGACCCGCAAATTCTCCGCCACCGACAGCCGCTGCGGCAGGGAGACATAGGGCGAGGAGAAATTCATCCGCGCCAGGGCCGCGAACCGGTCGCGCGCCATGTCGTGGCCGAGCACCTCGATCGCGCCGGAGGTCGGGACCAGCAGGCCGAGCAGCATGGCGATGGTCGTGGTTTTCCCGGCGCCGTTGCCGCCGAGGAGACCGACTGTGGCGCCCGAGGGGACCGAGAAGTCGATGTTGTCGACCGCCAGGACGTCGCCATAGCGTTTGACCAGATTGGTAACCCGTATCACATCCATGCGGTGCCATTAGGGTGTGGTTGGGCAAACGCCAAGGTGGGTGGGCGATGGGGCGGTTTGAATGCTCGCTTTGGGTGGGGGAGCGGACGTATATCACTCGCTCCCACAACGGCTGGTTTGCGCCCATTCCGGTCGTTCAGTCGATTGTCGGTGCTCCTCCAAAGCAGGACGTTGCGTCCGCAGGGGTCCCGGCAGCTATGGGCCAATTCCGGCGACCGCCGCATCAGATGTCAGGCCGGACGGAAAAACGGCGCCCCTACCGAACAGAAAAATGGGTGATGCGATACCAACAGCGGTTCCCCCGCTTGCCAAACGAAACGCGATGAAAGAACGAAGGCACAGGCACCTTAATCGAACTAAGGAACGCTGGTTGGAAGGGTGTGGGACCTTGCCGCGCTCAGGCCCTTCGATACCGTCCGCTGTTCTGGACGGGCGAGATCGTGAAACGCCTCGCACACAAAAATTCGAGTAGTCCTAAATATAGGCGCAATTCGATATTTAGACCGAGTTTTTCTCTATAAAATACTTCGCCCCATCGAAAATATGCCGTTCTCTCTCCAAAAATCACGAAACGTAGCCATGTGACGGAAGGGTTGACAGCCGCAACGGAATTGGTAACCGTCGGAGAAGGCGCAACATGAAGCCAGAAGTGCCATCCTCAAGTCAAACAGGGAAATAGGACCATGGCCAACGAACCGACTGATTACCTAACTGCCCCAGCCAGAGAGGCGATACGAGGATATATGCTGCGCCTCATTTCCCTACCAGCAGTTTTTCTAACACTAGTCTCAGGTGTCGGTGGGTTTTTCCTGAATAAGGTGGCTTTCCAGGAAGGTTATACGGAGGGATATAAGACAGTAATCCAGGACATAATGAGGTTATCACTGCAGGTCAGTGAGGTAAAGGGAAAATCGGATGCGACGCTAGCTGAGATGATAAAAAGTGCAACCCTTGCCAGGGAGGTAGTCAAGGAAGCAAAGGATAATTCTGACAAAGCTAGCAAAATCCTGACCGATGATATGACAAAACTAGCAGAGGAGGTGGCTAGCACTCCAAAATTTAGAGCCGCGGCGATGAGCGTCGCCGTGCCAGCACTTGGTGATTTGCGGAAAGATATCAAGACTGTCTCCGAAAGGGTTGGGCCGCCAGCTAAATTCTGCCTCACGTCGGCTTCCCGCTCGGGGAGTTACGCCTATAATGATAGTCTTGCTATTCCATTGAGTGCGGATCGTGAGACATGCAGGTTATATGCCCGGGCAATCACCGGGGATATGACCGTACGGTCGTATTTCCTTGGCTGCATGTCTGGTGATCCCCTAAGATTGGACATCTTTGGGCCTTACGACGCCACTAAGGCAACGAACGAAACGGTCCAGCCAAACGCTTGCGGGTGGTAGATGGAGCCTGTCCGATCTACACTGCCCCGACCGCCGAGGCAGCGGAAGCGGCGCTGAACGCTTTCGAGCCGGGGGAATCGGACCGGAAATTCCCCACCGCCGCCGCGCGGCGGCGCACCTGCGATCGCGTCACCCCATTCTTGGAGGTGGTCCCCGAAAACTGGACAGGTCGCTAACAGAGAGTCTCCCGCTTGGAGCGGCTGTGAGGCCGGAGGTGAGACATGGCGAATACACGGAAGAAGCACAGTGCTGCGTTCAAGTGGAAAGTAGCCCTGGCTGCGGTACGCGAGGAGGGGACGGTTGCGGAACTGTCGAGCCGGTTCGGGGTTCACGCCAGCCAGATCCACGGCTGGAAGAAGACGCTGGTGGACGTTATCGCGTCCCTGTTCGCGCAAGCCAAGGTCGGTGCCAATGGCGGCGAAGGCGGGTCCGAAGCTCAACTGGCCCGGTTATATGAGAAAATCGGCTAACTGACAGTGGAGCCGGATTTTTTTCGGAAAAGGTCTGGGCCATGAGCGCGTCGGATCGGTTGGGTCTGGTAGACCCAGCCGACGTCCTTGTCGGTTGTGGCGCAATGTCGGCCCTTCGGACCACCGGGCGAATGCCCGCTTTGGCCCGAAGGCAGCGGTCCGGGGCACGCGACGCGTGCTGTGGCGTCTGGTCTGCCGGCGACACCCAAACTGACCCACAACCAATGGGTGGCGCGCTTTGACCCGCCTAAGCCCCACAACCGGCCCGCGACCGGATCCACGGCCGAGCGCCCGCAGGTGTGGCGGGCCGGTGCCGATCGGGGCCAGAGGGGGCCCGGGTGCGAAGTCGTGTTTGGATGATGGCACGGAGACGACTAAGTTAGGCCTCCATGATCGATCTTGTTCCCGCTCCCGCGACTCTGCCGTCCAGCCAGCGCGTCTATGCGATCGGCGATGTCCACGGCTGTCTGGAGCGTCTTGCCGTCCTGCACGAACAGATCGCCGAGGATCTGGCGACCCGCCCCGTCGACAGCGCCATCCTGATCCACCTGGGCGATTATGTGGATCGCGGCCCGGAAAGCGCCCAGGTCGTCGAATGGCTGGTGGCCGGCCCCCCGGTGCCGGCCGAGAACGTCGTCAACCTGATGGGCAACCATGAAGAGATGATGCTGGCCGCGCTCGCGAGCGGCGACGAAAGCGCGGCCAGCCACTGGCTGACCAATGGCGGGGCCGACTCGCTGCTGAGCTGGGGGGTGTCCCGCTCCACCCCGTCGAAGGAGTGGCCGGCCCGCATTCCCCGCGAGCATCTGATCTTCCTGCGGGATCTGGCGGTCAACCATCAGGTCGGGCCATATCTGTTCGTCCACGCCGGCATCCGGCCTGGCGTTCCGCTGGACAAGCAGAAGCGTCACGACATGCTGTGGATCCGGGAGCCGTTTCTGTCGTCCAAGGCCGATCTCGGCATGGTCGTTGTGCACGGCCATACCCCTCGGCATGAGCCGACCGTGAAACACAACCGCATCGGTATCGACACCGGGGCCGTCCTGGGCGGCGCGCTCACCTGCGTGGTCCTGGAGGACGACACCATGGGCTTTCTGACAAGCTGACTGGGCAGGGCCTGACCGGAACCGCGATTGGGAGGATGTTTTTGCTGGCAAACATGTCTTGCACCATGCGACACGTCCCATTGGAGCGGTTTCATCCGGACCGGAACCGGCAAACTGCCCTAGCATTTTGTTTTGTCGCATGATTCAAACGCTTTTATGGTCCGCTCAACGCGATCCTGCTCTAGGGCAAATCCCATGAACCAAATGCTGACCAGAGAGCCGCCGCGTCCCGACGAACCGGACCCCGACCTGGCGTCGGCGGTGCGACGCCTGACGCACACCAGCGTCCTGGTGATCGGCGACCTGATGCTCGACCGCTACACCTATGGCGAGGTCACCCGCATCAGCGTCGAAGCCCCGGTGCCGATTCTGTCGATCGAGCGGGAGGTGGCATTGCCGGGCGGTGCGGGGAACGTGGTCCGCAACCTGACGGCCCTGGGATCGGCGACGGCGTTCATCTCGGTTGTCGGAGACGATACCGCCGGGGCGGATCTGACCGGGCTGATCGGTGGGCAAATGAATGTAGAACCGTGGCTGCTGGTGCAGGGCGGTCGCACGACGACCTTGAAAACCCGCTTCATCGCGTCCGGTCAGCAGATGCTGCGCGCGGACCGGGAGCAGACGGACCCGATCCACCCGAAACTGGCCGAACGGCTGGTGCGGATCGCCGTGGATGCGATGGCGGCGACCAGCGTCACCGTGCTGTCGGACTATGGCAAGGGCGTTCTTGCCGGAGACACCGCGGCCCAGCTTGTCGCCGCCGCGCGCAAGACCGGGCGTAAGCTGATCGTCGATCCCCGCGGCTCGGATTTCGCCCGCTATGCCGGCGCCGACATCGTCATGCCGAACCGCCCGGAACTGGCCGCGGCCACCGGCATGGCGGTCGATACCGAGGCCGCGATCTTTGACGCGGCGGCCGAATTGCGCAGCCGTCACGGGTTCGGCGCGGTGGTCGTCACCTGCGGCAATGATGGCATGATCCTGGTCGACGACACCGGCTTTCGGCATTTCCCGGCCGAGGCGGCGGAGGTGTTCGATACCTCCGGTGCCGGCGACACCGCCCTGGCGGCGCTCGCCGCCGGGGTTGCCGCGCAACTCGATCTGCCGGTCGCGGTCCGGCTGGCCAATCTCGCCGCGGGTGTGTCGGTGGGCAAGGTCGGCACAGCGGTAGTGCGGGAGGCGGATCTGCTGGCCGCCCTGACCCCGCAACACAGCGCGTTGCGCAAGATCGTGAGCGAAGACGAAGCCGTGGAGCAGGTCCAGCGCTGGCGGCATAAAGGGTGGCGGATCGGATTCACCAACGGCTGCTTCGACCTGCTGCATCCCGGTCATGTGCATCTGCTGGAGCAGGCGCGGGGCAATTGCGACCGGCTGGTGGTGGGCTTGAACTCCGACACCAGCGCGCATCGCCTGAAGGGCGCCCCGCATCCGATCCAGCCGGAAGCGGCGCGGGCCGCGGTTCTCGCCAGTTTGACCAGCGTCGACCTCGTCTGCATCTTTGAGCAGGATACGCCCGAGGGACTGATCCGGGCCCTGCGGCCGGACCTGCTGGTGAAGGGCGCAAATTTTGCGCTGGAGGATGTGGTCGGCGCCGATCAACTGCGCGAATGGGGTGGTCGGGTCGTGCTGGCCGACCTGCTGCCAGGGCACTCGACCATGGCGACCCTGGCGCGCATTCGGGGGTGAGGTGGCGAAGGGCGGGGCTTCCGCCCCGGACCCCGACCAAGGGGCTCTGCCCCTTGGATCCCCGCCAAGGGCGACGGCCCTTGGAACCGGAACATTGTCGTTTGTATCCCTGGGGCCTACCGGGACCGTGATAGGTCCGGGTAGGCCCCAGGGATACAAACGACACAAGAATCGCATTCCAAAGGCCGCGCCTTTGGCAGGTCGCAAGGGGCCATGGGGACAGAGCCCTGGTCGGGGTCCGGGGCGGAAGCCCCGCCCTCAAACCAATCTCGGCCGATCCCCTTCCGCAATAATCCGCCACAACACCCGGCTCTGGCTCCGGTCATAATCCCCATGCGCCCGGTGCATCGTCGCGCGATCGTCGATCACCAGCACATCGCCCTTCCGCCAGACATGATGATACACAATCTCCGGCCGGATCATCCGATCCAGCAGATCATCCATATACTGGAGGCTGGCCTCCGGGCTCATCCCCTCGATCTGCTTCGCCTTTTGCACATGGAAGAACACCGCCCGAGAGCCATGCACGGGATGCGTGCGCACCATCGGATGCACGATCGGAACGTCGTATTTCCGCAGGTCTTCCTCCCGCGTGTCGGTATGCCCATCCAACATGTTCACCGTGCTGAGTGTCGCCAGATGGGCCTGTTCGGCCGCGGGCAACGCCCGGTAGGCGGCCCGCATATTGGCAACCGATGTGCCGCCGCCGGAGGACGGAATTTCGACACCATACAGGATCGTCGCCGCCGGAGGACGCTCCCGGTTCGTATGATCGGTATGCCAACGTTCGGCCGGCTGCTGCCCGTTACGATGCCAGACCAGGCCGATATCCGGATGATCCGGCATGTTGTGCTGCGAGTAATGCTGGCGCATCGGCGGACCGAAGGCCGACGCCGCCGCCAGATATTGCCCAGGCGTCAGGGTCTGGTCGTGAAACACCAGCGCCAGGTGCTCCCCCAGTGCCTGATTCAGCGCGTCGCGTGTCGCCACGTCGATCGGTTGGCTCAGATCGACACCGGCAACTTCCACGCCGATCGATGGATGCAGCTTCCGGATGGCCAGGCCTGTCATGATACAACGTCCTCCACTCAGCGGCCGGGCGGGCGCATGCCGGGTGGCATGCCGCCCATTCCGCCCCCCATGGCCCCCCCAAGTGCGCCCATGTCCATCTTCGTGAACCCGGCCGGCGGCGAGAAATTGCCCGCCGGGATCGCGGCATAGCTCACCTTGGTCGCTTCCATGCCGTGGCCGTCATTCGTGCGGACCCGCAACATGATACCATCCGCGGTGATGCAGGCAGACCCGGTGCCGTTGGCAGCGGCAAAATCCCAAACCGTGCAGGTCTGCCCGGCGATCGTTTCAGTTCCCTTGCGGGTAAACTTCGCATTCTCCTCAGGGAGACTCGGCTGCCCGGGCATGTTGGCCGACGTCATTTCCATGTAACTGCGCATTTCCGTCATGACCATCGTCATCCGTCGGCCTTTGCGATCGACGATCGCGTAACCCCCCATCTGCGGGTTATCGATCCGCATCAACCCGTTCGCGGCCCCGTAGCTGATCTGCATCGCATGGCCGGCCTCGCGACCGGTGGTCTGATAGCCGACCGTGGCATCCCGGGTCGCCGCCATGGGAGGACGGTCCTGCGCCCGGGCCTGCGTCACACTGGCCTCTGTCACAACCAAACCACATGCGGCCAACAGCATATATCGTAGCATAGGGGCCTCCCCCGGTTTCGGTTTATCGCGCCAGGCCGGGGCTTCCCGGCGGCACAGCATAGAAATTCATCGTCAGTGACACCGCCGTATAATAGCCCATCAGGACGATCATATCGGTCACCCCTTCGTGGCCCAGGGCAGCCACCGCGCGATCATACAAACCCTGGGAGATCAATCGGTTGCCCGCCAGCGACACCGCAACCTCATACACCGCCTGTTCGCGCGGATCGTCAAACCCGGTGGGCAATCCCGCCATCATCGCCTTGACGGCATCGGCGGGAAGCCCGACTTCCTTGCCGCGCTTCTCATGCGCCGCCGCCGGATAGGCCGAGTGCCACTGGCTGGTGATGACAACCACGGCGATTTCCCGCTCCCGCTCCGACAGGGACGACGACCCCGGCGTGAAATGCTGCCCCATCGGCGCCGCGGCCTGCACCAGCTTCGGGTTGTTCACCCATATCTTGTAGGGTCCGGGCAACCGCCCCCGCGGTCCGTCCACCAGGAACCGATATCCCTCCCGCTGTTCGGGCGTCATCCGTTCCACCGGGATCTCGGCATAGCGTCCGAATGTCGGTGTCTCGCCCATGGCCTGTTCCTCCCTTTCGTTTGGGGGTGATGCTACAGGGAACCGCGAGGCGCGCCAGAGTGGGTCTCTCCTCTCTACCGTTTCTGTTCCGCCAACCAACGGAACACGACCGAGAAATCCTTCGTTCCGTCGCCGGCGTCGCAGACCGCCTGGTAGAAACTCATCGCATGGGCGGCCAGCGGCGTGGGGGAGCCGGTGGCATCCGCCGCGGCCTGCGATAGCTTCACGTCCTTCAGCATCAGTTGCGCCATGAAGCCGGGCGCATAGTCCCGGTTCGACGGCGCGCTCGGCACCGGACCAGGGGCCGGGCAGTAATTCGCCAGAGCCCAGGAGTTGGCGGTGGCGGTGCTGCAAATCTCGTGCAGCTTACCCCAGTCCAGCCCAAGTTTCTGCGCCAGCAGGAAGCCCTCCGCGACACCCACCATATTGACGGCCAACATCATGTTGTTGACGATCTTCACCGCCTGCCCCGCCCCGGGCCCGCCGGCATGGAAGATGTTCTTGCCCATGTCTTGCAGGATCGGCAGGCCCAGCGCGTAGGCATCCGCATCGCCGCCGACCATGAAGGTCAGGGTACCGTTCTGAGCCCCCACCGTGCCGCCGGACACCGGCGCATCAAGCATCGCCAAACCGGCCTCCTTGGCGGCCGCCGTCACCACCCGGGCGCTTTCCACGTCGATCGTTGAGCAATCGATCAGCAGCGGGTTGCCCGCGTCTTTCACCGCCTCGATCAAACCTCCCTGATGCAGCCAGACCTCTCGGACATGCTCCCCGGCCGGCAACATGGTGATGACGACCTTGGCGCCCTTCACAGCCTCGGCCGCGCTGGAGGCGACTTTGCCGCCGGCGGCTTCGAGGGCCATCAAGGCAGCGGCGGACAGGTCGTAGCCGGTGACACTATGGCCGGCCTTGACCAGATTGGCGGCCATGGGCGCCCCCATGTTGCCCAGGCCAATGAAACCGATAATGGCCATGATTACAGCACCTCGAACACGTCGTAGACGGGACCTTCGGGGGGACGGCTGCCAGTGCCGATGGCGATCACGCGATTGAGCCAGTCATATTTCGGAGCCGCCGTCTCGAAGAACACCGCCGTCCGGAAGTAATAGAGCGCCGGGTCGACGAACTCACCCTTGTTGACCTTCTCCATCACCGCGGCGGGACCATACCGCATGCCGCGATAGGTCATGCCGATGGTGGCGCCGTCATCCGTCTCCAGCACGATCCTTACATCCAAGGTGGTGGATCCGTCCGGGCGGGCGATGATCCAATCCGCGCCGCCTGGCAGGATGGTGCCTTTCAGCTTCGGCCCCTCGAACGTGCCGCCGCCGACCAGGCCGACACGGCGCTCGCCATTGGGGGTGGCCCCGACCATCTGCATCCCATTTACCGTCAGGCGCATCGTCATCAGTGGCGCAGTGCGGATTTCAGCCATGGTGCCTCCCCTTTCTGTCTCGTCCTTCTGTCTGGCCGGATATGCCCCGTCCGACCCGCATGCGGCAAGACCGGTTGGCGGTTCGCCCGACCCGGCGTAACGTCCGGGCCTGAAATCAAACCAAGAGGAGCGCGCATGTCCACCGCTTATCCGCTGCCCAACGGCGACCTGACCGGCCTCGGCTTCGCCGCGAAGCCACTGGACCATCTCGACGCCCTGATCCGCTCCCATATCGAGGAAGGCCGCTATCCCGGCGCGCAGATCGCGCTCGCCCGCGACGGCAAGCTGGCCCTGTTCCGCACCTATGGCAGCGCCAGGACCGAAGGCGGCAAGGTGCCGGCGACCAACGAGACCCTGTTCCTGCTGTACAGCCAGACGAAAGTGCTGACGTCCTCGGCGCTGTGGACCCTGGTGGAGGAAGGCAAGGTCTCCTTCATGGACAAGGTATCGGACCACCTGCCGGAATTCGCCGCCCGCGGCAAGGGCGACATCACCCTGCAACAGGTCATGACGCACCAGGGCGGCTTCCCGAGCGCCGGTGTCACCGATGCCACCTGGGCCGACCATGCCCGCATGCGGGCCGAGGTCTGCGATTTCTCGCTGGAATGGACGCCCGGGACCCGGCTGCAATATCACGGCCAGGCGGCGCATCTGGTGCAGGCGATGGTGATCGAAGCGGTTACCGGCCAGGATTACCGCGACGTGATCCGCACCCGAATCACCGAGCCCCTGGGTCTCGCCAACGATGTCTTCGTCGGCGTGCCGGCCGCCCAGCAAGGCCGCTGCGCCGATACCTATGGGCGGGAACCTCGTGAAAACATGGCGGAATTCCGCGCCGCCGGCCTGCCCAGCGGCGGCGGCTACGCCACCGCCCGAGGTATGGCAGCCTTCTACCAGATGCTCGCCCATGGCGGAAAACTGGGCGGCATGCGGGTGTTCTCCCCCCGGTTGTTGGCCTATGTGGCCCGCAGCCATACCGGCGAATCCCCCGATCTGGCGATGACCGGCATCCCGATGCATCGCGGTCTCGGCCCGCATGTTCGCGGTGAGAGCGACCGGATCCGCGGCCTGGGCACGATCGGTGCGCCGGTCACCTTCGGCCATGGCGGGGTCGGATCCTCGTATTCCTGGGCCGACCCGTCCAGCGGCGTGTCGTTCACCTATCTGACCAACTTCGTCTCCCCCGACCCCTGGCATTCGATGCGCCTGGATCGGGTGGCCAATCTGGTGCACGCCGCGATCGATTGATCGGGCGCCAGCCCGTGGGGGTTTCGGCCTCCGCGGGCCGGCCGATGTTCTATTTGCGTACCAGAATTTCGGCGCGCTCGCGGCAAGTCGATCCTACCGCCTCGCGGTTAATCCGAGAACACCAGAACCCATTATAAGCAATTGATCCAAAATGAATTGTGCAAAATTTGTGCAAAAGTTAACGAGGTGCGTATCTTTTCTGATATAGCTCGATGCCATGCGGCATCGCCAAGCGGCGGAGTTGATATTTCACACGAGCCATGGTTCATAAGGATTAGTAATAACTCGGTATATTGGCCGAGTCTAAGACTTTACATGAAGATCGGCGCGCGCTGGGGTCGTTGCAAATTCGTGCGGGAAGCCGGGGGTTTCGTTCCGGATAGGCGCCGGAAACCGGGGGGTTCGTTCCGGACAGGCGCTGTTAACCATTGGCGCGCGCCTGCCTACGAATGAAGCAGCCTGCCTGCACCGGAGCATCCTAGGTCCGAGCCGGCCGGCCGAGCATCCCGACCCACTCAGGGCGATGTTTGCAGAGACCGAATGGGAGCTCCCGCCCCAATCGGCTTTGGGCCGGCCCGAGGCTGCGGCGACGGACCAGTGGGGTTCGGACCGCAAGGGGGGCCGAGGCGCTCTCCGCGCCAAGCCGTCAGTTTGGATGGGCACGGTCGACCCCTTTCGCACACATACGCCGAACCTACCGACACGGCCTGGCTGGGAGGAAGCTGTCTGCTTTGAGCCATCAGCCAGATGGACCGCAAATCCTAGCAGCCTGTCGGACTCGGGATTTTCGATCAAATTTGGCAACCCCCGTTGCCGTTATCGAACTCTCGGTGGCGCCCTGATCACGGCGCGCGTGGCGTTACAATGGCCCGCAGACACCGT
>Ga0082335_1007581_pt1 | contig 12976 bp, 12 predicted proteins | sample Subgrocontami58m_FD_72375 | JGI IMG/M metagenome (GOLD analysis project Ga0082335, IMG submission 72375) | Subsurface groundwater microbial communities from S. Glens Falls, New York, USA - GMW37 contaminated, 5.8 m (SPADES assembly) (version 2) ...
GACCCGGCGAACCCGCACAGCGTCGATGCGACGAGGAAGATCGCGATCCCGATGATGAACAGCCGCTTCCGGCCGAACGTGTCCGAGAGCTTTCCGTAGATCGGGATGCTGACGGCCTGCACGAGCAGGTACGAGGAGAACACCCAGCTGTAGAGCGACAGCCCGCCCAGCTTCGCCGCGATGCTCGGCATCGCGGTGGCGACGATGGTGGCCTCGATCGCGGTCATGAACATCGCCATGACGATCGCGGCAAGGACCAGCGGGCGGCGGGTCTGTCGGGCGCGTGCGGGAGCTTGCATCGGGTTCGACGTCGGGCGCACGGCATGGCCTTGACCGCCATGCGCCGCGCGCAAGCATCATACGCTCGCCCGGCGCCCGACGGATAAAAGCCTATTCGTTAGCCGTCTCGGAATAGTCGGAGTAACATCCAGCAAAATGCGTTGGAGGGTTTCGGCATGAACCATTCGTCCGTCGTTCACTCTGACCCTGAAATTCTGGGCGGCACCCCCGTATTCGTCGGCACGCGCGTTCCTGTCCAAGCGCTTATCGATTACATCGAGGGCGGACACTCCCTGGAAGAATTCCTCGACGACTTCCCAACCGTTACTCGGGAACTCGCGATTGCAGCGCTTGAGCAGGCCAAAGCCCATTTGATCGCCGATGCGCGTGCTGCTTGACGAGTGCGTCCCACGCGCGCTTCGAAAGGAGCTTCCCGGCCACGAAGTCAAGACGGTCGGAGAGACCGGGTGGGCTGGCGTCAGGAATGGTGAACTCCTGCGGCTTGCGGAAAAGGAATTTGACCTCTTGCTCACGGTCGATCGCAACCTGGAGTATCAACAGAATTTGGACGCCATTTCCATTGCTGTCATCGTCATCCATGCCAAGAGCAACGATGTTGACCTACTCAGGCCGCTGATGCCGGCGGTTCTTGCGGCGATGGCCGGCGCAAAGCCTGGAGTTGTGACGCATGTCCACGGCTGACTTCTCGCCCCACGCGGACGCCAAGCTGGCTTTCGCGTGCTTTCCGCCGGCTGGGCATATCGAACGTTGACCGTGTGCTTTCCGAAAACCTGTCCGCTCGGGTCCATGGCGGTCGGTCGCGTTTCCTGAAAGGGGACACACCCCGATTAGGGCTGAATGGCCGCTCTTGAGAAGTCCGACAGGCAGGAGTCGACCCCCCAGCGGTCACTCAGCTAAGGCGTTGCGACGGACTCCTTCTCGGCCTAACCGGGCGCTCGCACTTTGCTGAACTTTTCAGTCAAATCCACGGGCACGAGTGTCCGCTTTTCGAATTATCCTGCGTCCGTGCCGGCCGATAATCAGACGTCCATTGGTCGTGGCGCCTCAACAAATCCGTCAAGACGGTCGCAGTACTGAACACAGAAGTGCGCAATACCACTCGATCTCCCCCTCCGGTCTATACTTCGCAAATGCTTACCTTCCTCCACCTCTCTGATATTCACTTTTCCCGTCAAAATGATGCTTCACAATTTGATCTGGATCAGCAGATCAGGCGCGCGCTGATCGTTGATCTCGCTATACGCCCGGATGGTTGCGCAAAGTATGATGCGCTGCTGATCACCGGCGATATTGCATACAGCGGTAAGAAAAAGGAATACGAGGTCGCGGAAAACTTCTTAGGCGAAGTCTACGACATGACGGGTCTTTCGATGAAGGACACGTATATAGTGCCAGGAAATCACGATGTGGACCGGGACTATGTGCTGCCGACTTTCCCGCTTTGGGCATCGCATGAGGAAATCCGAAGAAACGCAAATACAACTCACTGGCGAGAGACAATCCAGACGCAACTCCAAAAGGATCCCTCGCAGCTCTTGCTGTCCCCCTTCCACGCATACAACGACTTCGCTCAGCAGTGCGGTTGCAACACTACGGCGACGGAATTGGCTTGGAACCTTCTTTTTCCAGGCGCACTAGAATTTGGTTTCAAGGTGCGTCTACGTGGACTCAACTCGGCGCTTATTTCAGACGAAGCGGACGCTCCCGTCAAACTGCTAGTCTCCGAGTTTCAGACTGCCACATTGTGCGACACACCAGGGGAAGTAAACGTGGTCATGAGTCACCATCCGCCAGATTGGCTGATGGATAAGGCCGAATTGCGTCAAGCACTCCGGCGCTTTGCTCCAGTGACGCTCTTCGGTCATGAACACAGCGTGCGAGTGCACCCAGACGACAAGCAGATTCAGCTCTTTGCAGGTGCCTTGCAACCGGAGCGGGACACCGCCGGCTGGGCACCGACTTATCACATTGTTCAACTAACAATCCAAGGCACTCGCGAACAACCACAATTACTCGTGCGAGTTCACACGCGTGAATACAACAACTTCGCCTTTCGCATTTGGCGGAACGAAGACGCCGGAACCGTTTGCGAATGCCGATTCAACGTTGCGCCTTGGAATCCAGATTACGTGGACACGGCCATCACGCTGAATACCGCAGCACCAGTTATACTAAGTGGCGCCAAACTTATGACATCCGTTGATACCCAATCCGGCATGCCGATCGCGGATGCAAAGCGCGAGTTGCGTGTGTATTTCTTCCGGCTACCTACCCCGCGACGGTACGAGGCAGCGTTCAACGCCGGATTGCTCCGGGATGGGGACGATTCACTCGATCCCCAAGTAATGTGGGCAGAAGTATTTCGGCGAGCTGAAGCGGAAGAGAAGCTCGGAGCCTTCTGGGACGGGGTGGCGGCCCACACGCCCGAGATGAAGGAAAAACCCAACCCATTTAAGGAGGGCTCGCGTGCATAAGCATGCCATTGATTGGTACACCCAAGTACATCTCGTATCGGATGCCACGCGGGTGCAAAAGCGTTGGAGTACGGCAGAGATAGTAGCCAAGACACTTTCACGAGCTCGAGTCATTGACCTACTGAGGCTTTTTCTATTTAAACCATTAAGTGTGGAATTCTCTCAACAATTCACAAATGAACTTATTGATTTAGACCCGGAATTTCCTGTGAGCAATAACGGGCAGGAATTGCGTCTCATGGCCGGCCTCATTATGATGACATCTTTTGGCGACGCAACTTATTACGCGGATGCGTTCGCACTAGGTTTGCGCGCAGCTAGCTTTCCGGAGGGACGTGTTGAGCCGATTCAGCCGGAGATATTAGTTGAAGCGGAGGAATATCTAAGCAACGAGGCAGATCGCCTTCGTCCAAATGAGTTTAAGGAAGTTTCTGGGGCAACTGTAGTTAAAGGACTGGCCGCGCGGGGCGAATCTCTGAGCGCGGCAGAAACAGCTGCTGATGCTGCAAATACGGCGGCTGCAAGAACTGCCTACCGCGATTCGATTCGCGACTCGATTTCCAGCAGTTATCAAAAACTAGCGCACCGCATCTTGCAGCTCGCGGAAGAGAGTGCCCTACTTTGGTGGGTGTTAGGTGAACACAGCGACGCACTAAGACGGCCTGCCAACGAACTCAAATCGGAAGCTTACGCGCTGGTTGCAGCCGCGGAGGCAATTCAGCGCACGATGATCACCCCGCCACCACCAAGTATCGGGCCATTGCTCGCCCGGGCATTGCGACCGTGTAAGGTCGGCAACAAGAAGTTGGTATTGCCCGACTATTTTGAAGCTGTCGATCCCGTATGGCGAGCAGCACAAGCAAAATCTATGAATGCTATGGACTGTCGTGATCTCAGCCCGCTGTGTGCGATGCTTGAGAAGACTCAGGAGCTTGGCAGCGCGGCGAACGCTTTGACGGCGCTTCTAATACTCTGTCCCGGAATCAAGGCTGAATTGCAGCTCACACCCGTACAGGTCGCACAGCAGTTTTATGATGAAATGGCGTTTCTTCGATCGCTTAGTGTGGTTGAGAAGTAACCGCGATGCCGCGCTGCGGGCTTCAAGAGTGCCAGGTAGAAAAGGACGGTCGCTGCCTAGAGGGCCGCGGCGATGCTTGCCCGCATTTACTTCCGGACTCCCCTGAGCCAGAGCGAATTGCAGAGACGTCACTTGTTGAGACTGCGACCGAGTCGGTACCCAGGGCGTTAGAACCGTTGTCGAAACGTATTCCGCTGGAGTTAGCGGAAGCACGTAGCTTTGCGCAGCGGGGACCGTGCAACGTCGTGGCCCTTGTGGGATTGCCCGAATGCGGTAAAACATCGCTGCTGGCTCGAGTCCATCAGCTTTTCCAAGCCGGCCCCGTCGCGGGTCTTGAATTTGCGGGAAGCCACTCATTGGCGTATCTGGAGGAACTCAATTGGTTAGCCACAATTGAGAGCGGCGCAGTGGGGAAACCGACAATGAAACGTAGTTCGGCTATTTTTGACAATTCGTTTCTCCATCTTGCAGTGCGCTCAATGGCCAACGGTTCACGCATGGAACTTCTTCTTAATGACATTATTGGTGAGACCTTAGAGAAGGCAGTTGCATCGCAGGCAGCTTGTGACGAACTGGTTGCTCTCGCGCGGGCTGACCATCTTGTTGTAGTGGTCGATGGTGAGGCATTGTCGACACCCACGCTTCGCAATTATCAGATCGACCAGGCATGCGATTTCTTGCAGCGTGTACGGCAGAGCGGGCAATGTGGGACACACACTGCACTTCATATCGTGATTTCCAAGCTCGATAAACTTGCAGGACAGGATGGCGTAGCGGATAAGACGGAAGAGATATTGTCAGCGCGATTACGCGCAAAAATGGGGAGTCTTCATTTTTGGCGAATTGCGGCTCGGCCAATGGATGGGTCCCTGCCAACGACTGAGCCCATCAGTAAACTGTTCGCTTCGTGGGTAGAAATAACACATCGGTACCCTGCAGGATCTCTATCGGCACGTCCAAGAGACGCATGGTCACGTGATTTTTGCCGTTTTGGCATATGACGATGGGAGAGCACGAAAATCGGGTGCTGGTGGTAGGGCTGCCGGAAACGGGGAAATCCAGTTTCATTCAGGCTCTTGACGAAGTGCTCAAGCATCCTGCTACTGAGAGTGATCTAAAGGCTTCTGGTCTAGCGCATGATCGAAGCTATATCCAAAGCGGAAAGAAGGATTTCTTTGCTGGGAAGAAACTTGGTCGGAATATTCGACCAGCAGAGGATTCATCTGTGGAGCTGTGGTTCGAACATCCGCCTACCGCGCGTCGTGGCAAATTGCACTTGCCGGATAAAAGGGGCGAAATATTCCGCGACCAATGGGTCAACCGGCAGTGGGAGAAGGACTACCGCGAGAGTCTCACTGGAATCGCGGGTGCTCTGATTTTTGTCCGTGCTGATGAAAAATCGAGAAACGACGAGCGCCTCGGCGTCCTGGCGGCGGAAGCACACGGCTCGGGAGGCGATCCACGACCATTCGACCTGAAGGATGCGAGCGCTCAGGTGCAGCTCGTAGACGTCCTGCAATTCATCGTAGAGTGGGGGGAGGTTCCACGGCCCCTGCGTGTTGCAGTGCTCATATCTGCTTGGGATACGGTTGGTCAGACACAGGGAGACCTCCGTCCTCGAGCGCCAGAGAAATTTCTCGAAAGGGAATGGGCGCTTATTGCGCAGTATATTCGAGCTAATCCCGACCGTTTCACTGCAAGGATTTATGGGGTTAGTGCCTACGGTGGTACGCCGGATGAGCTCGGCGAATTGTTGGAGCAAGCGCCACATGAGCGCGTGCGATTGACGGAAGGAACGGAGACCACGCGAGACCTGACACGACCGCTGCGCTGGCTGCTTGAATTCGAGTAGGTTTTGCTCAACGATGGCATTCACATTTCACCAGGCGCTATTCGGCTACGACGGCGGACATCAAATGCTGGCTGCGTCACTGTCGTTGTCAACGGAGGCCCGGCATTTCCTTGCGGTGGCGACTGACTTGTCTGGTTCCGCACCGGCCCAAGGTTTCAAGCATTCCTACACTGGCGTGCCGGCGCCGGGAGCGAAATTCTATGCCCTGATTTGCACTTGGCTCGCTCCAGAGATGTCGCGTCCGGGTTGTGTATGGAGCCAAGTGTTGCTCCTCGATCTCGCCGATATCGCGGAACTTCGGGACCTAGGAGCATTGCGCATGCTGTTCGCAAGGCCCGTGACGCCGCTGCGATTGGAAGATTATTCAAGGCCATTAATTTTCGATGCGGAGCGGAGTCAAAACCCTCGATCTTCCATCGAGGAAAACGTAGCCCTGCGACTTCTCGAAGCGTTGTATGGGGAAGCACAACGCCCTGTGGTCGTGCCCGCAGCAGCGGTGTTACCCGCGTACGAAGATTTGGTTTTCGCACTTTGGTCTCAGCAATGGCCTCGGTTGAGACGCAACTTTCGTTTTTCTACAGGTTCATTTGCGGACCGAGGCCGCGGCGGGCGCGCATTTGACTTACAGATAACCCCTGAGACCAACCTCAACGTTTGGCCACAGGACGGTTTGCATATGTTTCTCGGTCCCAATTCGGAATCCGCCGCAAAGACTGCTAGTTGTGGGAAAGCGTGGGTTCAGATTGCGCTCGACGATTTGTTGCGCCCCGACGTCGGCGGCTTTCGAACGTTCCTTCGTACCTTCGGAGCGGACGTGACTACACTGCGTGCCGCCTTGATCCCCTTAGCATGCATACATAACCGTTTTAGTATGGCCTCTCCCGAGTCTTGGATTGACACGCTGCGGGCAATCGCTGCCCAGTTTCCTGCTCCCGACGAAGCTAAGACACTCAAGGTGGCGAGCGTCGCGAAACCACAGTCATACTCTGCGGAGGTGACGCTCAATCGATTGGTGGACAGTATTGCCTTTCTCTGCTCAGAAGACACCACAGGAGCATTTGCACAAGTGGACTTCGACTTCACGGCAGCACTTTCTGACCTATGGTCGGTCCGGCGCCAAGCCATAGCTGACATGCTCTGCAAACCTCCGTTGACCGAGAGCCGCTGGACCGCTCTAGTCAATGCTGTGGCCTCCCGCATAGACTCGAGCGAAATACCGTGGCTATTGGAGGGGCATGCCGAACTACTGGTTCCGCTCGTACGCCTAAATCCCAATCTCGCAAGCGTGCCAAGCGTGTGGGAACTTCCCGACCGCAGTCAGTGGGCCGTCGTCGAGGCGCTCGAAGCTCAAATAGTCTCGCCGACCCTCTGGCGCGTCATCATACGTGCGATGCTTGTTGCGGGCACTGAGGTAGCCGCGCGTGATGTTGCACAGCACGCTGGGCCTACCGCCGTCGAGGGAGCGCTCGACTGGCTGGTCGAAACTCAGCCCACAACACTTCTCTCGCCTCTGTGGCGCGAGGTCTTGCGTCCACTCGCTGAGGAGCGCTTGGCAGGCGGGAACCTTTCCCCGGTTGAATTGGCGTTCTGCGCGGCGATCGTACCTGCACATATCGCCGCTCAACTGCCACCAAGCCGGTCCGACATTCAAGCGCTCGCAGGCAAAGGGTTGGATACATTACCCCCATCACTTCGGCTGCCGACTGCTTTCTTGCTTTGCACATTGGGTCTGCAAGCGTCAGAGTGGGATGGAGCCCCCTTGCTCGCGCGCGGTTTTTTTCCGGTGTACGAGGCACTTGAGGGTGCAATGGAACCTCCGGAATCTTGGCGGATGCTCCATCCGTACCTGCCAACACTTTGGTTTTGGGAGGAATGGGATCGCTGCTTGAAACTGCGTCGCGGCCTAGAGATTTGGCTGCACGCCCACCCCGATGCGCTAGGTACCATTCTAGCGGCCGCTCGCAAGCCAGCGGCCAGGCAATGGCTCAAATCGCTCCACTGAGGAAGGCCGCGCTGCGACACTTCTGCGTCGATTCCGCCGCATCAGAATTCCTTGAATGCAGACTTTCCAGCCGGCTGCCCAAGTTGCGTCTTTGGCAAATCACCAGCGTCCGTTTTGGCCGAGGAGTGGACGGCCGCGGCAGTTCAACTGTGCGCCGGCATTTCGGCCACACCGGTCACTGACGATCTGATGGACGGGCGACCGGCGCTTTCGATCTGAGCGTCCGCTTCCGAAAATATGAGCTGGCGCTTTCGACCCAAACCGCCCAGCCAGGCCTTAGAAAAGGAGATGCTCAACGTGGGCCATCACGTGCGTGCGTCCTCGCAAGTCGCGTGCACGACTATGTTGGGCATGTGAGTGGCAGCAACACGGCAGCTAGCTAAGCAACTTGGCGTAGCACAAAGCGCTGCTGTCGAAGTAGATTTTCACAACAATCTTCGCCGTGCTTGATGTGCGCGCACCCGATCACAAAGACCGTATTTCGATTCTCGGAGATTGCTTTCAGGAAGGATGGAAGCCAAGCACGATTTCGGCCACTTAGCAAACGCGTATGCGTCACCGGAAAGTTCTGTACGAAAGGTAAGAAGACCTCGTCGAGCAGCGTAAAATCTGATTCACGCCACGCGCGAACTAGTAGCTGAAAACGGGTGATGATGGCTTTTGGATCGGAAACGATGAAATCAAGAAACCGAACCACCTCGGCAGCTGGAGCTTGGTCGAAATACTCCAACACCTCAATTCCCTCAAGAACGAAGCGAGGCTTGCCCAATTCACGAGCGTGCTGCGCCAATTGGCGGTCGACGCCCCTATTTACATCTGCGCCAGTAGAGATCTGGATTGCCATTGAAATGCGGAGTGCCACAAACCACGGTTTGAACAGATCTATTGAATCGGGGATACCGAGACTGGTCCAAAGAATGGATGCACGGGCATAAAGGCCGGACGGGATGTAGCTCGCCAACGAAGAGCCCTGTAATCGAGCTATCTCAGGAAACTTCGGATTCTCAACATCGGATTCAAATACTACTTCGTCGCTCGAAGCGATTGCGCTCATGTATGAGGCTGGTAACGAGCTATTCATTGCAGGGAGAAAATGTATAGCCCCAATGATCTTGACATCTGCTCCTTCTACTTCGAAAAGCACCCGACCTCCCGTGCCCAACGTAGAAGTGTGCGGCGGGCGCGCACGGCGCCCAGAGATGGCACGACGCTTCCGCCGTCCGCGTTGGGCGAAAAGTTAGAACTCACCACACTGTACAAGTGCAGCGTACGCACGCGGAAAGCGGAGCTTGTTCTCCGGGCAACGATCCACAGAGAAGAACCGCTCGTAGAATCTATTGAGAATTCTGAACTGAGCCCCGGATATTTCCGCACCAACTGAACTCAACATCGCGTCGGGGAAGCCATGCTTCTTGAATATTCTCGTGAATTCCTCCGTTTTGGCAGCCAATTGAGCTTTCGTGGAATAAGTTGCTTTGTGTAGGCGAAGCACATTTTGGAACATATCCTCAACTGTAAACATGAAGTAGTAGGCTTTGCGCGCCGGAGAGTCTTGAAGAGCGGCAATAGCGGTGTTTGCATTGGAAGAGCGCAGGAGTTCCATGAAAAATGCGGAGTAACTCCCTATAAGGTCGGGCGGACTTACTTCAGCGCTTGGCCCCAGCAGGCCCCAGCAAGGGGAACGGTCTTGGATATCAAGAGTTTCCATTAGCCTAGCTCCGTAGCAGGCGGCCAATGTGACAAACGTGCTGCAGCAAGTTGCGTGATTCAATTTCGCCAGCGGAGTCTTCAGTTCAGCCCAGGTAACTGCCGTCCCATCAGCGAGAGAGAGGCCAGACCCATCTGAAATGCCGTGGCACTCGAGATGAACGATTGGGTAGTCAAGGACGCTCTCGACAGTTTCGTGGACGCGATCCAAGGCTTTCCAGAAGTTGTCCACGGACTGCGCATCAATGAATTCGACGGGAATATTGTGGAGGGCTTCTGCCGTGGGCTCAATCGCGTCCCGCAGATGTCGCCCGGTGGGCGACTCGCCGGCTGCAAGCGATTGGATAATCACGATCCGTGAGAAGCGCGCACCTATCATGATGAGTTCTAACGCCGCGGTTGAGGCGCGCGCGACTGCAGCGCCAACAAGGATAGCGGCTGCATTTCGCGCGGCGCCTCCGACCGCTTGTTAGAGGCCTTCAACTTCCGATCTCGCCTTGGCTGTTCGTCGATTGTCCCACCATGGGAAACTCACTGCATTCATTAAGAGGCGTCGAGCTAAGTGCTGAACATTCAATGCATCGAGAGGTGAGAGTTTCGATAAAAAATTGCTAGTGCGGTGGGCCGAGACATTTGAGCGAAGCCAATGGGCGCGATTAATGGCGTCGACAAACGGAATGGTTTCATCCTTTATATCACCTGAGGCCCACCGCGATGGCCGAGACTCCGAAGTTCGATCTAGGAGTTTAGGCCGCAAGCCCTTCCGCCTTCCGCGTACTGCCCATGACATAGTTTGGGTAGGCTCGATCCCAATTTTGCCGAGTCGCGCCTCCAAATTGTCCCGAATGCCTGGATCCCATTTCTTCGCGACCACACTTGGACGGTCGGCTCGCGCACCTTTCACCGCCAGGTCGAGCAGTTCGACGACTTGAAAGGCCGCAAACAGACTTTGAGCCTCCCACACACGATGCATGAGATGCGGAGTATGGAAGAACGATGCATCCCGCTCGCCCGGGTGAAGATCAATAGAGTCAATGTTTACAAGGTAGACGCTTGCCAGGTGAAAATAAGCGGCTTGAGTCCATTTGCGACGTCGCGACAGGCGAGCAGCCAATCCGGCGACGTCCACAACACCAGCCGATTGGAGATAGATAGACTGCGTTGGCGGATCGTAGCGCGACATTTCGAGAAACTCCCGCAACTCCGCTCGCGCGGTCGGAATCGCGCGATATGGTTCCCACCCGACGACCTTCGCCGGAACGCCGGCCTCGATGAGTGCGTGAGACGCATAAAGAAGCAAAGCTGCCGAAGTCGCGCGCTCATGATCTGAAGCTAATATATGGACTTCGGGCGGGCGAAATGACTTTCGAAAACGAGGCCGGATAGTCTTCGCCGCTTCCTTTCGTTCTGTGGTTGGAACGTGCGGCCGAAATTCGAAAGTGAACCCCGACCCTCGCAGCGAAGGCCACCACCGTAGGTCAGCAGTGACTTCTTGCTCGCTCAGCGCGCATATGCCAGTTCGATAAATTCGTGGCTGCGTACTCATTCCGCCGAAGCATTCTACCGTTTGCGCTAAGGGGCGCGCCGCTTTGGCGTCCGGCATCACCGCCAGGTTAGCTGGCGTGCCCCGGAATGCCACGCTGTCAGGATTGCAGGGCATTGAGAAACGCTTTCAAACCTGCGCGCCCTTTGTATTTGTTCGCATCTTTGACACGCATCCAAAAGTACGGCCATGTATCTTTGTTCGCACGGCACTCCCTCATGCACTTTACGACGAGATGCGACGGCACGAGGAACACTTCGGGGAGTTTCTCACCGTTGGGCCAGTCGTTGAGGTAGACATACGCATACCACAGATACTTGTCGTCCCTTTCTATCACCGCGTAGGAGGTGGCCCATCGGTAGATGTCCCCCTCGTCCTTGATCTTTCCCGTGGCCTGGGTCCCCGTTTTCACCTGCACGCGAAGCGCGTGCCCGCCTTTCTCTTTCGAAACGAATAGATCGGAACCCGGTATTCCAGCGCGAGGCATTGCAACGATGAGCTGAAATGCGGAGAGGTAAGCGGCGACATAGTGCTCACCAGACGCCCCAACGAGTGCAGTTGCGGATCGCTTCATTGAGCTATAGCTCCAGCGGTGCAGTCCAGCCAGCTAACGTCGTTGTGAACGGCGGGCCTGCGCGCTGTGGCCACTCGGGATGCCGCTGAATGCCCGTCCGTTCGACATAGAGTTAGGGCTCGCTGCCGGCATTAGCTTCTCGACGGACGGCCATCGCACGATTCGCTTCCTCCTTGAACGTCTTGTGCATCACGAAGTCAAGAAAAACCTTCGTCTTCATCAGATCATCATGCGAGACGTCTTGCTGAATCTGCTGAGAGTGAGCCACCTGACTAGACCGAATGCGGTAGACGGTTCGGAACTCCTCGATTAGCTCGGCTTTATCGGTAAGCGTCCGAAGGCCACGCTGCAGATCGCGTAGCTCGTTGGAGAGCTTGCGCACTCTCAAAATGCGGTTCGCAATGAAATGCTCCAGGGCCCGGTAGAAGCACAAGAATGCCTCGCGCCGGAAATTCAGATCAAGGACGTTCATGCGGGCTAGCAAGAGCCCGCGACAGTACTCGCCGGTCAGCACGCTAGTCCGCTCGCGAGCAACGATCCCGAAGACAAGCGCGGTGTTCTCAACATCTACTTCCTCAAGTGGACGTCGCTCAGGGTACGCCGTGGAGGGCTCAACGATCAGAGCGGCCGAACGCGCATTCTTGCCGTCCAGGTCGTCCGCCGCGGTCAGGATCGGGTGTGCCCAAGGGTCTTGCGCAAAGGCAAAAGTGCCAAGGACACCAACGTTCATGGCAATCAGCATCGCGGTGATGACACGATGACAGTCATGAATCTGCACTGGCTCCGGCGCGTCATTCCTAAGCGAGCGAACCGAGATGACGAGGTCGTGTTCACGAACACTATGGATCCGAATATTCGACTCATCGAGCTGAAACAGCCGGAACGGCGGCGAAGTGAGCGTATGGGAATCGCTTCGAATTCGGCATGAGACCCACATGGGCGAGGCCTAACTTCGAGTGGGAGGCGTAAAAGGACTGCTTGGTGACACCTTATACGCTCGGTTATTCATCGTCCGGCCCTCGAATCAATGCATTGCGCGCACCATCGCCATTAATACGCCTAAGCAAAGGCACCCGCAACAGGAAGCCGTGGAAAGCTCTGCGTCGGACCCTGAACGCCGGCTGCTTAATCTTGACGCGATAGCGACCAGGCGCGCGCGGGTAGCGTTCCAACACGCAGGCGCCAAACAGCGTCGCGGCGCTCAGCTCAGCCGTTTCGAACGCACGGTTCGGGTCGAAAGGACCGGTTCAAGTTTTCGGGAAGCGGACATCCCCGCCGGCGGCCCTGATTACCTCTCGAGCAGATCGTCAGCGTCCGGTCAGGCCGGCGGGTTCAACCGGTGGATGCAACACACTAGATACTGCGTAAGCAGGAGGAGTGTTGCAGATGAAGCAGAGACCACGGATTTACTACACGGAAGGCCAGAAAGCGCTGATGTGGGATCGC
>Ga0082335_1007583_pt1 | contig 12970 bp, 12 predicted proteins | sample Subgrocontami58m_FD_72375 | JGI IMG/M metagenome (GOLD analysis project Ga0082335, IMG submission 72375) | Subsurface groundwater microbial communities from S. Glens Falls, New York, USA - GMW37 contaminated, 5.8 m (SPADES assembly) (version 2) ...
AGCGCCCTGCGTTTCTAAATTAATTGCGCGCTGAAGGCGCTTGTACTGTGCCAAAGGCACAATAGTTTTTCTAATTTGCGCGAAGCGCCTATTGTTCGAGAATTCTTATGCTATCTTGACGTATTACGCTCGGTTTTGAAATGGAATTCTCTAATTACACTGAGAGAACCCATGGTTCTCGAGGCGTTCAGAAACCGAATGTTTCTGACGAGCTGCGGAGTATTCCCACTCAAAATGTAATAAAAAGAAAGAAGTTTTTCAGGCGCCGAGCAGCCATTTCCAGACGGGCTTAATTGTTATCTTCTTTCCACTTATTTTAAGCTCTTCTTCCTGGCTGTTTGTTAAAATTGATAGATCGTTGCAATTAAACTCTTTTGAAGCCTTTAATAAAGACTTAATTTCTCTGCCTTTCGTCATGAAATTTGAAAAATCATAACAAACCTGAATCAATCGAGTCACTTTTTTGCCTTTTTTGATTAAGAAGTCCACTTCTTCATTTTGCGGCGTTTGATAATAAGAAAGATCATTTTCCTTTCTCATTAGTTCTAAGAAAACTAGATTTTCTAATAGTCGTCCCTTATCATCTATTTTATTATTAGTTAATATTCCGTTGTCTATAAAATAAATTTTGGGCAAAGATTGCTCTGCCTTTTTGTAAGATAGACTAAATTTATTTAATTTGAAAACGAAAAATGCGTCTTCCAGATATTCTAAGTATTTGTAGAGGGCATCTTTGCTTGATTTAATCTGCTGAGATTTTAAGTAATTATAAAATTTGTTAATTGAGAATTCTTTTGCAGAGAGCAGTGCCTTTATAAGATTTTTTAGAAGCAGGGAATTTCTAATTTTGTGCCTTTCTAGAACGTCCTTGAATATTGCTGTATCAAAAATATCTCTTAGTATCTTCTCCCTTTCAGAAGAGAAAAGAACCGCTTCAGGATAACCTCCAAAGTTGAGATAATCTTCAAAATAGTTTAAAACCTGAGCTTTCTCACCAGAAGAGTACGTTTTTTGCAACTGAAAACTCTTAAAAAACAAAAATTCTTTGAATGAAAGAGGAAAAATTAAATAAGACAAGTTTCTTCCGCGCATGCTTGTAGCTACCTCTTTACTTAATAACTTTGAAGAAGAGCCTGAAATGAATACTTTTATTCCATCGTCTAAGCAAGTTCTCACAAAGGTCTCCCAATTATTAACATTCTGAATTTCATCTAAGAAAAGCCATATTTTCTTTCCGGAATTTTCAGGAAATAAGGAATAATAGGATTTTAACATTAAAACCAAATCTAAAGAGTTTAATGTTCCAAAATCAGGTCTTTCAAAATTAATGTAAAGAGTTTTATCTTTGCCATATTTTTCAGATATCTGCTTAGCTATGTTTAATAGTTCAAATGTTTTTCCAGCTCTTCTTGGACCTATTAAAGAAAAAGCCCGGTTAATATTCAAATCAAAATTAATTTTAATATCCCGATTTATTATATCTGGAAATTCTTTTTTATTCCAGTCTTTTATTACTTCTGACCAATATTCTGCATTTATCATTAAAGATATAGAAGGAAACTATTTATAAATGTTTCCTTTTATGAACTAATTGAGCTTCAAGAAGGCGTTTCTGGAGAACGCTATTTTTCCGAAACAGATATAGCGCCTGGCTACACTTTGCGGAAGAGAGCGAGCAGACTAATGTTTGCAAAGCGCTTGAGGTTGCAGGAGAACAGTTACTGAAGGAAAAATAACCCTTCCTTTCAGGCAATCATGAGGGCATTTAAGTCCTTGAAATGTTGGTCACCTGTAACGACGCGCGCGCCGATTGATTGTGCTGTCGCAAATATAATTGCATCCGCCATACCCCAATCTTTAATCTTCTTTTTGTTATTGGCGTTGATGACGCCTGCACGTTTGGCTATCTCCAGAGTCACTTCTACGAACTTTGTTTTCGACATCATAAATTGTAGGTCTTCTTCTAATTCTTTTTCTTCTTTTTCGTATTTTTCTGCAAGCTCGGCAACTGCAAACACTGAAGTGGCACTTTCATTGCCTTCGATATAGGGCTGCGCTTTCTTTCCTTCTTCAGAACCCTTGAAATATTCTACCCATGCATACGTATCTATGACATATTTATAGCTCACGATCCTTCTTCCTTTCACGTTCAGTGAATTTTTTCAGTGTTGGTTGAGAGCCAAAACGCGAAACAGGGATTTTTTCCGCTTTTTGTATCATTCTTATAATTGTTTCATCCAAACTCTTCGCTTCTAATCTTTGCTTTAGTTGCATGAGCATCTGAACAGTGCTTTCTTTTACAGAGATAGTAGTTTCCATAGATATACTTATATTTATAGATATTTAAATGTTTACTTTCTAAGGTTTTTGTGCAAAAGAATTAAGCGTTGGATGGTTTTTCTTATTTTTCAACTCGTCCTTGACGGACTGGATAGTTTTATACATTTTTCTTTCTCTGGCGCTGGAAGCCCAGTGGTTGATTTCATCGCGTGTGTCTTTCGTGACTAGAATCATTAGCTTGCCTTTAGAAAGGCGGGCAGTTCTTCCTGTGCGCTGGATTTTTCTTATTGCTGAAGGAACTGGTTCATAGAAGATGACTGTGTTAACTTCCGGAATGTCGAGACCTTCTTCTCCAATAGAAGTTGCTATTAAGATGTTAATTTCGTTTGTTTTGAATTGTTCGATAATCGCTTTTTGTTCTTTTTGGGAGAGACCAGTTGAGCCGTGCTTTGTTTCTTTTTTTGCCTGACCTACGAAGACTGCGGGTTTTGCCGAGGGAATCTGGGAGATGTGGTGGTTAATTAGTGAGGCAGTGTCGCGGAATTGCGTGAAGATAATGAGTTTTGCGTTTGGATTGGATTCGAATTCTTGTTTTGTTAAAACTGCAAGCTCTTGAATTTTTGGATGTTCGATTTTTTTTGCTAAAAGATTTTCTAGAGAGAGCATGCAGGCGTTAAATTCTGGCGTTTTTACTAGAGATTGAACTGCTCTGCTTTTTTTGTCTATTGCTTGCTTCTGGAGACCCTTAAGATAAGTGTGGAGACCAGAGAGAGTCTGTGTTTCTAAAAGCTCAAGAGCGTGGGAAATCTTTATTGCAGTTGCAGTAAGAGACATTCCATGCATCGCTGCAAAATTTCTTCCTTGTACTTGCATTGCGAGACGATTTTGAAGTTTGAGGAGAGTTATTTTATTAGCTGGTTCGTGCAAAAAATTACTACTTCTTAGTTTTTCTACTGCATTGTCGAAGATGCGTTTAAGCAGGACGCGAAGCTCGATGAATTCTGGAGGGAAGGGGACTTCTATTTTCTGGAATTCCAGATTTTGAATATAGGGTTTGACGTCTTCTGAATCTCGATGACGAAGTTCAATCTCTTCTATGTTTAGATGCTCACAGATTTTCTTTACTATTTCTGGGTCTGCGCCCGGAGAGGCGGTTAAACCTAAGACACGTTGTTGGTGTTCGGGAGCTTGTTGTTTATAGTGAGCAACAACTTTTGTATAGTCATAATTTTTCAGGCAGCGATGCGCTTCATCTATTATCAGAAGAGAAGTATCTTTGAGGTCGTATAGATTTTTTTCAAGGTCGTTGGCTATACATTGCGGAGTTGAGAAGATTATTTCCGCCGTTTGCCATATTTTCTTTCTTTTCGAGGCTTCGACAGAGCCTGTAAAAAGCTGGAGGTCTGCGAAGAGTTCTGGAAGATGTTTTTTGAAATACTGGAAGTGCTGTTCGACAAGCGGTCTTGTTGGAGCGAGAAAAAGAACTTTTTTGAGAGGGAAGGATTTAAGACGATTGATGGCAAGTAGAAGGGCGATGAGTGTTTTTCCCAGACCAGTTGGCAGGACTACAAGAGTATTGTTATCTTTTGCTGTCTCGAATATTTTTTGCTGGTATTCACGAGGAGTGATGTTAAGAAGAGACATGAATATTTGAATAAGTGGAGAGAGTTAAATGTTGCGGTCGATGTGATTTTTATTTGTTAAGATCTGCATTTACTGCAGCGCAATTGCATAGCCTGTGAAAATCAGAGTGATTGCTGCAAGTGTTACATACAAGACGCGTGAACCGAAAAATATCTGTGTGCCGTCGAGTTTTGATAATGGGAGCATATTGGAAAATGCATAAAACGTGGCTAGTCTGGCAAGAGGCTCGGCATTCCATGGCAAGAAATACGCAACAAGCGCGAGGATTAAGAGCGAGACTGTGCTTGCTGCACCAATCAATGCGTTATGCCAGTCAGTCATGGAGACATAGGAGTATACTTTTGTATGACCGAACGCACGGATTGCACGTGTTTTTTTAGGAGTTGTTTCATAAGTTAAGAGGGACATTAATCTAGCTGTTCCGAAAGAGAAAAGTGCTATGATTATTGGAAGTATGACTCCTAATGGGAGAGGTTTCTTAAATTTATCTTGTTTGTGAAGACCCCAGCGTTCAAGCGTCCAGATTTTATGCTCGACATCACTTTCCAAAAGGAACGCGAATATTTTTTTTGAGCTTATTGCGACTAGCAAGATGATGAATGCGAAGAGGAAGGCTTCCGGAATAGTTGGACTTGCATTGCCAAACATTATAGGGGCTATTATAAGTGCTACTAAGACAATAAATGCAATGAGGATATTCATAATTTCCCCAGATTTCATCAAAGAGAGACGTAGGACTTTTATATAAAGATTATGCTGTTCAGTGCCCGTACAATCTCTGCGGATATATGTGTTTAACAAACGTAAAGTATAAATAGTGCAGCATGTAAGTTGAATGTATGTTGCGTATAAAAAAGGTCAGCGAAGTGCTGGGGAAGCAGGTTTATACTGCAGAGGGAGACTATTTTGGGCAAGTTGAAGAAGTTAGTCTTGTTGATAATAAAATAGAAGGATGGAGAATAAGAGTTGGACCTGGTCTTGCAGGTGTTCTTGGCGGAGCTCGTGGCGTAATTATCCCTCATGGATTTGTTAAGGCAATTGGAGATGTTTTTATTATTACTAAAGGCTCTTTACCTTCCCGTGATGAAAATGTTATTGTGGGCGCCGAAGGCGCCGGGATGATGGCTGCTGCAGACGATTTGTTGTAAAAACGCTTATGAAAAATGTGATTCCCCTATGGACTTTGCGATGGTTCATCGCCCTTTGGGTCTTTTCTGGTATGCTTATCGGTGCGGGTGCAGGAATGTGGTTTGCTGAGACAACTTTCGGTGCACGAGAGACTTTTGCAGATTCTTGGTTTTTCTGGATAGGTATCATATTGTATTTTATTGTTGCAGGCACACTTGGACGCACATATCTTAGACTGGTCAAATTACTCGGCAAATAAAGAGATTTCCTAAGCCTTCGCTATCCCCACAGCAAGCTGATGGGGTATTACGCTCGGCTTCTAGACGGAAATCTCTAATGTCAAGAACACTCCTTAATTTGGTGTGTTCTTGAGCACGCTCAAGAATTGAAAATTCTTGACGTTTCAAACTGGCGCAGCAAGCTGCGGGGTATTACACCCAGTTTGAAATAATTTTGTCGGGCTGTGCTACGAAGTTCTTAACGCTCGTAGAAATCCGCGGAGTTTATTCCGCGGTTCTTTTCCTGCGGATTTCCCCGGCGGTGTCGAGGATTTTCAATCCTCGAGCACTCTCGAGAATCCCAGAAGACGAAAGGATTCTAGAAGTCACAAAACCGCAAACAGGCCTCAGCTCATCAAGAATCTCTGATTCTTGACTGCCGTCAAGGACTTCGAGAATATGTTTATTCTCGACAGTGCTCAAGAATTGGTAAATTCTTGACATTAGTAAATCCTTGAGGTTCAAGCCGAGGTTAAAACCCGAAGGGTTTTATGACCTTTATTATTGAGATAGGGATAATGTGTTATAGAAAAAGAAATTAATTTTTGTATCTTTCTTTTCCTATCACTAACAGAATCGAATATTATTTAAAGGGCAGAGATTTGAAGAGCGTATGGTTGCACCTACTCTTTTCAGCTCCCCTTTGGGGCAGACTGTTCTAGTTTTTGTCTTGGTCTTTGTCGGTATTTTTGCTATACTTCAAAAGTCTAAAGTGTTTGGCGAGGGGAAGAAGCAGATTGACGCTCTTGTCGCTGTCGCGATGGCTCTTATCGTTGCGTCAGTTGGTTATGCGATTGATTTAATCAGCAATCTTATACCTGTTATGGCAGTTGCACTTGTTATTATACTAGTATTTATGATTTTGTTTGGAGCAGTTCACAAAGATGCGCTTGATTTACCTAAGAGTGTAAGATACGCTTTTGGTATTGCTATTTTTATTGCTGTTGCCATCGCTGTTCTTTACTTTACGCCTGCATGGGATTATCTCATGGATATGGTATCTGGGGGAGAGGGTTCTGCAATTTTCATGAATATCCTTTTTATTCTTGTTGTTGTCGGTGTTATTGCGGCTGTTCTTTCAGGTAGTAAGAGCAGTAGTGGTGGCGCTAAGAAAGATTGATTTTGTTGCGGCTTTCATTCCAAAAACAACTCAGGATGGCACGCAATTCCTCAAGAACCCTTGGTTCTTGATGGTCGTCAGAAACCCAAGGTTTCTGAGAGGACGCGCCCAAGGCGCGGAGCGCCTTGATTTGCAATAAGACGCGCGGTGGCAGTAAACGGCGCGTCCAATTTGGGATGAAGCCATTTTGTTACGAAACATATTTAAACGCATTTTGAATAGTTAGAGTATGGTGTTTGATATCGGTTCAATGCTTTCACAATGGGAAAGTTATGGTCTTTTTGATTATCTATTGCCTTTCTTACTTATTTTTGCCATTGTTTATGGAATTTTGTCATATGCCAAAGTTTTTGGGGAAAATAATGGCGTACATTTGACAATTGCGCTCGTTGTGGGCATTCTTGCATTGCGCCTTGGTTTTGTTCAGGATTTCTATCGCGAGGCATTTCCACGACTTGCTGTCGCCCTTGCTGTGCTACTCGTCTTTATCATTCTTGTTTCTGCTTTTCTGCCAGAAGCTGGACATAAAAGAGGATGGTACATCGGATTGTACTCTCTTGGAGGTATAGCTGCATTGATTGTAGTGTTTAACTCTTTCAATACTTTAGGATATTGGGGCTCTTCGTGGTGGTATGATTGGGGCGCACTTATTATCGGGGCTTTGTTTGTTATCGGGCTGATTATTGCAATCAGTGTTTCGGGCAAAAAGGGTGGAAGCGGTGGTGGAAGCCATCCAAAGTTATCATGACAGTCATTGATTTTACTCCGCTTTCTGAAATTCTTCCTTTGCTGATTTTCTTAGTTGTTTTTATTCTTACTTTTGCAGTATTGAACAAGACAAAAGTTATTGAGAATGCTTTTATGCAGCTTCTTATTGCGTTTCTACTTTCTACTATTTTTATAACTGCTACAGGCGCGCGCGATTATGTGGAAATAGTTACACCATGGTTTGCGATTTTGCTTGTATGCTTGTTCTTCATCATGGCTGTCATGGGTTTCATAGGAAAAGATGTTGACTTCATGAAGAAAGGTATTGGGGGTGTATTTGTAGCCATTCTTATACTTGCCTTTGTTGTCTCTGGAATTTTTATATTCTCTACAGGTTTGCGACCGTATTTTGGAGCTTTTTTCTCTTCACCTCGATTGTATAGCGGAGTTTTATTGATTGTAATCGCGGCGGTGGTCGGATGGGTGCTATTGAAGAGCGTTGCAAAGAAGTAGGGTGATTACTCTGTTTCTTTTGACTTTGTGTGTGCTGTAGCGAGTAAAGTCTTGAATGACTTCTGTGTTTCTATTACCTCGGTTTTGAGGTCATCTACATTAGTCATATACTCTCCCACTTTTTGCAGGATAGAGAGTTGAAGGCGATCAATAATTTTCTCGATTTTTTTCAAGCGCTCGTCAACATAATCTAGCTTTGTTTCTATTACTTGTCTGTTTTCGATGCTTCGCGCCAATTCCTGACTGACTTTTCCAATTCTTTCAGCTACTATCTGTTCTACAACTTCTGTAATTGCATCTGCACTTGGACCCGCATAGTATCCCTGACCTGCATAGCCTTCTGTCTGACCTTGAACTGGAGTAGTGTATGGTTGAGTGTACTGTTGTGCAGGATAGGGCTGAGGTATTATTTCTTGCGTTTCTAGTTCTGGACCTTGAGGTTCGTCTGAAGCCGTAGGACTTAGCATTGAAGGCTGCATTGGATTGCCACTTGGTGAAGCAAGACCTTCTTCTCCTGTTCTAGATTCTGCGCCTGCAACTGCATCTTTAATTTTTGTTTGTGCCAAGGCTTCATAAATTTCCTTTTGTCCATGGCCCTGATTCTGTAGCTGCATCGTTATTTCCTGCTCATTACGACCTTCATTTTGCATGCGTCTGATATCATCAATAATCCCCATCTTTTATCACCTCATTTTTTCTGAATAAGTCAAATTGCCTTTGTAATATTGATAGTTCTTCTTTACGCGCTGACGCGTTAATTTGTTCTGCAACGCGCTGTAGCAACTCTTTCCAGCGGGTGTTCTCTTCTGTAATGAGAAGCACATTTCTTTTGAGGGTTTGGAGCTCAGATGAAAGACGCTCGCGTTCATCTATAAGACTTTTCCCAACCAAGAGGATGCGATCTTTGAGTAGCTGCTGACGCTCCTCTAAATCACGAAGACGAGTATTCATATCTTGAAATAGATCCTGCGCGGCATATTCTTCTTCCATTGTTTTTTAAGGGAGTTAGAGTTTAAAATGGTTTGCGTACCTCTCCCGTGCAGATTTTTACTATCTATGTAACTTATTCTACTAACGAAATCTATTTAACATCTCATGCTTTCTAAGGCAAGATGATGTTTAAAGAGGGGAGTAAATTATATGCTACGGAAATTGAACGAAAGCAAGGGGAAACTTCTATATATATCAATTATCTGAGCGCCTCATTCGTTCCTTCTATAGCCGAGAACCCTAGTGATATGGCTCGAGCTATTGATCTACTTATTGAGAATCCGGGTGTTGCACAGATAATTTTTGTACAACAAAGAAATTATCTTTACAACATAGATCAGGTATTAATGCTTAGTGAAATTGCAGGAGTATATTCTTTTTTAACAAAACAAGAAGCGTTACTTTCTCTTCCTAGATTGAGTTTGTATGGCGAGCCTAGTGAGGTACATCGCGACCTTACTTATCTTTTGCTTTTATTACGACAGGACCCAGTGCTTTGCTTTAGTGAACTTCAAAGACGAATTACTGGACTTCGAACGCAGGTTTCATCAGGAACTGTTATTTCTGGAACAAGGGCGAATTACGTCAGACTTCTGGAACGATTTGCTGAACTTCTGAGCCAGACCAGATTTATCAAATTTGTCGAGCGTGAGATTGGAACAATTGAATCTACATCCGGCAGAGCAGTATACCGTCGTATTTTTAGACCCGATACAATGCCCAACTTTACTTTTACTAGACTTGTTGCTCAAGTTCCTGAAGATGCACAACTTGTAGACCAGTATGAAATTGAGAGTGAACATGAAAGAGCTACGATTATGATACTACAACGCCCCGATGATCTTAAATATCTTTATCATGTTTCTCCTCCTGAATATACACTTTCCGAGGAGCATCATATATTGTTACAACTTTCGCGCACTGTTCTTTTGGAGCACAGACCCAAGTCTGAAGAATTTACCGATCCTGAGAAGACGAGACATGTCTTTTTTAATATCGCAAGAGATTTGCTTCGTGATCTGGCGCAGAGTAAGAATATTTTGCTTAATTACAGAGAACTGCAAGGTCTTGCGCGTATATTAGTTAGATACACAATAGGCTATGGGCTTTTGGAAATATTGCTTTTAGATCCTAAGCTGCAAGACATTGTACTTAACGCTCCTGTTGCACAAAATCCTGTCTTCGTTCGCCACGAAAAATATGATGAGTGCGTGACGAATATCATCCCAAGTTACGAAGATGCTGAATCCTGGGCCGCGAAACTGCGTTTGCAATCAGGCAGACCATTAGATGAAGCTAACCCTGTGCTAGATACGGACTTAGTTTTCGGCACAATACGTGCGAGAGTTGCAGCCATTAAGGAGCCTTTATCACCAGCAGGTCTTGCATATGCTATACGAAGGCATCGAGATCAGCCTTGGACTCTACCGCTTTTTGTACAGAGAAAAATGTTGAATTCATTTGCTGCAGGATTGTTGAGTTTTTTTGTAGATACTGGAAGAGCTATCATTATTGCAGGAACGAGAAGCTCGGGGAAAACCAGCCTTTTGGGAAGTCTGCTTCTTAATATCCTTCCAAATCATAGAATTATAACTGTTGAAGATACACTTGAATTGCCTGTTGATGCACTGCGTGTTTTGGGATATGATATATTACGAATGAAAGTTCGAAGCGCATTAACTTCTGGAACGACAGAGGTTGAAGCTTCTGAGGGGATTCGAACCAGCTTGCGCTTGGGCGACAGCGCGCTTATTGTTGGAGAGATTCGCAGTACCGAAGCTAAGGCATTATATGAGGCGATGCGTGTCGGAGCTTTAGCTAATGTTGTTGCAGGGACTATTCATGGAGATTCTCCTTACGGAGTATTTGATCGTGTGGTAAATGACCTTGGAGTTCCACCTACAAGCTTTAAAGCTACGGATATTGTAGTTATTGTTAACCCAGTAAAAACGCCCGATGGATTGCATGCTGTTCGACGAGTGATGCGCATTACAGAAATCAGAAAACACTGGACTCGTGACCCTATGGAGGAAAGAGGATTTGTGGATTTGATGCTTTATAATGTGGAAAAGGACGAACTTGAACCTACACCTGAACTTATCAATGGCTCTTCTGAGATTATTAAAAATATTGCGGGCAACGTCAAAGGGTGGGCTGGAAACTGGGATGCTGTATATGACAATATTATTCTTAGAGGAATGCTCCATCAAGCTTTAGTTGATATTTCAATACGCCTGCAAAAACCTGTTTTGTTGGAAGCGAAGTTTGTTACACTGGCGAATACCGCTTTTCATAGAATAAGCGATGAAGTGCGGAAAACGCGCGGTTTGCCTTTGCAAGAACATGTATTGCCTTTATGGAACCAGTGGTTATATGGCATGGCTGAACGTTTTTAGCGTATGGTAATACAAAGGTGTTTTTCAAGCGTCGAAGAGCTTATAAACTTCTTTTACCAATGTAAATATGCCTTTAGAATGCGTACGGTAAAAAAGATGGTTTATAGCAAATATATCTATAGAAATGGTAAGAAATACGGACCTTATTATTATAAAACTCAACGTGTGAATGGGCGTGTTGTTACAAGCTATGTTCGAGAGTCTTTAGTTAAAGAGTCTCTAATTAAAGGGTCTCATTTATCTTATTCTTGGCTTGTACTTTTTATTGGAGCATTAATTACCTTGCTCATTGCATTTTTATTTTTTGCGTCTAATTCAACTGGGCGAGCAACGCTTGACATTACTTCTGAAATCAGAGAAGGAAATAGGCTTTCTGGGACGTTGACTTTAGGTTTGGAATCTGGAGAGTTTCTGCCTGCGGATACACAGGTTGTTGTTTCATTAGGAGATACTGAACAGACTTTCTTATTGTCTGAATTGGTTTCTAATGCGCCTGTTTCTGGGACTTATTACGCTTCTGGAACCGCATTAACTGGAACAGGGCAGGGATACGGGGCAGGGACAAAGACAATGTATCCTGAAGTTAGTTTTGAGCTGGTTATTCTTAAAGGGGAATCTGGGGGTGCGGAGGGAGGAAACGCGAAGGCAGAGCAGAAAGGACAAGAGACGAAAGAAGAACAAAAGAGTGAACAAGAGAAAGAGGAATCAGATAAAGAAGAGAAAGAGAAGAAAGAGCAGAAGAAAGAAGAGAGTGAAACGCAGAAGGAAGAGAAGAATGAATTTGGGGAAGAGGATGAGAAGACGAATGAAGCAAAAGAAGAAACGAAAGAGGAGATAAAGGGAAGTGAAAGCAAGAAAGAAGAAAAAGCTACGGAAGCAGTTGCTCTGGCAGAATCAGGAGAGCAGACAATCACTGGAGCTGTTGTTGCGGAAAATGAAGAGAGCGTTTCGGGGATTGTGCGGAAGGGAGAGAGTTTTAGTTATGAGCTGAAGGCAGGGGAAAGAGCGTCATTGAAATCGGGAAGCGTGAAAATTGGAGGGCAGAGTACTGAAGATGGCGTGGTGCAGATTGCATCTGCGGATGGGAAGGTGAGCGTGACGACGGGGTATGAAACTTATGAAAATTCTTCAGAGAGCGTGCAATTAGAGATTGACTTGTCGCGGTTTAATTTGACTGCTGAAGAAGGGACTTTGAACGTGAGAGTGATTGCACAGGGAAGCGAGATTGTCAGTGTAAGCGAGGAGATTGAAGTCGAAGAGCAGGGAACAGAGGCAGAAAGTGAAGAACAGACAGAAATTATTTCGAATGTGACAAATGATACTATTGGGAATCTGACTAGCGTAAATTTGACATTGGATGAGACGAATGTTACAGTGAATATAACGGTACTTGGAAATACAACAATCGGCAACGCGACTGTAAAGACAAGCAGGGCAAAGATACGTGTAGGGGAGAGAGTGAAGTGGGTGAAGAATGTGACGCTTGAACGCGCGGAGAATGCGACGATTGAATTGCCGAAGGAAGCGGAGAACGTGACAGTGAAGAAAGTTGATGAGAATAGTGGGAGAGAGGAGGAGGCAAATGCGGAGGTGAGGGGGATTACGGGGAAAGTGATTCATGGCGACGTGACGGCGGAGATTGAATTGTCTAAAGAGAGAGGGTTCATGAATTTCGTGAGGGGATTGTTTGGAGGAGTGACTGGAAGGGCGATTACAGAGGGAAATGCGACAGCGGAAAACTTGACAAATGCTACGGCGGGTACAGAGGCAAATACTGGAGAGAACGCAAGTGTGGAAGTTACGCTTTCTGACAATGCGACTTCTTACACGATTGAGTATTACACGGAAGCGCCGACGGCTACGGAGAGTGAGACGGCAAACGGGAAGCGGGTTGTGATTAGCGGACCGGACGC
>Ga0082335_1007585_pt1 | contig 12967 bp, 13 predicted proteins | sample Subgrocontami58m_FD_72375 | JGI IMG/M metagenome (GOLD analysis project Ga0082335, IMG submission 72375) | Subsurface groundwater microbial communities from S. Glens Falls, New York, USA - GMW37 contaminated, 5.8 m (SPADES assembly) (version 2) ...
ACGCTCATGGGCGCGTCGGCAGGCGCCGGCGGCGCCCCTCATCTGGCACTCGAACTGTTCAAGTCGATGGGCCGGGTCGACATCGTGCACGTGCCCTACAAGGGCGGCGGGCCGGCGATGGCCGATCTCATGGCAGGCCAGGTCGATCTCTATTTCGGCGGCCTGTCGACTGCGCTGCCACATGTGAAGGCGGGAAAAATGCGCGCCCTCGGCCAGACCCTGGACGTCCGCTCGCCGGCGGCGCGGGACATCCCTACCATCGCCGAGGCGGGCCTGCCGGGCTACGAGGCCGCGATCTCCTACGGCATCTTCCTGCCGGCTGGCGCGCCCGCCGTCCTGGTCGAGCGCCTGCACGACGCCGTCGAGGCCACGATCCGCTCGCCCGACATCGCGCGCCGCTTCACCGAACTCGGTGCCGATCCGCAGTTCGGCACGCCGGCCGAGTTCGCCGCCTACGTCGCCGACGACCTCGCCAAGTGGGCCCGCCTCGCCAAGGAGGCGGGCCTCAAGGCGGAGTGAGTCGCTATTTGACCGACGAGAAGGCGGTCGGCGTCAGCATCTGGACCGACACATTGGCCACGATCTGGCCGTCCTTTTCCGTCTCGGCGCGCTTGGCATGCCATTCCGGATCGGCCGCGAAGGCGTTCCACTTCTTTTCGCGATCAGCCAGCGACTCCCAGGCGAGGAAGTAGGTGAGCTCCTGGTTGGACTCGCCCACCAGCGTCGTGAAGAAGCCGGCCTGCTTGATGCCGTGCTTCTCCCAGATCTTGAGCGTGATGGTAGCGAAGCGGTTGAGCAGCGCCGGCAGACGCCCCGGCAGGCAACGGTAGACTCGCATTTCGTAGATCATCTCTTCCTCCCTAGAAATTGCCGTCGAAGCGCGGCACGAAGCCGCTTCCCTTGTGGTCGATGTGACAGGTGAACGGCGCGCCGAAGTGGCAGGGCATCAGCCGCGCGCCGGTGCCGGCGCAATGCTCGAGCGCCTCGCGGCGGCTCTTGCGTGCGCCCACGGGCTCGGCGCAGGCGAAGCTGTTCCATTCCGGATGATAGACCTGCAGCGCGTGGTGCAGGATATCGCCGCAGAACAGCGCCTTCTCGCCCTTCGATTCGAACTTGATGGCGATGGTGCCGGGTGTGTGGCCGGGCGCGGGCGTGACGCTCATGTTCTCGTCGAGCTGGGCCGCGCCGTCGACCATCTGCATCAGACCGGCTTCGGCAACGGGCAGCACCGAATCGCGGAACGAGCCGGCGTTGGCCGGCCCGGTCTTGGGATCGCTGTCGAGCTTCAGGTAGTGCTCGTAGTCGGCGCGGCTCCATACGTACTTGGCATTCTTGAAGGTCGGCACCCACTTGCCGTTCTCGAGCTGCGTGTTCCAGCCGACATGATCGACGTGCAAATGGGTGCACATCACCATGTCGACCTCGTCGGGTTTCACGCCGGCTGCCGCCAGCCGCTCGAGATACTTCGTCTCCATGAGATGCCACTTGGGCCGGTGCGGCCGGGGCTTGTGGTTGCCGACGCAGGTGTCGATCAGGATGCGCTTGCTGCCGATCGTGAGCAGCCAGCTGTGAACGCTGAGCTTCAGGAATCCCAGGTCCTTGTCGTAATGGGCCGGCATCAGCCAGCTGGCATGCCGATCGACCACCGCCGGGTCCCAATCGGGAAAAAACACCTTGGCGTCGAAATTGGGCTCGTAGGTCTCCTCGATGCGCCGCACTGTCGCGGCACCGAGCTTCACTTCGGTCATGCCATCCTCACCCGACTGCCACCAAGCTTAGCGTTGCCGGGCGGCTCTCGGGAAGGGCGGCGTTCCGCTGCTAGAACCGCAGCCTTCCGATCGCGAGGTAGCGGGCGAACGCGGCGACCGCCGCCGCACCGAGCGGTGCCACGGCCAGCAGAAGAATGAGATGCACGCCGAGCGACCGGGCATCGAAGGTGCCCGGCAGCACCACTGTGACAGCGACCGTCATGACGAAGAAGAGGACGGCGAAGCCGACGCCGCTCGCCGCACCCAGAAGCAGCGCCATCAATAAAGACGGCGCAGGACCCTTTCCGAAATAGTAGCTGAGAGCGAACGCAGCCGCACAAGAAACGAAGGCAGTGACGCTTTCCATGATCGACTCCTTCAATACGCTCTCGACTTGTGAGAAATCAAAGTCGACACTCTTGTTCACCGTCGAGTTTGAAACAGTCCGCCACCTTTGGGATCAACGAAAAACGCATGTCTGAGTTCCCTATTTCCTGGATTTCCGCAGCGACTCTCACATCACATTATCGTCGTGGCACGCTGTCGCCGGTCGATGTCGCCGAGGCGATGCTGATACGTTCAGAGACGCTGAAACCACATCTCAATGCCTTCGTCCTGATCGATGCCGACGGCGCACGCGCCGCAGCAAGAGCATCGGAGGCGCGCTGGAAGAACGGCGCGCCCCTGTCGCCGCTCGACGGGGTGCCAACGACGATCAAGGACACGACGGCGGTCAAGGGCTGGCCGACGCGTTACGGCTCGCAAGCCACCGACGAAACACCGGCCACCGAGGATGCGGCCGTCACGGAACGTCTCCGCGTTGCCGGCATGGTCTTTCTCGGCAAGAGCACGACGCCCGAGTTCGGCTGGAAGGCGCTCACCGATTCGCCGCTGCAGGGCACGACACGCAGTCCGTGGAACCTCGGGCATTCGCCGGGCGGGTCGTCCGGCGGCGCCTCGGCGCTCACGGCCGCCGGCATCAATCCGTTCAACCACGGCAACGACGGCGGCGGCTCGATCCGCATTCCGGCCGCGCACACCGGGTTGGTCGGGCTGAAGCCGAGCTACGGGCGCATCCCGCAGTATCCTGCCGATTCGCCCTTCGCCGACGTCATCAGCCAAGGCGTGCTGTCGCGCAGTGTGCTTGACACGGCGTTGGCGCTGAACGTCATGGCCGGCCCCGACCCGCGCGACTGGCGCTCGCTGCCCGCCGATCCACGCGACTACACGATCGGCCTCGACGACGGTGTGCGCGGCCTCAGGATCGGCCTCAGCCTCGATTTCGGCCATGTGAAGGCCGACGCGGAGGTCCGCGCGCTGGTTGCCGCCGCGGCCCGGCGCTTCGAGGAACTTGGCGCCCATGTAGAGGATGTCGGCCCGCTGATCGAGCCGCTGCAGAATTCCTTCGAGCCGCTTTGGATCGGCAGCTTCGCGACCCGCCTGCGCCAGATCCCGACCCAGTTGCACGGCAAGCTCGATCCCGGCTTCCGCACCGCCGCCGAAAAGGGCCTCGCCATCACGCTCGCCGACTACGCCCGCGCCTACGAGGCCAAGTCGAAGCTGGCCCGCGACCTGGCGCTCTGGCACGAGAAGTTCGATCTGCTGCTGGCGCCGGTGGCGCCGACGGCCGCGCCGCCGGTCGAGACCCTCTACAACTCGGAAGCGTTTCCGCGCTGGACCAAGGGCGCGCCCTATACACTGCCCTGCAACCTTACCGGCCAGCCCGCCGCCTCGATGCCGGCAGGTCTCACCTCGTCCGGCCTGCCAATCGGGCTACAAATCATCGGGGCGCCACGCGCCGACTATCTCGTCCTGCGCGCCATGCGGGCCTTCGAGAGCGCATCGGGCTGGGCTTGGCCACAAGCCAAGGTCCTGGAAACGCTGGCTGGGCTCTGAGCTTCACCCCAACGTGAAGCGAATGTGAAACGCCTCCTGCTCGGCAAATCGCTATGCTCCCTGCCAAAGATACAGGGAGACAATGACATGCAAAGAAACTTCCGGACGACCGGCATCACCTTGGCCGCGGTCGTGTTGTGCACTCTCGCCGGCAACCTGATGGCGCAAACGCCTCCCGCGGCGGCGCCGGCAGGACCGCCGCAATTTCCCAACATGACCTTCTTCCTCACCAGCGTCGGCGGGCCGGCGGGTGCCAACTACGGCGGTCTCGAGGGCGCCGACAGGCACTGCCAGACCCTGGCTGCGAAAGCCGGCGCCGGCGCCAAGACCTGGCGCGCCTATCTCAGCACTCAGGCCGTGGGCGGCGCCACCGCCGTCAATGCCAAGGACCGCATCGGCAAGGGCCCGTGGGTCAACCCCCGGGGCGTGCAGATCGCAGCCAGCGTCGCCGACCTGCACTCGGCCAACAACAAGATCGCGCCCGAGACCCTCGTGGCCGAAACCGGCCGCCTGATCCCGAGCCGGCTCTACACCGTCAACCAGCATGACATCCTGACCGGCACGCAGGCCGATGGCACTGCCTTCCCGCCAGACAAGGACATGACCTGCGGCAACTGGACCAAGAGCGGCGAAGGCAGCGCCATGGTCGGCCACGGCGATCGCATGGGCCTGCGCGACGACGACGCCTCGAAGTCATGGAACACCTCGCACCCGTCGCGCGCCTGCGACGCCGCGTCCCTGGTGGCGACTGGTGGTGCCGGCCTGCTCTATTGCTTTGCAGCGGACTGAGCGCGGCGACTAGCTCGAAGGATCGCCGGTGATGAAGCAGAAGACCAGGCCGTAGGTCTCGCAGAGGTGCGGCCTGCGGTCGGGCGTCGGCATCGAAAGGACCTTGTTCTTCGGGACGATCAGCCATTGCCGGCCATCCCAGGCGCGATAGAGGCCGTCGTCACCAAGGAACGATTGGGTTGGGCGACAGTCGCCCTGCTTGCCATCGCCGGTTCCATTGCAGCAGCGCGATCCCGTGTCGGGCTGCCGCAGCTCCTTGTACCAGTCGTGGTTTGCCGCATGCCCATCGCCGTGCCGGCCGGACGGCGGCGATTGCGCAACGGCCGTCACGGGCAACAACGCCAATAGAATTGTGCGCCAGATCGGTGCCATGGTCTGCGACCGGTGCTTCAGGGAGGCGGGTCTGCCGAACCATCCTACCCACGTGTCGCGGCGCGGAACAAGCCCGCGGGGCGTCCTAACCGGACGGCCTTGGCCTCGTTGTCCCCCATTCAGCTGGTCCCGGGTTTCACCCGCATCTCCGAAGCTCCCATCGCGATGGCCCGCACGCGCTGGGAGTGCGGGTTGACCTCGACGGTGACCTCGACGCTCTCCGCCGCGGCGCCCAGCCTCACGACGGCGTCGAAGGCCTCGCGCTTGATCGCCTTCACGTCCTCGGGCTGCGGGTTGGGAATGACGCGTTCGATGACCTCGCGCACCAGCGCCAGCGCCACGCCGATTGAAGAGATGATTTCGGCATCCTGGGAGATGGTGTGGGAAAGCTGCAGGCGCTCGGCGGTGAAGGGCAGCAGCGAGGCAGCACCACCACCCTCGCCCACCAGTACGACCTGGCCCCGGTCGAGGCCGTACTCGGCGATCAGCTGCTCGACGACGGGGATGGCCTTGTCCGTGGCGCGCTCGAGGATCCGGCGGGCGGCATCCTCGGCGGAGCAGCCGAGCATCGCGGCCAGCGGCGCCATGGCGAGGCGGGCGGACTCCGGATTGCCGTAGGCGTGCAGGCCGGGCTTGGCATAGCCCAATATGTTGGCGGCGCAGGTGTTGGTAATGGCGTAGCGCGTGCCGTCGGCGACGCGGATCGAGACATAATCGTTCGGGTCGCCACTCATGGGCTGGAGCAGCTCGACCTGTGCGTCGGCGAAGGCTGATGGTTCGGCAAAGGCGGAGTACGGGAGGCCGGCGATATGGGCACTACGCGGCCCGACATCGACCAGATCGCCGTCGCGCGCGCGCACCATGCTGCCGCCGGCGATGCCGATGACGCGCACGTCCAGCGAGCTCACATAGGTTTCGTGTCCGCCGACGCGGGCGTACTTCACTGCCGGCCGGCCATTGCGGATGACACCGATGTTGGTGCTGGTGCCGCCGACCTCGAAATAGATGCCGTCGCAGACCCTGAGATGCATGAGCGCGCCGGCGACGCTGGCGGCCGGACCCGACAGCATCGTCATCGCCGGGCGGCGGCGCATCTCGTGGATGTCCATGACGCCGCCGTCGCCGCGCATGATCATGAGCGGTGCCTGGATGCCAGCCTCGCGCACGCTGGCTTCGGTCATGTTGGCGGTGTCGATCATCCTGGGCAGGATGCTGGCGTTGATCACCGCCGTGCGGGTCCGAGTCGCGAGCCCATAGAGCTTCGAGATCTCGTGCCCGCACGTCACCGCCATTTCCGCGCCGACGGCGGCCAGGCGGATCGTCTCCTCGCTGCTGTGGTCGTCGACGCCGAAGGCGCTGGTCGCGACCACGACGCGCACGCCTTCGACGCGCAATTCCTCGACGGCTGCCAGCGCGCTCGCCTCTGTGAGCTGGTCCGTGGTCACGAAGCGGTGGCCCGGCCGCAGGAAGCGCCCGGGCGCCAGCTCGATCTCGCCGATGTTGCTCTGGCTGCGCGCCAGCAGCGCCTGGTCCCGGCTCGCCATGCCGATCACGCCGACCGGCGCCACGTCGCCCTCGAGCAGGGCATTGGTGGCCTGGGTGGTGCTGTGGGCCAGGAAGATCACGTCCTTGGGATCGACGCCGGTGCGCTCCAGTACGTTGCGGAACACCTCGACGACGCCCTTGGCCACGCCGCGCTCATCGGCATGCGTGGTCAGCGCCGAATACCGGCCGACCACCTCGTGTGTCGCATTGTCGATCAACACCGCCTTGGTGAAGGTGCCGCCGACGTCGATGCCGATGCGAAAGGTCCTGCCGTCCATGCCGCCTATGCCAACCTGAAATAGGCGCGCGTCGCCGGGCGAGCGGCGCTACGGTCGGAAATGTTCCTGTCCGGTCCCGCGATAGAGAACCTGAACCTGGCGTCCGACGATGGCGGCATGCCGGGCAAGCGCCTCCGGTTCACAGTCGGCCGTCGGCCGGGGTTCGTGCTCGAAATGATGATAGGTATCGACGCCGCGCACGAGCGTAGCGCTGTCCTCGGCACCGACCGCCTGCTTGACGTAGGTCGGAACGTAGCGGATCGCAAAGCCGATGCGGCGATCGTTCGACTGGTTGGGCTCCGAGCCATGCGCCAGCAGCACGTGATGCAGAGATGCCTGGCCGGGCTTGAGGATGGCCGGGACGCCCTTCGCCTCGTCGACGTTGACGGCGATCTCCTGGCCGCGGCTCAGGAGGTTGTTCTTGTCGAACGTGTCGCGATGCTCGAGCTGGACGCGATGCGAGCCCGGCATGAACTTCATGCAGCCGTTCAGGAGATTGGCCGGCGTGAAGGCCAGCCACACGGTCATGACGTCGGGTGAACTCAGGCCCCAGTAGGTGGCATCCTGGTGCCACGACACGAAGCCGGGGTCGGCTGCCTCCTTGATGAAGAAGCTGGTGCTCCAGCAGAAGAGATCGGGACCGAGCACATCCTCGACGGCATCGAGGATGCGCGGGTCGCGGATCAGATCGTTGAGCCAGGTGAGATAGAGGTGTGGCTTGTGGCGCCGGTCGCCCTGGATCGGGCCGCCCATCTCCGATTCATGCGCTTCAAGTTGCCGGCGCAGCTCGCGCGTCTCCGCTTCCGGAAGAATGTCGACCGGGAAATAGTAGCCGTCGCGTTTGTACTTTTCGACGGCATCGTCGGACAGAAGCTTGGGCATCGGCTCACCCTCTTCGACAAGCGGTAACACGCATGTCCGCTTGCACGAATCGTCCGGCCAACGCGCCGGATGGTCAAGCCAATTCGCCGCGTTCGCCCCACGGCAATACCACTGTGCGAATGCCCTCACCGCGTCGCATCGCAGCAAAGCCCTCGTTGATCCGCGCAAGCGGCAGGCGCGCCGTGATCAGTTCGTCGAGCTTCAGCTTACCCTCGAGGTAGCAGCGCGCCAGCCAGGGGAAGTCGCGCTGCGGGCGGGCGCCGCCGTAACTCGAGCGCGTGATCTTCTTCTCGCCCATCAGCGCGCCCCAGCGGAACGACACGTCCTGGGCGACATTGACCTTGCCGAGAAACACCAGGTGTCCACCGGGCCGCACGATCTCGCTGCCCAGCCGGAAGCCTTGCGCGTTGCCCGCCGCCTCGAAGACATAGTCGGCGCCGCGTCCGTCCGTCGCCTCCTTCACCACAGCCGCGACGTCGTCCGCTGGCGCGCCCGTCGTGATGTCGGCGCCGAAGGTCCGGGCGAACTCCTGCCGCCCCTTCGCCAGGTCGATGGCGATGATGGTGCCGGCGCCGGCCAGGCGCGCGCCCTGGATCGCGTTCAGCCCGACGGCGCCGCAGCCGATCACCACGACCGAGGCGCCGGGCTGCACCGGCGCGACCCGGGTCGCGGCACCGACGCCGGTCATCACGCCGCAGCCGATCAGGCAGGCGCGATCAAACGGGATCTCGCGCGGCACGCGGATGGCGCCCGAGTGCGGCACGACAGCGTACTGGGCATGCGAGGAGACAACGGAGAAATGGTGGAGCGGCGCTGCGGCGCAGGTCAGACGCGAGCGGCCGTCGAGCAGATGGCCGCGCGGCTGGTGGCGGGTGAAGGGCTCGCACAGGATCGGCTGGTCGCGCTCGCAGTAGAAGCAATGACCGCAATGCGGGTTCCACGAGCAGACGACATGGTCGCCGACCTTCAGTCCCTCGACGCCGGCACCGAGTTCCTCGACGACGCCGGCGCCCTCGTGGCCGAGGACGATCGGCATCGGATAGGGCAGCGAGCCCTCGATCACCTCGAGATCGGTGTGGCAAAGGCCCGATGCCATGATGCGCACCAGCACGTCACCCGCCTCGAGGCGGTCGATCCTGGCACGACCGATCTCGAGGGGCTGACCCACGGCATGGAGGATCGCGGCGTCGAACTCGACCATGGCCGGCCTAGGAGTCGATCTTGACGCCGGCCTTGGTGATCACCTTCTCCCACTTCTCGACCTCGGCCTGAAGGAACTTCACCGTGTCGGCCGGCGTCGCGCCGACGGGGATCACCGCCTGGTCGGCCAGCCGCTTGCGCAAGGCCTCGTCCTTCATCGCCTTGCCCACCTCGCCGCCCAGCCGATCGACGATTTCCTTGGACGTGCCGGCCGGCGCCATGAACATCACCCAGCTCGAGGATTCGATCAGCGGGCCGCCCGACTCGACGATGGTCGGGATCTCCTCGGCGCCGACCACGCGCTCCTTCGACATCATGGCCAGCGCCCGCACCTTGCCGGCTTTTACCTGGCTCATGGTGCCGATCGGCACGTCGAGCAGCATCTGGATGTTGCCGGACATGAGATCGGCCAGCGCCGGCGCCGTGCCCTTGTAGGGGACATGCACCATCTTGGTGCCGGTCACCTGCATGATCAGCTCGCTGGTGAGATGGGCCGCGGCGCCCACGCCGGACGAGCCGAACGAGATCTTGCCGGGATTGGCTTTGGCGTAGGCGATCAGCTCGCCGACGCTCTTCACCGGCAGGTCGTTGCTCACCAGGATCATGATCGGTGCGATGGCGACAAGAGACACCGGTGCGAAGCTCGTCACCGGATCGAACTTCAGCTTGCCGGCGTAGAGCGTCTTGTTGGCGGCGTGGGCCGCGATCACCGTCAGGAAAGTATAGCCGTCGGGCGCGGCGTTGGCCACGATCTCCGCGCCGATCAGCGAATTGGCGCCGGGCTTGTTGTCGACCACGAAGGTCTGGCCGACGTTCATCTTCTCCAGCGTGAGCCGCGTCACCGAGTCGGTGAGGCCGCCCGCCGTGTAGGGCACGACCCAGCGGATCGGCTTGGTAGGCCACGCCTGGGCGCGGAGGGATGAAGGTGCCAGTGCCGCAGCAGCGCTCGCCGCCAGCACAGTGCGGCGGTTGATCTTGGTCATGATTGTTTTTCCTTCCCTGTTTTCAGTCGCCTATTTCAATCGAGTGTCAGTCGAGATCGAGGCCATTCATGCCGGCGTTCTTGCGCGCCTTCTTGGCAAGCTCCGTCAGAATCTTGCCGGCCTGGTGCGGATCGAGGACCGGCTTCGATTCCGGTCCCTTGTGCCAGCCTTCGGCTACGGCGAACTGGCCGTTGCCGGCCTGGAAGACGCGGCCGGTGATCTCGCGGCTCTCCTCGCTCACCAGCCAGGTGGCGACCGGCGCGATCCACTTCGGGCTGCGCGTCTGCTTATCCTCCTCGGTGTAGTCGCGGAGATCCTCGGTCATGCGCGTGAATGCCGACGGCGAGATCGAGTTGACTGTAATGCCGTAGCGGCCGAGCTCGCGCGCGGCGATGATGGTGAAAGAGGCGATGCCGGCCTTGGCCGCTCCATAGTTGGTCTGGCCGATGTTACCGTAGATGCCCGAGACCGAGGTGGTGGTGATGATGCGCGCATCGACCGGGCCGCCTTTGGCTTTCGCCTGGTCGCGCCAGTAGGCGGCGGCATGGCGGGCCGGCGCGAAGGTGCCTTTCAGGTGCACCTTTATGACGGCGTCCCACTCCTGCTCGCTCATATTGACCAGCATGCGGTCGCGCAGGATGCCGGCGTTCAGCACCACGGCGTCGAGCTTGCCGAAGGCCGAGACGGCCTGGTCGATCATGCGCTTGGCGCCGTTCCAGTCGGAGACGTCGTCGCCGTTGGCCACGGCCTCGCCACCCTTGGCCTTGATCTCGTTCACCACCTGCTGGGCGGCCGAGATGTCCTGGCCGGCGCCGGCCCGGTCGCCACCCAGGTCGTTGACCACGACCTTGGCGCCGTGCTCGGCCAACATCAGGCAATGCTCGCGGCCCACGCCGCGGGCGCCGCCGGTCACGATCGCCACCCGTCCCTCGCACAATCTTGCCATTGCTCCCTCCCGTTTCTGGCGTGTCTGCCTATGGTTTCCTACGCTAGTGTAGCGGCCTACCGAGGAGGATCGCCATGGACACGCTGCCGCTCGTTGCCCCCGAACAGGTTGGCCTTTCCGCAGCGCGGCTCGACCGTGTGCGCAAGTGGATGCATGGCTGGGTCGACAGCGGAAAACTGGCGGGCATGGTCACCTGCGTCCTGCGCAAGGGCGAACTCGCCTTCGCCGAGGTCTACGGCAAGGCCGACCTGGCGCGCGACAAGCCGATGCGACCCGACACGATCTTCCGCATCTATTCGATGACCAAGCCGCTCACCTCGACGGCGATCATGATGCTCTACGAGGAAGGCCGCTTTCAGCTCGACGATCCGATCTCGAAATTCATCCCCGCCTTCGCCAATCCGCGCGTCATGGTCGGCGGCAGCCGCGGCAAGATCGAGACCGTGCCGGCCGAACGCGAGATCAACTTCCGCGACCTGCTGACCCACACCTCGGGTCTGACCTACGGCTTCATGGAGAGCAATCCGGTCGACGCGGCCTATCGCGCCAAGGAAGGCGGCGTCGATTTCCAGACCGCCGATACCAGCCTCAAGCAGCTGGTCGAGCGGCTGGCGCAACTGCCGCTGATCGCCCAGCCCGGCAAGGCGTGGAACTACTCTGTGTCGACCGATGTGCTGGGCTACCTCGTCGAGGTGATCTCGGGTCAGCCTTTCGAGAAGTACCTGAAGGAGAAGGTGATCGATCCGCTCGGCATGGTCGATACCGATTTCCACGTACCGAAGGAAAAGCACGAGCGCTTCGCGGCCAATTATGCGGCGGGTCCGGGCGGCAAGCTCGATCTGATCGACGATCCGGGCAAGAGCCGATACCTCGCCCCGCGCAAGGTCAACTCGGGCGGTGGCGGTCTCGTCTCGACCGCGGCCGACTACCTCCGCTTCTGCAGGTTCATGCTGAACAAAGGCGAACTCGACGGCATCCGCCTGCTCGGCCGCAAGACGGTCGAGCTCATGACCATGAACCATCTCAAGGGCGACATGGCCGACATGGGCACGCCGCGCTTCTCGGAATCGACCTACACCGGCATCGGCTTCGGGCTGGGTTTCTCGGTGATGATCGATCCGGCCAAGGCCTATATCGCGGGCACGCCCGGCGAGTTCGCCTGGGGCGGCGCCGCATCGACGGCCTTCTGGATCGATCCCCAGGAAGAACTGGCCGTGGTGATGCTCACCCAGCTCATGCCCTCCTCGACCTACCCGATCCGCCGCGAGCTGCGCGTGCTCACCTACCAGGCGATCGTGGACTGAGGCCCAGACGCCATGCGCAACACCGGCCCCATCACCGTCCGCAAGCTGCATCCGCTGTTCGGCGCGGAGATCTCGGGCATCGACATCACCCGGCCGCTCACCGCCCGCGAGTTCGGCCCGATCCGCGCCGCGTTCGAGGAGCACTCGGTGCTGCTGTTCCGCGACCAGCCGATGGACGACGCGCAGCAGATCCAGTTCAGCGAGAACTTCGGCCCGCTCGAGACTACGGGCAGCGCCAATCCCGCCGCCGGCACCAAGTTCGCGCGCCAGTCCAACCTCGACATCGAGACCGGCCTGCCGATCCCCAACGACGACATGCGCATGATCTACCAGAAGGCCAACTACTTCTGGCACTCCGACTCCTCGTTCAAGCGCATCCCCTCGCTGTGCTCGATGCTGACCGCCCGCATCTGCCCGCCGACCGGCGGCAACACCGAGTTCCTCTGCATGCGCGCCGCTTGGGACGCCCTGCCGCCGGCGATCAAGGCCACCGTCGAGCCGCTGGTCGCCGAGCATGCGCTCGCCTACTCGCGCGACCGCGTGCAGAAAGGCATCCTGAGCGCCAAGGCGCTGGCCGAGCTGCCGCCGGTCAAGCAGCGCCTCTATCGCGACAACCCGATCAACGGCCGCCGCGCCCTCTATGTCGGCGCCCATGCCGGCCACATCGTCGGCTGGCCCTACGACACCGGCCGCGCCTTCCTGGCCGAGCTGATGGAACGCGCCCAGCAGCCCGAGTTCATCCTCTCGCACGAATGGCGCGAGGGCGACGCGATCGTCTGGGACAACCGCGCCGTCGTGCACCGCGCAACCGCCTACGACACTGTCCAGCACAAGCGCCTGATGCAGCGCACCACGATCGGCGGTGACGCACCGACGGTTCCGCAATAGACGATGGCGGAACCCGCTCAGGACGGAATGCCGGCGGGCCTGCCGCGCCTGCTGGCGGTGGCCACGATCACCATCGGGCTCACCATGTCGGTGCTGAGCAACTCGATGACCAACCTTGCGCTGCCCTACATCGCGC
>Ga0082335_1007586_pt1 | contig 12966 bp, 11 predicted proteins | sample Subgrocontami58m_FD_72375 | JGI IMG/M metagenome (GOLD analysis project Ga0082335, IMG submission 72375) | Subsurface groundwater microbial communities from S. Glens Falls, New York, USA - GMW37 contaminated, 5.8 m (SPADES assembly) (version 2) ...
GGCGAGGCCGGGACGGATGAGAGTCGGCACCTCGGCGCCCGCCGTGTGGGTCATGTGCGGACTCGCGCTTTCGGCAGGCCCGACCTGGGCCCAAGAACTTGGCATGGGATTCGGATTCGAATCCGGCCCCAGGGCGTCGTTCACGATCCACTGCGAAGACCAGTCCTCGATGAGCCTGCCGGGGATCCGAGGGAACTACTTCAGTTCCTCCCGGCTCGTGCAACGGATCCACCCCTACGCCGTGGGCGCCACGAGCGGGTGCCTCTCCCACACCGATTGGGGACTGTTGACCGAGACTCGCAGGGGCGCGGAATGGATGGCCGCCACCCTCGCGAGGATCATCGATCCACCCACGTCGGAATCGCGCGATCCCGCTGAGATCGCGGACCTCGAGAAGCTGCAGCGCGCGATCCTGTGGCTTCCGGCGCCCGGCACCGCGGCGACGCCCGAGCAGGCGAAGGGCCTCAGGAGCGTCGGTCGATGGGGAGGGTATGACGAGGAGGCCTGTCGAGCGCTCGCCTTGAAGGAACCCGTTACGCGGGCGACGTCGATGGCGCTGATCCTCACGGTTTCGCTTCGGGTTCACCCGCGCCCGGACGCCCCGGCCGATCTCGCGGAGGCGGACGAGCTCCTGGCAGGCCCCCTGAAGCACATGGAGTCGGTCCCTGCCGACCTTCGTCCGAGCGTCCTCTGGTACGCGAGCCACATCGCATTCCTGAGAGGCCGAAAGGAGGAGGCGAGGAAGCAAGGGGCGAAGTTCCTGGATGCGGCTCGGGCCGCGGGTCTCTGCGGCAGCCAGGCCGCCGCGGACCATTGGGGGAGCGTCTTCACCAACCCACCGTTCTTGGAGTCGCCACCCGAAAAGCGCTATTAGCCGCACACTCACACCCTGGTGTCCCGTCCAGCCGGAAGCCGGATCGCTTCGACCGGACCATGCTGCGTGGCGTCGTTTGGTACCCGAAGGAACCCAGCGGGAGAACTTCGATGTCTGATCCCCTCGTCGAGACCTGGCACATCCACAACCGGATCAATCTCTACCTGCTCGACGCGATTGCCGAAGATGCGTTGCCTTGCGTTTCGGCCTCGAAGGGTCGGACGGTGGGGGAGCAGATCGCCCACCTGCACGCGGTGCGGCTGATGTGGCTGAAGGCGGCCGCGCCCGCGCGGCTGAAGGGGCTGGAGACGTTCGACAAGAAGGACCCGCCGGATCGGACGCGCTTGCGTCGGGCGCTGCTGGCTTCCGGCGAAGCCGTGGCCGGATTGCTGATCGACGGCGCGGCGAACGGCGGGAAGATCAAGGGGTTCAAGCCGCACGCCACCGCGTTTCTCGGGTACCTGGTCGCACACGAGTCCCATCACCGCGGGCAGATCCTGCTCACGCTCAAGCAATCCGGGCGCATGGTGGACAAGAAGATCCAGTACGGGCTATGGGAGTGGGGAGTGCGGTGAGCCGAGCCCGGCGAGCACGGCTTCCGCGCATTGGTCGGGCGGGAAGACGGGATACCGCGTCTACTGCGGGGAACAATCTCTCAAGAAGGCATCGAACGATGGGCACCGCTTCGCGACCACTTCCAAGTCGGACGATGCGGCGACTGCCATCCGCAGTCTCTTGATGCTGATCTTGGGATCTTCCTCGGAGGCGGGGAGGTGTTCCCCGAGCCACTGATTCCACAGCGCCTTGGCGCCCGAAGCGCCGAAGGACTCCGGATCCGGTGGGTTCGGAAGTCTCGCGACGCCGATCACCTGGGCGACGCAGGGCGTGTCGGCGATGAGTTCTCATTCTCCGCATCCACGAGCACCACGGCAAGGTCGGGACGGCGGCTCGCCGAAGGCCAGGTGAGAAGTTGCCGTAGGGCCTGCTTCGTTCTGAGTGTGCTCCCGCGTGCAACGGCGCCGCGGAAGCGAAGAGGCCCAAGGAACTGGATGGCCGCCGCAGGGATTTTTCGCTCGCGTTCGAGACATCGCCGGAGGAGAACGTGGCCTGCGCCGATCTCGGCTTCGTTCAAGGGAGCGCCCGGCAAGGGCGGCAGGGTGGTCGTGCCCGCGGCTTCCCCGCTTCCCTCGGCGTAGAGCACGACGCGCATGGCCGGCGCCTATCGGCCCGGCACGCCGCCGAGACCGCCGGAAAGCCAGATTCCGCCCATCGAATTTCGGTATTCTTCGATCGCCCTCTGCCACTCCGCCGTGCCGACCGGCGCCTCCTCGATCAGGACGTTTCCATCGGACGGGTCGCGGCTCATGAATCGCACTTCGCCTGGTTCCAGATGGTCGAGGAGCTCGGCCGAATGCGTGGCGACGATCACCTGTACCGGAGGACCACCCATCTCGCCGCGAGTCAGCTTGCGGAGGATGCCGACGAGTTCTCCCAGCAGGTAGGGGTGAAGTCCTCGCTCGGGCTCTTCGATGGCGAGCAGCGTCGGGGCAGGGGTTTGGTAGCGACAAACCAGGAAGGCGAGAAGGAGCATCGTCCCGTCGGAGACCTCATGCGGGAAGTGGTAGACGGCCTTGTCCCAGCGATCCTGGAAGATCAAGGTGTTACGACCCACGTCTACCGGGCGCGCCTCGACGTCTGAGATCACGCCGACCAACTCGCTCAAGGTCTTGGCGATATCGACCTGATCGCCGCGGCTCAGCGTGTCAAAGACGTTGGTGAGGTTTCCGCCGTTGCCGGCGAGTCGCCGCTCCGGTTCGACCTCATTCGGTTGGCGAATCGCTTGGAGGTCAAGATGCAGGAGTTGATATTGATACTGCGCCGCCTTGTGATGGGACTGCCCGACCTGGATCTCCCGTTGGCGCGGCTCTTCGCCGGGATACTCCATCCGCACCATGACTTGCTTGTCGCGCTTCCGATTCCACCGATCCCGCTCATGGATCGGCCTTTCCGGATCCAAGAACTCGAGAACCGCACTCTTGCCGGAAGCATTCGGGCCCACGAGGACGGTGAGCGGAGAGAACCTGAGATCGACTTGCTTGAGGCAGCGGAACCCGTTGACCACGAGGCGGTTCAGCACGATCCATCACCCATGTCCGGTCATCGCCGCGGCCCGCCGGCGGCAGAATCTGGGCCGCGCCGCTACGACTGCGATCTCCTGAGCGAGTCTATCAGTCTACGATGGACGGGGTCAAGGGGAGGGTCCGGCTGGACGGGACACACTCAGTCCGGGCGCATGGTGGACAAGAAGATCCAGTACGGGCTATGGGAGTGGGGGGTGCGCTGAGCGCGGTGAGCCGAGCCCGGCCAGCACGGCTTCCGCGCAGCGGTCGGGCGGGAAGACGGGATACCACACGCGGCGAATCACGCCGTCCTGCACGTGCCACGCCATGCGGCGGATCAGCGTATTCGGTCCGCCGCTCTCGACGGCATACTCGAAGGTGGGGAGACGCATCGTCCGCACCAGCTCGAGCCCGACGTCGCTGAGGAGGGGGAAGGGGATGCCGTTGCGTTGCACGAAGGCAAGCTGGAATCCGCTGGTCTGGGTGCTCACGCCGTACACGTCGAGGCCGAGTTCCTCAAAGCGGCCGAACCGGTCGCGGAAGCCGCAGCACTGCGGCGTTCAGCCGCGCGCGCCGGGGATGCGGTCCCAATCGTCGCCCGCGGGCTCGCCCGGGACTCCCGTGCGCGGGTAGAAGAAGAAGACGGCCGGGCGGGGCAGCCGATCGAGGCGGACGCAAAGGCCTTGCGTGGACGGCAGGGAGAGGGCAGGCAGGCGGGCGCCGGCGAGGTGCGCCGCCGCGCCGTCGTCGACGGGCACGGGCAGGTCGGGTGGGAGGACGTAGGGGTTGCGGTGGGGAGGGGTCGTCGGCATCGGGGGATCTCCCTGCGCAGGACCGAGGTGGCTGGGCGGGGGAGCCTACCATGGCGTACATCCAGGAAGAAAGCGGCCGGATCCGATGCGTCCGCTGCGATGTGCGGAATCAGCGCCTGGCGGCGCGAGGTCAGCGTAGGCGAAGCTCGAGCCGGCGCACGCCCGTCCCCGGCTCGGCAAGCAGGTAGCGGAGCACGGTCCGATTGCGTTTTCCGAACGGCATCCAAAGCACCGTCGGGCGCGGGTGCACGTTGGGCAGGAAGAAGCGGCCCTCGCGGTCGGTCACGGTCCGGCACATGCGCCCGGGGGTGGCGGTGTCCCAGGGCCGAGCCCACTCTGCGTCACCGAACAGGGAGGCTCCCGCCACCGCATCGCCATCGCGGTCCAGCAGGCGGCCGACCCAATGCGTGGGTCCAGCCAGGCGAATGGTGACCTCGATTCCGTCGGGGCAATCGGCAACCGCGTCCATCGGCGCGCGCCCCCATCCCAGCGCATCGTGCAGGGCGATCACCCCGATCCAGGAATGCGGTTTCACACTCATCCGGGTCTCGAAGCCCCCGTCCAGTCGAGTGGCGAGTTCGACTACCGTGAGGGGGATCATCCCTCCCAGGCACTCTCCGTCTCCCTCGTCATCTCGCACGACCATGACCGTCGCCCCGATGGCGGGTTGCCCGGACGCATCGAGGACGCGCCCGCGCACCTGAACTTGCGCTCCTTCCTCTTCCGGACCCCACGAGGAGGCCGTGAGCTCCACGTCTCCGTCTTGGTCCGCGCTGATGTCTCCGTAACTCGCGCCGAACCAGGCCCCGAGCTCGCCCGGAGGCGCGTCGGTTGCACAGAACGAGCCATCGGGGCCGCTCAACACCGTCGCAGTCCAGCCGTTGGGCGCGCGCAGGCACACCGGTGTTTCGTGGACCGGATGATCGGATTCGTCCACCACGCGACCGCGGATTTCCCGGGGCGCCCAGAGCGAGATTTCCACCGGGTCATCCTCCCCGACGACCCTGACGGATTGGAGCCCTCCCCCGCAGCCGCCCGAGGAGACCTGCAGGGTGTACGCGCCCGGGCAGCCTCCGCTCGAGCGAAAGCGCCCGTCCTCCCCCGCCACCGCGAACTGCAGAAATCGTTCGCCGGCCGGTGCTTCGTCCCCGCCGGCAGGATGCGGGCGGCGAGCCATGATTCGGGCGCCCGCGACGGCCTTTCCCGCAGCATCGACCACCCGCCCCTCGAAGTCGATCCCGGGTCCGAGCGGGACGGTCACGAGATGCGTGCCCGAAGCCTGAGCCGTGATGCGGACGGCGAACATGGTGGGCCGCCGTCGATCCGCTTCGACGTGGAACTCGCAAGTCCCTTCGCCCCGCAGGTCGTCGAGGGGAAAGTTGCACGCACCATCCGGATCGCTCCGGGCGTCGCCGAGCGGGATGACCGACCGGCGCCCGAGCCAGGATTTCTCGAAGGGGAGATCCCACGCGCTCTCGGCGTCGGACTCTGCGTCGCCGAACGGGATGAGAAACCGACGCTCGATCGAGGCTCCCTCGATCTCGTACACCCGGAAACCATGCACCGCGGCTCCGGCCAGCGGTGCGCCGGTCTCCAGATCGACGATCCGGAAGCGGATCACGAGGCCGGGCCCCGCTCCGGCTCGCCCGGCGACTCCCAGCAGCAGGAAGCCGAGGAGGATTCCCGTGGCGCAGCGCTTCATTCCCCCTCCACGCAGAAGAGAAGCCACGGATCCGGAAGCCACGGATCGGTTCTGCGCGCCCGCTCGCGATGGTAGGCGGCCCAGTCGCGTATCGCCTCGTCGGGGTGGGTCCGCGCTGCGACTACGCCGCGGACCCAACCCAGGCGATCCCACGGGTCGTAGCGTCCTTCCGGGAGGAGCCCCCGAAGCTCTTCCCAGGCTTGCACGCCCTCGATAGCCATCCGATCGATGATGCCGAGAGTCAACGCGCCTCGGTCCAATAAGTGAAAACGGATGCCCGCCGGACGGCCCGTGGGGTCAGGCTTCTCCCGGTGCTCGAGCAGGTACGCGATGGCCTCCTCGTCTCCGACCGCCAGGGCCAGCGCGCGCGATTCCGCCGTGGGCGGGACTTCGTAGGCACGAGCGGCCGCGGACCGAAGCGCCGGACGGAGCCGGAACACTTGCCGAAGAACCGCGAGCTCGTCTACCTGCTTCGTGTCCTCTGCTCGCGCCAGCAGCGCGAGGGCGGCTGCGATGCCGTCTTGATCCACAGCGGCGAGCGCGTCGAGAAGGCCACGGAGGGTAGCGGCGATCATCGGCTGCTCCCGGGCGACGCGGTCTGCGGTTTCGCTCACCCGGACGAGGTCGCCGGAAGCGCACGCCACCTCGGCGTAGTCGAGCGCGGATTCCGGGTCTCCGCCTGCTTCCCGACCTGCGAAGAGCGCGGCCCGAAGGTAGGCTTCGGCCGCCTCCCGGGGTCTTCCCGCGCGAGCCCAGAGCCACGCCGTCCGACGACGCGCGTCGCGGTCCCAGTCGGCGACCGCGTTGCCGCAGATCACGGTCGAGACATGAAACGGCGAGTCGCCCCCGGCCGGGGGGTCGGCCTCCAAGATGAGGGCGAGCCCCGCGGGATCCCGGACCGCGTGATGGAGGAGGAGCTGGTCGCGTGCATCGTCGATCCTTGCCTCCGGTGGGACGGGACACGAGAGCCGAATCCCGCGGGGATCGAACTCGAGCATGCGGCGATATCTCGCCAGGGCCTGGCCGCCCCGCCCGCGGCCGATCTCGTCTCTTGCGAGCATGGCTTCCGCGGCCAGGCGAATCGACTCCGCGGGGTGCTTCGCGACGATCTCCTCGAGCCGGCGAATGGCCGCGTCCGGAAGCCGTCCCTCCGGCTCTCGATTCCGTTCGACCTCGAACCCGTCGACTTCGGCCCAAAGCAGGAACGGATCTTCGGGGTCCTCGCGCCGCCAAGTCTCGACGAACTGCGCCCGCCATCGCCGGTGGCGCAGGCGGTCGTGCAGGCGAGACCGCACCAGGGCGAAATACCGGACCGCGCGCGCCTCGCTCGAACCGGCGTGAGTCCGCACGAATTCCGCGGCCTTTGCGAGCGCGGTCTCGGGCAGGTCGCGCGAGTAGTCGGGGTCCAGCAGTTCGTGGGTGGCCACCCACGCCTCTACCAGCGCGCTCGGGATCCACGGGGATGAGATCCTCGGGGCACCCCCCGCCGAATCGGGATCCGTGGACTGGCGTTCCACCCAGCTCTGCCACCGATCGAGGTCGATCCAGCGCCTCACGCGGGGATGCGCCAGCGCTGGATCGAGGCCGTCGCAGCCGTGGTTCCACTTTTCGACCGCGGCGCCCAAGTATGGCGAATGCACGAAGCAAGCGAGGTACGCTTCCCTGGCCCGGGCGCCGAAGTCGATCTGTGCGCTCACTTCCGCGATCGCGCGCCTCCCCGCATCGAGAATCCTCCAGGCATGAAACGCGCAGCAGCCGAAGTCCTCGTGCGGTACCGGCCAGTCATGCTCGAGCAGGTCCAGGAGTGGCCCGACCGGAGCATCGATGGGCCAGGCTTCCAGCCGACGGCACAGATCGAATCTGGGTTCCTTCCCCAGGGGGTCGGCCCGACCGAGCCGAAAGCGGGCCAGGGCGATGAAGTCGGGGTCCCAGCGGGCGTCGAAGCGGAGGTTCCACGATCCTGTCGAGAAGAAGGGGAAGTGGTCGAAGGTGAAGCTCCAGAATGGCTCCCGTTCGGCCGCGGGCGCTCCGCGCCGCTCCAGGTCCTCGAGGATGCGGCCGAGGACTCTCTGAACGACATCGGATCGCGGATCGTGAGTCTCGAACGTGGGGGCGGGATAGTGCTTTCGCGTTTGGGCGAAGGCGGCGATCGCTTCGTCCCACCGGTGCGCGCGCAGTTCCCGCTCGGCGAGCTCTTCTGCTTCGCGCTCGCTCAGAGGCGCGGGCTCCGCGCCGGCGAGGACGGTCGTGCACCAGGCGACGAGCAATGCGGAGATTCCGAGGAAGAGGCACCGCATCCATGGACCCTCGCAGGGCCGTGCGCACCGCCGAGGTCGGATCACTCATGCAGAGGACGGGTCTAAGGCTGGGCGACCCGGCAGGCGGAAATCCACCGGAATCCCACCGCGCGACATCCCGCCACGCCGAGCGCCCTGCCGTCGATCCGCGCGACATCCCGCCACGCCGAGCGCCCTGCCGTCGATCCGGTCGCAGGATACCCCGCGTGTTCCGGCGGGTCAAGCTGGGCGCGACGGTCGCGCATATCGCCAATCCGGGAGATGGCACCGGTTCCGCCGGATCTGGTATGATCCGCTCCAGCCGAAGGGAGGACCCATCCATGGTCAGCGACAAAGACCGGGCCCACTTCGCCCTGATCGCCGCTGTCGCCGCCGAGGAAGAGGACGAGCGCATCACCCGCGCCCTGAGCGTCCCTCCCGGCGTGCGCATGATGATCGGCTGGGAACTCGGTCGCCAGTGCACCTTGACCCCCGCGCACCTGGCCGAGATCGATGCCCAGGCCGACGGTCAGATGGAACTCGCGCGGCGCCGGATCGCCATGAACCTCGAGTCGGAATCGCTGCGTTGACTCCGGCGGATGTCTTCCGGGTCCTCGAAGGCGCCGCCGGGCCGGACCGCGACTTTTGCGTGATCGGCGCCTTCGCCCGCAATGCCTGGGCGCCGCCTCGCGCCACCACCGACCTCGACTTCTGCGTGGCGCCCGCCGCCGCGTTCCTCGCTTCGGCCCAATCCGCGCTCGACTCTCTCGGGCTTTCGCCCACGCGAATTCAGCGGGCGGATCCATCGGACCCCCTGCCCGACCTGATCATCTTTCGCGCCGCTCGCGACGGCGGCTTCCGACAGGTCGACTTTCTCGTCGCCAAGACGGACTTCGAGCTGGAAGTTCTTCGCCGGGCGCTCCCGATCGAGATTTCGGGCCGCACGGTTCCCGTCGCGACTCCCGAGGATCTGCTCGTCTACAAGCTGATCGCAGACCGCCTTCGCGACCGGGACGACACGGAGGCCATCGCGCGCACCCAAGCCCGTTACGGCCGTGACCTCGACTGGCCCTACGTCGAGCGATGGTGCGAGGAGTGGGGGATCCGCGCGAGACTGGATGTCTTGCGCACTCGTCTGGGAATCTGAGCCTGGCTCGCCGCGCCTCCGCCGTACGCCCCAAGTCGTTGCCGTGACACTCAACTCCAACCCGACAAAGACCTTAAAGCCGTTCTGCCCGATCCGCACCCCACCTCCCAACTCCTTGCCCCGGCGCCATTTCGGTTGCAAATGTCCCGGGGACGCGGTACAATGCGCCGCTTGGCCTGATTCTCCCCATTTCTCGCGGACGCCCTCGATGACGACATCGCGCACCCGGGCCACCGGCACCGAGCGCCGCCCACGGGTCGCCCTGCCCCAGGGAGCCGCCGCCGCGCTCGAGAACTGGGCGCTGCGCCAGGACGGTCCGTTCTCCGCCGATGAAGCCGCGCGCGCGATCTCCACGCAGCACGGGGTGCCGATCGGGGCCGCGGCCACCGGCGAGCTGTTCACCGAGCACTCCTCGATCGCCGCCGCGCCCGACGGCTTCGTGACGCCGCGGATCCTGGCGCGCCGCTGCCGGTTCGCCGTCCGGCTGCTCCCGATGGAGCGCGAACTGGGGATCCTGATCCCCGGCCACCGCTTCCTCCCCTTCATGTCGCTCGACGGCGATCCCGACGAGTTGGTCTTGGTGATGAAGGACGGGACGCGGCTGAAGCGCATCTCGGTCGAAGTCGACAAGGACGCGGCCGAGTCGTGCGTGGCCTTCCTCGGGCACCGCGGGGCGCTCGCCTTCCGCGCCACCAAGCAGGGGCGCGGCCGCGTCCTGGTCAACGCCTTCAAGTTCGATCCACCCCTCGTCGGCACCGGGTCGGCCCCGGAGTCGCTCCTGGTGGAGTGTCTCGAGTACGAGGGCCGGGTCTACCGGGTCGAGCGCCTGACCGGAGCGCCGGGGGAGGCCGAAGCCGATCAGCGGCGGCTGGCGCGGGCCCTCACGGCCGTGGTGGGCACGCCGCCGCGCGGTCCGGTCGACTCCCGGCGGCAGTTGCTGCAGGCGGTGGTGCGCGCGGCGAAGGACTTCGGGCGCCGGCCGGTCGGCCCGGTGAGCGATCTGCTGCCCCTGATCCCCGACATCTACCTCGCCCAGGAAGGCGGCGATTGCCGCTTCGTCTCGCGCAGCGGCCCGTCCCGCACCCGCTCCGCCTCCGCCCGCGCGGAAGCCGCCGAGCGCGCGGCCGGCGAGCTCGAACGGATCACGGAAACCCTGGAGCGCGCGCTCGAGGGAGTGCCCCGGGCGCTGCTCCCGCGCGGGGCCGACTACCAGGCCCAGATCGAGGCCTTCCACTGGAACCCCGCGGATCGCAGCTTCCGCGGGACCCTTCACGATGGCGGCGAGACGCCGTTCCAGGTCGGGCTCGCGGTCCAGCTCGACCGGCGCCGGGTCGAGTCTTCCTGCTCGTGCCCGATCAGCCGCGGCTACGCGGCGTGCCGGCATTCCACGGCGGCGATCATCGAGCTGGCGCGCGTGCTGCGGCTTCCCAAGCACCCGCTGCTCGACCAGATCCGCAAGGGCACGGCCCTGCCGGCCTGGAAGCACGGCCTGTTGCGGCTCGACGGAGTCTTGCAGGCGGAGGATGCCGGCGTGCGCGCGGATGAGTCCGTGCGCGCGCGCATCGTCTGGCGCATCGCCGAGTGGACCGAGACGTTCACGGTGACCCCGTACGTGCAGAAGGCGCGCAAGACCGGCCAGTGGAGCGCCGGCCAGAAGGTCGCGGTGGCGCGCATCGCCGCCGGGGACGAGTCGTGGGTGACGCCGGCCGACCAGGAGATCGCGCGCGCGCTCCAACCGTATATGCCGGTCGGCTGGACCCCGCAGGCCTACACGCTGGTGTCGACCGCGATCGATCCCTTCGAGGTGGCCGTGCGGCTGGTCGGCCACCCCGCGGTGTTCTGGGAAGGCACGGAGGAAAACCCCGTGACCGTGGCCGCGAGCGAGTTGCGGCTGCAACTGGTGCGCGAGCCCGAGCGCGGGCTGGTCCTGCGCATCGGCGCCGAGGGCGCTCCGATGGGCCCCGGGTCGCGGCTCTATCCCTGCAAGTCGGGGGTGATCCTGCTCGACCACGCCGCCCACTGCGTGATCGTCACGCGCACCGACCGGCGGGTGCTGGCGCTGGTGCGGGAGTTGCACGCGCAGGAGGCGGTCTTCCCCGAGGATGCGCTGCCCGACCTGCTGGCCCGCGTGCCCTCGTTCGAGGCCGCGCTCCCGGTGGACCTGCCCGCCGAGCTGGTCGATTCCGAATCGCCGGCCGACGCGCGCCTGCGGCTGCTGCTCACGCCGGAGCGGCCTGCGGGCCTGACCGCGGTGCTGCGGGTGCGTCCGCTGCCGGGCGGTCGCGCGATCTTCCCGCCGGGAATCGGCGCGGGCCTGGTGAGCGAGTTCGCCGGCGGCCGCAAGCGCCTGGCCCGCCGCGACCTCCCCGCCGAGGCCCTGGCCGGACGCGCCCTCGCCGCCACGATCGGGCTCACGCGCTGGACCGAGGAGGAGCCCTGGCAGTGGCGCGTCCCGAGCGACGACGAGGCGCTCGATCTGGTCGCCTTTCTGGCCGAGTCGGCGCACGACGACTTCGTGGTGGAATGGCCCGAGGATGGACGCCGGATCTTTCTCGTGGGCGAGGCCGGGCCGGGCGCGCTGCGCGTGCGCATCGAGGAGCGGCGCGACTGGTTCGGCATCGCGGGCCAGATCGACATCGACGGGGAGAAGGTCACGCTCGCCCAACTCCTGGAAAGCCTGCGCGAGGGCCGGCGCTACGTGCCGGTCGGCGAGGGCAAGTGGGTGCGGATCTCGCAGTTGCTGCGCGACCGGCTGGCCGGGCTGGCCGACGTGATCCACGTCGGACGGCACGATCTCGAAGTGGGCAACACCGCGGTACCCCTGGTCCAGGAGTTTCTCGAAGGGATCGGCGAAGTCGAGACCTCGGCGTCGTGGGATGCGCTGGTCCGGCGCTTCCAGGCGTCGCTCGAGCTGAAGCCGAACCCGCCCGCGAGCTTCCACGGCGAGCTGCGCGAGTACCAGGTCGAAGGGTACCGTTGGCTGCAGCGGCTGGCCGCGTGGGGCGTGGGCGGCTGTCTCGCGGACGACATGGGGCTGGGGAAGACGGTGCAGGCGCTCGCGGTGCTGGCCGGCCGCGCGCAGGACGGACCGGCGCTGGTGATCGCGCCGACCTCGGTGGGCTCGAACTGGATCGTGGAGTGCCGCCGATTCGCGCCGGAGTTGCATCGGATCCTCTATCGCGAGACCGATCGGGACACGGTGCTGGGCGAGTTCAAAGCCGGCGACCTGGTGGTGATCAGCTACGGGCTGGTCTTGCGGGACGTGGAGAAGCTTTCGCAGGTGCGCTGGCACACGCTGATTCTCGACGAGGCCCAGTTCATCAAGAACAGCCGGACGAAAACCGCGCAGGCGATCCGCGGCTTGCAGGCCGACTGGCGGATCGCGCTGACCGGGACGCCGATCGAGAATCACCTGGGCGAGCTCTGGAGCCTGTTCCGGGCCGTGTCGCCGGGCCTGTTCGGCGGCTGGGAGCGCTTCCGCGAGCAGTTTGCGCTGCCGATTGAGCGCGACCGGTCGGTCGAGCGGCGGCGGGCGTTGGCTCGACTGGTCCGGCCCTTCGTCCTGCGCCGTGCCAAGTCCCAGGTGCTCGCCGAACTGCCCCCGCGCACGGAGATACGGCTCTCCGCGGTGCTTTCCCCGGAGGAGCGCGCACTCTACGACGATGCGCGGCTGGGGGCGGTGGTGCGGTTGACCCAGGGGGCGGCGGAGTCGAAGGATCGCCGCTTCCAGGTGCTGGCGGCGCTGACGGAGCTGCGGCAGCTGGCCTGCCATCCGCGGCTGGTGCGGCCCGGGTGCAAGGCGGAATCGGCCAAGCTGCGGGTCTTTCTCGAGACGGTGGACGAACTGCGCGAGGGCGGACACAAGGCGCTGGTCTTCAGCCAGTTCACCCGCTACCTGGCGCTGGTGCGCGAGGCCCTCGACGAGCGGAAAATCCACTATCAGTACCTGGATGGCGCGACGCCGCCGAAGACGCGCGACCGCGTGGTGGAAGCCTTCCAGGGAGGCGACGGGGACCTGTTCCTGATCTCGCTGAA
>Ga0082335_1007587_pt1 | contig 12962 bp, 11 predicted proteins | sample Subgrocontami58m_FD_72375 | JGI IMG/M metagenome (GOLD analysis project Ga0082335, IMG submission 72375) | Subsurface groundwater microbial communities from S. Glens Falls, New York, USA - GMW37 contaminated, 5.8 m (SPADES assembly) (version 2) ...
GCGTCCACGAACTCTGCGGCCTCGGGCGTGGAGCCGGAGGTGACTTTTACAATCGTGGCCAGGCGGCGCTGCCGGTCGCCGGGGTTGATGCGCTCCGGACTGTAGCCGACGGTGAAGTCGGCGTTGAATTTCAAACCCGAGACGCGCTCGAGTTCGGGCACGCAGATTTCTTCAGTGGCGCCGGGGTACACGGTGGACTCGTAGATCACAAGATCGCTTGCCTTCAGCGCCCGGCCGACAGTTTGGCTGGCTTCGACTAGGGGAGTGAAATCCGGGCGCCTATCGGCGTCGACGGGCGTGGGTACGGTGACGATGAAGACGTTGCGGTCGGCGAGAGCCGCAGCCTCGTCGCTGAAGCGCAGCCGCTTCGCCTCGGCAAGTTCGCCGGCGCTGACTTCATGCGTGCGGTCCCGACCCGCTTTGAGTTCGGTAATGCGCTGGGGATTGATGTCCAAACCCAGCGTGTCGAATTGTTTGCCGAACTCCACGGCCAGGGGCAGTCCTACGTAACCCAGACCGATGATGGCGATACGGGCTTCATCAAGCGCCGTTTGCGTAGTCATGCGCTGCTCCTGAAAGTGAATCTCGAATGCCCGGAGTTTACACTGCCACGGCTTTGGTGACCGTTTGAACTATTGAGCTTTCCGTAACAAATGACAAACCTGATTCGATAGTGTCATTCCGAGGGCAGAGCCCGAGGAATCTGCTCTTGGATGTGAAAACAGCAGATTCCTCGCTGCGCTCGGAATAATGACAACAGCCTGGCGAACGGTGTAGCGTATCTTGGAAAGATCAATGGCAAGCCGCGTCTGCTAGCGCGCCGGTCCACGGACGAAAAACATGCGCGCGGTCCGAGGCCAGCAGACCTCAATTCAGGTATTCTTCGGTTCTCCGCGCGCAATGCTTCTCGGGTGCCTTCGTATTCAGTCCCGGCCAGTCGCTCAAGTGACCTACATCCTCGGCCTTAACGCCTACCACGGCGACTCCTCCGCCTGCATTGTTAAAGACGGCGCGCTGGTTGCCGTGGCCGAGGAAGAGCGTTTCCGCCGCATCAAGCATTGGGCAGGCTTCCCTTCCGAGTCGATCCGCTATTGCCTGGCCGAAGCGGGTATCCGTCTAGCCGCCGTGGACGTAGTAGCGATCAACCAGGATGCGGGCGCGAACCTATGGAAGAAGCTGGCCTACATGGTCATGCGCCGGCCGGACTTGTCGCTGGTGCTCGATCGCATCCACAACAAGCGCGAGCGCGTGGGTGTAGCCACGGAATTCGCGCGCGCCTTCCCGTGCGAAAGCCTGCGCGCGGAGGTGCGCGAGGTGGAGCACCACCTCGCCCATTTGGGGTCGGCTTTCCTCGTGTCGCCGTTCAAGGAAGCGATCGCGGTATCGGTGGACGGGTTCGGCGATTTCGCCAGCGCTGCATGGGGCGTCGGCCGCGGCAACCACGTCGAGGCCGAGGACAAGGTGTATTTCCCGCACTCGCTGGGGATCTTCTATCAGGCGCTGACGCAGTATCTCGGATTTCAGAATTATGGCGACGAATACAAGGTGATGGGCCTTGCGCCCTATGGCGAGCCGCGTTTCATGGCGGAGATGCGGCAGGTCGTGAAGCTTGAGGAGGACGGGCCGTTCCGGTTGAATCTGGATTACTTTCGCCACCATCGGGAGAAAATTGCCTATGAGTGGGAGAACGGCGAGCCGTCCTTCAGCACCCTGCATTCGGCGCGTCTGGCCGCGTTGCTGGGGCCGGCGCGGAAGCCCGAGGACGAACTGACCCAACGCTACAAGGACCTAGCGCGCTCGGTGCAGGCGATGTACGAGGAAGCGTTTTTCCATCTGCTCAATCGCCTGCACGCGCGTTACCGGGTGGACGCGCTGGCGCTCGCAGGAGGGTGCGGGATGAATTCGGTGGCGAACGGCAAGGTGTACCGCAATACGCCATTCAAACGGCTGTACGTGCAGCCGGCTGCGGGAGATGCGGGTGGGGCGATCGGGGCGGCGTTTGTGGTGTGCAATGAGATGAGCGGTGGTGCTGGCCCCTCATCCCGGTCCTCTCCCCGTCCCACAGGGACTTCCTCCGGTCGCAAGCAGGGCGAGGGAGAAAACAAGGAGGGGAAAACTAGGTTTGTGATGGACCATGCGTATTGGGGGCCGCGGTTTTCCGATGAGGAGATTGGGGCGCTGCTGGATGCGAAAGCGGCGGAGATCGCGGCACAGGGTTGTACGGTGAGCCGGTTGGAGGACGCGAACCTGCTTTGCCGCCGCACGGCGAAGGCGATTGCCGATGGCAAGGTAGTGGGCTGGTTTCAGGGACGGATGGAATGGGGGCCACGGGCGCTGGGCAATCGCTCGATCCTGTGCGACCCCCGCCGCGCGGACATGAAGGACACGCTCAATCTCAAGATCAAGCGGCGCGAGTCGTTCCGGCCGTTCGCGCCCTCGATCCTGCGCGAGCACGTGGCCGAATGGTTCCAAGTGGATGACGATGTACCCTTCATGATGCAGGTGTATCCGATCCGCGAGGCAAAGCGCGCGCTCATTCCGGCGGTCACCCACGTCGACGGCTCCGGGCGACTGCAGACGGTCACGCGCGACACCAACCCGCGCTATTACGCGCTGATCGAGGCGTTTCGCGAGTTGACCGGCGTGCCGATGGTGCTGAACACGTCGTTCAACGAGAACGAACCCGTGGTGTGCAAGCCCGAGGAGGCCCTGGATTGCTTCCTGCGCACGAAGATGGACGTGCTGGTGATGGGGGAGTGGGTGGTGGAGCGGGGGTGAGCAGGATTTTCGCGAGCAAGCTCCCGCCTACAAAACCGGCTGTATCGCGAGCGCACTGCCTGCGATAATCTCATGGCCATGCCGATTCGCCCATGAGAGTCATTTTTCTAAACCGCTACTTTTACCCCGACCATTCGGCGACGAGCCAGATGCTTTCCGATCTGGCTTTTTATTTGGCCGGCGCCGGCCATGAGGTGTGCGTGGTCACGAGCTGCCAGCGCTACGACGACGCGGCCGCGGGTCTGCCGCTGCGCGAGCGCATCGAGGGGGTGGACGCGCATCGCGTGCGCACTACGCGCTTCGGGCGCGACAAACTCGTCGGGCGGGTGCTGGATTACGCGACCTTCTACCTTGCCGCGGGCTGGCGGCTTTGGCGCATCGCCCACGCGGGTGACGTAGTTGTCGCAAAAACCGACCCGCCGCTGATTTCGGTGGTGGCGGCGATGGTCGCGCGCTGGCGCGGTGCGCGGCTGGTCAACTGGGTGCAGGACGTGTTTCCGGAGGTGGCCGAGGCGCTCGGCGTGCGCGCGCTCAGCGGGCCGCAGGCGGGGCTGCTGCGCTGGTTGCGTAATTGGGCCTTCAGGTCGGCGGCGGCGAACGTGGTGCTGGGCGAGCGCATGGCCGAGGTGGTGGAGCGCGCCAGTGAGCAGATTTGGCGCGAGTCCCCCAAGAGGATTTTCCCGTCGGGGGGGATAGAGACGTTCGGGGCACAAGCCCGCTCCCACAAGAACCGCATTCGCGTGATCCCCAATTGGGCGGACATGGAGGCTATCCGCCCGGTCGCGGCGGCGGCCAATCGCCTGCGGCGCGAATGGGGGCTGGACGGCAAATTCGTCGTCTGCTATTCGGGCAATATGGGCCGCGTGCATGAGTTCGGCGCCATCCTCGATGCGGCGGAGCTCTTGTCGGCCAGTGCCGAGGCGATCGAATTCCTGTTCATCGGCGGCGGTGCGCAGCGCGAGATGATCGAAGACGAGGTCCGGCGCAGGGGGCTTCCCAATGTGCAGTTCCGCCCGTACCAGGCGCGGGCCAGCCTGTCCTTCAGCCTCGGCGTCGGCGACGTGCATCTGGTGTCGCAGCGAGCGGAAGTGGAAGGCTACGTGTTCCCGAGCAAGCTCTACGGCATCCTCGCCGCCGCGCGGCCGGTGGTATTCATTGGCGACCCGCAGGGGGAGATCGGCGCGCTGGTCGAGCGTGAGGGCGTCGGCGTGGCGGTGCGCCAAAGCGATGCGGCGGGGCTGGCGGAGCAATTGCTGCGGCTTGGCGGCGATGCGCCATTGCGCGAGGCGATGGGCGCGCGGGCGCGCGCGCTGTTGTGCGAGCGCTACGACAAAAGGATCGCGTTCAAGGTCTGGCTGGAATTGCTGCGGGAGCTGTGATGGCGGCTTGCAGGGCATCTTGGCACAGGTAGCGGCTAGCGCGTCGCTTCGAGGAGCCGCTTTTCCCAAGCCAGCGCTGATCGCGTAATTTCCTGCAGGCTGGTGCCGCGCGGCTGCCAGCCGAAGGCGGCCTTGAGTTTTTCGTTGGCGGCGACGAGCCGCGCCGGGTCGCCCGCACGCCGCGAGCCGATGCGCGTTGCAAAATCCACGCCGGAAGCCTGTTTCACCGCTTCGATCACCTCGCGCACGCTGTAACCTCGGCCGTAGCCGAAATTGAGCACCGCGGAGTCGCTGCCGCGTCTCAGATAGGCGAGCGCTTCGAGGTGCGCCTGCGCGAGATCTTCGACGTAAATGTAATCGCGGATGCAGGTGCCGTCGGGCGTCGGGTAGTCGTCGCCGAAAACCGTCATCTCCGGTCGCAGCCCGAGCGCGGTCTGGCAGGCGACGCGGATCAGGTGCGTCGCCACGCCGCCCGATTGCCCCAGGCGCCCGCCCGCTTCCGCGCCGGCGACATTGAAGTAGCGCAGGATCACGTACTTCAGCGGGTGCGCGGCCGCCACGTCCGCGAGCATGCGCTCGCTCATCATTTTCGATGCGCCGTACGGATTGATGGGCGCCAGTGGGTCGTCCTCCGACACCAGCGCCTTGTCGGTGATGCCGTAGACAGCCGCGGTGGAAGAAAAGATGAAGCGGTTGACGCCGTGCCTGACGCAGGCGCCGAGCAAGTGCAGCGTATTGGCGGTGTTGTCGGCGTAGTATTTGAGGGGATCGGTTACGGACTCGGACACCACGATGGATCCGGCAAAATGCATCACCGCGTCGAATTTCCCCTGGCCGAGGACGGTGTCGAGCAGCGCGCTATCGCCGAGATCGCCCACCACCAGCTCGCCGCTCAAGACGGCCTCGCGGCGGCCGGTGGAGAGGTTGTCGAGGACCGTTACTTCGTGCCCGGCGTCGCCGAGTAACTTGACCACATGGCTGCCGATGTATCCGGCGCCACCGCTTACGAGGATGCGGGTTGGGGATCCGCTGGTGGGTGGTTCGATTTCCACTGCGGGATTATAGCAAGGGGGGTTGCACAATCGCGGCTAAACAGCATCCGCGCAAAATCGAGGGTCTCGGGTAAGACCGCTCGCTTAGAGCCGCAAGCTCTCAGATTCTCCGGAAGATGATGTCCCACACCCCGTGGCCGAGCTTCAGGCCGCGGCTCTCGAACTTGGTCAGCGGCCGGTAGTCCGGGCGCGGCGCGAATCCCGGCGCGGTATTTGCCAGCGCCGGCTCGGCGGCGAACACGGCGAGTATCTGCTCGGCGTACTCCTGCCAGTCGGTGGCGGCGTGCAGATAGGCGCCCGGCGCAACGCGTGAAGCGAGCAGCGCGACGAATGCGGGCTGGATCAGCCGGCGCTTGTGGTGGCGCTTTTTCGGCCAGGGGTCGGGGAAAAAAATATGCGCGCCGGCGAGCGTGGCGGGCGCGATCATATGCTCCAGCACTTCGACCGCGTCGTGCTGAACCAGGCGCAGATTGGTGAGCCCGCTTTCCGCGATCCGCTTCAGCAGGCTGCCCACCCCCGGCGTGTGCACTTCGATGCCGAGATAATTGTTCTCCGGGTGCGCCTGCGCGATATGCGCGGTGGTCTCGCCCATGCCGAAACCGATTTCGAGCAGCGTCGGCGCGCGCCGGCCGAATACCTGCTCGAAGGCGAGCGCGCCCGGCGCGTAGGCAATGCCGTAGATGGACGACAAAGTATCCACGGCGCGCCGCTGCGCGTTGGACACGCGGCCCTGGCGCAGCACGAAGCTGCGTATCGGCGGATGGGAAGATTGGGGCATCGGATGGGACGCCTGATTGGCGCCGGGGCCGGGCCCTCGGGCTGGCTTCAGGCGGCCTTGCCGATAATGCCGGCGGTGGGAGAACTCGGCGTGGCCGCGTACAGCTTCTTCGGCATGCGCCCGGCCAGATAGGCTTCGCGCCCGGCCTCGACCGCTTTTTTCATCGCCTGCGCCATCAATACCGGATTTTTCGCAGCCGCCACCGCGGTGTTCATGAGCACCCCGTCGCAGCCCAGTTCCATCGCGATCGCGGCGTCGGATGCCGTGCCCACGCCGGCGTCGACGATCACCGGCACCTTGGCGTTTTCCAGGATCAACTGCAGGTTCCAAGGGTTGAGTATGCCCATGCCGGAGCCGATCAGCGAGGCGAGCGGCATCACCGCGACACAGCCGATTTCCTCCAGGCGTTTGGCCAGGATCGGATCGTCGCTGCAGTACACCATCACCTTGAAATTCTCCTGCACCAGGGTTTCCGCCGCCTTAAGCGTTTCCATCATGTTGGGAAACAGGGTCTTCGGGTCGCCCAGCACTTCCAGTTTCACCAGTTCGTGGCCGTCGAGGAGTTCGCGCGCGAGGCGCAGGGTGCGCACCGCGTCATCCGCCGTGTAGCAGCCGGCGGTATTGGGCAGATAGGTGTATTTCGACGGCGGCAGCGCATCGAGCAGCGAAGGCTCGCCCGCGTTCTGGCCGATGTTGGTGCGGCGGATAGCCACGGTGACGATCTCGGCGCCGCTTGCGTCCACGGCGCGCCGGGTTTCGTCGAAGTCCTTGTACTTGCCGGTGCCGATGAGCAGGCGCGAGGCATAAGCCTTGCCCGCGATGGTGAGGGAGTCCATAAATACCTACACAGTTTCAGCGACGCTCACGCGCGCGTCGCAGGAGACGCGGAAATTGACCGAGTTGGCGATGAAACAATGCTCGTGCGCTTGTCGGTGCAGCCGTTCGGCCAGCGCCACGTCGCTGCCTGCGGCGATGACCACCTGCGGCCGCAGGCCGACATCGGTGAAGCGCATTTTTCCATCGCGCATCTGCATGGCGCCGCTGGCTTCATCCGAGTAGGCGACGACGTGCACGCCGGCGCGCGCTGCTTCGGCGAGATAGCTAAGCATATGGCAGGCCGATAGCGACATCACCAGCAGGTCTTCCGGGTTATGGCGCGAGGCATCGCCGCGAAACACCTGGTCGGCCGATCCCGCGAGCGGCAGCTTGCCCGGGACTTCGACCACGTAGTCGCGCGAATAGCTCTCATACGAACTGGTGCTGCCTTTCGCGGCGCCGGTCCAGGCGAGCTTGGCGCTGAAATGATGAACCTGGGCCATGTTCAACCGCCTCCGACCGCGACCACGATCTCCAGACGGTCGCCGTCGGCGAGCGCCGTCTGCGCGAATCGGCTGCGCGGCACGATCTCGCCATTGCGCTCCACCGCCACGCGCTTGCCCGCGAGCTGCAGGCGCTCGAGCAGGGCGGCGATGTCGGTGTCGGGATCGAAGCGTTGGGCGGCGCCGTTGACGTTGACTTCTATCACTTTCGGACCCTATGTGGGCGGGCGGATTCGGCGGCAAACTGACTCCGCCGCAAGCCAGATCGTCCGTTCCGGGCAGCTCGCGTGCTGCCACGAAACCACGTCCGGGACAGGTTCGATTTTACGCCACTTCCAGCCACAGGTCATCCTCGAGCCGACACATCGGGCCGCAGGCCGCGCGCGAACGGAGGTTGTGTCAAACCGCAGTCGAGCGCCTGCTTCGCAGCGCGAGCATCAGCAATGCGGCCAGAGAGAACATGGCGCCGGCGTAGAAGGTCACGCCCGGCCCCAGTCGGTCCCAAAGCAGGCCCGCGAGCACGCTGGCGACGAGCATCGCGATGCCGCTTGCCAGATTGAAAAAGCCGAACGCCGTGCCGCGCAAATGCGCCGGCGCGGTATCGGCTACCATGGTCGCCAGCAGGCCCTGGGTCATGCCCAGGTGCAGACCCCACAGGGCCACGCCCAAGGCGACCGCAGCCAGCCCTTGCGCCCCGGCCAGAACCAGGTCGGCGACGATCAGCACGACCAGCCCGGCGCCGAGCAGGGCCATATGGCTCATGCGGTCCGCCAGTTTTCCCAGGGGATAAGCCGAGAGCGCATAGACGACGTTCATCACCACCAGAACGAGGGGCGCATAAGCATCGGGCAATCCCTGCTGCTGCGCGCGCAGAATGAGAAACGCCTCGCTGAACCGGGCCAGCGTGAACACGCCGCCCGCCGCGACCACGAACCAGTAGGCGCCGCTCAATTCGGCCAGCGTTTTCCATTGAATCGGTGCCGCCGGCTTGCGCCGGGCGGCGCCGGTGCCGGGCTCATCCACGCCGAATATCAGCAGCAGAACAGCGACGACGGCCGGGATCATGGCGTACCAGAATACGGTCCTGAAGTCTCCCGCCCAGGCGAGCATCAGCGCCACGCCGAGCAAGGGGCCGAGGAAAGCGCCGACCGTGTCCAGCGATTGGCGCAGCCCGTAGGCCGCGCCGCGTATCTCCGGGGGCGCCAGATCGGCGACGAGCGCGTCGCGCGGAGCGCCGCGTATGCCCTTGCCGATACGGTCCATGAAGCGCGCGGCGAGCACCCAGTTCACCGTCAGCGCCAGCGCGAACAGGGGTTTGGACACGGCGCCCAGGCCATAGCCGATCACTGCCAGAAATTTTCGCTTGCCGAGGTAGTCGCTGAGCACACCAGAAAAAACCTTGACGATCAGCGCGGTCGCTTCGGCGATGCCCTCGACGAGGCCCACGGCGAAGGCGCTGGCGCCCAGGCTCGACACCATGAATACCGGCAGCAAGCCGTGTATCAGTTCGGACGAAACGTCCATGAACAGGCTCACGAAGCCGAGCATCCAGATGCCGCGCGGAATGGCGGGAGAGCTTTTCAAGAACACTTAACCTAGCGGCCGAAGCGCTTCACCACCGTCATGAGTTCGTCGATCGCCGCTTCACCCTTGCCGGAGCGGATCGCGGAGCGCACGCACCCCTTGGTGTGGTTCGCGAGCAGTTGCAGCGCGAGCGCGTCGAGCGCGGACTGGATCGCCGAGATCTGCGTCAGCACGTCGACGCAATAACGGTCCTCCTCGACCATTTTCGCCACGCCGCGCGTTTGCCCTTCGATCCGGTTCAAACGCTTGAGCAGCGCCGGCTTGTTCGGTTGCACCACCGCGTGGCCCGAATGGTGCTCGCGCTCGTCGGGGTCAGGGCGCAACTTCAAATCCGGCCTCCTCGACGCTGCGCTTGAGTTGCTCTATCCCCACTTTTGCCGGGTCGTAGTCCACAACTGCGTTGTTCCTTTCCAAAGACACTTCGGCTTTGGCCACGCCTTGCAGCGCCTTCAGCACATTACCCACGCTGCGCACGCAGCCGCCGCAGGTCATACCTGAAATTGCGAGCGTCACTGTTTCCATATTGATCTCCTATTTCCTATCTGTTGATATGACCACGAAGAACTCAGCCGCGCCGCCAGCGCCGCAACAGCAGCGAATTGCCGACCACCGATACCGAAGACAAGGCCATCGCCGCCCCGGCGATCACCGGATTCAGCATCCCGGCCGCGGCGAGCGGAATGCCGAGCACGTTGTAGATGAAGGCGAAGAACAGGTTCTGCCGTATCTTGCCGAGGGTGGCGCGCGACAGGCCGATGGCATCGACGACGGAGAGCAAGTCGTTGCGCATCAGCGCGATGTCGGCCGCCTCGAGCGCGACATCCGAGCCCGCGCCGATGGCGAAGCTGACGTCGGCCGCGGCGAGCGCCGGCGCGTCGTTGACCCCGTCGCCGACCATCCCGACCACGCGCCCTTCGGCCTTGAATTCGGCCACCGCAGCCGCTTTCTCGCCCGGCAGCACCTGTGCTCTGTAGGTATCCACGCCGACGGCATCGGCGATCGCTTTCGCCGTCGCGGCATTGTCTCCCGTCAGCATCACCACCTCGATCCCCATGTCTTTCAGCCTGGCCACCGCTACACGCGAGCTTGGGCGCAGTTTGTCGGCGATGGCGAGATAGCCGAGCACGCGTCCGGCACCGCCGACCGCTATCACGGTCTTGCCCTGACCGACGAGCGACCCGACAAGCGCGGCGTCGATAGCTAAGCCGGATTCCGCGAGAAACTCGGGCGCGCCCAGGAGCAGCGTCTGTTCCCCGACTAGCGCGGGAACGGCGAGCACCGCCTGCACGCCCTTGCCGGTGACGGAACGGAAGTCGCGTATGGGCGTCGTTGCGATCCCCTGTTGTTTCGCATGTTCGAGCACCGCGTGCGCCAGCGGATGCGCCGAGCCGGACTCAAGGCTGGCCGCCGCCGCGACCAAGTCGCGCTCCGAGAATCCCGCTGCCGCAATTACATCCGTCACCGCCGGCTTGCCCTCGGTGAGGGTGCCGGTCTTGTCGACGATCAGGGTGCGGATTTTCTCGGCCCGCTCCAGCGCCACCGCGTTCTTCACCAGCACGCCCGCCTGCGCGCCGCGCCCGGTGCCGACCATGATGGCCGTCGGCGTTGCCAGACCGAGCGCGCACGGGCAGGCGATCACCAGCACCGCGACCGCATTCACCAGCGCCGGCGCGAGTTCCCCGCCTATTGCCCACCAAAGCGCGAAGGTCAGCGCACTGATCGCCACTACGACCGGAACAAACACGCCCGCAACCTGGTCGGCCAGGCGCTGGATCGGCGCCCTCGTGCCCTGGGCCTCGCGCACCAGGCGGATGATGCCGGCCAGCATGGTCGCCGCGCCCACGCCCTCGGCGCGGCAGCGCAGCAGTCCCTGCTGATTGAGCGTGCCGGCGTATACCTTGTCGCCCACGCGTTTGTGCATCGGCAGGCTTTCGCCGGTAAGCATGCTCTCGTCGACGCCGGATTCTCCCGTCGCCACCAGGCCATCGACGGGGATGCTCTCGCCCGGGCGGACAAGAAATAGTTCGCCGATCTGCATGCTCGCGACCGGCACCTCGACCAGCGCGCCATCGCGCTCCACTCGGGCGGACTTGGGCTGCAAGCGGACGAGCGCCTCGATTGCCGCAGAGGTTCCGAGCTTGGCCCGCGCTTCGAGCAGCTTGCCCATCAGCACCAGCGTGATGATCACCGCACTCGCTTCGAAATAAACATGCTGATGCCGCAGGCCGGCGAGCGTCACGACGGCGGAGAGGCCGTAGGCCATGGACGTGCCGAGTGCGATTAGCACGTCCATATTGGCGCCGCCGCCGCGCAATGCTTTGTAGCCGCCGACGTAGAAGCGCCGGCCGATCCAGAACTGCACCGGCGTGGCGAGGGCGAGCTGCAGCCAGCGCGGCAGCAGTTCGCCATGCGCGTCGCCTAACATGGAAAGCATGCCCGCCAGCAACGGCAGGCTGAGGGCGATGGAGATCCACAGGAGCCTCAACTCGGCCCTGTAGGCGTCTGCGCGGTGCGCCTTTTCTTCTTCGGCGTTTGCTTCGATGCGCTCGCTCGCCTCGTAGCCGGCCTTGCGCATCGCCCCGGCGAGCTGCTCGATAGTGGTGAGCCCCGGCGTGTAGCGCACTCTCGCGGTCTCGCTGGAAAAATTGACCGTCGCGTCCACGCCTTCCAGCTTGTTGAGGGCTTTTTCGATGCGCGTCGCGCACGCGACGCAGGTCATGCCGTAGATCTGGAACTCGGCTACGCGTAGCGGTACCGCGTATCCGCTGCGCCGGATTGCCTCGACTACGGCGGCAGGCGTAGTCAGGTTCGGCTGCAGCGCCACCTGGGCCGACTCCGCCGCAAAGTTCACGTTCGCCACGACGCCGGACAACTGGTTCAGGCTCTTTTCGATGCGCGCCGCGCAGGCGGCGCAGGTCATGCCCTCGAGCGGCAGGTCGAGACGAACCGTTGGCAAAGCGTCCATGAAGCCAAATATCCGGCCAAAAGAAGTGCAGTGCATACGATATACCCTGCAGGGGTATTTGTCAAATACCGTCCAGGGGTATCTGGGCACGATGCCGTTCGCACCTCGCCATGAACGATTTTCGGAAATGCTTTAGAATCGCTTATAAGAGCGGGAGTAGCTCAGTTGGCAGAGCGCCGGCTTCCCAAGCCTGAGGTCGCGAGTTCGAGACTCGTCTCCCGCTCCATGCTTAATACTGCGCCCCTTGCGCAAATCGCGCGCCTGGCCAACAATGCTCTTCCGATGTCACGCTGGCCCGCTCCAGCAAGAGCCCGCAGCACATGCCCGAATCCTTTGACGGAAAACTGGTCGTCGCCATTTCCTCGCGCGCGCTGTTCGACCTGGAGGAGAGCAACCGCGTGTTCGAAGAACAGGGCGTGGCGGCCTATCACGCCTATCAGCGCAAGCACGAAGACGAGATCCTCGCGCCGGGCATCGCCTTCGGCTTGGTGAACAAACTCCTGGCGCTCAACCGGCGCGATCCGCCGCGGGTGGAGGTGATCCTGCTGTCGCGCAACACCGCCGACACGGGTTTGCGCATCATGAACTCGATCGAGCATTACGCGCTCGATATTTCGCGCGCGGCCTTCACCGGCGGCGAGAGCACTTATCCTTATGTGCCGGCCTTCGACGCGCACCTGTTTCTGTCGGCCAATCCGGACGACGTGCGCAAGGCTCTGGCCGCGGGACACGCCGCGGCCACCATCCTGCCCGCCAACGTCGGGCAGAACCCGGCGTTGGAGGGTGAACTGCGCATCGCCTTCGATGGCGATGCGGTGCTGTTCTCCGACGAAGCCGAAAAGGTGTACAAGCGCGACGGGCTGCAAGCTTTCACCAAGAGCGAAACCGACGCCGCCAGGGAGCCCCTTTCGGGCGGGCCGTTCAAGAACTTTCTCGCCGCGCTGCATCGCATCCAATCCGAATACCCGCCGGAGTGCTCGCCCATCCGCACCGCGCTGGTGACGGCGCGCGGCGCGCCCGCGCACGAACGCGTGATCCGCACCCTGCGCGCCTGGAATATCCGCATCGACGAGGCGCTGTTCCTCGGCGGCCTGGACAAGGGCCGTT
>Ga0082335_1007588_pt1 | contig 12961 bp, 13 predicted proteins | sample Subgrocontami58m_FD_72375 | JGI IMG/M metagenome (GOLD analysis project Ga0082335, IMG submission 72375) | Subsurface groundwater microbial communities from S. Glens Falls, New York, USA - GMW37 contaminated, 5.8 m (SPADES assembly) (version 2) ...
ACATAGGGCAGGCTCCTGAGATAGGAGAGTGCCGCGAGGACGTCATCCATGTGCTGTTCATAAAGCCTGACCATTAAGGCACTGCGGGCTGCATGGCCATGAACCTCACCATCCCAAAGATCCAGCAGATCCTTCATGTACGATCCGGGTGATCTTCCTTGTCCGCTGCGGTGGGGGATAAAAAAGACATAGCCTTTGGAACTGAATACCGGACCCAGCTCCGGCTTCGAGCCGGGGAGCTTTTCACTGCCGTGGTTCCACAAGACCGAGGGGAAAGGTCCCTTTCCCTCCGGTTTATACAAGAATCCCCTCAGCGTGGCAGTGCCGCACCGAAAACTTACCTCCTGTGCTCCGGTTTGCTCTGGAAGAGGTTGAGACTGTGCCCAGCCGGGGGTGAAGAGATGGTCGAATGATGACAGGAGGAAAATATAGAACACCAGGCGGATCACGAGCGCGTTCGGTCTTTGATGTCTGTTCATCCTTCTTGTACTCATAGTCTTCTTAGTGGTCATCCTCTCTGCCGCAAAAAATTGACATACTGACATTGCAAAAGCTGCCGCAACCCAAAGAATAATTTTGCGATCATAGACACTAATCGCTTCCAGCTGCAAGCTGTTTTTTTAAAAGAAGCGGGGGAAAGCTGAGTTGCATGTGACTGGCGGCTTCGGGGAGCAGTACCATGTCTTTGCGCTCAACGGCAGCGCTCCCCCTTTAATCAACAGAAACCGGAGGCCTGAACCTCTCAGCCCGCTTTGCGCCGTTTTACATCCTTGATCTCAAGCTGCGGGGGCGCGGGGGGCTATTGAGGCAGCCTTCCTCTCAGCCGCAACATACGCAGGACCCCCAAGGCGGCCAGCGCGGCAAGCAGGTGCTTCCACGCATGCCCACCCACCCCGGTGAAGTCGAATAGCGGCTGGTCAAAATACTCGGCGATTTTTGCCACAAAGTAAAGGCCCAAAACGGCGTAGATATCGCGATGGCGTGAGAATCGGGAGTGGAAATTCCAGCAAATAGCCGGGATAATCAACAGCGGGGCAAACTGAATCAGGGCATAGAGTCTTAAATCACCGCTGCCGTACCGCTCGGTCAGGTACCAATAAATAACACTGAATACTCCCAGGCCCACCAGAGGATAGAGCAACCGCCGCTCAATGCCCGGCTCGACGTATTCTGAGAGGATAGCCACCAGGAAAGCGGCAAAGCTGAGCGTCATCGGCAGCCGGTCCCACACCAGGGTGCCGTTGCCGGGCGCCCAGTGATAGTAAGCGGAACCAAAGCCGGTTAGAATTACTCCAATGAAAAAAACGGCATAGACGGGATAATGGTCCGGGTTATCGTGTATTAAACGGCCATCCTTGTATGATGACCACCCCCAAAAGCCCACCGCCAGAAAGGCCAGGTTGGAAATTACATTCATGCAATTCGGGATCCCGCCCCAAGTCCTGGTATCGGCAAAGACATGGTAAGCGGGGTCCTGGGCAATGGGAGGCACCAGGAAAAAACAAAACAGCAGGGCATAAAGCGCTAGGACAAGAACAGCAACTCGTTTTTTCTTGCTCTTTGGAATGCCCATATTACCGACTGTTAGTAAGTTCGCAATTGTTTACCGCCGCAAACCATTGCGTTACCGCGCTTATCCCGCTTATCGTCAGGAAACATGCTCACCAAAGTCAAGAACCACGTCCTTAATCCTGGCGATGCGTACCGTCTGGGTGGAAGGGCCAGAAAGCCGCCGGCTATCCCGCCGGCCGGATTCAAACATTCCGTCTGGGGGTCGAAGGCCACCGTTATCGTCCCCTTATCAGGGTCGATCTCGAGGCAGGTCCAGCCAAAGAAGCGGGAGCAGGGCGGTCCCAGCCACCGGCCTTCAACCATCTCCCAAAAAGGATCATCATTTCGTCTTGACACGTCGCCCTCCCCTCACCCCGCAAGATGCTTCATACGATAAGATTAATTTCATGAATTTTCACCAGAATATTCAAGGTCTGCCCCCGGGAAGCGCCGAAAAAGTTGTAGGAAATATTCACCAGCCCCCTTTTTGGAGTGCGCTTATTAAGCTTGTCGCGATTGCCTCCTGACCGAGCAGGGATTTACCGTCCATTGTGCCCAGGTCTGCATCATAGGGTCGTTATATGGGGCGACAGGACGGAGACGATGGTTTTCAAGTGCCCGGTGTAGAAATGATCGGCCCCCTCGATGACTTCCAGTTTGGCTTCGGGGTTCCAGCGGGGAAGGATCTTCCTGATTGATTCCGGCGGGGCGATGTCGTCCCGGCTGCCGGTGATGACGAGCTTCAAAGAAGGCATTGGTTCGGGCTCGCCCAGGGCCATCACGGCAACCGGGGGCGATACCAGGATCAGCCGGCGCACCGGCGCACCGCTCACCACTGCTCCCACATTAACTTGAGTGCCGAAGGAATAGCCGGCCAGGTCGACATTTTCTATCCCCCTGGCCTGCAAATATTTAATGGCCCCCTGCACATCCTCTTGTTCGCCGATGCCGTTATCATACCGGCCGGTGCTGTTGCCAACGCCCCGGAAATTAAATTTCAGGATGGAGTACCCTTTGGCCCGGCAGGGGCGGGCAATAGCCTCCACGACGGGATTATCCATATCGCCACCGTAGAGGGGATGGGGATGGGTAATGACAATTCCCCCTACCAAGGAATTCAGCTCCAGAAGCCCTTCAATTACCTCGGCGCCAGCGGGAAAAGATATTCTTTCTTCCATTCACTCTATTCCATGCCTCGCCGGTATTCCAGGGATTTGGCCAAGGTCATCCGGTCGGCGTACTTGAGATCGCCCCCCACGGGCACACCGAAACCAATACGGGTTACTCTGACCCCTTTTTCCTTGACCAGACCAGTAATAAGGAGGGCCGTTGATTCCCCCTGGACATTGGGGTTCGTCGCGACAATGATTTCTTGTACTGTGTTGCCGGCGATGCGCTGCAGAAGTTCGCGGATTTTCAATTGTTCCGGACCAATTCCGTCGAGCGGCGCCAGGGACCCGTGGAGGACATGGTAAACACCCCGGTACTCACCGCTTTCCTCGATCGCGATGAGCGCGTCAGGCTCTTCGACGATGCAGATGGTTTCCCTGTCGCGCCCCGGATCGGCGCAAATATCGCACAGATCCTTTTCCGTAAAATTAAAGCAGACAGGACAAAGCCTGATCGATCGCTTGACCTCCAGAATGCTTTCGGCCAGGCTGCGGGCATCCTCAGCCGAGGCCCGCAGGATAAAAGCGGCCAACCGGCTGGCCGTCTTTTCGCCAATGCCGGGAAATCGGGACAGTTCCCTGATCAGTCTCTTTATGGGCAAAGCATAGCCGCTCATCGCGTCACATCACATCAAACCGGGGATCTTAAGTCCGCCCGTCAGTTTAGCCATTTCCGACGACGCCATTTCCTGCGCCTTCCGGATTCCTTCGTTGACTGCTGCTACTATGAGGTCCTGAAGCATATCGATATCGTCGGGGTTGACGACCTCCTTGTCTATTTTGAGAGATTGGAGTTCAAATTTGCCGTTCACAACGACGGTCACCATTCCCCCGCCGGCAGTGGTCTCGACAGTCATGGTCTCCAGGTCCTTTTGCAGGCCGGCCATCTTTTCCTGAAGCTTCCTGGCCTGTTTCATCATGTCGCCAAAATTCTGCATGGAATTGTCTTCCTCCTGATCCCGATAAACGGGATAAGTGCGTTAACGAAATTGCTCTCCGATGGAAAGCAATTTCTAACTTACTAAACCCCAAGGGGCACTAATTTACTTTTCTGGGAATGATTTCCCGCACTTCCGCCCCCTCAAAAAGGTCGATGACCTTCTGCAGCAGCGGATGATTCATGGCTTCCTGCCGCACATCGTAATAATTATTGCGGGCGTTACCGTTGGTCTTGCCGGCCCGATCACCCGGCTCGGCCTTCAGAGGCTCGATCTTCAGTTTCACTTCACCGCCAAAAAACGGCCGGGCCAACTCGGAAATGCGCTCCAGATGCTCCCGCTCCCTGATATACTCAAGGGCGAAACCCTCTCTAAAACCGATGGTCAGCAACCCCTCATGATAGCCGATTAAACTTCCCTGCTCGATGTTCGACCCCAGACCGGGGCTCTGTTTCTTGACGGCAGCCTTGTAATCTTCCCATCGTTCTGCGGGCGTCCCTTCGCCAGCCTTATATTCCCTACGCTCCTCCCGGGCTTGCGGCACTGCGTCCGCAATTACCACGGCGGGCTGCACCGGCAAATCTGGGGCCGGCCGTTCGACTGCCGCCGGCGGCACCGTTTTTGGTGCGCCTGACCGCAATCTTTGTTCCAACACCTCCATTCTCCCCAGTATTTCCTCGACCGGAATAAGCTCCTCCAGGTAGGCCATGCGTACGGCGGACGTCTCCAGGTGCAGCCGGGGGTCCTGGGTCCGGCGCATGGTTTCCTCCTCCATGAGCAAGATATCCAGCAACCGCTGAACGGTCTCCCGGGATACGCCCGCTGCCTGGGCCTGCAATTGCACCACTTCATCCTCCGGCAGGTCAAAAAGGGCAGGATCCCGCCCGGCTATCTTGGTAATCAACAGGTTACGAAAATGGTTGAGGAGCAACTGGAAAAAATGCTTCATGTCCAGACCAGCGTAATAGCCCTCATTGATGATCTGCAGGCACCGGCCGGCGTCTCTGCAAAAAATCGCCCCGGAGAGCAGGAAGAGGAAGCGCCGATCGGCCAGGCAGAGCAGTTCTTCCACATCGGCATCTTTGATCTCCGCCCCGGCATAAGATATTATCTGATCAAAAATGCTTTGAGCGTCCCGCATGCTCCCCTTGCCCGCGGCCGCGATCCAGGCCAGGCCCGCCGGACTGATGCCGATCTTCTCCGCCTCGGCGATCCGCCCCAAACTTTCAGCAATCTGTTTGAGCGAAATCATGCGAAATTCATGACTTTGGCAGCGGGAAAGGATGGTCGCCGGGATCTTCTGCAGTTCGGTGGTGGCAAAGATAAAGACAACATGAGCGGGAGGTTCTTCCAGGGTTTTCAGGAGGGCGTTAAAAGCCTCCCGGGTAAGCATGTGGACTTCATCGATAATATAGATCTTATAGCGGCCGGAAGCAGGAGAAAATTTGACGTTTTCCCTAAGTTCCCTGATCTCGTCTATCCCCCGATTGGAAGCACCGTCAATTTCGCGCACATCCATAGACGACCCCGCCGTAATTTCCTGACAAAGGACGCACTCCTGGCAGGGCTCCGGGGTAGGACCTTGAAGGCAGTTCAGGGATTTGGCCAGTATGCGGGCCACGGAGGTCTTGCCGACCCCGCGGGGGCCGCTGAAAATGAAGGCATGGGCGATGCGGTTCTGCAGGATGGCATTCCTCAACGTCCTGGCCACGTGTTCCTGGCCTACGACATCGGCGAAGCTCTGGGGCCGGCATTTCCTTGCTAATACAAGATATTCCATTCAGTTTCTAAGGTCTTAAAGATAGCCAGGCTTGCTGCAGCACACATCGGTAATTGCTGCCGCTGCTTCCTTCCGGATCTGACGGAGTCCACAACCCGCTGTTGCACAGGGCCCGGCTATCAAGCCAATATTCCTAATAAATGGCGGAGAGAGGGGGATTCGAACCCCCGGTACACCTTTGTGGGCATACACACGATTTCCAGTCGTGCTCCTTCAGCCACTCGGACATCCCTCCACTGCAAAACTAATTAAGATGTACATGGCGGAGAGAGGGGGATTCGAACCCCCGTGGGAGCTTTTGACCCCCAAATCGATTTCGAGTCGATCCCGTTACGGCCACTTCGGTACCTCTCCGCAATAATTCAGCATCTTTTCAAAGTAACGGGGGATAGTAACCTCTTTTCCCGAAAAAATCCACTCATAATTTCCGCACAGACATCCCTCAGTATACCTTCGGTAATTGCCACCCGGTGGTTGGCCAGGCCGTCGTCGAGCAGCCGGTAAAGCGAAAGAACAGCACCGCCCTTCACATCCCGCGTTCCGAAGACCAGCCGGCTGATGCGCGCCTGAATTATGGCGCCGCAACACATGACGCAGGGTTCCAGCGTCACATAGAGCGTGGCCCCCCCCAGCCGGTAGTTGCCAAGAATAGCTGCCGCAGCGCGCATGGCCATAATTTCCGCATGCGCAGAAGGATCATGAGTTGAGATCGGGCAGTTGTGCGCCCTGGCCAGGATCTCATTTCCCGAAACAATGACGGCGCCCACCGGTACCTCGCCCTCCGTCTTGGCAACGCGCGCCTCTTCCAGGGCGATTTCCATGAACAGGTCATCATTATTACTATTATTGTCTACCCTTACCAAGGACATGACCCTCCATAATTTCTTCAACCCCGATAGACGGAATAAGTGCATTAACGAAATTGTTTACTGCCAGCAAGCAATTTCTAACTTAATAAGCGGCCATCGCCGGCATAGAATAGAATATCGCCCTCATTGTCAAGTCAAATCCACAAGTCGAAAATTAACTTATCCGGTTGATTTTTCGCCGCACTAATAATATACGGTCAAAAAAGGAGAGTGGCATGTCTGCAAAGAAGAGCTTTATTCTGCCGGTGATTTTCTCAATCATCAGCCATGCCCTTTTGCTTTCCGCTGCCGGGTTCGTCGAGATTGGATTTCTAAAAGCAAAACAAGAAATGGCTATTTGGGTTAATTTACCACAGACCGAAGAGATCCAGGAAGAGACGAGGGAAAGGGAGGCCGTCAAAGCGTTGCCCACGCCGCTGCCGGAGGAAGAAGCAACGGGCAACGACGAACCAACCGAAGAAACGGTAAACCTTGACAGCCCTGATCAAAGATTTTCTCCCTATCTGTTGATGGTCAAGCAAAGGATCAGCAGGATATGGTCCTACCCGTCCCAGGCCTTCGCTCAAGGGAAGGGGGGAACCAGCACCGTCCGATTCACGCTGGCCAGTGACGGCGCGCTGGTGGCATGTAAAATTGTCACGCCTTCCGGCTCCGCAGTGCTCGATCGGGAGACCGTCAATGTCGTCAGGGCGGCCGCTCCCTATGAACCTTTTCCCGAGGACTTTAATATTTCCCGCCTCCATATCATGGCGACATTCCGGTATCGTTTCGTCCAATAGCAGGGACCGGGAGACCTTACTTTTCCTTGCCCCTGGAATCAACTGCTGTTATAAGGCCCGCCAAGGAGAAAATTATGGAGATTGGCATAATCGGGTTGCCGCAGAGCGGGAAAAGCACCTTGTTTGAAATCATGACGTCCATCAGGAGCCGCGATATGCACCAAGAAGCCTGCGTGCGCGGCCAGGCAACGGTACCGGACGAGCGATTTGATCTGCTGGTGAAAATATTTCATCCCCTTAAAGTTTCGCCGGCAAAAGTGCCTTTTGTTGACGTCAACGCCGTGGGTGAACGCGCCTGGGACTCGCTGCGCCAAAGTTTAAGCGGTGTTGACGGCCTCTTGCATGTGGTCGACGGTTTTTCCACGGATCAAATCCGGGATATTATCGGCAGCTACCATCAAATGGAGGACGAACTGATACTTTCCGACCTCATGATCGTGGAAAACCGCCTGGAGCGAATGGCGAAAACAGCCAAAAAGGCCCTTTCTCCGCAAGATACCGCCCAAGCCCAGCTCCTGCCGGCGCTGAAGGAACAACTGGACAGCGGCAAACCGCTCAGAGAACTCCGGCTGTCTGCCGAGGAAACGCACTTACTGCGCAGTTTTTCTTTCTGGACCATCCGCCCGGAACTGGTAGTCGTCAATGCGGCTGAAGACAATCTGGCGGTCGCCGACGCCTTCCGCGGACAGGCCGCCGTAGCAGATCCGGTCATCGGCATCTGCTGTTTGACGGAGTCCGAACTTGCAGGACTGTCCGGGGAAGAACAGAAGGAATTCCTGGCCGCCCTGGACATCGAGGAACCGGCTTTTAACCGCATTATTCGCGCCTCTTTCGCCTTGCTGGGCAGGATCGTCTATTTCACCTGCGGCCCGGACGAAGTCAAAGCCTGGGTTATACCGGCCGGCACCAAAGCACCAAAGGCAGCGTCGGTCATCCACAAGGATTTCGAGCGCGGCTTCATCAAAGCGGAAGTGGTAAGTTTTGACGACTTCCAGGCCTGCGGCAATACCTTTGCCGGAGCCAAGACGGCAGGAAAACTGCGGCTCGAAGGCAAGGAATATATCGTCCAAGATGGCGATATCATCACTTTTAGGTTTAATGTTTGAAAGTAAACAAATGGACAAAAATTCCACTTCGCTGCTGCCGGTATATCTGATCGGTTTTCTCAACTTTGCCAGCATGACGCTGTTATATCCCGTGATTCCTCCTTACGCGGCCAGCCTGGGCGGTACGGTAACCCAGGTCGGCATTGCGGTAGCTTTGCAGTCTTACATCGCCGCCCTGACGCAGGCGCCGGTGGGGCTGCTTTCCGACCGCCTGGGGAGGCGGACCTTACTCCTCGCGGGGATAACGGTCTTCATTTTTTCCTATTTTGCCTATTTATTTACCTCCAACTTTGGGGAATTGATTATCGTCCGGGCCCTCAACGGCCTGGGCAATGCAGCCTTTTACCCCGCCGCCAGCGCACTGGTAGTGGATATAGCGCCGAAGGAAAGACGCGGCGAAGCGCTGGGCATTTTCGCCACGGCAACGCAATTGGGCAGCATGGCCGGGCCCGCCCTGGGCGGCTTCCTGCTGCAGAGCTTCGGTTATCCGGTGACCTTTCTGACCAGCGCCTTTATCTCCATCCTGGGACTGTCGCTGGCCCTCACCAGGTTGAAATACCTCAGGCGGGGCGACGGCGCTGTTCATGCCATGGAAAAGCTCAGCATCAATTGGCTTTGGGAAAGGGGAGCCTTGATCTCCATGGCAGCGACCCTCCTGGTCCAGGTCAGCATCGCCAGCCTCATTTCATTCCTGCCGCTCTACGGGCCGGAAATCCATATCAGTATGTCACGAGTGGGACTGATCATCGCGACGATTTACATCGGCTCGGTATTGGCACGCATCCAGGCCGGCAAATTGTCGGATAAAGTGGGCAGGATGCCGGTTATCCAGGCCGGCATGTTTTTAAGCGCCCTGGGAACGGTCCCGTTTTTTTTCGTTACCGCTCCTTTGCCAATGCACCTGGCGGCTCTGGTCCTGGGTGTGGGCGTGGGCTCGGCCCTCCCCGCCTGCTCCGCCCTCATCGCGGACCGGGCGCCGTTACGCATGCGCGGCTTCGCCATGGGATTGAACAGCGGTTCTTTCAACGCCGGCATGGCCTTGGGAGCCACGGGGCTGGGATTTGTGGCGGAAGCGGCGGGATTTCCCAGTATGTACCTGGCGACTTCGGCTATTGTGGGTATTTCCACCCTGGTGATATTCTTGCTGACGAGAAAAAGCCGAGCGGCCGGATAAATGATTCCCTGCCTGGCACGCCGGCCTTTGCAGGCCGCCGTTAACGATCTTTCGCGCGGATAATCCTTCTGACCAGCTTTCCGGCTGGGGGTTCCACGGCGTGGACGGCGCCATAAGGACAAACTTCGATACAGCAATAACAGCGGATGCATTTCTCATACTCAAAGGAAATCTCACCCCCCGCCTGGGAGATGGCGCCAGCGGGGCAAAATTCCCAACACTTTCCGCATACTTTGCAGAGCTTCCGTTCACAAACGGGCCGTTGCAGGGCAAACCTTCTCAAGAAGGCGTGCAGCTGCGGCGGGCCAAGGGTGATGGGCAACTGGCAGGGAAGTTCGAAATCACTGATTAGAGGCAACGCTCCCAGTACCTCCGGCGGTTCCGCCAGGAGAGACATCTCCCGCGCCACCCTGAGGGTCGGTACACGATCCGGTTCGAGGCCGAGCATACGGCAAACAGTGGTATCCAGGGCGAAGTCGTCATCGCCGGCCAGCAGAATATCCAGGCGGCGCGGCTTTCCCCGCTTGCGCGGCCCTTCGCCCTCCATCGCCAGGATGCCGTCGATGATGGTAATGACCGGCTTGACCCGCTGGTGAATCTGCACCAGCAGCCGGGCAAACATCTCCCTGTTGGCGCCGATGCGCATATGCCACTCCGGTTTGCGTAATCCTACGACGCAGCCGAACATATTTTTCACTCCCAGGGTGAGGAGCATGTGGGCATGGGTCTTCAGTTTGGGAAGGTTGATGATGATCTCCGACTCCAGGGCCTCCCTTGCCAGGTCAATGAACCCGAAAGGCGCTCCCACATCCACGGGCCGCGATTCTCGGAACTCTTTGCAAACGACATCCAGCCCCTTCAGGGCCTCTTTGAAACCGCCTTCTTTGAGGATCCGGGGAAAGGCGCCGAGGGCGGGACTGTCCGACACCTGTGGCAAGGCGCCTTTGCTCAGCGTATATTCCACCACCGCCTTCACCAGAAGGCAATGGGTCAGGACCGCATCACCGGGCTTGGCGGTAGTCAGCAGATTGGGTTTGATAAGCACCGGCCTGTTTTTCTTGATTTTGTCGCCGCCACCCAAGGCATCCATGATCTCGAAAACCAAAGGTTTGAGCCTCTCATATTCGTAGTCGGCCTTCTTGACAATCACTTTTGACATAATATTTCACAGTTAGTAAGTCAGGTCAGGAATTGTTGTTCAATTATTGGCTGAAATCCTATACAATAGCGCCGTTCTCAATTGCAACGGAAAGGCGCAGGAAATTTTGCCGGAGGTATGCTGATGAAAGAAAAGGGAATGGATTATTTCACCGCTCTTTACGACGTCGCCCGGATCATAAATGCCTCACTGGATCCGGAGCATGTCCTGGCGGAGATCGTCAGGTCCGTTGCTGTCGCCATGCATCTAGAAGCCGCTATCATCCGCCTGTTTGACTCCAGAGGAAAGAAGCTGGTCATGGGCGCAGTCTACGGACTTTCGGACAAATACCTCCAAAAGGGGCCGATTCTCATTGATGAAAGCGGTATTGATAAGAGCGCCTTGGCCGGCAAGACCATCTGGCTGGAAAACGCCCAAAGAGACGCAAAATTTCAATACCGCGACATGGCCAAAGCGGAAGGTATCAAGTCCGTCCTGGTAACACCCCTCACGGTTGAACGCAAGGTCATCGGTGTACTCAGGGTTTACTCCCACAAGGTACGAAAATTCGAAAAGCAGGAAATAAGATTTTTGGAGGCGGTGGCCAACTTGAGCGCGATCGCTCTTGACAACGCCCGCTTGCACCAGGGACTGCAAACCGACTGTGACTTAATGGCGGCGCACAAATACCGCATCGACGACAATTGAACTTTTGCACCAGGCTTGCTTTTTTGAGCGCGTTTTACTAAGTGTGATTAAACAAGAGGAAAATTATGATTCGTCTCGGCATCAACGGCTTTGGAAGAATCGGGCGGCAGGTGCTGAAAGCCGTCCTCTCCAAATACCCCCAATCACTCCAGGTTGCAGCCATCAACGACCTCTGCGATGTAACGACTAACGCCCATCTTTTCAAACATGATACCAATTACGGCCTTTTTCCCGGAGAGGTGGTCACGAAAAAGAATAATTTCATTATTGACGGCCAGACAATAAAAAGCCTTTCCTTCCGCGATCCGGCGTCCCTCCCCTGGGATGATGAAGGAGTCGACATTGTTATAGAAAGTACGGGGCTTTTCCTCACCGGCCCCGCCGCCGCAGCCCACCTCGAGGCAGGCGCCAGGAAAGTCATCATAACCGCCCCGGCCAAGGGAGAGGACCTGACCATCGTCATGGGGGTGAATCATCAACGCTATCGGCCCCAGAAGCACCACATCCTCTCCAATGCCTCCTGCACCACTAATTGCCTGGCCCCCCCGGTCATGGTGTTGCATCAGAATTTCGGGATTGAAAAGGCAATGATGACGACGGTTCATTCCTACACCAACGACCAGCGCATCCTGGACCTGGCGCATAAGGATCTGCGGCGGGCGCGGGCCGCCGCCCAAAACATCATTCCCACGACCACCGGCGCCGCCCGGGCGATTGCTTTAGTCATTCCCGAGTTAGCTGGCCGTTTTGACGGCTACGCATTGCGAGTGCCCACACCTACTGTTTCTGTAGTGGATTTCGTGGCCGAGCTAAAGACGGCCGCTTCGACGGAAATGCTCCGCCATGCCTTGAGAAAAGCGGCCCTCGGCCGGCTGAAGGGAATCATGCATTGTGAAGACGGCAGCCTCGTTTCTTCGGATTTTAAAGGCAATGACCATTCCTCCATTGTGGATATCGAATTCACGCAGGTACTGAGGGACAATATGGCCAAGGTAGTGGCCTGGTACGACAATGAATGGGGATATTCCTGCCGGGTCGCCGACCTGGCCAACTATATCGCCCAAAAAGGATTTTAATATTAATTATGACCGCCCGTATTTTGGTTCTTGATGATGATGCGGTAGCCTGTGAATTCCTGCAGGAAACGCTACTGCGCGCCGGCTATGAAGTTGACACCCATACCTCCGCCGAAGAAGTGCTTAAACTTGATCTTTCCGGCTACGATCTCATGATCTCCGATATCAAGATGCCCGTCATCGACGGCCTCTATTTTCTGCGCCATGTTCAGGACAAGTGGCCGGACATTCCCGTCATCCTCGTTACGGCTTATGGATCTCTGGAAACCACGATGGACGCCCTGCGTCTGGGCGCCTGGGATTACATCAGCAAGCCCTTCCCGCCCGATGCCATTCGTGAAATGGTAAAAAAAATCCTGGAAATGCGGGAAATAAGGCAGCAAAGGATGGGCGGACAGCCAAACCAAAAGGAAGCGCCTCAATTCATAGGCTCTTCCGCCCTGATGGTGGAATTCTACAAGCAGATCGCCCGGGTGGCCGACGCTTGGGCCAGCATCCTCATTGAAGGCGAAAGCGGCACGGGCAAGGAGTTGACGGCCCGCTCCCTGCACCACCTCAGTTCCCGGCGGCAAAAAACCTTCGTCGTCGTCCATTGCGGTGCTATCCCGGACAACCTGTTGGAATCGGAATTATTCGGTTATGAAAAGGGGGCTTTCACCGGCGCAGACCATTA